>LAZR01000041.1_pt1 | contig 193938 bp, 159 predicted proteins | sample 329461 | NCBI WGS metagenome assembly LAZR01 (sample SAMN03002196, study PRJNA259156) | marine sediment metagenome | biome: sea floor; feature: Hydrothermal impacted sediments; material: marine sediment; isolation source: Loki non-amplified sample from Loki's castle hydrothermal vent sediment ...
CCAAAAATGAATACTAAAAGTCTTTGAAGTCTGCATAAACTCTCGCTTTAAATTAATAATCGATTTGTTTACGAAAGCCAAATCGTTGCGAAAGTCAAATCTATTGAATTACCAATGTAGTAAAAATTCTGGTAATAATTTAGGTAACCGAATAGGTAACCTTTGATTTGATAATAAAGCCAATCTCATGATATCAATAAAAATGGAAATCCCTGATTTTCATAAGATTAGCTATAATTTGATGTCTATTGACACCTTTTTTGTCGGGGTGGCAGGATTCGAACCTGCGACCTCCGCGTCCCAAACGCGGCGCGATAACCGGGCTACGCTACACCCCGAATTGGTTATCAAAAAATATGTCTCTCAACATAACGTTGCGGAGAGACAGGGATTCGAACCCTGGGTAAGTGTTTCCACCTACGACGATTTAGCAAACCGTTCCTTTCGGCCACTCAGGCACCTCTCCAGTAATTCTTCAATGAACTGTTGCTCTAAATAGCGGTTGCAAATGTATAAGTATAACTCGTTTTACGCAACTATTTTTGAAGTTTTTTTTCAATATAAAATTACCTGCTTGTTACTCAGGATATTCCACACGCAAATGATAGATATTTCTTAGCTTTTGTTTGAAGATTTTCTTGATTGTTTCAATTTCTTTGAACGTAATATCTGCATTCAAAAACTGATTCGCCTTCATTTGACCTGAAATTATCTTATCTACAAATTCATCGATTATCAAAAAAGTAGGATTTTTTAAACTTTTTGACGCTGCCTCAACAGAATCTGCCATCATTAAAATGGCCGTTTCTCTAGAAAATGGCAAAGGTCCTGGGTATCTAAAATCTTCTTCGTTTACATCTTCTTCCAATTCCTTTTGCTTTTTATAGAAGTAAAATACTAAAGTTGTACCATGATGCGAACGGATAAAATCAATAATTCTATCTGGTAAATTATTCTTTCTAGCTATTTCAATACCCTTTATAACATGATCAATAATAATACGAGCACTATCCTTAGGACTTAATTCGTCATGCGGATTAACATTCGTTACCTGATTTTCTGTAAAATAGGTAGGTTCGTTCATTTTACCTATATCATGATACAAAGCCCCTACTCTAACTAGCATAGCATTCGCTCCAATTTCATTAGCCGCTGCCTCAGCTAAATTGGCGACCTGTAATGAATGATGGAATGTACCCGGTGCCTTGTTAGATAATTCTTTTAAAAGCTTAGAATTGGTATCGGACAATTCTAACAGAGAAACATCAGAAACAAGTCCAAAGAGCTTTTCATAAATATAGATTAATGGCTGTACAAAAAGGGTAATCATCCCATTTAATAAAAACAATCCTAAAGTATACCATTCAATATCACTTAAATCTCCCTCATGAATGGTATGGAATGCTAAATAACCTATAATGTAAATCAGGGTAATCTGCCCTACACTAACGAACAAATTAGCTCTTTTATACAATTCAGAAACAGTAAGGATAGTTACTATACCTGTAATAATCTGAAGAAATATATACTCAAAACTATTAGGCACAACAAAGCCTAATATTAAAATGGTCAATACATGTACAAACAGACCTAGCCTAGCATCAAAAAAAGTTTTTAAAATTAAAGGAAGAATACAAAGCGGGACTACAAATACCAGTTGGTCATTATATTTTATAACCATTGTGGTTATAAATACCATTAAAAGAATATTAAAGAATATAAAGGTTACTTTAACATTATTCTCATAAACTGTTCTTCTATATTTTTTTAGAAATAAGAAAAGCATAATAAGTACTAATGCCACTAAAACGGTATAGCCAATTAAAATATAATAGTAATTGTTTGCCGTCCAAAGTTCTGACTCATATTCAGATTTTAAAGACTCTAATATCTTTAAATTTTCTGCCTCTACTACTTCACCTTTAGCAATAATTAATCGTCCTTCATCCACTGTTCCCCTGGTATAAGAAAGTTTGGACAAGGCTTCGTTTCTTGCCTTTTGCGTAAGGTTATTATCAAAACTTACATTTGGTGTTATAATATCAAAAAACAGCGCTTGCGTTTCTTTCCCGAAAATGGATAAATTATTTTCAGAAAGTATTCTACCTACAAGATCATTAATTTCACTAACCCTAAAAAAATCTGATACTCTAACTTTGCTTGCTTCGTTATCCTTTACTAGAAAAATAAAACTACGTTGAACTTGCTTACCGTTGTTCTGTAAAATTCCTTTAGAATAGACTGAATCTAGTATTACTTTCGAAAAATATTTTAATCGTTTTTTTTGATTTTCCTTAAGTGTAGTATTGCTCCATTTGTCTTCAAACTTCTGCTCGAACGCTTGCACAACATTTTCTACCTCTACTACATCATATCTATAGTACGGTAATTGATTACTTTCAATAACCTGTTTCTCCTTAGCTATTTCAGCATCGGTCTTTTGAATAGAAAAATCAAAAGGAGCATATAGGTTTTCGAATTGCCAAGGTTTCCCTTTTTGAAACTCATATTTAAATTTACCTCCCTTGGGTAAAAAAAACACAATAAAAGCAACAGCCACAACATAGAGTATATATTTGAAAATGAGCGATTGCTGTTTGTAAAGATTATCCAAAAGAAAATTGTATTAGGTTCCTCAAAAATAGAAAATTATAATCTGATATCTAGTAATTGAAACGATATCCCTTGGGTTGCTATAGAATTTAGTAATTTCGTGCTATTAAATTATTAAAAACATGAAAGAGGTCGTTATCGTATCAGCTGTTAGAACCCCTATAGGAAGTTTTATGGGCGGATTGTCAACAATACCAGCCCCAAAATTGGGCGCAGTGGCTATTGAAGGCGCATTGAAGAAAATAAACCTTGACCCTACTTTGGTAGATGAAGTTATAATGGGCAATGTTGTACAGGCAGGAACCGGTCAAGCTCCCGCTAGACAAGCTGCTATTTTTGCAGGTATTCCCAATACCGTACCCTGTACTACCATAAATAAAGTTTGCGCCTCTGGAATGAAGGCTGTAATGCAGGGAGCTCAAGCAATTGCATTAGGAGATGCTCACATAGTTGTTGCTGGAGGAATGGAAAACATGAGTCTTATCCCTCATTATGTTCACATGAGAACAGGTACAAAATTCGGACCTACTTCTTTAGTTGACGGTATGCAGAAAGATGGATTAGTAGATGCTTACGACGAAAATGCAATGGGCGTTTGTGCAGATGCTTGTGCTACTAAATATGAATTTAGTAGAGAAGATCAAGATGCATACGCTATTCAATCATACAAAAGATCTTCTGAAGCTTGGGAGAACGGAAAATTCGATAATGAAGTTATCCCTGTAGCCGTACCACAACGACGTGGAGAACCTAAAATGGTAACTAAAGATGAGGAGTTCAGCAATGTATTCATTGACAAAATTCCTAATTTAAGACCTGCATTTTCCAAAGATGGTACTGTTACCGCTGCAAATGCATCAACCATTAATGACGGCGCTGCTGCATTAGTTTTAATGAGTAAGGAAAAAGCTGAAGAATTGAATTTAAAACCTTTAGCTGTTATAAAAAGTTACGCAGACGCTGCTCACGAACCAGAATGGTTTACTACAGCTCCAGCCAAAGCACTACCAAAAGCGTTAGCTAAATCTAATTTAAAATTAGAGGAAGTTGAATTCTTTGAATTTAACGAGGCTTTCTCTGTTGTTGGTCTTGCAAATATGAAAATATTAGGTCTTAATGACACAAATGTAAATGTTAACGGTGGTGCCGTTTCTTTAGGTCACCCATTAGGATGCTCAGGTGCACGTATATTGATTACATTACTTAATGTTCTAGAACAAAACAATGCTAAAATTGGAGCCGCTGCAATTTGTAATGGTGGTGGCGGTGCTTCTGCTATAATTATTGAAAGATTATAAGCGCATAAAAAAATTACATGCAGTACGGTATTTGTCAGCTAAGCATTATTCCTGTTAGAAGTGCAACAGAAGAAGTATCTGAATTAGTTACCCAACTTTTGTTTGGCGAACATTATAAGATATTGGAAAGTAGAAAAAACTGGTCTAGAATAAAAACAATATCGGATAAGTGCGAAGGCTGGATTATGAACAGTCAATTAACATTTATTCCTGAAAATGAATTTGATTTAATTCAAGAAAACAAGGAGCGTAAATTTGTTACTGAACTAATATCATATGTGGAGGACACTAACGAAATAGCAACACCTATACTAATAGGTTCTAGTATTCCAGATATACCATCATTAGCTGTTAATTTTGAAGGTTCTATCTTAAATTCTGTACAGCCTAAAGATAAGTTGATCAAAACCGCATTACTATATTTAAATGCCCCGGAACTTAAGGGAGGGAAATCTCCTTTCGGCATTGATAGCGCGGGTTTTACCCAAATGGTGTACAGGATAAACGGATACGATATCTTAAGAACTGCAGAAAATCAATCCACTCAAGGTACTGCTTTGAGCTTTGTAGAAGAAAGTGAAGCTGGTGATTTAGCCTTTTTCGATAACGCAAACGGCTTCATTGACCACGTAGGTATTATTATGGAAAACAACTATGTTATTCATGTTAATGGAAAGGTAAGAATAGATCGAATAGACCATACAGGCATATTCAATAATGACCTTAGAACCTACACACATCAATTAAGAGTTATTAAAAAAGTAATATAAAAAAGGCCCTAATTAGGGCCTTTTAATTTGTTTAATGTTTAGGATAATTATTCTCCTAACATCTTCTTCATTTTCATGAAGTTTTCAGTATCACCCATTGCTCCATAGATATTTTTAAGCTGAGTCATTACATTTTCATTATCAGGATTGTTCTTCAATGCATCTTCCAACACATCAGCACCTTGCTTAAACAAACCATCTTTCTTTTCTTTCAATTCATCATATTTAGCAATATCTGCTCTAGAATTACCCAATGAATTCATTTCATCGATCATTCCATTTCCTTCATTAACATAAGTAGTAGAAAGATTTAAATAAGCATTAGTGTATTTAGGGTCTAATTCAATTGCTTTTTTATAAGATACACGTGCATCATCATAATTGTTTTGCTCCATGCTTATTACACCTACATTATAATGTAAATCTGGATTATCTGGAGCCAAAGCGATTGCCTGAGCCATCAATTCCTTGAACTTATCCTTATTCCCTTGATTGAAATACAAGTTAGCTTCATTCAGAATAAGATTTACATCTTCTGGATCATTCTTTCTTGCTGCCTGATAAGCCTCTAAAGCTTTCTCATCTTGACCTAATTGCGTATAAATCAAAGCTGTATTCTTAACAATCTCAGCTTTTTTAGATGGTGTTTTCTCATCTACAGGATTTGAATACGTACCAGATTTTACCATAAGATCACGTTGAACCTTATCCATCTCTTCTACTTCTCCTGATGCTGCGTTTGTAGCTTTATAAACTACATCACTACCATCATACCCTACTTCTTGCAACTTGTTGTAGTAATCCAAAGCCATTTCATAATGACCCCCGTTTACAGCACTACCTGCTGCATAGTATAAATAAGAAGTATCTTTTGGACTAAGCGTATAGCTCATGTACAATTTCTCTGCTGCTTCTTTATACTTATTGTTACCGTTGTCACTTACTGCAGAATTAACCAAATCAGCCGTTAAACCAGCCATATATTGATTTGTTTCAGCTGTATACTTCTGCTTACCAGTTGCCTCTTCTATTTCAATAACCTTCTTAAAGGAAGATGCTGATTTTTCAAATGCATCATTATTTCCTTTCTTAGCTAAATCACTATAAATCTTACCTCTTGTAAAATAGTATTGAGCTTGCGTCTTTTCATCAGCAGCGGCAATTGTACCAGATGCAGCTTCTATTGCTGTTTGAGCAGTAGCCGAATCACCAGATTTTAACGCTTTTTCTGCAGACTTTATCTCGTTTTTTTGAGCAAAACCGACCATTGTAAATGTCAGTGCCGCTACAAGTAATAATCTATTCTTCATTTTTAATATATTAAGTATTAGTGTTTACAATTTATGATTCTTTATCATCGGTATCAGTATCATCAATCTCTGTGCCATCTTCTGTATCTACCTCTATATCAAGTATTTCAGCTTCCTCAATCTCATCCTCATCCTTCATAACTTTTGCAACCGCAGCAATTGAGTCATTACCCTTAATGTTGATTAATCTAACACCTTGCGTTGCTCTACCCATTACACGTAAATCTTCTACGCTCATACGAATTGCAATTCCAGATTTATTAATAATCATTAAGTCATCAGAGTCAGTAACATTTTTAATAGCCACTAGCCCACCGGTCTTATCAGTTACACTAATGGTTTTAACACCTTTACCTCCTCTATTGGTAACCCTATAGTCTTCTATACTTGAACGTTTACCGTAACCTTTTTCAGATACAACTAAAATTTCATCCTCAAAATTATGAACAGAAACCATTCCGATTACCTCATCTTCGTCATTTGCTAAAGTAATACCACGAACACCAGAAGCATTTCTACCCATAGGTCTAGTTTTTCCTTCTTCGAAACGAATAGCTTTACCAGATTTAAGCCCTAAGAAGATTTGACTTGTACCTGTAGTCAATTTTGCTTCTAACAACTCATCGCCATCACGCACAGTAATAGCATTAATACCATTTTGACGTGGCCTAGAATATTGCTCTAATGAGGTCTTCTTTACAACACCTTTCTTAGTTGCCATGATCACATAGTGCGCATTTACATATTCTTCATCCTTTAAATCTTGAGTACAGATGAATGCTTTTACGCTATCTTCTTGCTCAATATTTATAAGGTTTTGAATTGCTCTACCCTTAGAAGTTCTACTTCCTTCTGGAATTTCGAATACACGCATCCAGAAACACTTACCTTTTTGTGTGAAGAACAACATGTATTGGTGGTTAGTACCAACAAACAAATGTTCTAGGAAATCTTCGTTTCTAGTCGAAGATGCTTTCTGACCTACTCCTCCTCTATTCTGTGTCTTATATTCTGTTAATGGAGTCCTTTTAATATAACCAGCATGAGAAATAGTAATTACCACTTGCTCATCAGGTATCATATCTTCCATACTAAGATCTCCACCAGCTAAATTAATTACTGATCTTCTTTCATCACCGTATTTATCCTTAATCTCAAGAAGCTCATCTTTTATGATTTGCATTCTACGCTCTTTTTTCTCAAGAATATCTTTTAAATCGGCAATTAAGAGCATTATTTCATCATACTCCGTTCTAAGCTTATCTTGCTCCAGACCTGTAAGTTGACGTAATCGCATCTCTACAATTGCCTTAGCTTGGATTTCACTTAACTTAAATCGCTCGATCAAGTTAGCTCTAGCTTCATCAGCATTGTTCGAAGCTCTAATGATTGCTATTACTTCATCAATATTATCTGAAGCAATAATCAATCCTTCTAAAATATGAGCACGATCCTCAGCTTTCTTTAATTCAAATTGCGTACGCCTTACCACAACTTCATGACGATGCTCAACGAAATAATGAATCATTTCCTTTACGTTCAATAATTGTGGCCTTCCATTAACAAGGGCAATATTATTGACACTAAAAGAGGTTTGCAATGCTGTATACTTATACAACATATTCAATACTATATTAGGAATAGCATCTCTTTTAAGGATATAAACGATTCGCATACCATTACGGTCAGACTCGTCTCTAATATTTGAAATACCTTCAATTTTCTTATCATTGACGAGGTCAGCGGTTTTCTTAATCATGTCCGCCTTATTCACTTGATAAGGAATTTCATGAACAATGATGCATTCTCTACCTTGAACCTCTTCAAAAGTTGCTTTAGCACGCATCATTACACGGCCTCTACCTGTATGAAAAGCTTCCTTAACACCATCGTATCCGTAAATAATACCACCTGTTGGAAAATCAGGAGCCTTTATATGAGTTATTAACTCATCAATTTCAATGTCATTATTCTCGATATATGCGATAGTACCGTCAATAACTTCTGCTAAATTATGAGGAGGCATATTGGTAGCCATACCAACAGCAATACCAGATGCTCCATTAACCAATAAAGCAGGAACCCTAGTAGGAAGAACCGTAGGCTCTTTCAAAGAATCATCAAAATTTAATTGATAATCTACAGTTTCCTTTTCTATATCAATAAGCATGTCATCTGCAATCTTACGCATACGGGCTTCCGTATAACGCATTGCAGCAGGACTATCACCATCTATCGACCCAAAGTTACCTTGTCCGTCTACAAGCATATATCGTAGACTCCATTCTTGAGCCATACGAACCATGGCATCATATACAGAAGTATCCCCATGTGGGTGATACTTACCAAGAACCTCACCCACAATACGGGCAGATTTTTTATGCGAGCTATTACTTCTAACCCCTAATTCATGCATTCCAAAAAGAACTCTTCTGTGTACGGGTTTTAAGCCGTCCCTGACATCTGGCAGGGCTCGTGACACAATGACCGACATTGAATAATCAATGTAGGCAGATTTCATTTCGTCTTCAATGTTAATGGGAATCAATTTTTCACCGTCAGCCATCTTAAAATCTTATGTTTTTTAATTAGTAAAAAAGCATGCCAATATACTTAAATCCTAAGCGTTTAAAGACTAAGTCGTTCTAATTATATCAAATTTTATTAACACATGCCCGCGAAATGTTAATTTTCATTATATACGCTCATTTTCACGCCTAGAGACGCACATTTAATGGGTTTTACAATAACTTTAACGATTATAGGTATGGTATTTGCCATTGATTGGATGAGATTTAGTAATTTTATAGAAGATAATATAGTATATGGATGATAATTTTTCCCCAAGAGTAAAGGATGTAATTGCTTATAGCAAGGAGGAAGCATTACGACTTGGTCACGATTTTATCGGTACCGAGCACCTCATGCTAGGGCTTCTTAGAGACGGAAACGGGAAGGCCATAAGTATTTTAGATGCTTTGGAAGTTGATTTAGAACATTTACGAAGAAAAGTAGAAATTCTTAGTCCTTCTAACCCTAACGCCAGTGGCGTACAAAAGGATAAAAAGAACTTACATTTAACGAGACAAGCAGAACGTGCCTTAAAAACAACATTTTTAGAAGCGAAACTTTTTCAAAGCTCTTCTATAAATACTGCGCACCTTTTACTTTGTATTCTTAGAAATGAAAATGACCCGACCACAAAGCTTTTACATAAACTAAAAGTAGATTATGACGGCGTTAAAGAACAGTTTAAATTTATGATTACAAGTGACGACGATATGGTAGACGGCCCTACGGCCGAATCCTTTCCAAGTGATTCTGAAGATGCAAATGAAGGAAAAGAAAGCACTTTTGGTGCTGCCTCTAGCCAGAAAGGTGCTAAAAAATCTAAAACTCCTGTTTTAGATAACTTCGGTAGAGACCTCACCCAAATGGCAGAGGAAAATAAATTAGACCCTGTTGTTGGTAGAGAAAAAGAAATTGAAAGAGTTTCTCAAATTCTTAGCCGAAGAAAAAAGAACAACCCGTTATTAATTGGTGAACCAGGTGTTGGTAAAAGTGCAATTGCCGAAGGATTGGCATTGCGCATCATCGATAAGAAAGTTTCAAGAATTCTTTATAATAAAAGAGTAGTTACACTTGATCTTGCTTCTTTAGTTGCCGGTACAAAATACCGCGGACAGTTTGAAGAGCGAATGAAAGCTGTAATGAACGAGCTTGAAAAAAATGACGATGTTATTTTGTTTATTGATGAGATACATACTATTGTTGGTGCAGGTGGAGCTACAGGTAGCTTAGATGCTTCTAACATGTTTAAACCAGCATTGGCAAGAGGTGAAATTCAATGTATTGGTGCTACCACTTTAGATGAATACAGACAGTATATTGAAAAAGATGGTGCCTTAGAAAGACGTTTTCAAAAAGTAATTGTTGAACCAACAACTGTTGATGAAACAATTGAAATTTTACATAATATAAAAGGTAAGTACGAAGATCACCATAATGTAACCTATACCGACGAAGCTATTGAAGCTTGTGTTAAATTGACAAATAGGTACATGACGGATCGTTTTTTACCTGACAAAGCTATTGATGCTCTAGATGAAGCTGGATCTCGTGTGCATATCGTTAATATGGACGTTCCAAAACAAATACTTGAATTGGAAAAGAAATTGGAAGATGTACGTGAACTAAAGAACAGCGTAGTTAAGAAGCAGAAATATGAGGAAGCAGCAAAACTACGTGATGACGAGAAAGGTTTAGAAAAGGATCTCGCCATAGCTCAAGAGCGTTGGGAAGACGACAGTAAGCTTAATAAGGAAACTGTTAGCGAAGATAATGTTGCTGATGTTGTTTCTATGATGAGCGGAATTCCTGTTAATAGAATTGCACAAACAGAAAGTAATAAACTTGCTGGATTACCTGATTTAATAAAATCAAATGTAATTGGTCAAGATGATGCTGTTGCCAAAGTGTCTAAAGCAATTCAACGAAATAGAGCAGGACTTAAGGATCCAAACAAGCCTATTGGTTCGTTTATCTTCTTAGGACAAACTGGTGTTGGTAAAACTCAGCTTGCAAAAGTATTGGCTAAAGAGCTTTTTGACTCTGAAGATGCACTTATTCGTATAGATATGAGTGAGTACATGGAGAAATTCGCAATCTCTAGATTAGTTGGTGCACCTCCAGGATACGTTGGTTATGAAGAAGGTGGTCAACTTACCGAAAAAGTAAGAAGAAAACCTTATTCTGTAATACTTTTAGATGAAGTTGAAAAAGCGCATCCTGATGTGTTCAATATGCTTTTACAAGTATTAGATGATGGTTTCTTAACAGATAGTCTTGGTCGTAAAATCGATTTTAGAAATACGATTATCATAATGACCTCTAACATTGGAGCCAGACAATTGAAAGATTTTGGTCAAGGTGTTGGTTTTGGTACTTCAGCTAAAAAATCTCAAGAAGATTCACATCAGAAAGGGGTTATTGAAAATGCTTTAAAGAAAGCCTTTGCTCCTGAATTCTTAAATAGAATTGATGATGTAATTGTATTCAATGCTTTAGAAAGAGAAGATATTCATAAGATTATTGATATTGAATTAGCTAAGCTTTACAAAAGAATCAAGGATATTGGTTATCACTTGAATCTTACAGATGAGGCTAAAGACTATATCGCTGAGAAAGGCTTTGATAAACAATATGGAGCCAGACCTCTTAAAAGAGCTATTCAGAAGTACATTGAAGATGCACTAGCAGAAGAAATAGTGAATTCTAAACTTAAAGAAGGTGACAGTATTTATATTGAGCTTGATAAGAAAAGTGATGAATTGACTATTAAAATAGAAAAAGCAGAAGAAGAATCTCCTAAAACATAGAGATTTACACTTTTTTAAATAAATAAAAGGAGCCCTACATTGGGCTCCTTTTTCGTACAATTTATTTTTTAATGTAAGAATACAAATACACTCAATAGTAGCCATACGCAGTATGAACGATATTTTCGCGTTTAAACTAAAAATTTACCTCAATAATGTAGTTCAGTATATTTTCGCTTCAGACATACTATATTAATACGAAGAGAATGAAAGTTGGATCTACCAAGAAGAAGGTAATTGTAAGAGAGTACGAATTAGAAACAGGAAAAATTCAAGTATATGAGAATTACATGGTATCGATTTTTGACGAGGGGGCTACACTAACCCTTGAAAGAGCTTATCAAATTATTGGAATATCTGAAATTCACTTTAGAGATAGAAACTTCGGTTTCATTAGTCTACGTAAACACTCGTTTGCAATTGACCCTACCATATACAATTATCTAAAACAGTTAGACAACCTTAAAGCTTTTGCTATTGTATCGGTTAAAGAGATAGATATGCATAACTTTAAGATTGAAAAATTGTTCTATAAAAAATCAATGAAGTTTTTCATTGAATATGACAATGCTCTTAAATGGGTTAAAAGAAGAGTTAACTCTTAATAAGTAATTTTATTTATTTATTTTCTTCTTCTACCACGGGCTGCTCAGGTAGCTTAAACATATCTAAATAAGCATCGGCAAGATTATCAATAATATGAGAGGCTGTCAATGATTGAAAACCTGTAGATTCAACTGCAATATCTCCAGCTCTACCATGCAAGTAGACTCCAAATATTGCAGCATCTAAAGCAGCATATCCTTGCGCTCGAAGTCCCGTTATTACTCCAGTTAACGCATCACCACTACCAGCGGTTGCCAAACCAGGATTTCCAGTTGTATTTACATATCCTTTTTCATTATGTACAATTATAGTATGTGCGCCTTTAATGACTACAATACATTTATACTTTTTTGAAAACTTCTTAACCTTACTAAGCTTTTCAAAATCATCTTTCCATTTTCCTATCAATCGTTCCAACTCTTTTGGGTGCGGAGTCAAAATAGAATCTTCAGGTATGTTTTTTAATAATTCTTTATTTTCAGAAAGAATATTAAGCGCATCTGCGTCTATCACTAAAGGCAATTTATTACCTTTTAAAAAATTGGTTAAAGCACTTGTTGTTGCTTTAGTGGTCCCCATACCAATTCCTATACCTACCAGAGTTGGTTTTATATCGAATTTTATATTGGTAAGTTCATTTTCATCTACATCTGTAAGCACCATAATTTCAGGCAAAGAAGTCTGAAGAATAGTATATCCTATTTTAGGAATATATGAGGTCACTAATCCGCTACCTGCTTGAAGAGCGGCTTTAGATGATAGACATACCGATCCTATTTTTCCATAACTACCGCCTACTATCAAAGAATGTCCATACGTACCTTTATGTCCATATTTCTCTCGAGGTTTATAAAGAGTCAATACTTCATTTTTACCAATAAGCTCGTAATCCGTTTCGGTTGCCTTTAAATATTCTGGATCTAAACCAATATCTAAAACCTCCCATTGTTCTATAAACGGTCCGGTTTCGGGTAAGAAAAAAACCAATTTTGGTGTTTGAAAACTTAAAACAAAATTTGACTTGATAATAGAGTTTACATCCTTAGGACCTTGATCCGTAAATAACCCTGACGGGATATCTATTGACAAAATAAAGGCTTGAGAATCATTTAAGTGTTGAATTACTTTAGACACCCAAGCATCTGGTGTTCTATTTAAGCCTATTCCAAATATTCCATCAACAATGATATCTTCCTTACCTATTTCAGGTAATACATCATCACAATTCATAAAATTAGGCCAAACCTTTCTATCTTTTAATCTGTCTAGGTTAATTAAAAAATCTTTCGATCGTTTTTCACTGTAGTTTATAACATACACTTCTATATTGTAACCATGATCTACCAGATGTCTAGCAAGAGCAATACCATCGCCACCATTATTACCGATACCACAAAACAAATGTATTTTTACAGGAGCACCTTGCATACGTAAATGCATCCAATTAAAGAGTTGCAAAGCTGCACGCTCCATTAATTCGTTACTTCCTATTTCTTCTTTTTTAATAGAAATCTGATCTGCTTTATAAATCTGTTTTGCACTATATAATTTCATTCTTTATTTTTTTTACATCTAAAACCTAACGATTCCGTAAAAAATTGTACAATCATTTGTTTAGGATACCAAATGTACTACTTTTGATTTTCAACCATTAGTATTATGGACTGCTATAAAACAGACATAAAATTCGATTTCACTTCTACTACCATTAACTATGGTTCTACAACTGCATGGTTCACCCCTTGGGGGTAAAAGCTATTTTTCCTCGTACCTGTGTTTAATTACACCATATCTTAATTACAAAGTCAATATTTCAATAACATGAAAGTTCTAAAATTTGGTGGTTCATCTGTAGCCAAACCCGAAAATATAGTTAAAATAAAAAATATAATCTCTAAGTACAATGACCCTATCATTTTGGTTGTTTCTGCTTTAGGAGGTGTAACAGATTTATTGTTAAAGGCTGGTTTATTAGCTTCTACACAAGACCAATCATACAAAGAAATTTTAACAACATTAGAAGAAAGACATTTATCTACTATAAAAGAATTATTACCTGTTACTGCTCAAAGCAAAGCACTAAGCAAGGTAAAAAGTGAGTTCAACGTATTGGAAACGTTACTAGAAGGTGCTTTTTTTATTGGAGAAATAACGCCTAAATTATCTGATAAAATAGTTAGTTACGGTGAGCTTCTCTCATCATATATAATTAGTGAATACCTAATCAGTGAAAAATTAGATGCTGAATTTAAAGACAGTAGAGAGCTTATTATTACAAATAAGTTGAATGGAAAAAACATGGTGAATTTCACCAAAACCAATACCAACTGTGTAAATTTCTTTAAATCATCTACAAAGAAAATAACTGTTTGCCCAGGATTTATAGCTACTTCAGAAGATGGTGTATCTACTACATTAGGCAGAGGTGGTTCTGATTATACTGCCGCTATATATGCTGCAGCTGTAGACGCAGATATTTTAGAAATTTGGACAGATGTTAGTGGTATGTACACGGCTAATCCAAAAATGGTAAAACAAGCAAAAGCGATTCCGCATATATCATATGAGGAAGCTATGGAATTATCACATTTTGGTGCCAAAGTACTCTACCCGCCAACGATACAACCTGTATTATCAGAAGGAATATCTATCGTTATTAAGAATACTTTTAGTCCTGATGAAGCGGGTACATTAATTACCAAATCTAAGAATGAGAAAGGTAAGACAGTTCGCGGTATAAGCCACATTGGCAACATTGCACTATTATCTTTAGAAGGTCCAGGAATGGTAGGTATACCAGGTATTTCGAAACGATTTTTTGAAGTTCTTTCTCAGGCAGATATTAGTGTAGTATTAATTACCCAAGCTTCTTCCGAGCATTCTATATGTGTAGGTATTTCTGCAGATGATGTAGAAAAAGCTGTAGGCATTGTTAACGAAGCTTTTGAATATGAAATCGAAAGAGGTCGTATTAAACAGGTAATACCTGAAAAGGATTTAGCTATTGTTGCATTAGTTGGTGATAACATGAAAAGCCACCAAGGGCTTAGCGGTAAAATGTTCAGTACCCTAGGGAAAAACAATGTCAATATTAGAGTAATTGCTCAAGGTGCTTCTGAAAGAAATATTTCGTGCATTATTGATGAAAAAGATGTGAAAAAAGCCCTGAATGCTTTGCATGAAGAGTTTTTTGAGGAAAACATAAAACAACTAAACCTATTTGTAATGGGTGTTGGTAATGTTGGCGCAAAATTTCTAGAACAAATTAAAGAGCAAAGAAAATTCTTAAAAGAGAATTTGAAATTGAATATTCGTGTAATAGGAATGTCCAATTCTAGAACTATGCTTTTTGATGAAAAGGGAATAGACTTAAAAGATTGGTCAACTAAATTAGCTGAAGGTCAAAAAGCAGATAAAGGAAAATTCTTAGAACTAGTAAATAGCTTAAATTTTAGAAATAGCATTTTTGTAGACAACACTGCAAGTGAAGATGTTTCAAAAACATACAGCGAATATTTAAGTAATAGTATTTCTGTAGTTACTTGTAATAAAATTGCATGCTCTTCTGCTTTCGAAAATTATTCGCATTTAAAATCGTTAGCAAGAACATATAACGCTCCTTTCTTATTTGAAACTAACGTAGGTGCAGGCTTACCAATCATAGATACTTTAAAACATCTAATTGCATCTGGAGATAAAATCTTAAAAATTCAGGCGGTTCTTTCAGGAAGTCTAAACTTTGTCTTTAATAATTTCAATGATAAAACTACCTTTCATGATGTTGTAAAACAAGCTCAGGAAGAGGGATATACAGAACCTGATCCAAAAATTGATTTAAGTGGAGTTGATGTTATGCGTAAGATATTGATTTTGGCCCGTGAAAGCGGAAATCAATTGGAAATCAGTGATATTACCAATAATCCTTTCTTACCTGAAGAAAGCTTGAACACAGCCAACAATGAAGAGTTCTTTGCTTCTTTAATAAAAAATGAAGCACATTTTCAATCATTATATACGAGTGCTAAAAATGGAGATAGCAAATTGAAATATGTAGCTCAGTTTGATAATGGAAACGCAAGTGTAGGCTTACAAGAAATACCTAAAGGTCATGATTTCTATAACCTAGAAGGTAGTGATAACATTGTACTATTTTATACTGAACGCTACCCTAACCAGCCTATGATTATTAAAGGCGCTGGTGCTGGTGCTGCTGTAACGGCTTCTGGTATATTCGCCGATATTATACGAATTGGTAATTTCTAAACTTCATAACAAGAACATTCATTATGAACCAAAACGAAATTAAAGTCTTTTGCCCTGCAACGGTCGCAAACGTTTCATGCGGGTTTGATGTTCTAGGTGTTGCCCTAGACTCGGTCGGTGATGAAATGGTCGTTAGAAAAGTGGCACAAAAAGGCATTAGGATTACTAAACTTACTGGGCAAGATTTACCAAAAGAAACCCTAAATAATGTAGCGGGAGTTGCCGGTAATGCTTTTTTATTGGCTTCGGATTATGATGGCGGATTTGAAATTGAAATTGATAAAAAAATAAAACCAGGTAGTGGTATTGGTAGTAGCGCCGCTAGTTCTGCTGGGGCTGTTTGGGCAATGAACCATTTATTAGGCAACCCATTCAGTAAGACGGAATTGGTAAAATTCGCTATGGAAGGTGAACGTTTAGCAAGTGATGTCGCCCATGCCGACAATGTAGCCCCTGCCCTATTTGGTGGTTTTACATTGGTACGCAGCTACAATCCGTTAGATATCATTGCTATTCCTGCACCAACAGAATTGTATGTTACAATAATACATCCGCAGATAGAAATAAAAACTTCAGATTCCAGAAAAATTTTGAAAACCACAATTTCAATGGAAACTGGCATTAAACAATGGGGAAATGTGGGCGGTTTAGTTGCTGGATTATTCAAAGAAGACTATGAATTAATTGGTCGATCTTTAGAAGATCATATTGTAGAACCTATTCGTTCTATTTTGATACCTGGTTTTGACGAGGTAAAAAAAGTATCTATCGAAGCTGGTGCCTTGGGATCTGGTATTTCAGGATCTGGACCATCAATATTCGCTTTTAGTCAAGGAAACGAAACAGCATTAAAAGTTGGAAATGCAATGAAAACAGTTTACGATAAAATTGGCATAGCTTACGAAATACATGTTTCAAAAATTAATATGGAAGGCGTTAAACTTTTATAAGTTTAGAGGCATATACCTATAACAGTAAAAATATTCAGTTTGAAATTCTATAGTTTAAACAATACAGCACCCGAAGTTTCTTTTGATACTGCAGTAGTAAACGGTATTGCACCTGATAAAGGTTTGTATTTCCCAGAAGAAATTAATCCTTTACCTGATTCCTTTTTTGAGAATATCGAAAGTTTCTCTAATGAAGAAATTGCCTTTAAGGCAATACAGCAATTCGTTTCTGATATTGTTCCTGACGATGTGTTAAAGGATATTTTAAAGGAAGTTTTGGACTTTGATTTTCCTGTAGTTGAAATTACTCCTAACATTGGCACTTTAGAGCTTTTTCATGGTCCTACCATGGCATTTAAAGACGTAGGAGCTCGTTTTATGGCACAATGTTTAGGCTATTTCTCAAGATCTACCAAAGATGAAGTTACCGTTCTTGTTGCTACTTCTGGTGATACCGGTGGTGCAGTTGCCAATGGTTTTCTAGGTGTTGAAGGTGTAAATGTTGTTATTCTATATCCTAGCGGAAAAGTGAGCGATATTCAAGAACGACAATTGACGACATTAGGAAAAAACATTACTGCTCTAGAAGTAGATGGCACTTTCGACGATTGCCAGGCTATGGTAAAAAATGCATTTTTGGATAAAGAATTACTTGATGAAATGAAACTGACATCGGCTAATTCTATTAATGTGGCTAGATGGTTACCGCAACTTTTTTACTTCTTATTTGCTTACAAACAGGTGAAATCTAAAGGTAAAGAAATCGTATTTTCAGTTCCTTCAGGTAACTTCGGAAATATATGTGCAGGACTCGTTGCTCAGAGATTAGGTATGCCTGTTAAACATTTTGTAGCAGCAACCAATGTTAATGACACTGTACCGCAGTTTATGCTAACAAAAGAGTACATTCCTAAACCATCTACAGCTACTATTTCTAATGCGATGGATGTTGGGGACCCTAGTAACTTCATCAGAATAAGGCATTTGTTTAAAGGTGATTTTGAAGCATTGAAAAAGAATCTTTCCTCTTATCCTTTTGATGATAATAAAACTAAAGAAGCATTAAAGGAAATTTACAATATTAACGGATACATTGCTGATCCTCATGGGGCTGTAGGCTATTTAGGTCTTAAAAAATATCAAGAACAATACCCAGATACATATGGTATTTTCTTAGAAACAGCTCACCCAGTTAAATTCTTGGACATTGTTGAAAAAACACTTAATGAGAAATTAGAAATACCTGCTCAAATTCAAAAAGTGATGGGGAAAATTAAAAAATCAATTAAAATTTCCAATTACGAAGGTCTTAAGGGATTTCTTTTAAAATCTTAGGCTTAATTTTAAAGGCTATTTTATTTTCTCAATTTGAGGCTCAGGCTTAATGGCTTCTATTTATTTTCAATAAATTTGTATTGTCAATAAATAAAGAACATGAAAAATACTGCGCTTACTACCACACACAAATCTCTTGGTGCCAAAATGGTTCCATTTGCTGGTTATAATATGCCCGTTTCTTACGAAGGTGTTAATGCCGAACATGAAACCGTACGTAATGGTGTTGGTGTTTTTGATGTATCGCACATGGGCGAGTTTTTAATCTCTGGCTCTACTGCCTTAGATTTAATTCAAAAAGTATCGTCTAACGATGCCACAAAACTGACTATTGGCAGAGCACAATATAGTTGCCTACCTAATGAAACTGGAGGTATTGTAGATGACCTTATCATTTATAAAATTAAAGAAGAACAATATTTATTAGTGGTGAACGCATCAAATATTGAGAAAGACTGGAATCATATTTCATCATACAATGATGAATTTAAAGCAGATATGACTAACATATCTGAAGGTTATTCTCTTTTAGCTATTCAAGGCCCTAAGGCTGTTGAAGCAATGCAATCTTTAACTTCTGTTAATTTAGCTGATATTAAATTTTACCATTTTGAAGTTGCCGATTTTGCAGGTATAGATAATGTAATTATTTCCGCAACAGGATATACCGGATCCGGCGGATTTGAGATTTATTGTAAAAATGACGAAGTAAAGCAAATATGGGACAAGGTTTTTGAGGCTGGAGCAGATTTCGGAATTAAACCAATCGGATTAGCCGCTAGAGATACCCTACGTTTAGAAATGGGATACTGCCTTTACGGCAACGATATTGACGATAACACTTCTCCACTTGAAGCAGGTTTAGGATGGGTAACAAAATTCAATAAGGATTTTGTCAATTCGGCGGCTTTAGAAAAAGAAAAACAACACGGACCTGAACGAAAATTAGTTGCTTTTGAATTAGATGAACGTGGTATACCAAGACATGGTTATGATATTGTTGATGGCAACGGTAAAACCATCGGTGTAGTTACATCAGGTACTATGTCCCCTTCTATGGGAACAGGTATTGGCTTAGGCTATGTTCTTCCTATATTCTCAAATGTGGGCAGTAAGATTCATGTTCAAATTAGAAAGAACGCTGTATCGGCTACTGTTATTAAATTACCATTTTACAAAAGTAAATGATAGATTTTCAAAGTATTCTTACATCGATTAATAAGGCTGCATCCAAAGAAAAGGATAGAGGTGAAATTGCAGATTACATACCAGAATTAGCTAAAATTGATGTAGAAAATTTTGGAATCCATCTTATTGATATAAAGCAAAATAATTTCTCTGCCGGAAATTCTGATATGCATTTTTCTATTCAGAGTATTTCTAAGGTTTTTTCATTGTCTATGGCTCTTGGATTAATTGGAGAAAAGATTTGGAAACGTGTAGATGTTGAACCTTCTGGTGATCCTTTTAATCATTTATCGTTATTAGAATTAGAAAATGGAATTCCTAGAAATCCACTGATAAACCCTGGAGCAATTGTTGTTGCTGATATTCTTGTTTCTCAATTAGAAAATCCTAAAAAAGATTTTCTGGCATTTATAAGAAACATCGCCAATGATAACACCATAGATTTTGACTTAGATGTAGCAAGATCTGAACAAGAAACCGGTTTTCGGAATTTTGCAGCTGCCAATCTGCTAAAATCTTATGGTAATCTAAATAATGATGTGGACGTCGTTCTGGATTTCTATTTTCATCAATGCTCACTTTCTATGAGCTGCGCTCAATTAACAAATACGTTCTACATGTTTATAAATCATGGTAAGTGTAAAAGAGAAAATACCTTTCTAACTATACCACAGGTAAAACGTATAAATGCTATAATGTTAACTTGCGGGTTTTATGACGAAGCTGGTGAATTTGCTTTTGAAGTAGGGCTTCCTGGCAAAAGTGGTGTTGGTGGTGGTATTGTAGCTTTATTACCAAATAAATTCTGTGTAGCAACATGGTCCCCCGGACTCAACCCAAAAGGAAACTCTAAATTAGGTATGCTAGCTTTAGAAAAGTTAACTACAGAAACTCAACTTTCTATTTTTTGAAATTAATTACTAAAAAAATATTGATTCTTGGCGGAAGTGGATTCATAGGTAACGCGATTTACAAAGAGCTTTGTAATTACTTCGACACCTATGGCACATACTGTCATGCCGCTAATACGTATTCTTCAAACAAACAATTTGTTCATTACAATTTAGAAGAAGATGATATTGTTGAAGTTTTGGAAGAGGTAAAACCTCAAATAATAATTTCTGCTTTAAGAGGAAATTTTGCGGCTTTGGTTATCGCTCACAATCATATTTCGGAATATGTTTTAAAAGAAAACTGCAAAATATACTTTATATCATCAGCTAATGTTTTTGACGCCTATAGTAAATATCCATCTTATGAAATGGACAAGACTTTATCTGAAAGTGTTTATGGTAGACTAAAAATTAAGATTGAGAATATGCTTCTTAGATTACCAAAAGAGAAAATGGCTATTCTAAGAGTACCTATGGTTTTTGGTAATAGTTCACCTAAGGTTAAGGAAATGAAAAAAGCTATTATAGAAAATAAACCAGTAGACGTCTTTCCTAATTTGATATTAAATGTCACCAATGATGATAAGCTTACTCAGCAAATTCATTATCTTATCAATAGAAATAAAACAGGCATTTATCATTTAGGCAGTAATGACCTAACACATCACGAAGATTTTATTAAAGAGATTTTAGAGCGTGTGGGCAACTTTAACCCTTTAATTAAAAGAGTCTATACCACTAATGAAGATAGGTATTTGGCAGTTTTACCTAAGACTAATAAATTACCTAAAAATTTACAGTTTACATTTCAAAGTATTATTGACCATCATGTTTTAAATTAGCAACTATTATGAAAGAAATGGAAAGATTTACTGACCAACAAATAGCGGACTATTTGGGTCAACTTGACGGATGGGAATATGTGGATGGCGCCATAGAAACCACATTTGAATTTAAAAATTTTAAGGAGGCATTTTCAGTAATGACCCGTATAGCCTTTGAGTGTGAGGCTCAAGGTCATCATCCAGATTGGAGTAATGTTTATAATACATTAAATATCCGTTTAAACACACACGATGCCAATGGTGTTACAGAAAAAGATTTTGAATTGGCAAGAATTATAGAGGGAATCATAGAAAGTGAATTTTAATAACCGAAATTAATTTTATAAAAAAGGACGTTCCGTAATTATGTTTTATATGATTACCGAACATAACCCGATTTTGTACATTTGTTAAAAATAATTTACCATGGGAAGAGCTTTTGAATTTAGAAAAGCACGTAAAATGAAAAGATGGTCAGCAATGTCCAAAGCCTTTACTCGTATAGGCAAAGATATTGTGATGGCCGTAAAAGAAGGCGGACCAGATCCAGATTCCAATTCACGTTTAAGAGCTGTTATACAGAATGCGAAGTCTGTAAACATGCCAAAGGATAATGTTGAACGAGCTATTAAGAGAGCCAGTGATAAAAGCCTTGGAGATTACAAGGAAGTTCTTTTCGAAGGGTATGCACCTCATGGTATTGCTGTCTTAGTTGAAACTGCTACAGATAATAATACTAGAACAGTTGCCAATGTTAGAAGCTACTTTAATAAATGTAATGGTAACTTAGGCACGTCTGGTTCTGTAGAATTTATGTTCGACCATACGTGCAATTTTAGAATACCTGCGGAAGGTCTAGACCCTGAAGAATTGGAATTAGAACTTATTGATTTTGGAGCAGAAGAAGTTTTTGTCGATGATGATGGAATTTTAATTTACGGTCCATTCGAAAGTTTTGGCGCACTTCAAAAAGAATTGGAAATTCGTGAATTAGAAATTTTATCATCTGGTTTCGAGCGTATTCCCCAAGTAACAAAATCACTAACTGAAGAAGAAGCTGCAGATGTAGAAAAACTCTTAGAAAAGTTAGAAGAAGATGACGATGTACAGAATGTTTATCATTCTATGGAAGAGTAAGTAATGACTATAATTCATAAAAAAAGGAGACCAATTGGTCTCCTTTTTTGGATTTGAAAAATCAGCAAAATTCAATGTTCTATTAACATTGAATTTTGCTGCGATATACCAATTGAATCAACTGTTCTTACAAAGTACATACCGTTAGGTAAATCACTGACATCTAAATAATACTTACCATCTGCTTGGATGTCACCTGCAGTTTCCGAAAGTATTAATTTACCAGTTAAATCATATATGAAAATCATATTTAGCACAATAGAGGTTTCAAATTCTAATGCTATTCTATCTGATGCGGGATTAGGTGATAAATTAAATAAATTTTCGCTTAACGAAAATTCACTACCTGCCGAATGAACAATAAGTACTGGTGCTTCATTTGTCTCATCAGAAGCAAAAGCTACATCGTTACCATTTCTATGTCTTACTATAAGTGTTATAAAATCACCACTAGATATATCACTTATGTCGAGGTCCCAAATCTTGGTATTTCCAACAAGGTGTTCTCCTGAAATTGAAGAAATGGCATTACCTACAGCAATTGGTTTGTTAGTGCCCGTAAGGCTGCTTTCATTCCAATTTGAACTACTTCCCTTAAAAACTTCCAAAAAACCATTTCCTGGATCACTACTCACCTGCATTTGCAATTGAGCCTGATTAATTGTTTCATTAAAAGAACTTAAATCAAACTTTAAATAAATTTCTCTATTTCCTTCTTCTGCCCTTAGCAAGGGACCATTTGCCTTAGGGTTTTTATCACCTTCTAAATAAGTTCCATCAATGACGTCGAATGTAACTTTTTCTTCTGTACATTCATCGCTTTTTCCTCCATCAGAAATTATCCAACCAAAATCATCGATTAAATTTTGCCGAACTAACTCACTGGAACAATATTGGTTTTTATTAGCATCAAACACAACTCCGTTTATTACAGTTTGAGTTCCCCAGCCTAAAAGAATATTATCATAATTTGAATCAGACAAACCTGAATCATCAAATATTTCAGTCATATCGGTTACTTTACTTACGCTCCAATTTCCAATATTATTATTAAAAGAAGAAGCTCCTTTAAACATAAAACCCACGTAATTTACCAAGGAAGTATTCCAATTGCTCAAATCTTGATTAAAGGAAGAAGCTCCTTTAAACATATAACCCATCCAAGTAACTGATGAGGTATTCCAGCCGCTTATATCCATATTAAAAGAACTAGCATCTGCAAACATAGCATGCATGTTCGTTACAGAAGAAGTATCCCATTCACCTAAATCTTGATTAAAAAGTATCGTGTTGGAAAACATATCTCGCATACTTTGAACAGCGGAAGTATTCCAATCACTAATATCAGAGTTAAAATAACTAGCGTTATAAAACATGGACCCCATATTTGTAATGGTTGTTGTATCCCAATTATTAAAATTACCACTTAAAGAAGTTGCATCAGCGAACATATGCTCTAATGAGGTGACTTTAGAAAGATCTGGTGCATCGTTCGCAAATACTACTAGATTACTACACCCTCTAAATGCTCTTTCCATAGATTTCCAAGAAATATCACCCCACTGATTCACATTAATTATTTTTTTACTATCACTTAAAAAATTTTCTGCTTTAAAATACATTTGTGGGAAATCACCAGAAATTGAAATTTGATAAATACCAGGAGTCTCATAGTTATGTATAATATCACCTTCTACCTCTGTATCAAAAGTACCATCACCCCAATCAATGGTAAAATTATAAATTTCATCTGGAGATGTTGAAATGTAAATTTGATTGTCATCAGAAATACCTTTATTATCAGTTTCCCATGTAGTAACAAAAGCTCGTTTAACAACAGGCACCTTACGTGATTTTATAAGTAACTTAGGCGCAATATTAGTTTCATCTGAAGCAAATGCTACATCATTACCATTGCTATGCTTTATAATCAGAGTTACCAAGCCTTCACCATCCAAATTACTTACATCGAGATCCCATGTCTTTGTTTGACCAAGACTATGCGTTCCAGAAATAGAAGCCAATGCACTGCCTATTGACTCAGGCTTATTGCTACCGCTCAATCCGTTTTCAGTCCAGTTAGAAAAACTACCTAGAAAAACTTCTAAAGTACCATTTCCTGGATCACTCGCCACTTGCATTTCTAGTTGCGCACTAGTAATTTCTGAGTTAAAAGAACCCATATCGAACTGCAAATAAATTTCTCTATTACCATATTCAGCACGTAAAAGTGGTCCTGTAGGATCTGGATTTCTTGAGCCTTCTAGGTAAGTAGCTGCAATCAAATCGACTAAAGCTTCTTCTTCTTCAATACAAGCGGTCATTGCAGCTGAAATGTTAGAACAATTGCCATTATTATCGCTAATAGTAACAGTGCCACCAACTATAGTCTCTGAATCGCAAACGGCATTTATGGTGCAATCAGATAAAGTATCATTTCCAATAATATTCAATTCCCCTCCAATTCTATTTATGTTGGATAGACCATCTAGATTAACCAAATTATCATTATTAGCTATAATTAAGTCTACGTAGATATTTGTTATAGAAGATAAACCATCAAGATTAATTAAGGCCGAATTTGATTGAATTTTTAAAGAAAGACCAATAGCGTCCAAATTCAAAAGTCCATCTAAGCTTGTAAGCACTGGATTCGATTCAATACTCAAATCATTGTCAAGAAAACTTAGAGATGCTAAGCCGTCTAGATTGGTTAATGATGCATTGTTCTTAATAATAAAAGAATCTGAAATAGAGACTAGAGATGACAACCCATCTAGATTCGTCAATGAAGCATTATTTTGAATAATTAAATCACTATAAATATGTGTAATTGAAGCTAAGCCGTCAACATTATTTAATAGTGCATTATCTGAAATATTTATAAAACTTGATGTTGTTAAAGAAGATAAGGCTCCTATATCTGTTAAAAGAGAATTACCTTTGATTAAAACTAGCAACCGAACACTTGTCAGAGCGGATAGTTCGTCTATATTTATCAATGAGGTATTAACTATTTTTAAAAAACCATCTATATTGGTCAAAGAGGAAAGACCGCCCAAATTATTTATATCTGTACCTTCGATTAAAATTCCATTTGCAAAAGTACAATTAGCAACATCATATGTATTAATAAAGTCGTCTACATCTTGTTGGGTATTTAAAACTATAAGTTCAGTTGGGCAAAACCTGCAAATATCACTTTTACCACCATCAATTATGTTCCATTCAAAATCATCGATTAACTTTTTACGGGCTTCTTCGCCTTGACAGAACTCACTCATACCAGCGTTAAAATTAACGTCAACTTGAAGTTGTTGAGTACTCCAGCCAAGTAGAGTATTATCATAATTTTGAGTAGATAGAGATGTACCTCCAAACATTTCATCCATTAATAAAACATTACTAATATTCCATGAAGCCAAATTTTGATTAAACGAGGTAGTTTGAAAAAACATGGCACTCATAAACTTCACATTTGAAACATTCCATTCACTAATATCTTGATTAAAAAGTGGGTTACTTGCAAACATGCCAGACATATATATTGCATTAGAAACATCCCATGCACTAATATTATGATTAAAATTTGATGCACTGTTAAACATATCCGTGAAATAGACAACATTACCAACATTCCAATTTTCAATATTTTGATTAAAGGAATAAGCTTGTCTAAACATATATGACATTACTACTGTGTTAGAAACATCCCAGTTTGAAATATTACCATTAAAAAGTATTGCAGTGTCGAACATTGCATTCATACTTAATGCTTTAGAAACATCCCAATCATTTAAATCTTGATTAAAAATTTTAGCATTATCAAAAAGATTAGAAAAATTTTCAACATTAGATACATCCCAAGAACCGATATTACTTCCAATCAATGATTCACAATCTTTAAACATTAATCTTAGTGAAGATAAATTTAAAAAATTGGGAGAATCTTCTGCTGTTACTTTCAAATTATGGCAACCCCAAAATGCACTTTCCATAGACATCCATTCGATCTGTCCCCATTGATTAACATCAATTAATTTATCTTTATCTCCATCATTATTAAAATAAATTCTAGGAAAATCACCTGAAATTGACACTTGGTAAGTTCCAGGGCCATCGAAAGTATGAGTTATTTCACTGGTTACTCCATCATCGAAACTGCCATCTCCCCAATTGACTGAGTAATTATAATTTGCTCCTTCAAAAGTTGGTATAGTGATTTGATTATCCTCAGAATAACCTGGATTATCTGTTTTCCAAGTTGTAACGAAAGGACGTGGTAACTCTACATTTATCACATTGAAATTTATTTGATGTGGGACACTAGGATTCCCTCCTAAATTTAATGCATCGTATGATGTTGCTTCAACCATATAATCACCTGGAGTTAAGGACTTCCCATTATAATCCCCTAGGATATCTCCAAATAACGCATAAGGTGCAACATTTTCTGTCACGGAACCTGAAACAGTTCCAAATAAACGTAAATGAACACTTTTAACCGGTCCACTTGTATTGGCTCTAATACTGAACGAAGTATTAGGGTAATCGAGTAAATTGATTGCTTTATCTTCTGTAATTTCCGTTATATCTTTATCTGTGTCAGCATTGACTAGAATAAAACTGGTAATTGTGGTTTCTTGAGAGAAAACATTGAATGTTAAAAAAAAGAAATAAAAGAAAATGATTATTTTTTTCATGTTGGTTGGTTGTTTGCAAGTGAGATAAATGTTCCCCAACAAAATACAAGAATGGTTATTAAATTATTAAAAATACTTCTCTATTTAGACCAAATGTAAAATTTAACGGTAACGTGTTATCAAAATTAATATAGCGCTCAAGGACTTTGACCAATTTAAAACCCTTCTATGTATTAAGATTTTTAACCAATTCTATTTAAAAATTTTAGTGTCAAAAGTATTCTTAGAAAGGAATATGAATTTTAAACAAGCAAAACTTTCAAATAAAGTAATAAATATGAGTTCTGAATGTAGAGAATTTACCTCTTATTTGATTTTTACTTTCAATGACAATTAAATCATTTTTTTTATCAATAAGATCTATGATTTTTCAAGCTTTCCTTTCTTATACAAAACAAGCTTCGAAGAGTTAAACCCTCAGTATTAAATTCAATAAATATAGCCAAAACTCTCAAACTACGAAAGGTATGTAAGTATTAGAAGAAGTTATATAAAAGAAACAAAAAAGGCCCTAATTATTATTAGAGCCTTTTTGCTATTCTTTTAAAATTATTCTACTACACCAGAAGGCTTTTGTCCTTCAACATTAAAGTTTGATAACAGCACTGCAAAGTCGGCTAAAGTTATAAAACCATCGCCATTAAAGTCAGCATTTGGATTATACCCCGGATCTACTTGAGATAAATTTAGTAATGAGGATAAAATCGCAAAATCAACTTGGCTAACCACATTGTCAATAACATTCGTATTACCCATAAGCAATTCACCCATATCAATTGAATAGGTCGGGGCCTCTATTGTAATCGTTTGCACTACCTGTAAAGAATTGGAATATTTCAGTGCAAGCTCGTAAGTACCAAATGCAATATTGTTTACCATCATTAGCCCACTTTCATCTGCTGTAGCACTCAAATCATATAAAGGTATTGAAGACCCTACTTCATATAACTTGACAGTATAATCTCCACTATGGTTATCGCGGGCTTGTAAATTTGCTGTAATAGTAATATCTGCCGTCGTTGTATTAGGATCATAAAGTAAAGTGACTACATTAGAAGTACTACTCACTTGCATGTCCGGTGCATATGCACTTTTAGAAGTCACGGCCACAATTTGATTCAGACCCCCTTCTGGAGTATCGTTTCCAAATGCGGTCTGCAGTAATACTACAGGTATATCAACAGTTCCTCCTGCACCTATTAAACCAGTATACAAGACCTTATCCATAGCTTCATTGGCATAATATGTTTCATCTGGCACATTGAATGCGGGATTTCCAGTAGCGATAAAAAGTCTAGAATCCATTAACATTAAAGAAACCACATCGCCTGGGGTGCCAGTTACCGTAACAGTCTGATTCAAATCATTTACCGTTGCAGAGCTAGTACTTACACCGACCACCGAAATGATTGGAGCAACTGGGGCTTGTAAAGCAGCAATCGCTTGCCCTCCACCTAGGGATCCGTCTTCATAAATACTAGTAGTTATAGTTGAGGCATCATTAAAAGTAATAGTTACGGTTGCTCCTACGAGCTCAAATCCAGATACAGATCCGGCAGCTCCAGCGCCTGCTACGTCTTGTATACTATTAGGATCTATGTCTACAGAAAAAGTGAAACTTTCCCCAGGGTCAAATTGATTGAATCCTATGCTCATAATATCATAACCTCCTTGTCTTGGTTGTGAAAAAGGAGTTGTACAAATATCAGCTGGCACTTTCAAACCTACAAGATCAGCTCCGGTATTCGCTTCAAAGCATTTGGCCGTGGCATCACCGCCAGTACCCGAAGGGTCAAAAATCATATCAGGTAGAATAGCAGTACTCAAGTCAATAGTTACATCGGTAATTTGTAGACCTCCTGAAGAATTATTGGTTATCTGAAGGCTTCCTGCTGTATATGTACTTGTATCTAAATCAGCATCAGGTGTCATTTGTATTAAGACCGATGGACCAATAATTGCATTGGGGTTAAATTCAAGTACAATCACATTAGAGGCAATACTATTCTCGCCATTTGGTCCATCATTTACTACAGATATGAAATGGTTCAATCCTCCATCGGGGGTACCTGTAGTTCCAGGAGTTTGTGTTAAAATAACTGGTACAATGGCCATCCCGTTTGCATCCAAAACAACTTGATAAAGTTGTTTTGCCATTGCTTCATTGGCTTCAAATAAATCAATATCATATCCTACGCTTGGGTTACCTTGATCAAGATATAATCGACCATCAACTCTCAATAAAGTTACCGAGGCATTTGGTGTACCATTTATTTCTATTAATTGATTGGCATCTGTTACCAAACGTGAAGTATTTAAGCCGTCAACTAAAATAGATGGTGCGATAATAGCATTACTAACGATGTCTACAATAGCATCAGATCCACCTATAGATCCTTCGTCAAATAGACTCGTCGCATAAACTGCGCCACTTGCAAATTCAATTCTAACCGTTGCTCCGATCAACTCAAAGCCAGAAACCGAACCGGCATCACCCGAAGTAATATCTCCTTTAATAGTGGTTGGATCAATATCAACACCAAAATTATAACTCTCTCCTGGATTGAAATCCGTAAAATTCATTGTCAGAATATCATACCCTTCTTCAACATCAATGCCATTATGAAATTTATCAAACACATCGGTACAATCTGGATCACCTTGACCGGTACCGTTATTCCCAGGAACCGTAAGACCTACAGCAGTAGCTGAATTTCCACCACTACCTGTTAATAGACACCTCGCTACAGAATCACCGGCAGTACCCACGGGGTCGAACACCACATCTTTCATAAATCCTGTAGATAAATCTATTTGAATATTAACAATCTCTTCCTCACCTATGTTTGAAATTAAAAAGGAATTAGCATTATATGTGGAAGCATCCAAGGTCATTCCAGGATTCACCTGTACAGTAGCTGCAGGATTATTAGTTTCAGTTGCCGTAACATTCCAAGTGAAGTTGACATCTGTACTAACTGTTGGTGTACAGGCATCAGTTACAGTAACCGTTACATCGTATGGACTATCAGCTGAAGCACCGTTAACCACACCAACTGCTTGCTGCGATTCTGCCAAACTCGTACTTTGTGGATTGCCACTAAACTCATTTACATGTGACAATACCATACGATCTAATGCATGACTACTTGAACGTACCGATATTAAAACGTTATATGTACCTGGAGTATCGAAACGCGCAAAAATTTGGTGACCATCATTATCACTCGTAAATGTAGACCATGTCCAATTCGTAGAGCCACTGGAGAATACTTTTAACCAACCATTACCTCCAGCACCTTGTGGAACATTACCTGTGCAATCGTTTGATGAATTGGATCCTTTTGGACAAATGATAGTTCCGTTACCACCTTTTTGACCATAAAAAGAATCTCCTTCTATTTTCAACCAAGTATCATTGTGATCCGTTGCACTGGTACCATTACCTACTTGGGTGCGCCATTGAAATCGATACGTTCCCGTTGTAGTAATTTCTACTGGGTAACTGATAGTAGAATTTCCTTGGGAATTTAAAAACTGACTGCCCTCCCAAACAATAAAATCGCTACCTGTTGCAGAACCTGGGCTGTTTATATTGGGAGAGGTTGAACCAGCCGCATTCGTCCAGCTACCTGGAAGGCTTTTGGCAGATTCCATTTCTATTACCACAATTCCGTTTTCTTCAATAAATGCACCATCAGTTCCACTACCTGTTCCTGAAAGTAAAGTACCTGAAATCAATCCTGTGCTTTCGTCAATAGTAAGGTCGCCAGGCAGATTTTCTGCACTATACGTTAGCGGACCACATGCAGGTGAAGTACCATCAATAGCTACTATAGGCAAATTAATTACGTCTCCTTCGACTGCAACTTGCGCCCCTGGATTAGTTACCATTGGACCTTCGCCCATGGTTGGTGTAACACTTAATATCTCAATACCCTTTATCGCTGGGTTTTGATTTCCTTTTAAAAAGTTAATATTTAATGTTCCATCAGCAACATTAACTTGAAAAGATTCGACTTTCGCAATATTCACATCAGATCCATCTCCCGAAGGTCTATAATCTTCAAGCACAAGTTGATTCTCTATTTGCACATCGAATATGCGATTGTTTGCAACAACATTATCTTCATTTGCCCAATTTTCATTAAACAATAGATTTACTTGATAAACGCCGTCACCAGTTGGAAAACTCCATTGCATGTTATCTGGATTTTCAGCATCACTATATCGCTCCGTCTGAAATACGGTATCAGGATACCCTGTGTTATTTTCTACCAAGGCTGTTGCTGCACCATAGGTTTTATCAACAGCAGGAGGTGAAATATTTAAATATGGAGAAGGCGTTCCGATTACTGCGGTTCCACCTGTGCCAGATGCACGCTGATCTTCTTCAAAATCACCAACCACATCAGTAATTAAACCACCACCCGCATTAATTCTGTAAAGTACAGTAGTAGCAGGCTCCCCTGATACTACTGAGCTAGAAATAACCGAACCGTCATCATAACCTACGATAAGGCTGGCAGTCTTACCTTCTGCGGTACCCATATGTACAATTGTAACTTCTGTAGTTTCCCCAGGGTTTAGTAAACTGAATCCTGAATTTGATGAAATCATAAATTCACTTGCATCGGTTCCTCCAAGTTGAACACTAGTAATAATTATGCCTGTATTACCAGAAGAGTGTGTCAAGGCTACAGTTTCAGTACTCCCTGCCGCAATACTGACGTCAGTGGGTACTGTAAGTATACCAGCTACCAATGTTGTTCCGCTAGGATTATCATTTCCTAGAAATTCCATATTCTTCATTTTACCACCACCACCTTTAGTATTAGACCCTGCAGTTAAATGAATACCGTCACCGGAGACAATAGCCTGAGTACCATGTCGTTCAGTAATTAAGTCTGCTCTAGAAGTCCAATTTCCTGTTGAAGGATTAAAAGATTCCGTAGTTTTTACAGCGTCATTGACCGTATTTCCTTGAAGATCATCTTCAATTTCACCACCGATTACGTATAATTCATTCTGATAAACAGCAACCGAGGCCGCTGCTCTAGGTGTAGGTATATTTTGTGTTGATGGCAAAGTCGACCATGCACCAGCAGTAAAATCATATACATCAACTTCAGCTATAAGCGGATTGAAAGTACCACCTGGACCTCCTGATTGACGACCACCAGCAACATATAACTTATCTCCGATTACACCGGCATGAAAGTGATCTCTTGCTTTAGGTACATCGGTCAATGTGGTCCAAATTCCTGTAGCAGGGTCAAACTCGTCAAACCAAGGTATAAATCCTCCATCATGACCATCAGTGTTTCCTGCAATTACATAAAACTTATTATTGTAGACTACTAATCCAGCTGACCCCCTTTTACGAGTAGTTGGTACTGCTGGGCCTTGTACCCAATTGTCAGTTGCCGGGTTATATGCCCAAACAAAATCTGCAGGCACTTCATTCGGAAATGCATTATCCTTAAAGGCTCCTATCACCCAGATAAGACCATTATATTCAACTGCTTGAAAATGATTAAAATCAGAAGGAGCTGAAGCCGTTATAGTGCTCCAAGTCTTAGCTTGATAATCATATACATCTAAATTAGCCGGATTTTCTCTTCCTCCAAACAAATAGAACTTATCACCTGCCTGAACAAAAGAACACTCATGTCTTGCGGTGTGATTTTCATCATCGTTTTGTGCTGTCCATGTTTGTGAAACAGGAGGTTGAGCACTCAATATTTCAATCCCTTTAATAGCAGGATTTTCATTAAATTGAATAAAATCGATATTTAGGTCACCGTCAGTCACATTCACCAAAAATGTTTCCACTTTAGCAATATTTATTTCGGTACCATCTACTGAAGGACGATAATCATCTAAGACATTTTGCCCCTCAATTTCTACATCAAAAATGCGATAATTATTAGCGTTTGCATTTTCATTCGCCCAATTCTCATTAAATAGTAAGTTTACTCGAAAATTACCATTACCAGTTGGAAAACTCCATTGCATATTATCAGGCTCTGGAAGATTGTTATAACGCTCAGTAGCAAATAAGGCATCTGGATATCCCGTTGTATTCGCAAAAGCACCAGGTAATACGGCTCCAAAAGTTAAATCTAAAGTAGTAGAATTTACATACTGGGAAGGTGTACCGTTAACGGCATTTCCTCCAGGAGCACCAGTGGCTTTCTGATCTTCTTCCCAAGCTATTATTGAACTATCGTTAGAGGCAGTCAAAGCCCCACCTGTGTTGACGCGGTAGAGCACCGTATTTGGCGCATTTGAATCGGTAACATTCCAAGTAATATTAAGAACAACCGGGTCGCTTGAAGGTTTATCAACAGTTACTGTTACTGCATACGGACTATTTGCAGCAGCACCAGAACTTATACTACCAAATATCAAACCCGTTGTTGGTTCGATCTGAATTCCTGTAGGAAGATTAATTGCACTATACGCAAAGTTTTCACTACTATTTCCTCCGCTTGCTTGTACCGTTAAATTAATAAGATCTCCCTCTACACTAGACTGATTTGCTATAGGATTTACGGTTATAGGAGTTACAAAAGCTCCATTGATGCTTAGAATTTCAATGGCGTTAATTAGTGGGTTTTCAACTACATGACCAAATTCTATATTCAGAACACCATCATTGACCGTAACTGGGTATTCAAACATTCCCCCAGTTGCATTACCAAAGGCTGCTACTAAATCTAAATTATTCTGTACAAGTTGGCCTTCCATTGAAATATCAAAAACTCGCTGTCCTTCTGTACCTGTTCCTGCATAGCCATTACCCATATACAAACGCACAAAATAATTTCCATCAGGTACATCAAAAGTCCATTGCATTTCAGGTGCAGTAACAGGGTCCCAGCGCTCATTTGCAAAAAGTGCTTGAGGTGCATAAGCTGGTACAGAAGCATCTCTACCTGTAATATTGTGTGTAGAATGATTGCCTAAATTAACCCCATAAGCAATACCATTAAAAGTACCAGATTGTGCACCGGTAGCCGTAATACCTACCCAATTCGGATTGGGCGCATCTGTGGCTGTAATGGTTGTCCCATTAGTTCGAATACGCAAAATAGGTGTCGGTTCATTTGCTACAGTTATAGTGAAAGTTTGTTCCGTAAATAAACCTTTATTATCTGTGGCTCTAACCGTAATTTGACTTGTAGCCGCCGAAGTGGGAAATGTGAGGTTGAGCGAATTTGCTGAAATAGTGGCTCCTATTGCAGTATTGGTATTCCCTTCTAACGTATAGCTCAAATTACTGTCTCCCCCATCATCACTAAAATAATCGTTAAGATTAAAAGCGGTCGGACTTGCTCCTACTAGCACATTTAAGTTTGGTAATGTTTGTTCAATGCTAGGTTGACCGCCTTGCACATTAATGTAATCCCATGTACCTTCTAATTCAGCTCCAGAGGTATTCGAAGTACCTATTAAACCTACTACTAGGGCATTATTACTATTTTGAATAGCTGATAATATGCTGCCTTGAGCGGTAATAGTACCCAAGGTTTGTGCAGTTCCGTTGTCAATTTTATATTGTGCAGTAACTACGCCAGTGGTCGCATCAACTACAAAGAAAAGTATCATATCGTTCGTAGGGCGATTGCCAACTGCAATGGTTGTTTCTATTGGCGTTTGAATTATATTATTTATTTCCTGTATAGCTGTTAATCCACTTTGAGTAATTACAAATTTGATATAATTACTTTGTGTGCCATCACCTATAAAAATACCTAATTCACCTGCTGCAGGGGATGCAGAATCATATAATTGTAAAGGGGAATTAAAATTAAAAAGCCGGCTTTCTATAGTAAACCCTCCCGTATTTTGATCAACGTTTACACCGAACTGAAATCCTTTTTCCTGAGTATTCACAGACCCAGAGGCGGAACCTGATGTCATCTGCATAGTCATAGCTCCAACTGCCCCTCCAAGTAAATCATTTGGGTTAGGGTCGTTCGGGTCGTCTACACGATCTAGCCAGTTGATCCAGTTACCGTTGCTGTCACCATTATTCATTAAGCCTGTAAAACCTAACCCCTTATACCCTAATAATTCAGGGTTATCAGATAATAGTTCATTCAATACGGGTAGGTCAAATGCATCACTTCCCGAATCCGTCGGATCACCTAATTGAAAGGGATCACTTGCATCATCAATACCATCGTTGTCATCATCAGAATCGTTTAAATCAGATACAAAGGGAGCTCCTGCGCTTTTATCAAAATCCTCAGGTTGATTAGCACCGCTACAAATTACATCCTCGACTGACTCATTTGTATCTTTATTTTCAATTTCATCTTCATTAGTATACCCATCGAAATCGTTATCTGCTGTTGTACTATAGCCTGCTTCTCCAGGTAAAATACATACAACAAAATCTTGTGGTTCAAGAATAACGATATTACCATTAAAAGTGGCTACCCATATCGTACCAGGAAAAGGGTCTGCATCACCATTACAAGTAACCCCTAAAGCATTACCACCAAAATTAGATGCAAAATTTTCATTCAAATCCTCTAAGAGTCCGTTCGTGTCTAATTGAACACGTTTTAATTGCCCTCCATTTTTACCAACAATTAAGTCTCCTTGCATAGCTCCTGCAAAGTTTGAAGCTGTGTATTCATCTATTCCATTTGTATTGTTACTCCAAGTGGTTATCAAAACATCATCTGGGCCATCTGGGTTAGTCATTCCTGGTCCACGCCAATCGCCTTGTCGCGGTTCACCAAGAGTAACTGGTATAGGAGGCCAGTTTGCAGGTAGCGCGATACTAGCATCAGTGGTGGAACCCGGTGTGGAACCATCAGGATCATATGTAAGCGTTCTCCATACTTCTAGGCCAGAAACTCCATTAACAGTAGGGTTGGTAAATAAACCTGCACCTGCCGGATTTGCTCTTACTGGTGCTGGGTGTCCCCCATAAAAACTTCCGAAAACATAATTTTGAATATCATCGGTAATCAAAGTCAAATGATCTTCATTGTTTACTTGTTCTCCATATAGGTCATCATCACTACTACCCGGTTCATCCGGATTGTAATTGTTGGTAACCGTACCATCAATACCTTCATTCCAAGGTAAACCACCCCAACCACCATTGGCTCCATTGTCTGTAGCGTATACTTTTCCATCCTGCGTTACAGTTAGGTCAAATGAATTTCGGTATCCCGGGGAGAATATTTGAACTGGCCCACCAACGACTACCATTGCTTGATTTAATCCGTCGTTACCACCCCATGGATCATTCACATCGATTCCATTGTAATTAGCATTATCAGGATCAGTAATTCCATTTGTATTGGTCCGAGTAGGATCATCAAGCGTAGGAATATCATATATATAATCTCTAGTGCCGTCATTTTGCACGCTCATAGCCTCTAACATACTAAGATTTACAGACAATATAGCTGCCGAAAGCGCGTATTCCGTTGTCCATGCAAAATTATCAGAGGGTGAACCCGCATTGGTATGTCCTCCTTGTGCCACAATTAAAAAATCGATACTATTTACCGTTACGAATTCTAAGCCATTGGTTGCATGATTCTCTTCAGAACGGGGTAGACCTCTTACGATGTCGACCGCATTCCATGTAGAACCATTCCAGGTCAGTCTTGTAATTACACCTGAATTCGTATCTAAATTTTTGTCTCCACTTGGACCTCCAACTTGCGAATCACTCGAAGTAGCATAGATAATAGGATTTCCTTCTGTACCAACTACAGTAATACCAGTAGCTTCTCGATTATTACCAGCATTAGATGAACCATCATCATTATGATTGGGAATATTCTTTACCAATAGTATTTCTTCACTAGCAACAACCACATAATCATCTGGCCCATTACGTTGAATTGTAAAAACATCTATAGTACCATTTAATTGAAGTACATAAAGTCTCCCGTCGGGACCAAACATGTGAGATGTACCTTGATTAACACCACCATTACCATTGAAATTAAGGTTACTTTGACCAAATGATTGTGCACTCATTTGCTGCACTCCAATGAACATGAGGAACAAAGCGGTTAAGACTTTATATATGAAGTTGAATCCGCGTTTTTGACTATGGCTTTTTAGACTAAGAAGCATGGGTAACTTCATAATGACTGTTAGTATATAAGGATTTTTCATTTTTTCTAATTTATTTAATTGGGACTTTTCTTAATGTTTGATGGCCATTTGCTGTTGTGTTTCATTACCATTGGCATCTAACGTTCGAACAAAGTAAGTTCCGGCTGGTAAATCTTGAACTTGTATTTCACTACTACTTACTTCTTCGTTTAGATTTCCAGGATATGTCTTAACCAATCTACCAGTCACATCATATACATAGATGGTACTTACCATTTGTGGGGTAGTAAAACTTACAGTCGCAATCACATCTGCTGGGTTGGGCGAAACTGTCATCTCGTTTACCTTCTTAGCTAATAATGTGGGGTTATCAACGACAGAGAAATTCACCGTAATTGTAGGCCCAGATACTGGATTCGCTACCAATTTATAGTTCCCAATTGGGAACGGTTTACCTTGTATGTCCACTCCGATATCCCCAAAAAGAGAATGTGGTGCTGGACCTTCATTCCTACTTTCCGTTAATGGACCTGTAAGCTTGAACGTGACCCCTCCCGGATTAAAATCAGTATTGTATATCACACCCAATGGTGTATTGCCTATGACGCTTTTCTGAATAACCAGTCCATCAACCAAATCGTATAACGGGCTGTCATCGGTAGCATCTAAAATAACCAAGGCAGAATTACCTGAGTTAGAGGTGACCACTATATTTCTAGAAGCACTATTCGGACACCCTTTGGCATCAGTATAACTATAGGTAATTGAATAGCTACCTGGACCTGCCGGGTTGAAGGTATTATTGGTAACACCCTGTCCACTGTAAGTTCCGCCTGAAGGCAAACCGCCGGTAAGGACGAAGGCCGGAGAATTCTCTAACACATTTGCGAACGGTGCCAGCGTAACTGCTGGAAGCGGTGGGCTGCTAAGTGATACCGTCAAATTCTTCGTGCAACCCGAACCATCGGTAACACTGACGGTGTAAGTACCAGCGGATAATCCACTTGCATTTGCAGCATTCAAATTACTGTTGTGATTCCAGCTATAGGTATAAGGTGCAGTAGCACCATTAACAGCTATGGTTATACTACCGTCAGAACCACCACACGTAGTCGGATTCGATTTAGACTGGGTAGAAACTACCATACCGGCACAAGGGTCAGGCTGGTCAACGACAGAGAAATTCACCGTAATTGTAGGCCCAGATACTGGATTCGCTACCAATTTATAGTTCCCAATTGGGAACGGTTTACCTTGTATGTCCACTCCGATATCCCCAAAAAGAGAATGTGGTGCTGGACCTTCATTCCTACTTTCCGTTAATGGACCTGTAAGCTTGAACGTGACCCCTCCCGGATTAAAATCAGTATTGTATATCACACCCAATGGTGTATTGCCTATGACGCTTTTCTGAATAACCAGTCCATCAACCAAATCGTATAACGGGCTGTCATCGGTAGCATTCAATACAATTAGTTTGGTATTACCAACTTGTACCCCTCCAAGGGAGACTACAAAGTTAACAGGCGAGCCCGTATTTACCAGACTACCCGAGACCGGGTTCTGACTGATGATGTTGCCTGCAGCTACTGTTGCACTGGTCGCTTGGCTCACAGTACCTACTACGAGGCCTGCATTCATTATGGCGATACCTCCATCGGATTCAGTGTTATCAACTACATCGGGAACAATTACTTGTTCCGCTCCTAACGAGACCACAAGGTCTACCGATGAACCCAAATCTACCGAACTACCAAAAGCTGGGTTCTGACTTATTACGTTGCCCAAAGCTACTGTCGCACTGGGCGCTTGGCTCACCGTACCTACTATGAGACCTGCGCCCGTTATGGCGATACCTGCAACGGATTCAGTGTTATCAACTACATCGGGAACAATTACTTGTACTGCTCCTGAAGAGACTACAAGGTCCACCGATGAGCCTAAATCAACCGAACTACCCGAGACCGGGTTCTGACTGATGATGTTGCCTGCAGCTATTGCTGCACTGGTCGCTTGGCTCACCGTACCTACTACGAGGCCTGCATTCGTTATGGCGATACCTCCATCGGATTCAGTGTTATCAACTACATCGGGAACACTTACTTGTTCCGCTCCTAACGAGACCACAAGGTCTACCGATGAACCCAAATCTACCGAACTACCAAAAGCTGGGTTTTGACTGATTACATTACCTGCTACAACCGTGGCACTATTAACCTGATTTACAACACCTACTGCAAGGCCTGCATTCGTTATTGCTATACTAGCATCGGATTCAGTGTTATCAACTACATCGGGAACACTTACTTGTTCCGCTCCTGACGAGACCACAAGGTCTACCAATGAGCCTAAATCTACCGAACTACCAGAGGCTGGGTTTTGACTGATCACATTGCCTGCTGCTACTGTTGTACTGGTCGCTTGGCTCACTGTACCTACTACGAGGCCTGCATTCGTTATTGCTATACTAGCATCGGATTCAGTGTTATCAACTACATCGGGAACAATTACTTGTACTGCTCCTGAAGAGACTACAAGGTCTACCGATGAACCTAAATCCACCGAACTGCCCGAGGCTGGGTTCTGGCTTATCACGTTGCCCAAAGCAACTGTGGCACTATTGGCCTCAGTCACAGTACCTACAACTAGACCTACATCTGTTATGGCGATACCCGCATTGGCTTCTGTGTTATCAACTACATCGGGAACACTTACTTGTTCCGCTCCTAACGAGACCACAAGGTTTACCGATAAGCCTACATTGACTAGAGTACCAGAAATTGGATTCTGACTGATAACTTCTCCCGCAGGGGTGAATGCATCGTTGACCGGGGTCACAGTACCTACAGTAAGGCCTGCATCCATTATCACTGTACCAGCATCGCCTTGGGTGTTCCCAACTACATTGGGTACGGTTACCGGCAATGTTACCATAAATGTTACTTCTGCTCTAGTATTCGAAAACTGGTCATGAAACTGATTGGCAGCATATACCACTATTGTATTACTACCTGGTTTAATTCCATTTCCTGAACCATTCATCGCAAGTAATCCACTATTCTCATCAAAAGTAAAATCCGTTGTGCCTTCAGTATAGCTTGCCGTAGAAATACGTGTACTGGAATCGGGATTTAATATATCATCTGGATTGATATAAATATGAAAGTGCTCGGCATTACCAAACAATACATCAATGGGTATTAACTCTAAATTTACTGTTGTACTGTTAAGATTTGCTCCAGTTACTGGTGCCGCGATGGCAACTGTAGGGCTCGAAACATTGACTATAAAATCATCAGAACCTACAGAACCACCTGCATCTGTAACCGATACAGATACATTAGTACTGCCAGGCACTACAAAACTAATATCAATAGTTGATCCGGTTGTTCCAGGACTAAAAATAGCTTGTGTATCATCAGATGACCAATTTAGGTTAGCTGAAATATCACCATCTTCAGCATCAATTGCAACACCAGAAAAACTCACATTGGTTCCTCTTGAAACATTGATATTTGTAGGCCCTGTAATGGTTACTTCAGGTGCTGTATTCGGCAAATCTGAAACAAAACAGATATCAAAACCTTTTACTGATGGGTTCTGTGTTCCTTGAAGGAAGTTTACATTCAATACACCATCTGTAACTGTAGCCAGATAGGTTTCTACTTTGGCTATATTTATTTGCGTACCGTCAACTGACGTTCGATAATTTTCGAAAGCAAGGTCTCCTTCAATATTAACATCGAAGACTCTAGGGGCATTTAACTCGCCTGCCCAATTTTCATTAAATAGCATCTTAACTTCAAAAACACCATTACCAGTAGGAAATTCCCAAGTCATGTTATCTGGATTAGTTCCTTCGCTATAGCGTTCTGTTTGAAATAAGAAATCAGGATAACCTGTATCATTTGTAACTAATGGCGTGAGTGACCCATAAGTCTGATCCATTGCAGGTGCCGTAAGGTTTATGTAAGTAGAAGGCGTACCTGTTTGCGCTGATCCGCCTGGTCCAGTTGTCACTTGATCTTCTACAAAATTTCCAGAACTTGCTATTAAAACTGGCCCACCAGCATTTACACGAAATCTCACATCGCAACTAGGATCAATTTCAGTAACAGTTAATGTAATTATATCAGTACCTGTTAACGGAATTATTGGATCGCCATCAGTTGCTGAAGCAGTAATGGTATGCGTTCCTAAAGTAGTTAAGGAAAATGAAATATTTGAACCTGTACCTAAGGCTCCTTGCAGGTCTGAGCTCCAAGAAATATTTCCTGACAAATCACCGTCTTGAATATCTGAAGCGATAGCAGTAAAGTTTAAATTGGCTCCTGTGGTTAAAGCAATTCCATCTTCTGGAGTTAAAATTGTAACCAAAGGGACCGTGTTGTTGGACGACGGTGCGAATTTAATTGTTCGGGTATTTACACCACCATCAAATTCTAATCGTAAAGTTTGTAGACCGCTATTGGAGAATATTACTGTAGTAGTGTACGGCGTGTTGTAAGCATTCCATCCATTTTTCAGAACAGTTATCGAACCAATTGCAGTATTACCCTCTTCAAAAATAGTAATGTCTGTAGACGGACCTGAATTGTCTCCGTTGGCTGAATCAAATGTTAGTTCATACGCGCCACTTGCAGGCACATCAATAAGATATTCAACAAACTCACCCGCATTGATATACCCAATATTTGTTCCTGAATTTTCAATGGAAACTGAATATCCAGTTCCCGGGCTGTTTCCATACCAAGGTAATGGACTGGAAAAAGTAGTAGCATCAAGAATACTTGGCACTAACGCGTTGCTCGATACGGTATGTGCTACGTTAATATTAAACGTTTCCAATACCGTAGGATTAACTCCATCATCCGCTGTTACCCTTGCAAAATAAGAACGTGCATCTGGAATACCCGATGGGAATGATAAGGTATAATTACCAGAACCCGTAGGACTTTCAGCAAAAGTATAATCACTAATAATACCACCAGAAGTATAAGGATTTGTATTCGTATTAATGGGCGTTGTATTTATGCTTTTATCATAAATAACAATTGATGCCAAAGTATTATTATCATCGATAACCTGAATGGGAATATTTAATGTTGCTCCTTCATTAGTTTCTACATCAGCAATTGTAATAATGCTTGGTGGTAAATCAACTACGCTTAAAAACGTTAATCCGAAATAATCGAGATTCATTATATACTGTGATGATTTAAAATCAAAACGTAAGGTCTGTATGCCTGCATCAAGGTTCATATTTAATGTCTGCGTTGCAAAAGCTCCGAATCCCCCTGTACTTGCAGCCACATAAGTACCTACTAAGTTTCCATCAGCAGATATTTCCATCGTCTTTCCAACGGCAGAGGCAGGGACGCCCAAAAATAAATCTAATTGATATAAACCTGCAGTTTGAACATGTACTTGATATTCTACGAAGTCGTTTGTACCTGTATAACCAACTACAAAACCAGTTCCATCTATTTCAACACCAATGCCATCTCCGCCAGCAGTATTTCCTTGATTATCATAAGATTCCGCTTCTATTTGTGTTGTATCAGCTTGAGCAATAATTTGATTGGTGTCGTTAACGGTAAGTGCCAATTCTTTGGTTATGGAATTACCATCTTCATCATCGACTTGTACTGTTACGGTATAGACAGCATTGCCGTCACCATTAGACCCACCATCACCAAAAGTTGGTGTAAAGGCCAAAGTTGAAGAATATGAGCCTGCGGTATTTGCGATACCTGTTTGACTGAAAAACTGACTGGCATTAAAAGGGTAAGGCTCTATACCCTTACCATTAGCTGATCCTTGATTACTTTGAAGATTTTGCGGTTCAGTAGAAATTGAAGTAATGGTTACCGTAAGTGCATCTCCATCAACATCAGTTATAGATAGTGGCAAATTTAATGTGCCCCCTTCAGCTACAGTTGCAGTAGCATCTAAAGTTATTAAGGGAATCGTTTCTACAGGAATCAAGCTGAAGGTCGCATTAATAGAGGTATTTGCCTGTACATTAGTAACTTCATATGTGAAAGCGTTACCTGACGAAACTAAATCGGCTGTTACATCTGTAGTACCAACAATTACATCATTTATCTCATATCCAGAATCTGGCGTTATGGTAAAGATTCGATTAGCACCTTCGCTCACAGTTGCACTCATCGGATCAATAGTTCCGTTTGCACCAGGGGAGGCGGTAATGGTATAGTCTGTCACAACCTCCGTTGCAACCGTCCAGTTAAAAGATTGAGTCGTGCTCAAACTTGGAATACCATCATCTGTAGCCGTTACAGTTATCGGATAAATTCCTGAATTCGCAGATCCACCAGTTGACGTACCGGTTGTTATAGTTCCACTAATTAAGCCCGTATTAGTATCGATGGTCAGCCCATCTGGAAGACCCGTTTGAGTATAACTTATACTATTTGATTCGTTATCGCTAGCCGCGGCTGAGAGTGATATTACGTCCAATTCGTTATCGATTTGATCTCCGATATTCGAATTAATAAATGTTGGTGCCGTATTCGCATCTGCTATGCTGACGGAAATAGGTGATGTTGAACCGAGAGTTGAAGTAAAGGAAGAACCGATTATGTCAGTTGCAACAATGCCAATGACATATTCAACACTAGTCAATGGCGTATTTTGCTTGGACCTAAATATAATCTCAACAAAGGGAAAATTAGGATCAACTGGTGTACTAAAAACACCAGCAGCATAATATAAAGTACCATTGAAATTATCGAACAAAGGGTCGGATGCACTAGGAAAATTGTTTGGTAATAAATTACCAATAGCGGGTGATACTGATATAACTTCCAAAAATTCGGTTTCGAAGGTCATACTAATAGCAGCACTATATAAATCTTCGCTTACATTTTCTGAAGGTGTCTCCATTGAAACCACAACAGAAAATTCTGTGTTCTGTGGTACGAGAACCATTTCTGTAGTATTAGTCAAATTAGTTTGAGCAATTAGACCAAACGTAAATACAATAAAAACAAGGAAAGTCATAGTATACCTATGAACATTACTAAGTTTATGAGTTCTTGTTGTCAATTTTCGGATACCTAATTTAGTAAATAGGCTGGTTGTGAAAAGTAGATTTTTTTTCATAGAGCAATTAAATAGAATGAGTATTGTATTTGGCTAGTGTATATAGAAAAGTACGTTCTGCTATATGGCTCATTTGCAAATGAGCCATATAGCAGAACGTACCCGAAATAAGTGGATAACTAAAGAAATCCGAAAAGCTAGAAAATAGCTTAGGACTATTGGTTAGGTAATTTTTAATCATTTAAATAGGTTTGGTTAAATAATAACCAAAGCACTATCAGGTTAATTTATTGCCGTAAGTGGGGTACGAAATAAATACCTTTTCTGAAGGGGAAAATTAAAGCTTGGTAAGCTTAAATCTCAAAAAATATATCTTAAACAAGAATATGTATTAAAATCAAGAAATAAGCTTAAGGAAAAATGATTTACGATTAAAGTCCAATTTTACCGTTAAAATACACAATTCAAAAAATGATTGTAAATATCTAAGTATCTCAACAAGAACAATTCACCATAAATTCTATAGGAAATGACCTGAAATAAATTAAAAAGAAGGTCGACTTTTGAAGATTATCCTTTAAAATCACAGACAATATAAATATTTAATCTACTCTCTATTTCTATAGTTTTAGTTTTGAATTAGTTAAAAACATAATTAGAAATAATATTGTCTTTTATAGCTCCATGTAGTCAAATTAGTAAGAAGGATTCAGATTTGAGTAATAAGGCAATCTGACAAATAGAATTAAATGATTTACCAATGCTTACCTTTCACTCCTTCAAAAAAAGCATGATATTTTTTAAAATCAGCTTCCTTATCATCTGTGGAAATTATTGGTTCTGAAATTTTAATTTCCTTCTTACCATAATCAAAAGCGACTAATACGATGGGTACATTAGCGGTTTTGGCAATAAAATAGAAACCAGTCTTCCATTTTTCTACTTTCTTTCTTGTACCTTCTGGAGATAACGCTAATCGAAACTTTTTTCTTTCACTAAAAATTTGGGCTGTTGCTTTAACGGTATCATTGTTTTTTGTTCGATCTATTGGTGCACCACCTGTCCACCTAAAAAACCAACCAAATGGAGGTTTAAACAAGCTCTTTTTACCAACAAAATTTATTTCCTCTTGCCATACAGCACGTATTAATAATCCCAACAGAAAATCCCACCAACTGGTGTGCGGTACCACTATAGATACGAATTTATCTAAATACGAAGGAAATTCGCCATTAAGTTTCCACCCTAAAATTCTGAAATAGATAAATTTTGCTATTTTTTGCATAATAAAATTGACTTACAACCAGCTAGACCATTAGATGGGGAGAAACTATATTAAATTTTTTGGTAAATAGCTTTTAGCTTGTCAGATGTTATAATAGACTTCCAATTTTCACCTAACGCATTTTCCCATAACGGTTCCATACCCATTGCTACAGAAATCATCGTGTCCATTTCAGAAACTGACAAATTAGAGCACACTCCTTTTGGCAATACTATTTTATGCTTTGCTAGCATTTTATTAAATACTGCTACTCCTTCCGGATAAAACTCTTCTAAATATTGAAAAACTAGACAATTGCCTATTCCGTGTTTTACACCTAGAACATAGCCAAGACCGTAACTCATTGCATGTGCTACACCTACTTGAGAATAGGCTATACTCATACCACCATGCCACGAAGCCATCATTAATTTCTCTCGACTATCTGATTCATCTATATCTTCTAAAAAAACCTCTTTACATAAATCAAGTGATTTTTCTCCATAACTTTTACTAAAGGCATTTAAAAAAGTTCCGTTTAGTGATTCTATACAATGTATATAGCAATCCATACCTGTATAAAACCATTGTTCTTTTGGCACTCCATTGGTCAATTCTGGATCTAGCAACACCTGGTCAAAAGTGGTATAATCCGAATTAATACCTAATTTTTTTTCAGGTCCCATCAATACAGTAGTTCTTGATACTTCTGCGCCTGTACCACTAATGGTAGGTATACCTACATGATAAATAGATTTTTTATTTACTAAATCCCACCCTTGATATTCTGATGCACTTCCTTTATTAGTAAGCATTATTGCTACTGCTTTGGCCAAATCTAATAATGTACCACCGCCAATACCAATAATACCCGAAGGTAATTCGGTATACTTTTCTAATATCATTTTTACAAGAGCATCTACCTGCTCTGTTTTCGGCTCTTCATCTGCAGAAATCAATATTATTTGATCACAAAATATACTTGGTATTCTATCTAATAATTCTGTTCCTTCAAAAACATCATCTACTAAATAAATCATAGGTGCTTCTGAATGCTTTCTTTTTGTCATTAAAATACCACCCAGGGTATTAAAACTTCCTTTGCCATATACCACTCTGGGTACCATTGGGAAATTTCTAAACTCCTCTGAAGCCTTTGTTGGTATTTTCTTCAATCCCATTTGTTTATTCACCTCCATTTTTATTATACGTATTCCAAAATATCTTTCAAGCTGGAGATTGTAATGTATCCTTTATTCTCTATCGGTCCTTTCACTTCTTCATGTTCCCATGTGGTATGAAAAGGTACATGTGCTGCCCTCGCCCCTATTTCTACTAACGGCAATACATCTGATTTCAACGAGTTTCCAATCATTAAAAATTCACTTGGTTCTATCTGCAAATGCTCAAGTAAATCGCTATAATTTTTTTCTTTCTTATCACTCAATACTTCTACATGATGAAAATATTCTGACAATCCTGATCGCTCTAATTTTCTTTCTTGATCCAATAGATCTCCTTTTGTCAGCACGATTAAACGATATTTGTCTTTTAAATTTTTTAAAACATGTTCAACTCCATCCAACAATTCTACAGGTTGGGTAATCATTTCTTTTCCAAGATCTAATAATGCACTTATTGTTTTAGATGAAACCTCTTTATTAGATAGCTCTAAAGCACATTCTATCATGGAAAGCATGAAACCTTTTATACCGTAACCATATAAATCTAAATTCTTGATTTCGGTTCTAAACAGTTCTTGGTCTATTTTATTTTTAGTCTCGTACTTCTCCAATAAATTGGCGAATTTATCTTCTGTATCCCTAAAATAAGTTTCATTCACCCATAAGGTATCATCCGCATCAAAGCCGATTACATTTATTCCATCAAAATTTATTTCCATGCTTTTTGAGCTTTCTTTAAGTCTTCAGGCGTATCTATTTCTATTCCCTGAACATCAGTTTCTACCATTTTAATTTTCTTGCCATACTCTAAATAACGTATGGCTTCAATTTTTTCCGTAGCCTCTAATTGCAACATTGGTAATCGTTGAAAATCCATCAATGCACTTTTTCTAAATGCATAAATGCCTTTATGTTTAAAATAAGCCGTATTTGAATCTTTAGCTCTTGGATAAGGTATCGGAGATCTTGAAAAATACAATGCAAAATTTCTATTATCCACTATTACTTTTACAGTATTCGGGTTATTGATTTCCTCTTCATCTGTAATTTTAACCATCAAGGAAGCTAAATCAATTTCTTTATGCACATCATCTTCAAATACCTTCAGGACACCTTCTAGGCTTTCTCTATCTGTAAATGGCTCGTCTCCTTGTACATTTACAATAATATCCACATCCATCTGCATAACTGCTTCAGCAATTCTGTCGCTTCCACAATCATGCTCTTTTTTGCTCATGATGGCTAAACCACCCTCTTTTATGATGGTTTCGTAAATAGTATCACTATCGGTTACTACATAAACTTCATCGAACAACTTTGTGTGAACGGCAGCTTGATAGGTTCTTAAAATGACCGGTTTCCCAGCCAAATCTTGCATTAATTTTGCAGGAAATCTCGATGCCGCATAACGGGCAGGAATCATTGCTATTTTCTTCAACTAAATCTAATTTAAGTTTTTGCTTTTGGTCTTAGGCTTCTATAAATTCTAAAGATTATTACCAAAATGATAATAACTAAAACGGCAGCAAGTATTGGTGCAAATATAGAAGCTACAGATACAACTGCAGCTGCACCTGTCTCTACAGTTGTTAATATAGGATTTGCCAGACCACCAGTTGTTGCAGTCGATGCCAACCTACCGGTCGCCCCTGCGCCCTTAATTGCAGTAGCTGTTCCTCCGCCTGCAATTATTGCTAGAGACCAAGTAATTACGGGGTCTAAATCTGCAACGGTAGATACCATAACTGCAGTACCCGCTATGGCAGCTAAAGGCACGGCAATGCTGTCTAATAAATTATCGAACCAAGGTATGAAATAGGCGAAAATTTCTAAAAATGTAGCTACCCCTAAAGTTAAAACAGCTACCAAACTCCCTATCCATTCCCAATTATCATTTAATTCCCAAACCTCAAAATAAGAGGCTAAGCTTAATGCAAACAAGGGCAAAAACACCCTAAACCCTACAGATGCTGCTAACCCTATTCCTAAAAATATACTTAAAACTGTATCGGTCGTCATATTAAATCTACTATTAAAAAGTATACTTTATTAAATCAATAATCACTAAAATAATCTTTTCTTAATCAAGAAAAAAATCATCCTTAAACCCAATAAGATACAATTTATTTTTTGCTCTTGTAACTGCAGTATATAGCCATCTTAAATATTCTTTATCAATACCATTAGGCAAGTAAGGTTGTTCTATAAAAACGGTATCCCATTGTCCACCTTGAGACTTATGACATGTTATAGCATAAGAAAATTTCACCTGTAACCCATTAAAATACTTATTATTCTTGACCCCTAAGAACTTCTTATACTTAGAACTCTCGTGAGCAAAATCTTTCATTACCTCTTGATAAAGCCTATTACCATCTTCATATGATAAAGAGGGAGATTCTGCCGCTATAGTATCTAATAACAAAACTGTTTCAAACGGAGCCATATTTGGATAATCAACCATTTTCACCTTAACCTCTGCAAATTTAAATGTGTAAATTTCTTTAATATCAAATATTTCTAAAATCTCTATAATATCACCATTAGCAATAAACCCTGCTTCTGAATTTGGTTTTAACCAGTAGTAATTATTCTTCACAACCATCATAAAATCTCCTACTGCAATGTCATTTTCCAAAAATAATATACGCTCGCGAATATTCTGGTTATAAAGATTGGCTCTTTTGTTAGAACGCACTATAAAAGCTGTCTCTTCTTTTCCGTTCTCTGAATAAGAACTATCAATTGCCTCCTGAATTTCATTACCATCTATTAAACGTACTATATCTGTAAAAGGATCAACATCGAATTTAAAATTTTCAAAGAAGTCACTTTGCAATTGCTCACGCAATAAAGTTGCATTAGCCAATATACCAGAATCACCTGCTTGCCGAACAACTTCATTCAATTCTAAACGAACAACCTCTTTATTATAGTTCAAAGACAATTTATCTCCATCCAATGCCGGACTCAACACTAAATGTACTGGGGGTAACTGCGCTGTATCTCCAATTAAAAGTAATTTACATTTATGACCAGAATACACAAACATCATCAAATCATCTAATAAAGAACCGTTTTCAAATAATTTTGAATCTGCAGCAGTGTCTGGTATCATAGACGCCTCATCAACGATAAACAATGTATCCCTATGCTTATTTGGTGCCAGAACAAATTGCACACCACCGCCACTTTGTTTTTTAGGAAAATATATTTTTCTATGAATTGTAAAAGCTTGCGTTTTTGAATAATTAGACATCACTTTAGCCGCTCTACCAGTAGGTGCCATAAGTACTGCTTTCTTCTGAACCTTCCATAAACTGTTAACTAAAGTCCCTATTAAGGTCGTTTTACCAGTACCGGCATAACCTTTTAATAAAAAAACTTCATCTTTAACTGTTGACAGTGTAAACTCCGCCAACTTTTGCAAAGCCACTGATTGTGTGGCAGTTGGTGTATGTGGAAATTTACTTTCTAGTATACTATAGAATGATGCGGGAGTTGTTGGTTTCATGAGCCCTCAAAGATAAAGATGATTTTTAGGCTAAAAACTTTTACCATTAAAAAAAAATTGTAGATTTGTGAAGACCACTAAATAAAAATAACACATACGAAATGAAGACCATTATACAAATTGTACTTTGGATTGGATGTATCGCTTTAGGATACTTTATTTACAACTCCATAACTGGACCAATCAAATTTAAAGAGGTAAAAGAAGAGCGTTTTTCTCAAGTTGTTGCCAAATTAAAAGACATTAAAAATTCTCAAGAAGCTTACAAAACCATTAATGGTAAATATGCGAATGACTTCAATAGTCTTATTCGTTTTATCGATACAGGTAAATATGTAATTACGCAACAGAGAGATTCTTCCTTTTTAGAGATGAATGCAGCTTATGGAATTGAAATGCTTAAAGAGGTTAAAATTATAGACACTTTAGGTTTCGTTTCTGTAAAAGATTCACTTTTCAAAACTGATGGCAGATATAAAAGCTTAATGGATGTTCCTACAGCTGTCAACGGTGAGAAATTTACTATGAAATCTGGTTTTGTTGAAAAAAGTGGATATAAAGCTCCAGTTTTTGAAGTAAAAGTTGATAAAGAAGTAGTTCTTTATGATCAACCGAAAGATTTATTAGCTCGTGAGAAAGCAGCATTAAGTGTAGAAGAAGTAAATGGACCTACAATTTATGTTGGTTCTATGGACGAAGTTAGTACAAGCGGAAACTGGCCTGCTGTTTATGACCGAAAAGAAAAAAAATAATCGCTTTAATATAGCTGATAATAATTTTAAGAAATTGTCCATTCAGGTTAGCTTGAATGGACTTTCTTTTTGTGTGGCAGATACTGTTTCACAAAAAATCTTACTTTCTGATAGGATTGATTTTTTAGATGAGAAGAATCCTATGGCGGTTAAGGATGAATTGGAAAAACTATTTCAACAGCATGAAATTGAAAACATGCAATTTTATGAAGTGGTGGTTGTTCACAGAAATACGCTTTTCGGACTTGTACCTAAATCCTTATTCCAATCAGATAAGTTAAACGAATATCTTAAATTTAATACGAAAGTTTTAGCTACCGATGTTTTAGCTTTTGACGAGGTTGAAAATCATGACTTGGTAAATGTCTATGTACCTTATGTAAATATTAATAATTACATATACGATCTATTCGGCGAGTTTAATTTCATGCACAATGGCACAGTTCTGTTACAGTCATTAATGAATAACCAATCGCAAAACTTAGAAACGATATGTTTTGCCCATGTAAATAAAAACCAACTAGATATTACTGTTTTAAATCAGCGCAAGCTACTACTCTACAATAGTTTCAAATACAATACAAAAGAAGACTTTGCATACTATCTTCTATTTGTAATTGAACAGTTAGAATTAGACCCTAAGACAGTCATAGTTAAACTATTTGGAGCTATAGAAGAAGATGACGAGATCTATCAATTATGTTATAACTACATTCAAAATATTAGCATCTTTGCCCCTTCAACACAACAATTGATTAAGTTTGGAGAACCAACAACAACCTCTTTAGATTTCACTCTTATTAATACGATATAATGCGCATCATTTCAGGAAAACATAAAGGACGCAATTTAACAGCACCTAAAAAATTACCTGTAAGGCCTACTAAAGATATGGCCAAAGAAAGCTTGTTCAATATTTTGAGCAATAACTATTATTTTCCGGATTTAAAAGTACTTGACTTGTTTGCAGGTACAGGGAACATAAGCTATGAATTCTCCTCTAGAGGAGTTGACGACGTTCTTGCAATAGATGCAAACTCAGGATGCGTAGAATTTATTGATAAGACTGTAACCCTTTTAGACATGAATATTCGTACTCTAAAAAGTGACGTTTTTTCATTTTTACAGCGAAATACCGAAAAATTCGACATTATTTTTGCTGATCCTTTTTATGATATGGAACTAACTGATTTCGAGAAACTTCCTCAATTAGTATTTAAAAATAATTTACTATTAGAATATGGAGTTTTAATCATTGAACACTCTAACCGTACCAGCTTAGCTGATTTTCCACACTATAAAAACTCTAGAAAATATGGTGGTAGTGTGTTTAGTTTTTTTGAGAAATAAAACTGTTCCTTCCTCTATTGCTTTCAAGGCAAGCAACTAGAATTTAAATTTCCTGCAAGGTTTACAAACTTTCAATACTTAAAATTAAAAAAAGCAGGCCATAAGCCGGATTCTGTAGACTAAAATAATTTAGAATTCCTTATCATTTATCTAGGCAAAGGGTTACCCCAGTGCTCGAACCGCCTACCCTTCGGCTTAGGCGTGCAGCCTTTAAACACCGATTTACATGACGTTTCACCGTATAGAGTTTACCTGGTTTCACTACAGCCGAACTGTACTTGCTTTCTGTTGCACTTGTCCTCACTTTTCAGCGGACGGGCGTTACCCGCTATACTGCACTATGGTGTCCGGACTTTCCTCTCCCAATTACTTGGCAGCGATAAGGCGGCCTGCTTTGCGCAAATGTACTGCAATTGTTGATAACTATGGATGATCTCTATTCTTAATTCTCTTTAGTATTCACTGCTATATTTATATTTGTATAAGTTTAAACAGAAGTAGAATTTTGGAACCATTTATCGTATCGGCCAGAAAGTATAGACCTCAAACATTTAAAGATGTTGTAGGTCAACAATCTATTACCAATACGTTACAAAATGCAATAGACCAAAATCACCTAGCTCAAGCACTATTATTTTGTGGCCCTAGAGGTGTTGGTAAAACTACTTGTGCACGTATATTGGCCAAACAGATAAATTCTGATGGCACGGAGCAAGAAAATGAAGATTTTGCCTTCAATATTTTTGAATTAGATGCCGCTTCTAACAACTCTGTAGACGATATTCGAAATCTTATTGACCAAGTTCGTATACCACCACAAGTTGGCAAATACAAAGTTTATATTATTGATGAGGTACATATGTTATCTCAATCTGCTTTTAATGCTTTTCTAAAAACCTTAGAGGAACCGCCTAAGCATGCTATTTTTATATTAGCAACCACAGAGAAGCATAAAATTATACCTACCATTCTTTCTAGATGTCAAATATTTGATTTTAAAAGAATTACAGTTAAAGATGCTGCTGAGTATTTAAAATATATTGCTGAAAATCAAGGTATAAATGCTGAGGACGATGCGCTTCATATTATAGCCCAAAAAGCTGATGGAGCCATGCGTGATGCATTATCAATTTTTGATAGGGTTGTTAGTTTCTCAGGTTCTGAACTTACCCGTAAAGCAGTTACAGAAAATCTAAACGTTTTAGACTACGACACTTATTTTGAAGCAACAGATTTAATTTTGGAACATAACATTCCAAATCTTCTTTTACTTTTCAATAAGACGCTATCGCTTGGTTTTGATGGGCATCACTTTATATCTGGTTTAGCTTCGCATTTTAGAGATTTAATGGTATGCCAACACCCAGACACCATTATCTTATTAGAAGTTGGTGAAGCAGCACAACAATTATATAGAGATCAAAGCAAAAAAACATCCCCTTCCTTTTTATTACAAGGTCTAGATATCGCAAATGATTGTGATCTAAAATATAAAACGAGTAAGAATCAACGTTTACTAGTAGAATTAACTCTAATGAAACTTGCCTCTATCAATTTTGATGGAGAAAAAAAAAATCCTGAATCTGTAGCTTTACAGAATAAGACTATTGATTTTATTGCCCCTTCTGCTTTTTACAAGCAAGTACCTAAAGTACCTGTAAAAATTTCTGAAACAAAACCTGCTATTTCAAATGAAGTGGCTACTGAACAGGTTGAAGTTAATGCTCCTCAAGATAAGGTTAGTCCCAAGCCAGTGGAAACTACAACAGAAGTGAAAATAACTTCTAAGACGGCACAAATTGAGCAAAAGCAAGTACCCTTAGAGACTAAAGAACCTGAACAATTACCTCAAGAAAACGCTCCTACTCAAGAAGCACCAGCAGAGGCTAAGCAGGTTACTATAAATCGCCCTACCAAACGAGTTTCTGGATTGTCTATATCTAGTCTTAATGCCAAAAAACAGCATGAGCTCAATAAAATTGAGGTTGTAATAGATGAGAACAACTTACCTAAAGACGCATTTACAGAAGAAGAATTGCGTAAGCATTGGGCAGATTTTATAGAAATTATCGATAAGAAAGGTCAAAAAATTCTTGCTTCTAACCTTCATTCAGATATTCCTAAATTAAAAGAAAACTTTGCTATTCATTTAGAGCTTCCTAACGGAACCATGAAGAAGGAAATTGAGCGTGAGCAGTTTGAATTAATGGAATATCTACGGGCTAAATTGAATAATCACTTTGTTCATTTAGAAATTACCGTGAATGAAACTACAGTGACAAAATTCGCATTTACTCCCGAAGAAAAATATGAAAAATTGAGGGAGAAGAATCCAGTTATCGATTTATTAAGAACAGAGTTCGATTTATATCTTTAGCTTTCTTTTTATCCTAAAGGCAAATACTAAAAGTATTATGGAAATTATTAATGATCCAAATGCCTCTCTACCTAATTCTACAGTTTCTATATCTCCATCATTTAAATCAAAACCTTGAAAATCTGTAGGATATAAATACACAAAATTCACAAAACCCAGTATCCCTAAAATCATCGGTATTAAATACCCTATTTTATTCAACGCGAACAGAAGAGACACTAACGCGGCAACTCCGTAGATAATTATCCAATGTAAGGAGTCCGGATCATTATATTGTAAGACTGCGCTAACCGTGAATAATACTGTAAAAAGATAACCTAAAACCTTAAATAATATATTCATTTGAAATTAGTTTAATAAGTGATCTTCAATAAGATCACGCACTTGTATAGCACTAATCTTCTGATCATTATCTCCCGTTGTATGATTAGTTATGAAAATGGGAAAATCTTCAACATCTTCAGTTAATCTTCCATGAGACCCTTTAATTAAAGTTGCATCAATTGGAATAATATCCATTACTGTTCTAAAGCCCATTTTCTTTTTAAGTAGTTTGCCTACCACTTTCGCCATCACCATTTTATCTTTAGGATCTGTCATCATTTCAACAGGATCATAACCAGGCTTTTTATGAATATCTACCATTCGTGCATAGTCTGGAGCTTTTGAATCATCTAACCAGAAGTAGTATGTAAACCAAGAATCTTTATCCGCTATTACCACTATATCACCACAACGTTCATGATCTATATTATAGATTTTTAAGTCATCGCCAAAAAGCACTTTCTCAACACCTTCGACCGACATCATTATTTGTGCTACACTTTCGATGTCTTTTGAATCTTTACAATATATATGTGCTATTTGATGGTCTGCCACTGCAAAAGCATCACTTTCACCAGCATCCAAAAGCTCTAAGCCTCTTTCTTCACGAATAGCAATCATACCTTCCTTTCTTAATACTCTATTAAGATGAACAGGTCTGTTTACATTTGTAATTCCGTATTCCGAAAGCAAAATTATCCTAGCATCCATTGCTTCATAATGCTTTACTAATTGCTCAACAACAACATCTATTTCCTGAAGGTCTTTTGAAATGATATCAAAATTAAGACCATGGCGCTGCAAATTGTAATCTAAGTGCGGAAGGTAAATCAATGTCAAATCTGGATTATGCTTTTTGTCTGTCAACAAAGCTGCATCTGCAATCCATTTAGAAGAATTTATTGTGGTTTTAGGACCCCAAAATTCGAACAAAGGAAATGTGCCCAAAGCCTTTTGCATATCGTCACGTAATTGTGGAGGATATGAATAGATATCTGGAATCTTCCTTCCGTCAGCCAAATAGTTTGGTCTTGGGGTTATGCTATAATCTACATTCGAATACATATTGTACCACCAAAAATGGTTAGCACAGGTGAAATCTGCATATTTTTCCTTTAATTCATCCCACAGTTTGGGTTGTTGTACCAATTTATTAGACTGCCTCCAAAACTTAACTTCGCATTCATCTTTAAAATACCAGCCATTACCGACAATACCATGTTCCGATGGCCATTTACCTGTAACATAAGTTGATTGCACCGCACAAGTCACCCCTGGCAATACTGGCTCAATATAAGTAGCTTTACCTTTTTTTAAGAACGATTTTATAAACGGAGTGTGTTCACCTATTAACCGTTTCGTTAACCCAACTACATTTATAACTACCGTTTTTTTCATATTACATGTGTGATTTAAACCACTCTATTTCTCTAATTATGGATACTGACAAATCTTGTTTCAAATCTGTAGGTAAAACATCCCACGTGTAGGTTTCGATTTCTAAATGTTCAGATACCGGGTTGGATTTGATGAAATCTATTGTTTTTAAAATATGATCTTGAGTTGAAAACAACTTCCCATATTTTTTCAAGAAGATGGGAACATGATAATGTGCCCGAAGTTCTTTGTGATTTCTTTCGCCATCTAAAACTAATGGTAAATCACTGTATGTTTTTACCTTACCATTTAATTTCTCGGTGACTTGATGTAAATAGGTAGGCTCGTTAAATTGAGATAGTTCCTTCCAAATACGTTCATCATCTTTTCCATCAAATAGAATCTTAAGAGCTGCACTAACTTGAATTTTACCAACTCTTATATTTTCTTTTTTAAACTTTGCAAAAGTATCTGTCGGCTCTTCATATGCTAAAGAAAAATGGCAAACGTCATAACAAACTGTTAGGTACTTTTTAATTACTGCTTCAGCTTCTTCTTGCCCTAAACCCAATTCTTTCTTAAAATACTCAAACCCTAAAGGCAATAAATAGTTTGCATAAAAAGATACTACTTCATCACTATTCTCTAACAAACCATCTGGTTCAGGCTCTATATCTAAATGTAAATATTTACCAGTAGTTCTTTCTATTTCAAATAATTGTTTAGCAACTTCTAGCATATTCTTAGCACCAACCCCAAATACATTTTGGGTATCGATTTCCGTTTTATGCCAGTACTTATAAGTAATTGGTGAGGTTGAAATTCCACCGTTCAATCCATCAGGTAATAATTCTGATAATTGACGAAACAATCGTTTTGTATAAACTAAACGTTCATGGGTAGTCCAATCTGGAGCATGCACCATATCTTTTACACGTTCATCATGAAAATTACCGTAGGGAAATCCGTTCATGGTAAAAACATATAGATTATTTTCTGATAACCACTTTTTAAAATCAGCCATGTTATCTCCTATTTCTAGTTCTTCACTAGCTTTATTAGATAAACGAAGACCTAGACCAAAAGATTGATTATTTGAAACTTCTCTTTTTATACCTGGCACGTGTTTTTTAATACTCTCAAAAGTACTTTTCCAATCTTGACCAGGATGAATATTGGTACAATATGTTAAGTGAAGGTTCTCTTTTATTTGCATTGATATTAATTTAATGCGAATTGATGGTTCAATTTTGAAATGGCCAGAGACATCAACTCCATATCAATAGTATGGACATCGTGTTTAACACCTAAATCGGAAATTAAGGTTATAGTCAATTGACCACCTAAATGCTCCCTAAACTCCTCTATACCGTCTAATAAGGATTGAATCTCGTTAGAACTTTCAACAGGAAGTGAAAGGTCAAAGCCTATAGCGATCATTACATTTAAAATATGTTGTAAATCTACCTCTGTTATCAAACCAATTAATTGAGCATAGGTAACATCTAGCGCTATACCTTTAGCAACCGCTTCACCATGTCTCATTTCATAATTAGTCATGAACTCCATTTTATGGGCGGCCCAGTGCCCAAAATCTAAAGGTCTAGATGAACCAGATTCAAAAGGGTCACCACCTTGAGCAATATGCTGCATATGCATTTCTGCACATTTATAAATTACATACTGCATCGGTTCCATTTCCCTTTGCTTTAATTTTGTCGCATTATCGGATATGTATTCAAAAAACGATTTATCTTTTATCAACGCAACCTTTATTGCTTCAGATATACCCGAAATCCAATCTCGTTGTTCTAAAGTTTCAAGAAAATTAATATCGTTTATAATTGCGTAAGGCGGGGCAAATGTTCCTAAAAAATTTTTCTTTTTAAAAGCATTTACGCTATTCTTTACTCCTACTGCTGAATCATTTTGTGATAGTACTGTAGTAGGTATTCTAATTAATTTGACACCTCTATGCGCAATTGCGGCAGCATACCCTACCATATCAATTACTGCACCTCCTCCGATTACAACAACAAATGAATGACGACAGATTTTGTTATCATTTACTCCCTTTAAAACAGAAACAATAGCTTCGTCACTGTTTTTAACCTGTTCTCCTCCAGGCAATACTAAAGTATTCGTATACTTTACAGTCTGCTGATATTTTTCACAATATGTTGAAATCTGATTTATTAAAGTTGGGTGATGATCTATTACGCCATTATCTATTACGAAAAGTAGCTTTACGGGTTCAAAATCTTTGTAATCCGCAATTAATTTTTCAAATAAGGGATTCTCTAATGAAAATAATCCTGTAGTAAAATACAATTGATAATCATATTGAACTTTAAAAGACTGTTTTATAGGTTGTAATTGCATAGAAATTTATGTTACTGCAAATAATTTAGATAGAAACATTGATAATGGTAAAAGCAACAAAACTGCTAATGCCAAGTACCAATCCGAAAAACCAGCTACCCAGCATGCGTTCATGACAACAAGTGACAAAACCCCAGACATAACTGCTTTTTTAATATTGCTTGGTGAATTTTCTTTATAAGCCTTGAATAATGGCTTGAATATTAAAAATCCGAACAATATTAAAAACGGTAATAACACCATTAGATTGTCTTTCTGCTGCATTACAACTAACGCAATAGACAGTATAACTATTGCATACAAAATACCAGCCCAAACAATGTGTTTTTTATTGTTTCCATGAACTTCTCCTCTGCTTATTAAAGTAATAGCAAAAATGTATACTACCGGAACAATTGAAATGTACCAATGAGAAAGCATTCCTAAAATAGACATACCCATTAGCAAGTTCAATCCACGACAGATACCCATATTTAGAGGTCCCGAGAACGGAAATTGTTTGAAATATGCATCGTACGTTAAAATAGCAATGGTCAAAGCAATTGATATCAACCCAGAAGTTGCATTACATTGAAACGCGAGGGTTATTCCAATAAGCATTAGAATAATCGCAAAATAAACTGCTTCTTGCTTAGGAACAAGTCCGCTTGGTATAGCCCTTTCAGGTCTTTCGACTGCATCTAACTCCGCATCGAAAACATCATTGAAGACAACTCCACCTGCATACAGAGCTACTGAAGAGAACACCAATAACAAAATATCGCTACTCTGTTCACCAAGAAATTTAAGCACCTCAATATTTTTCAGGTATAATGATATAGCAACACCTGCCAAAATATCTGCTACTGCAGTTGGTAAATTTGCGGGTCTTGCCAATCGAGCAAAACCCATTAATTTCTGCTTCATCTTAAGTAATTTGGTCTTCGTCTATTCGTGGTGTTTGACCTCTTAATACACTATTATCGTTAAATAATTGCGATTGATTAATGCTATCTGGTTGTAGCCAATGTGCCTCTTTCATTTTTCCGTTTTTACCAAAAGCATCTAAGGCATTTTGATAACAAGTCTTTCTAACATCCTCCATTGAAACACCTCTTTTCAACATTAAAGACGCCGTTTTTGGCACAGCTAAAGGATCACTTACTCCCCAGTCTGCAGAACTATCTACGATTATATTAGAGCTTCCATATTTTTTAACTACCTCAACCATACGTTCATTACCCATTTTGGTTTTTGGGTAAATTGTAAACGCAGCTATAAAACCACGATCTAAAACTTCTTTAACCGTTTCTTCGTTATTGTGATCTATAATTACATTGGCAGGATCCAAACCGTGTTCTAAGCAAACTTCCATACTTTTAATAGTACCGGCTTTTTTATCTCGGTGCGGAGTATGAACCTGTACGGTCATATCCAACTCTTTCGCCATATCTAATTGCATTCTAAAAAACTTGTCTTCTGCAGGCGTTTGATCATCATATCCTATTTCCCCTATTGCTACAACATTTTCTTTATGTAAGTATAATGGCAATAATTCAATTACTTGTTCTGCCAATGCTTCGTTATTGGCTTCTTTAGAATTTAAACCTATTGTGCAATAATGCTTTATACCAAATTGACTAGCTCTAAAAGGTTCCCAACCCACTAGACTACTAAAGTAATCTTGAAAAGAACCAACTTGAGTTCTAGGCTGACCTAACCAAAAAGAAGGTTCTATTATCGCTACAACTCCCGCAGCTGCCATTGCTTCATAATCATCCGTAGTTCTTGACGTCATGTGTACATGCGGGTCAATAATCATCATTTTATCTTCCATTCTTTTATTGTTTAATCGTATTCCAACTAATTTGTCCGTCTGCCACTTTGTGTTTCAACTCCGGCTTATTATTTAAAAGTGCCATTGCTTTATCATTTTCAGAATAATAACAACATAACGCACCTGATTTATTTTCTATTACATCTTCACTTTCAAGAAGTACATTCATATCATTTAAAAGTTCTTCATTCAGAAATTTTGAAACAGGTCGCCAAAACATCGGATCTATTTTTCTGGAAGCCGCCCAACGTTCATGAGCATAATCTGATATAATTCTAGTAAGATCTTCATTTGCCCTTTCATCAACAGACTCTATTTCTGAAAGATCTCGCTCCATGAATGCAGCCTTTAAATACATTTGATTCCACTGTTGATCATTGAAGTATTTTGCCGGATATGGATTATTCAACGAAATTGCATCAAAAATTATTGCAATATTAGTACGTAATGCCTCTACCGCAGTTTGCTTGTATGCTTCAGGGTTCGGTAATAAAACCAAATATTTTAAAAATGTTTCCAATTCACCGGTATCGGCTACTTGAATAATATTAGCAACCTTTGGTGTATAAAATTCTATGTCTTGACTTAGTACTTCTGACAATAGATAAATACGTGCTACCTGTAGAATATTTGCTTTATGCGCATTAAAATAACGAGAATTATCATTACCTAAATCATCAAACGAAATAGGTTTTGAAGCAGTAAATTTTACATTCAAAAGACTATAGGTCATAAATAAATCTTTTGACGATTTATTACCTACCATCTTTTCAATTTTATCTTTCAACCAAGCAAAACTTTCTGGCTTTCCGTATTTGATTAATATGTTCTGGATATCTTCTCGATTGTGCATTTTATAATAAAGATTGACTTTACTTCAAAAATAATTATTATTCATCAGTAAGTTGTCCAGGTTCTTAATTATAATTGGTGAGGTCTTCAAAATCTTTCTAATTTTGAAAAAAAGTAAACTATGCTAGGCTTAAAATTACCAACCGATCCAAGATGGGTAAATATTGTAGAGAAAAACATTGATGAAATATTAACTGACCATGCCTATTGTGAACAAAAAGCTGCTAGTACAGCTATCTCTTTAATTGTCTCTTTCCCTGAATATAGTGAGCTTGTTGAAGAAATGGTCGCCTTATCGAGAGAGGAAATGGGGCATTTTAAAATGGTACATGACCTTATTCTAAAACGTGGCAATACTTTAGGTAGAGACCGTAAGGACGATTACGTTATCGCATTAATTAAATTTTTCCCTAAAGGCGGAAGCAGAACTACACAATTGGTTCATAGATTATTATATGCCGGTCTAATTGAGGCTCGCAGCTGTGAACGTTTTAGATTACTTTCTGAAGAATTGGAAGACAAAAAATTAGCCGACTTCTATCATAAATTAATGATTAGTGAAGCCGGCCATTATACTATGTTCTTAAAGTTTGCCCGTAAATATGGGGAACTAGAAGAAGTTAATACGAAATGGAACAGTCTTTTAGAATATGAAGCCCAAATCATGAAGGATTTAGGTACAAAAGAATCTATACACGGATAACCTATTCATTTGATTCTAAACCTTTTGCATAATAGCTATAGGTGTCAAATTGTGATCTTATATTAGGTACCGATGTTTTACGGTAGGCATTGTCTTGCTCTATATTAAAAACACGAGCCTTTGTATTATCCTTCCAACAGATATCATAGGTTTCCATTAATTCCTTTTTAATATCCTCATCATAAATTGGGCAACCAACCTCTACCCTATAATCTAGGTTTCTTGTCATCCAATCTGCAGATGAAATATATATTTTTGTATCCCCTCCATTTGCAAAAGCAAACAACCTAGTATGCTCTAAAAATTTATCTACGACGCTGATAGCTTCTATGTTTTCACTCATACCCTCAACTCCTGGTATTAAGCAACATATACCCCTTATGATCAACTGGATCTTCACCCCCGCTCTACTCGCTTCATACAGCTTATCTACCATCTTATAAGAGGTGAAACTGTTCATTTTTATTTTAATGTAAGCTTCTTTACCCTGCTTAGCATTAGCGATTTCATTATCAATTAATTTTATAAAAGCATTTTTAGTATAATGTGGAGAAACTATAAGATGCTTGTATTTATTGATTTTATAAGTTGTTTCAAAAAAGTCGAATACCTTGTTTAATTCCTTTAATATTGGGTCATAAGCGGTAAATAAAGTGTAGTCTGTATAAATTCTTGCTGTAGATTCATTAAAATTACCTGTACTTACAAAACCATAACGCTTTAAAGAGTCACCTTCTTCACGCTCAATTAAACATATTTTACTATGTACTTTTAAGCCTGGAACACCGAAAATCAACTTTACCCCTTCTGCTTGAAGTTGTTCTGCATATTCAATATTTGCTTGCTCATCAAAACGAGCTTGCAACTCAATTTGAACAGTAACCTGTTTACCGTTTTTAACAGCATTAATCAATGATGCCGCTATTTGAGAATCACTTGCCAACCTATAAACTGTAATCTTAATTGTTCGTACTTTGGGATCAAGTGCCGCTTCACGTAAAAACTTTAAAATATAGGTAAAGGTGTGATAAGGGGTGTATTGCAAATAATCTTTTTTTGCAATGCTTTCTAAAATACTTCCTTCTACACTTAACCCTTTTACAGGTAACGCTGTTATTTTATCGTACAATAAGTCTTTTCTCCCTAAACTAGGAAACCCCATATAATCTCTACGGTTATGGTATCTACCACCTGGTATTACACTATCCGTATCTTCAATATTCATTTTTTCCTTAAGAAAAGTCAATGTATCTCTACTAATACTTTTGTCATATACAAAACGAACCGGATCACCCGTTTTTCTATGCTCTACACTTGAAGATATTTTCTCAATAAAACTCTTACTAAGATCATTATCAATATCAAGCTCCGCATCTCTGGTAATCTTTATCATGTGAGCCGATATAGAATCATATTCGAACATGGTAAAAATATTGTCCAAGCAATATCTAATTAAGTCATCCAAGATGATAATAAAACTCTTTTCCCCTTCATCTGGCAATACGACAAAACGATCTATCCCTTTAGGTATTTCAATTAAAGCATATCGTTTTTCCTTTTGACTCTCTTCACTTTTAATTACCATTTTAACTGCCAAATACGCCGCAGTATCTTTTAAGGTAGGAAAACGAGTAAGATCATTTAATATAATGGTCATCAACTGCGGACTAACCTCTTTCAAGAAATATGCTCTCGCGAATTCCTTCTGGTTTTCGTTTAGTTCCGTTTCCTTAATGATAAATATATTTTTACCTTCAAGTTCATGCTCAATTCTTCGAAGTATCGTTAAACTTTTGGTTTGCTGCTCAATAACAATATTCGTAATCTCCTCTAAGAGGTCTTTAGCCTTCTCTCCTCCCAATACACTCTTTCCCGTTTTACCGGCCTCTACAATACGCTTTACAGTTGCGTAACGTACTTTAAAAAATTCATCTAGATTATTAGAAAAAATTCCTAAAAAACGCATTCTTTCAATTAACGGCACGTTCTTATCAGCGCTTTCTTGTAAAACACGCTCATTAAACCATAACCAACTTATTTCTCTATTTACGTACTGGTTGTTATTTTTTATCATACTCTTAGTTGCTTCGGAAAAATGGTTTGTATTGTTGAGCCTTTAGAAACATTGGCCCAGGTATCTTCATTAAATTTTATATGTACCAAGCCACTTGTAGGTACGTTATCTATATGCTTATCACCTAATGTATTTGCTAAATAAGTGAAGGTATGATTGTGACCAAATATGAGTACATTATCTAACTTATCATCTAAATTCTGAATAAATTCGAATACTTTTTCTCCAGAAAAATCGTATAAATCTACATCTACACTACAATTTTCTAGAGGATAGTTTAATGCTCTTAAACATATCATACAAGTATGAAAGGCTCTGTTGGCCGGACTCGTAAAAACACGATCTATCTTCACGTTTTTACTTTTTAATTCTTCCCCTACTAATTGGGCATCTGTAATACCTCTTTGCAATAATGCCCTATCTTGATCACTTACATTAAGTTCCCATGAAGATTTACCATGGCGCATTAAAAATAGATTCTTCATATTTTGTATTTAGGGAGCCAAACGATCCATTTTCCAATCAAAATCTTCGGTTAATGTATAACGAATACGATCATGCAATCTATTTGGTCTACCCTGCCAAAACTCCATTGAAACCGGTCTAACCAAATAACCTCCCCAATGTTCTGGTCTTTCAATTTCTTTTCCGCTATACTCTTTTTCTAACTGAGAAAGTTTGTCTTCCAAAACATCTCTAGATTCAATGACCGTACTTTGTTCAGATACTAATGCACCTAATTTACTGCCATCTGGTCTAGATTCAAAATAACCATCAGATAGATTTTTTGCTAACTTTTCAGCAGTACCTTTTATTATTATTTGGCGTTCTAAATTCGGCCAAAAAAATGAGATACAAATTTTAGGATTTTCAGCTATCGCTCTTCCTTTTTCACTGTTGTAATTAGTGTAAAATATAAAGCCTTCGTGGGTATACTTTTTAAGAAGAACTACTCTACTTTTTGGAAAACCATCTAAGCCTACCGTTGAAACTGTCATAGCATTAGGCTCATCTACTCCATCTGATTTTTCGACCTCGTAAAACCAAGTCTGGAATAGTTGAATAGGATTATCAGATATACTGTCTTCCATCAACGCACTTTTCTCGTATGATTTTCTATAATCGCCTAAATCTTTCTGCATCATTTTCGTGTTAAAAACAAGATAAACAAAGTTCTAAAAAGAAAGGAAAATAAATGGTAAAAAAATGGATTAAAACATCTAAAAATCGAAAGTCTTTCCGTCATCGGCAAGTAGAACATTTGGAAAAATAGTAGACGCTTCTTCTTTAAAAAGTTCTATAGATTTATAGCGCGTAGAATAATGCCCTAGCACTAAGGTTTTTACGTTAGCTTCTTTAGCAACTTTTGCAGCTTGTTTCGCTGTTGCATGCTTTGTTTTGGTCGCTAATTCTGCTTCTGACTCTAAAAAGGTAGATTCATGATATAAAATATCAACATCTTTAATTTTCGCCGCTAAACTTTCATCATAAATAGTATCACTACAAAAAGCATAAGATTTTGGTGCAGGAGGATCAAAAGTCAATTCTTTATTGCTTACTACATTACCATTATCCAAAGTTATATTCTTGCCATTCTTTATGTTATGATAATAAGCTTTGTCAATTCCGTATTCCTCTGCTGCATCAACATTCAACTTTCTTTTACCTATTTTCTCTCTAAGTAAAAAACCGTTTGTATACACCCTATGATCTAATGGAATAGTAGTTACAGATATCTTATCATCTTCAAAAATAAGTTCAGATTCTTTGCTTGATAGTTCATGAAATAGTAACGGGTAATTAGTCCAAGAATCCCCTAATTTCAGAAGTAATGTAATTGCCTCTTTTATTCCTTTAGGTCCATAGACATGAAGTTCCTTTTCTCTACCTAACAATCGCATAGTAGAAATAAATCCTGGAAGACCAAAAAAATGATCTCCATGAAGGTGAGAAATAAAAATATGGTTAATTCTAGAGAACTTAATTTTATGCCTTCTTAACTCTACTTGCGTACCTTCTCCACAATCAATTAATACAATGTGGTTATTAATTTCAAGAACTTGAGATGTCGGATTCGTAAGTGTTCTTGGTGTTGCTGCATAACAACCCAATACGGTAAGGCGCATATTATTTAAGTTCTAAATTATTTAGGTCTATACAATTACAAACCTAAATCACGTTCTATCTCTTCCATTTCAATAATATCCCTAGCTTCTTGAAGTGTAGGTACTAAACTGATTTCTTCTGGTACATCATCGTAAGATACCTTATCGGACACCAATACAAATGACTGCTCGTTCTTTTTATGTTTTCTTGATATTTCTAAAAATGAAATAACATTGTATGGCGTCAATTTAGAGAAACCCAGCAAATCCAATACCAAGTTATCGTTCTTCAACTTAGCATATTCATTTTCTAAGTTCTGCAAAAAACGTTCAATTGAAATTTCTTCTTGAGAAACTATAATCAACGACCCTTCTTTAGTGAAAATCATATCATTTAATTTTAGATGCTAACAAATAAATAACCGCCATACGTATAGCGACACCGTTTTCAACTTGATTCAATATTATAGATTGTTTTGAATCTGCAACATCACTTGTAATTTCAACTCCCCTGTTTATTGGTCCAGGATGCATGATTACAATTTCTTTATCCAAGCTATCCAATAGCTTTTTATTTACTCCAAATTGCTGGGTATATTCCCTGGTAGTTGGAAAATAACTAATATCCAATCTTTCGTTTTGTATGCGTAACATGTTAGCCACATCGCACCATTCTAAGGCTTTTCTTAGATTAGTTTCTACGCCTACCCCTAAAGAATCTATATATTTAGGTAACAATGTTTTAGGCCCACAGACCTTAACATTTGCTCCTTGTAATTTTAAGGCGAAAATGTTTGACAATGCTACCCTTGAGTGAAGAATATCACCAACAATAACCACATTTTTACCTGCAACATCTCCTAGTTTTTCTCGAATTGAATATGAATCTAATAACGCTTGAGTAGGATGCTCATGAGCACCGTCACCTGCATTTACGATAGACGCGTTAACATGTTTAGATAGAAATATACCTGCTCCAGGATTTGGATGCCGCATAACTACCATATCTACTTTCATAGACAAAATGTTATTTACGGTATCTATTAATGTTTCACCTTTCTTTACAGAAGATTGACTGGCTGAAAAATTAAGTACATCTGCAGAGAGACGTTTTTCTGCTAGTTCAAATGATAATTTAGTTCTTGTGCTGTTTTCAAAAAATATATTGGCAATTGTAATATCTCGTAGCGAAGGAACTTTTTTAATCGAACGATTGATCACTTCCTTAAAATGATCGGCAGTTTCAAAAATAAGCTGAATATCGGTTTCCTTTAGATACTTAATTCCCAGTAAGTGTTTCACACTCAGTTCGCTCATTTTCTTATCTATTTACTAAATATATAATATCTTCTCCATCATTTTCTTCCCACATCACCTTTACTTTTTCATCATTTATAGCATCTACCTGGCGCCCTCTATAATTTGGCTGTATTGGTAAATGTCTACTAAACCTACGATCTATTAAGCATAATAATTCTACATCTTTAGGTCTACCAAAAGACTGTAAAGCTGTTAATGCAGCATTAATACTTCTACCGGTATACAGAACATCATCAATTAAGACCACATTCTTATCTTCTACTAAAAAATCTATTTTTGTTTTTGTAGCCTCTAAGGTTTTATCACCTCTTCTAAAATCGTCTCGATAAAAAGTGATATCCAAAAAACCAACATCTATATGCTTAACATTATATTCTTCTTGAAGAATTTTGGTTAAACGTTGCGCAAGAAACTTACCTCTTGGCTGTATACCTATTAAAACCGTATTTTCAAAATTCAAATGGGTTTCAAGAAGCTGACAAGCCAAACGATGCAGGATGATATTTATTTCTTTGGAAGAGAGTAAAACTTTTTCGCTCATAATAGGCACCCGTGCTTTAGCTTAACAAAAATAGATAATTCTATCTAAACATTGACAGCTTAAATTAGGAAGTAAACCTGAAAAATATAATTCAAGTTTTTTAACGCGCTATTACAATCCTAAAATGGAGAAAAAAGCCTCTTTATGACTTTCACCTATAGGTATGCGCATATCGTTAATGACAATTCTATTACGCTGAACAGTTTTAATGTAATTCACATTAACAATGTAAGATTTATGTACTCTAAGAAATTGATTTGCAGGTAATTTGCTCATAATCTCCTTAAAGCTCATTAACGTTAAAATGGTCTTATTGGTATTGGCTATATGAATCTTTAGATAATCCTTTAAGCCTTGTATGTATTCAATCTGATCAAGATCAATCTTAATACTTTCGTATTCGGCCTTTACAAAAATGAACTTTTTTTCTACTGAATTATCGCCGGTCGATGAGAATACATTTGCTTCCATAATAGGTGTTTGTTTTTTAGAAATTAAATCTTGTACTCTTGATACCGATTTTATAAAACGATGATACGGTATTGGTTTTACTAAATAATCTACAGCATTTAACTCAAACCCATCTACAGCATATTGCGAATATGCCGTTGTAAATATGAACAAAGGTTTGTTATCTAAAGTCCCCATAAAATCTATTCCGTTTATTTGAGGCATCTCTATATCACAGAATATTAAATCGATTTTCTTCTCCTTTATTTCTGTAATAGCATCCAACGGATTGGTATAGGTGTTTACCAATTCTATAAAATCTAGCTTCTCACAGTACCCCGAAAGTATTTCGATTGCTAAAGGCTCATCATCTATTATAATACATTTCATAAGCTAGATTGTTTTTGGTAAATAGTTAATGACACTTCGTAATCTTTTCCATCATTATCAACTTCAAGATTATGCAACCCGGGATAAATTAATTCTAACTGGTTTCTAATATTATCTAGACCAATGCCAGAGTTCTTTGTAGGTTCTCTAAAAATTCCAATTTTATTCTTTACGTTCAAGAAAACAGAAGCATCTGTAATGGTCAGGTTAATTTTTACATAGGTCTTACCTTTATAGTCGGTACCATATTTAAATGCGTTTTCGATAAAGGAAATAAACAATAATGGTGGCACAGCCCTACCCCTATCTTCCCCTGTTATTTTCAAGCAAACATTTTCACTATCAGATAATCGTAAACGTTGTAACTGAATGTAACTTTTAATATAGTCTAGCTCTTTATTTAAAGGCACCAAATCTTTATCTGCCTCATAAATCATATATCTCATTAACTCAGATAAATCAACAATGGCCTCTGAAGTATCAGGTGATTTTTTAACCGAAAGTGCATAAATGGTATTAAGGGTATTAAATAAAAAATGCGGGTTTAATTGTGCTTTTAAAAATTGTAATTCAGATTTAATATTATCCTTTTCAACCGATAATCGTAAATTCTCATTTCTTTTCCACTCTACATAGATTCTTAGAATAGCGCTTATAACATACGGGATACCAAGGCTTACAAATGACCTATAGATTGGTATATACCCGAAATCTCTTGGAGGTTGTCTACCTAAAAAAATATTTTCTGGAAACTTTGGTTCATAAAAATGATTTAACGCTAATACTGATATAATCAACAAACCCAACGAAACCATTAAGTAAATAAAAACACTCTTTCTAAGTAAATATGCCGGTACTAAATAGAAATAATTGAAATAAAAGAGAATAAGTATAAGAATCAGTTTCGGAAAAACATCTGAAGGAATTGGTCTTTCATTATTTAAAATAGGATAAAAAGTTAGTCCATATAACAAAATCCATATACTAATATGGACTACGATTTGAACTCTATTTTTTATAATCGATTTCATAAAGAAATTAGTGACTTACCGTAGTAGAAATATTCAATTCTGCTAAATCTGATGGCAACAAAACTGGCGACTTACCATCTTCCAATTTTGAGATTACTAACCCTGCCGTTTTAAGAGCCTCCTTTTCGGTTACAAATTTCTGTTTACCAGGAAAACCAGGTATAAATTTTTGTAAAATAACTATTTTTTCTCCTTTCATAATCTGATAACCATAACCATCATTTAAATCCACAATCTGACTATGAAATATTTGACGATTATTCGTTAATGTTTGATTATAAATCGAGTAACCAAACCCTAGCGCCAAAAATAACACAATAACAACCCAATATTTTGCAGTAGAAATCATAAATAAATGTTTAAAAATGGGCCAATCCACACAGATTGACCCAAAAAATTAACAATTGCACTCACTATGAAAAATTAATCTTCCTCTTCGTATTCATCAAGAGGAAAGAATTCATCTAAATCATCTAAGTATAAAGTACCTGTTCTACCCATACCTATAAATACACGACTACCATTAGAAAAGGCAATCGCATCTTGTCTTGTAGCTCCTTCAAAAGAAGTTTTTTGATCCCATTCATCTGAAGATGGATCGTATTCCCATACAGTGTTAGTTGCACCACCTAATTCACCACATGCTATATAACCGTATCCGTTTACCGTAAACCCTACCGCGTTGCTTCTTGCGACAGCATACTCATCTTCCTCATCCAACTCTAACTTCTTTGTCCAACTCTCTGTCGTAGGGTCAAATACCCAAAAATCGTCTAAGTAAACTCCGTTAGAAACGCCTGTACCCAAATACACCAACCCATCTATGGTAAAGGTGGTTGCTGATCTTCTTTTGTTTCCTCCAAAGCCTACTAATTCTACCCATGTGTCATTTGTAGGGTTATATTTCCAGAAATCTTTTCTGTCATTCTCACCATCATAGCCAGTACCTACAAAACCAAAACTATTTGCACCAAAACCAACAGCACTTCTTCTCGCCGTAGGCAAAGAAGCTATTTCTGTCCATGTATTAGCTGCCGTATTATAACTATAGAAATCGGTTAACTCATCAACACCATCATAACCAGAACCTATATAACCAGTTCCATCTACTTCAAAACCTACCGCTGCATTTCTAGCAACACCAGGAAAATCAGCTTTCTGTGACCAGTAATCTCCCTCAATATCATAAGCCCAAAATGAAGCTAAATAATCATCTCCATCATAACCTACACCCATGTAACCAACATTGTCAATAGTAAATCCAGAAATACTACTTCTAGCACTGCCGTCAAAAACAGACTTATCTATCCAGTTACCTAAATCGTCATCGTCATCATCACTTGAACAACTTGAAATTACCATGGCCATTAATGCCATTCCAGTAATCTTGTACACATACGATTTTCTTTTATTCATTATTTTTTGTTTAAAGGTTCTTTCTTTTCTGGTTCAAATCTACTAGAGACCTTAGTGTTCAAAAAAACACAATAGATTAAGATTGGTTTTTAACATACCAAACCCAATTTTTCATCTACCAACACAAACATTTCATTAATAGTTTAAATAACAGAGTTCATCCCTTAACATTGAGGATTCGTCTATTCAGGTTTTTACAACCATGCTTGGTATTTAGTTTTGATAAAAATTAAATTCTAAATGAAGGTGTTCCTAAACAAAGTACGTGCGCTCTACATCATAATGTTTGGCGGTTTCCTTTCTATTGCTGTAATATCTTGTAGCAGCGAAATATATAACGATTCAGAATTTGTAGCTGGCGAAACGTTTACAGACAGTAATATTCGTCTTATACTAGTTGATACATTGACTGTCAGCACCTCTACCATTAAGTTTGACAGTATTACCACTTCTGAATCTACTAGAATACTTACTGGAAAATACTCCGACTCAGTTTTTGGATCTATAACAGCATCTAGCTACATGCAGTTTTTACCAGAAACCTACACTATTGACAGCGAAGCTGAATTTGATAGCATTGTTATGGTTTTAGGGTATGATAAGTATTATTATAATGACACACTACAGAAGAATACAATACACATTAAAAAAATAAACGAAAACTTAAAGCCAGAAAGCGATGATTACTTCTACAATACTAGCAGCATTGGCTATGACGAAGATGATTTAGGTTTTCTAGAATATCATCCGCGACCATTGTCTGGTGATTCAATAACCATTACACTTGTTGATGATTTTGGCACAGATGTGTTCTCTAGACTTCAAGAAAAAAACATCGTAAATTCTGATGAGTATAGAGATTACTTTAAAGGAATTGGCATTGTACCCGATCACACGAATAATGGCTCTATTATTGGCTTCTCCAAATCTTCTGAAAACACTTATTTACGTTTGTATTTTAGTACAGATACAGCAGACGAATCTGTGCAAGAGTATATCGACATTCAGATAAATGCAACAACATACCCTATTCCATTTTTTAATAAAATTACGGCAGATGACCCTATTGCCCCTCTACAAACCCTTATCAATAGTAAAGTTAATTTGGAAAGTTCCGACTCTAACAACCAAAGCTTTATAGAGTCTGGAATAGGTATAGCTATGCGTGTACAGTTTCCACATATTAACAGCCTTTATGACATACCTGGTAATGGAACAATATTAGATGGCGTTCTAAAAATTAAACCGGTTGCCCAATCTTATGACGACCATTTAAAGCTCAGAGACACGCTTGCAGTATACGTGGTTGACCAGAACAATAATTTAACGGAAACCTTAACCTCTACATCTTATGCAATTCTAAACAGGGACAATCAAGAATTCAATGACATCTATTATGAAATACCGCTGGCTTATTATTTGGAAGAATTACAATTAAAAGACAGGGATATAGATGATGCATTGATATTACTGCCTATAGATTATAATTCTTCTGTTGATCGATTTATTATGAGTGGAAACGGAAATGGCGAAAACGAAACAATTTTAGAATTAACATACGGTATATACGATGAAGATTAATCAAATCATATTTAGTACAATCACCCTATTACTAATAGGTTCTCAACATATCTCTGCCCAGTCTGAGGCATTAACTAGTTCTCCATATTCACTATATGGTTTAGGTGTTATTAACCAAACTAGCATTGGCAAATTCAATAGTTTGGGCTATAGTGGTATTGGTATAAAATCGCCCTATGAACTTAATAACTTAAATCCTGCCAACTACGCATTGGTGCCTCAAAATTCATTTTTATATGATATTGGAGTAACGGGTGAATATAATAATTACAGTAACTCATCTACATCTGAAGGAAAATCAAATGTAAATTTCTCCAATCTTGCATTCGGATTTAGAGTAATGGAAAATTTAGGCGCAGGTATTACTATGACACCTTACAGCGACGTTGGGTATTCTATTCTGGGTGTTAGCAGTAATATTGAAGGATCTACAGAAACTTTTGAGAGTAACATTACTGGTTTGGGTGGTCTAAATGATATTAAACTTAATGCCGGTTACTCACTTACACCCAAACTTAGACTTGGCTTAAGCGCATCGTTTTTATTTGGAAATATTGAAGAAACTGAATCTTTTATTTATAGTTCCACCACATTCGAATCCATAAAAAAAACTAACTATAGTGGTGCACGACTAGGCTTTGGATTTCAATATGATATAAATGAAAAAATCACTATCGGTAGTACCGTTCAATTACCAACGAGTTTAAATGGTAACCTTAAAAGATCCGTAAACAAATCTCTTTCTGGAATCGATATTTCCGTTGAAGATGAAAGTTCCGATTATGTTTCAGATTTTAAACTACCCTTAGAACTTGGGTTTGGGATGAGCATAAAACCTATAGATGAGATAACTTTTAGTGCAGATTACAAGAAAAACTTTTGGACAGACACTGATCAATCTGAAAATATTGGTAGCTATCAAGACCAAGATATTTATGCCTTTGGTTTAGAATACCTTCAAGATCCTACTAGTTATAAATATGGTCAAAGAATAAGCTACAGATTGGGCTACAATTATGATAATGGTTATTTAGCCATTGGTGACAGCAAAGTAGAAGGTTACAATTTTACTGCAGGTGTTGGTATACCAACAAGTAGGGGTACACACTCAATGATTAACCTATCATATAGTTATGGCTCTAAAGGACTATTACAAAACGTTCTAGTCAAAGAAAACTACCACCTCATTACATTGAACCTAAGCTTAGAAGACTTATGGTTTGTAAAGAGAAAAATCAATTAATAAAAAGTAGTGAATAGAAACTATATAAAACCCTGTTCATTTTAAGACCTCCACTAGTAATTCATTTATTTAGAACCCTAATAGGAACCGATTAAATGAAAACTAAAAAAGCCCGGATATATATCCGGGCTTTTATTTTTAATCCTTTATCAGGATTTATAATAAGAAATTACTTCTTCTTAGAATCAGCTTCCATCTTATCTTTCAACGCTTGTAGTGCATCGTTAGCATCACCTAAAGTAGGCTTAGCTTCATCTGCGCTAGCTGCTTGTCTTTTGACAGCTGCTTTTACATTACGTTGCTCTTCTTCACGGAAAATAGCAGTATGACTAGCTACAACACGTTTGAAGTCTTTATTGAACTCAATAATCTTGAATTCAGCTTCATCGCCTTTACCTAGTTTCTTACCATCTTCTTTCTCTAAATGACGTTGAGGAATGAATGCAGTAATATCTTCGTTAAATTCAATTGTTGCACCTTTATCAACTACATCAGAAATGGTTGCTGTATGAACTGTACCCAAAGCGAATTCAGTTTCATATTTATCCCAAGGGTTTTCAGTAGTTTGTTTATGACCTAAACTTAACTTACGACCTTCAACATCTAATTCTAATACTTCAACTTCTAAAGTATCGCCTACGTTAGTAAACTCAGATGGATGTTTGATTTTCTTAGTCCAAGAAAGATCAGAGATGTAAATTAAACCGTCAATACCTTCTTCTAGCTCAACAAAAACACCAAAGTTTGTAAAGTTTCTTACAATACCTTTATGTTTAGAAGCTACAGGATATTTAGTAGTAATATCAGTCCAAGGGTCTGGAGTCAATTGCTTGATACCAAGAGACATTTTACGATCTTCACGATCCAATGTCAATACAACCGCTTCAACCTCATCACCAACATTTACGAAATCTTGTGCAGAACGCAAGTGCGTAGACCAAGACATTTCAGAAACGTGGATAAGACCTTCAACACCTTCAACAACTTCGATGAATGCGCCATAATCAGCTATAACAACTACTTTACCTTTTACTTTATCACCAATCTTAATTTCATCAGATAAAGCTTCCCAAGGATGCTTCTCTAATTGCTTAAGACCTAATTGTATTCTAGATTTGTTTTCATCAAAATCAAGAATTACAACATTTAATTTCTGGTCAAGTTCAACAACCTCGTTCGGGTGGTTGATTCTGCTCCAAGAAAGGTCAGTAATGTGAACTAAACCATCAACACCACCAAGATCAATAAAGACACCGTAAGAAGTAATGTTTTTAACAACACCTTCTAATACTTGTCCTTTTTCAAGTTGGCTAATGATTTCTTTCTTCTGTTCTTCAATATCAGCTTCAATAAGAGCTTTGTGAGAAACAACAACGTTTTTAAATTCGTGGTTGATTTTTACAACCTTGAATTCCATTGTTTTGTTAACATACTGATCGTAATCACGAATAGGCTTAACATCAATTTGAGAACCTGGTAAGAAAGCTTCAATACCAAATACGTCAACGATCATACCTCCTTTAGTTCTGCATTTAACAAAACCACTAACGATTTCTTCTTTGTCATGAGCCGCATTTACACGGTCCCAAGCCATAATAGTTCTCGCCTTTCTGTGAGATAATACTAATTGACCACTTTTATCCTCACGAATATCGATTAATACCTCTACTTTGTCACCAACTTTTAAACCTGGGTTGTAACGAAATTCGTTTAACGAAATTACACCTTCAGATTTTGCGTTGATATCAATAATAGCTTCTCTATCTGTGATATAAACTACCGTTCCCTCAACTACTTCCTCATCGGCAGTATCAACGAAATTTTCGGCTACTAAGCTTTCAAATTCCTTTAATTTAGAATCATCAACACGCTCAATTCCTTGCTCGTATTTTTCCCAATTAAAGTTTTCTAAAAATTCTTGTGGATCTTGCTGTGGAGTTTCAACAGCTTGTTGTGTTGCTTCAGTAGTTTCTTCTACCTCTGCGTTTGTTTTTTCTTCAGCCATTTGCTGATTAATAATTTGTATTCCATAACCTTATCAAGACTTAGGCAACGACTATGAAAGTTGTTATATTTATTTGTTTATCTAATCCCTTTTTTCTCCTGACTTCCTTGCAAAAAAGGTGTGCAAAAATAATCATTTTATTTAAACTAAACAACATAACTAATTATGTTTCATTCATTTATCGATTATGGCACGATTTTGGAATAAAATATTATAAATATGCGTAACTTAGAAGTATAAAATTAACCATTAAAAAATTATAATTATGAGTGTTAAAGCGAAGTATCAAGGTCTTTTGGACCTAGGTGAGCAATTAGGTATAAAAGACGGTAACGTAACTGTTGAAGGTGATGTTCTTAAAATAAAAGGACAAGCAAAAACTCCTTATGAAAAAGATCTAATGTGGGATAAAATTAAACAATTAGGTGGCGAAAGTCCTTCTGACATAAAAGCAAATATTTCTGTTGAAGATGATTCTGTATATCACAGACACGTGGTAAAAGGTGGTGAGTCTTTAAGTAAAATAGCTAAACATTACTATGGTGACGCTATGCAGTATAAAGCTATATTTGAAGCTAACACTGGTATTTTGAAAAACCCAGATGTTATTCATCCAGACCAAGTATTGGTTATTCCAAACAAATAGTATTGATACTATAAAATTAAAAAGAGGTTAGCAATGCTAACCTCTTTTTTTATGCTTGTTTTTCTATAACCCGAAGCGAATGTTCATACATTCTTTGAAATTGATCCTCTAATCCTAAATCACTATTATCAAATTCTATGGCGTCTTTAGCTCTTTTCAAAGGTGATATTGCACGGTTACTGTCAATATAATCTCGTTTTTGAACATTCTCTAAAATATCTGCATATAGAACATTCTCTCCTCTATCCAATAATTCTTTATATCTCCTAACTGCACGTTTCTCTGGCGAAGCTGTCATAAAAATTTTGAGTTCAGCATCTGGGAATACCACTGTACCAATATCCCTACCATCCATAACAATACCTTTATCAACACCCATTGTTTGCTGCATGGCTACCAATTTCTTTCGGACCGCTTCTAAAACCGCTATCTGACTTACATTTTTAGATACTGGCATTGTTCTAATTTCCTTCTCTACATTTTCACCATTTAAAAACATTTCAGCAAAACCTAAATCTGAATTAAAAACGAATTTCAAATCTATATCACCCAAAGTCTTTACTAAGGAATCTTCATCGATCTTATCTTCTTCTACGAAACCTGACCGCATAGCAAACAAAGTTACAGCGCGGTACATTGCACCTGTATCTACATAAATATAATGTAACTTTTTAGCTAATTGTTTAGCCAAAGTACTCTTCCCCGTAGAGGAAAAACCGTCAATTGCTATTGTTATCTTTTTCATCGTAACATAAATATAAAGAAAAGAGAATTTATAATTCCTTGGCGTTTTTCACTTTAACATCAGTAATTGCAATATCTATTACCTCAGACATTTCTTTTACATAATGAAAAGTCAGACCTTTTAAGTATGACTCTTTTATCTCCTTAATATCACGCTCATTATCGGCACAAAGAATAATCTCTTTTATACGTGCTCTTTTAGCCGCTAGAATTTTTTCTTTAATTCCACCTACCGGCAATACCTTTCCACGTAGGGTAATTTCACCGGTCATAGCCAAACTTTTCTTAATACGTCTCTGTGTAAACAGTGAAACCAAAGAGGTTAACATAGTTACACCTGCACTTGGACCATCTTTTGGTGTTGCCCCTTCAGGTACGTGAATATGTACATTGTAATTTTCAAATACAGTAGGGTCTATATTAAAACGTTCAGCATTAGACTTAATGTATTCCATTGCAATGGTTGCCGACTCTTTCATCACCTTACCAAGGTTACCGGTAATACTCATAGTTCCTTTACCTTTTGAAAGTATAGACTCTATAAAAAGAATATCACCACCTACACTTGTCCACGCAAGACCAGTTACAACACCTGCAACTTCATTATTTTCATATTTGTCTCGCTCCATTTTAGGTGCTCCCAAAATTTCAATAATATCTTGATTGCTTACCTTAATATCATACTCTTCCTCTGTAGCTATAGATTTAGCTGCGTAACGAACCATTTTAGCAATTTGCTTTTCTAGGGAACGAACTCCAGATTCACGGGTATAGCCCTCCACAATTTTTTCTAATTGTGGTTTGCCAATTTTTAAGTGGCTAGTATCTAAACCATGCTCGGTCAATTGCTTGGGCAGTAAATGCTTTTTAGCAATTTCTACTTTCTCTTCAATAGTATATCCACTCACATGAATAATTTCCATACGGTCTCTCAACGCCGGTTGTATACTACCTAAATTATTGGCAGTAGCAACGAACATCACTTTAGAAAGGTCATAACCTAACTCTAAAAAGTTATCATGAAAATCGCTATTCTGCTCTGGATCTAAAACTTCTAGCATCGCAGATGAAGGATCACCTTGATTACTATTAGATAATTTATCTATTTCATCAAGTATAAAAACAGGATTTGATGTACCTGCCTTTTTAAGACTTTGAATTATTCTACCTGGCATTGCACCAATGTATGTTTTTCTATGCCCTCTAATTTCAGCTTCATCCCGCAAACCACCTAAAGACATTCTTACATACTCTCGACCTAATGCTTCTGCAACAGATTTCCCCAATGAAGTTTTACCAACTCCCGGAGGTCCGTACAAGCATAAAATTGGAGATTTCATGTCATTACGCAATTTTAATACTGCTAAATATTCAATAATTCTCTTCTTAACATCTTCTAAACCATAATGATCACGGTCTAGAATTCTTTGTGCTCGTTTTAAATCAAATTTATCTTTTGAATACGCTTTCCAAGGTAAATCTAGTAAAAGATCTAAATAATTTCTTTGGATGGAATACTCAGCCACTTGCGGATTCATCCGCTTCATTTTTGATAATTCTTTCTCAAAATGTTCTTTTACCTTCTTGCCCCATTTCTTCTTTTTAGATTTGATTTTCATCTCCTCGAACTCCTCATCATAAGAAACGCCACCTAATTCTTCTTGAATGGTTTTCATTTGCTGATGCAAAAAGTACTCTCTTTGCTGTTGGTCCAGATCATTTCTAACCTTAGACTGAATATCATTCTTAAGTTCCAACTTCTGCATTTCAACATTCATATATTTCAATGTTGCCAACGCTCTTTCTTGCAAACTGCCTATTTCTAATAAATCTTGTTTTGCTTTTACATCTAAATTAAGGTTAGAAGAAACAAAGTTTATTAGAAATGAATCGCTCTGAATGTTTTTAATTGCAAAAGATGCTTCACTAGGAATATTAGGGTTATCCCTAATTATTTTTAGTGCCAATTCTTTGATCGACTCTATAATGGCCAAGAACTCTTTATCGTTCTTATCTGGTCTTATTTCTTCAGTCTCTCTTACTGTTGCGGTTAAATAAGGCTTTTTAGTCAACACTTCTGCGACTTCAAAACGTTTTTTACCTTGAATGATTACAGTTGTATTACCATCTGGCATTTGAAGTACACGCAAAATTTTTGCAACTGTACCCAAAGTATTAATATCCTGTACATCAGGGTTTTCGGTTTCCTCGTTTTTTTGCGATACTACTCCAATTACTTTAGATCCATTATTGGCATCTTTTATTAAACGAATGCTCTTATCCCTTCCTGCGGTAATAGGAATTACTACACCTGGAAAAAGAACTGTATTTCTTAAAGGTAGAATCGGTAAGGTCTCTGGTAGCGTTTCACTATTCATTTGTTCCTCATCTTCTGGGGTCAATAGTGGTATAAGCTCAGAATCTTGATCGATTCCCTGTAAGGACATATTGTCAAAATTTGAAAATTTAGAATCTCCCATACTCATATATCGGTCATTCTGTCATTAAACTAACAGAATTTTATTTTTATAAATTATACATAAATGCTGTAAAAGCAATGAAAACTAAGCTATTATAGCTTTTAACACCTTCATTTGCATCTATGTATTTCAATTCTTGTGCCAACTAAAAAGAATCATTTTAAAAATTAGACAGAATAGAAATAAAGAATAATTTCATATTAATCATCTTCAACTGTAACAAACCGTAAATTGAAACATCTTTCAATAAAACCAATCACTTTTTGAGCCAACAAAGAGAACATATTGATGAGCTAGTGCAATTGTGCATGGCCGGTAAACAGAGTGCACAGCTAGAAGTGTACAATAGGTATTACAAGGCTATGTTCAACACATCACTCAGAATCGTAAAAGACACTGCCCAAGCAGAAGACATTATGCAAGAATCGTTTCTAAGCGCATTTACGAAACTGCATACTTTTAAAGGGGAAGTAACTTTTGGATCCTGGTTAAAACGCATTGTTATTAACAACAGCATACATCAATATAGAAAGCAACAAAAAAAGAATGAAGTTGCTTTAGATGAAGTATTGTACAAGGTCGAGGATAATGAAGGAATTGCATCTGACCATGTGTTTACAGAACTAAAGGCTCAAAAAGTGATGGAAACCATGAAAGATTTAAAAGACAATTACAGAATTTCCTTGACCTTACATCTAATTGAAGGGTTTGATTATGATGAAATCAGCGAAATCATGAACATTAGTTATGCTAATTGCAGAACTACTGTTTCACGAGCTAAAGAAAGTTTAAGAAAGAAATTAACACTCGCAATCTAATGAAGAAAGATACTATTGACGAGCTTTTTAATAAGCTACAGGATACTATAGATTATGCGGAACCCGCAAATGGGCACCAACAACGCTTTTTAGAAAAATTAAATAATTCTAAAGGGGTTGCTACGTTCGCACCTAAGAAAAAGAACTCTTGGTTTCTAACATTATCTGTTGCCGCAACAATTGCCATACTTCTATCGGTAGGTATATTCCAATATAATACAACTAGTAGTATTGACGATAAGGTGGCGCAAATTTCACCTGAAGCTTCTAATACTCAATTTTATTTCGCGAATTTAATTGAGCAGCAAATCAAAGAACTGAATTCTGAAAAATCACCAGAAACAGAAAAAATCATAAATGACACCATGGGTCAATTGAAAAAGCTTCAATTGAACTATACCAAAATGGAACAAGATTTAGTAAACGGTGGTAATAGCAAATTAATTTTAAGTGCTATGATTACTAATTTCCAAACAAGAATAGATCTTCTAAACGAAGTAATGGTACAAATTGAAAATATTAAATCAATTAAAAAATCGAATAATGAAAACTATACTATATAAATACACCTGGTTACTTTTACTTGCGTGCACTACCGCTGCAACTGCCAATGACACCTCTTTTGATGGTAAGCACACCAAAGAAAAAACCATAAAAAAAGAGTTCAATGTAAGCTCTAACGCTCTACTTAAAATAAACAACTCTTATGGTAACTTAAACATTACCTCATGGAATGAAAACAGGGTGGTTATTGAAGTTCACATTAAAACCAATGGCAACAACGAAGAAAAGGTTCAGAAAAAATTAGATGAAATATCTATTGATTTTGAAGCTAGTAACGAACGTGTTTCTGCCGAGACTATTTTTAACAAGAGTAGTAATGGCTGGGGATGGAGCTGGGGAAATAATAGTAATGTTAATATGCAGATCAACTACACCATTAAAGTTCCTGTAAAAAACAATGTGGACATTAGTAACGATTATGGCAATATTATTCTTGATAGAATTGACGGTCATGCTAGAATTAATTGTGATTATGGTAGGCTAGAATTAGGTGAACTTAGAGGTCGAAACAACCGTTTAAACTTCGATTACACTTCTAAATCTACAATTGGTTATATTAATAGTGGAGAAATAAGAGCTGATTATTCAGGATTTACTATTGAAAAAGCAGGAAATCTTGCTATAAATGCCGATTACACTAACGCCAGTATTGGCACTATGGACAACTTGGAGTATACGAGTGATTACGGTAATATGGATATTGACGAATTAAAGAGTATCGATGGTAATGGTGATTATATTACTGTAAAATTAGGTACCGTACACGGCGATGTTTCTATTGTTGCAGACTACGGTTCTATTCGAATAGAAGAGCTAGCCGCTGATGCTGGTAATGTAAATATTAGAACTGATTATACCGGAATTAAAATTGGATACAATAGCGGATATCATTTCGATTTCGATATAACGACTAGTTATGCGGGAGTTAGCGGAAAAGATGATTTTACAATCAATATCAGTACAGAAAAATCATCTGACAAACATTACGAAGGTTTTTATGGGTCTAAAGGAAGTGGAAATAAAATGACACTATCTAGTGACTATGGCGGAATCAGTTTTACCAAAAAATAATCAATCAGTCAATCAATTAAATATGAAAATCATGAGAAAATTAAGTGTTTTAGTATGTGTGAGTCTATTATCCATATCCTGTTCTGCTCAATGGGGAAAAACAATTAAAGGAAACGGAAACAATATTACCATAGAAAGAAATACTGGAGATTATGACGGAGTAGCAGTTTCTGGCTGGTTCGATGTTGATTTAGTTTCAGGTAGCGAGGGTGAGATTACTCTTGAAGGTGAAGAAAACCTATTAGAATATATCATTACCGAAGTTAAAGATGGCAAATTGGTTATTAAAACTGAAAAAGGTGTGAATCTTAAATCTAGTAATTGGAAGTCTGGAATTCACATTACAATACCGATAGAATCCATTAGCTCTGTGGCAATGTCTGGATCAGGAGATATCGTTGGTAAAACGAAAATTAAATCTGATAAATTCAGTACAGCTATGTCTGGCTCTGGCGATATTACCTTAGATATTGATACAACCTCTTTATCTGCTACAATGTCTGGTTCTGGTGATATTACCTTAAGCGGAAGTACTACCGATTTTGAAGCAACTATTTCAGGCAGTGGAGATATTGAAGCTTATGATTTAGAAGCTGACCATGTAAGCGCTACTGTTTCTGGTTCTGCAGATATTCAGGTTACTGCCAACAAATCAATTAAAGCACGTGTATCTGGATCAGGCGACATTTCTTACAGAGGAAATCCTGAAAAAGTAAATACTAAAACTTCAGGTTCTGGAGACATCTCTAAAGGATAACATATAAAATCAAAATAGCGAACAATCAATTCAATCAAGCCTCTGTTATAGGGGCTTTTTTAGTCTCCTTAACCCTAAATAATAATATAATACCGCCTAAAAAGAATACGAACAAAAATAAAATGGCATATCTCATATTGCTTACTTGGTCTATTATAGCAAAGAGTGCCATACCGATAACAATACCTATTTTTTCAGCTACATCATAAAAACTAAAGTAGGATGTAGTGTCTTCTGTTTCTGGTAAAAATTTTGAATAAGTAGACCTTCCTAAAGATTGAACACCTCCCATTACCAAACCTACAAAACCGGCAGCTATGTAAAATTGAATAGGTGTTACCATAAAATAAGCATAAATACATAATAACATCCAAATAGCATTTACAACTATTAAGGTTTTAATATTACCATATTTTTTAGATGCATTAGAGGTTATCACAGCACCAACAATTGCAACCAATTGTATCACCAAAACACTAATAATTAAACCTGTAGTTTTTTCACTTGCAGAAACCCACGAAATTTCTTTTTCTCCAAAATACACTGCAACTAGCATAATTGTCTGAACAGCCATACTAAACACGAAAAAGGCATTTAGATAACGTTTTAATTTTTCATTTTCTTTCAATTGACCCCAAACAACTTTAAGTTCTTTTAGACCATTAAACAAAATGTCTTTAGTTATTTTGTGACCTTTACCAACACCCTTTGGCAGTACCCAAAATGTATATTGACTAAAAATCAACCACCATAACCCAACTGTTATAAATGATATTCGCATCGCTTCTACCTTAGCTGTATTCAACGAATCCTCAGTTTCACCAATATCAAATCCAAACCATTCTGGTTTCATAACCATGGCTAAATTCAATAACAATAATAGAACACTCCCAAAATAACCTAGTGAAAATCCTTTTGCGCTAATACTATCTTGTTGCTCCTCAAAGGCAATATCAGGCAAATACGAATTATAAAAAACAAGACTTCCCCAATACCCTATTAATCCCATAAAATAAAACAAAAGACTTATATGAATATGCTCTAAGTCAAACCAATACAAACCAATGCAGCCTATACTACCCGTATAGCAAAAAAATTTCATGAACATTTTCTTATTTCCAACATAATCTGCAATACCCGATAATACCGGTGACAAAAATGCTACAATAAGAAAGGTGAACGCGGTAACTATTGAAATGAGCACGGTCTGTTTCATATCAAAACCGAATGCAGCAACCAACTCATCTTTAGAAGAAAACAGTGTAGAATAATATATAGGAAAAATTGAAGATGCTATAGTTAATGTATATACTGAATTTGCCCAATCATAAAAGGCCCATGCGTTTAATAATTTTTTACTCCCTTTTAGAACTACTGTTTTTCCCATATATAAAAAATAAAAGCCGTTCATTTCTGAACGGCTTCAATATACAATATTCCTTAACGTTTTATTGGAATTTAGTCACTCCAAATTTAGCTGCTTCTGCCTCAGCATCTGGTGCCCAAGCAGTAAGGTTATTTATTCTTGTATCATTAGATGGGTGCGTACTCATAAATTCTGGTGGTGCTTCCCCTCCACTATTTGCTTTCATACGCTTCCACAATTCTGCAGCTTCATAAGGGTCATAGCCCGCTATTGCCATAATCTGTAAACCAATTCTATCTGCTTCAGTTTCATGACCTCTACTAAAAGGTAGCATACCTAAGTATTGTGTACCAACACCGTAAGCCTGATTAAATATACCTAAAGTTTGTTGATTTTTAATAGCCACATTTCCTGCAACAGCACCTACTTGTTGTAATGTACCTGCACTCATACGTTGTGCTCCATGATCAGCCAAAGCATGCGCCACCTCATGCCCCATAACTACTGCAACACCTGTTTCAGTTTGAGTAATAGGCAATATTCCTGTATAAAATACAATTTTACCTCCTGGCATACACCAAGCATTTACGGTCTCATCATTTACTAAATTGTATTCCCATGAATAATCTTTTAAGTAACCAGGATAGCCATTAGCAGTTAACCAACGTTCTGCTGCAGAAGAAATACGCTGACCTACTCTTGTTATCATTTGAGCATCGGTTGTACCGGTAACTACTTTATTATCAGTTAAAAATTGATCATATTGTGCGAATGCGGATGGAAACACTTGACTATTAGGATAAAAATTCAATGTTTTCTGCCCTGTAAAAGGGTTTACTTTACAAGCTGAAACGCCTATAAACACAAGTACTATTAATAATATTTTTTTCATGTCCTTAATTTAAAGTTAATGGTATAAGCTACAAAGTTATTGTTTTCCTGATAAATGCAATAAAGTAAAGTTTTTGCTTATTCGTAAATCATTACTATCATTTACAGATAAACTCTCTATTGAGATTTCCTCATTATCAACCATAACATTCACAATCTCAAATGGCAAACCATGAAAATTTAACCTTATCATCTCATATTCAGTATCAAAAGTTCCATCTTTAAATAACTGAATGGTCAGTGAATTCTCTTTACCTGTCAACTTATAATTACTTAAAGAATACCTACCCTTTTTGTAATCATAACCATTATTTGCATCTTCATATACCTCAGAAGCTTCTGTACCTTCCTTATAATATACTTCTAAAACTAATTCTTCAATTTTCTTTTCCCCTACATATTGTTGAATAGGATATTTAGGAATTATAGCACCGGCTTTTACAAAAATAGGAAGCATATCTATCTCTGCAGCAACCCACTTTTCTTTACCTCCAACTACATGCTCGTTAGTCCAAAAATCATACCACTCTCCTCGTGGTATATACATTCTGCGGCCTTGTGCGTTGGGCTCTTGTATTGGACACACCAATATTTTTTCACCGAAAATGAACTCATCTGTTCTAAAATGTGTCTGACTATCTTCTTGATCAAAATACACCAAAGACTGCACCATAGGGATATTCTCTTTCGTGTATTTATAGAACATGGTATATAAATACGGTAGCAATTGATACCGCAGTTCCACAAATTTTCTTACAATATCAGTAATTTCAGAACCGAACGACCATGGTTCTTGATCACCATGATCTCCACTTGAATGTACTCTACAAAATGGATGAAATACTCCTAATTGTACCCATCTAGCAAATAGCTCGCCATCTGGCTGTTCGGCAAATCCGCCAATATCTGAACCTACAAATGAATAGCCACTTAAGCACATGCGTTGTACCTGTACGTTGGCTATCCATAAATGCTCCCATGTGGCAACATTATCGCCTGTCCATGTAGAAGCATATCGTTGTGTACCTGCAAATGCAGCTCTTGTTATTACAAAAGGTCGCTTAGGGTACACATACTTCTTGACACCTTCATAGGTAGCCCTAACCATTTGCATTCCATATACATTGTGCGCTTTTCTATGCGTACAAGGGTGACCGTCATAATTATGTCTTGTATCTAAAGGAGCTGTTTTTGTAGGCACCTCCATTACCGCTGGTTCGTTCATATCATTCCAAACGGCATGAACGCCTAGGTCAGACATAAATTCTTTATACAATTCTGCCCACCATTCGCGAACTGCTGGGTTGGTGAAATCTGGAAAATTACATTCTCCCGGCCATACCTTGCCATGCATTAAAGGTCCATCTCCCCTTTTACAGAAATAATCGTTTTCTAATGCTTCATTATAAATCCAATAATCTCGATCCACTTTAATACCTGGATCAATCATTACTACGGTTTTAAACCCATCTTCCTCCAATTCACTTATCATCCTCTTTGGATCTGGAAAATGGTTTTTATCCCATGTAAAACATCTAAACCCATCCATGTAATCTATATCCAAATAAATGGCATCACATGGAATTCGATGTTTTCTAAAATCACTAGCTATTTCTTTTACATTACTCTCTGGATAGTAACTCCATTTAGACTGATGAAAACCTAATGCCCACATTGGAGGCAATTCTGGCGTACCGGTAAGACTAGAATAAGAGCTTACCACTTTTGACATATCTGGACCGAAAATGAAATAATAATTCATCTCGCCACCGTCTGCCCAGAAGCTAGTTATGTTTCTTCGTTCTTGTGAAAAATCGAAACCTGTTCTAAAACTATTATCAAAATAAATACCGTAAGCTTTACCTTTATTCAAGCCTACGTAAAATGGAATTGCTTTATATAATGGATCTTGCTCTTTAGCAAAAGCAAATTGATCGGTTACCCAATTTTCTACTCTTTTTCCCTTTAAATTACTATGCATGGCCTTATCGCCCATGCCGTAAAAACTTTCTCCAGATTGAGTTATTTTACTAAGTTTTACAGTATTACCACCATACTCATAGTTTTCTTCCCAGTGAAAACCTAGTTCATCTTCATTGATAATGGTACCCTCTAAATCTGAAATTTGTGTACGTAAGGTTTTCTTATCTACTAATATACTTAGCCTTGCTGTAGATATTATATATTCCGTATCATTCTCTACTACCTCTAACTTACTATAACCCATTGTAGCATCTGGATCAATACCATATGAAAAATCTGGTTCAAAGTTATAATTGGTAGCATATCTAAAACGTATGATACTTCCCCTTAAAATTGTTATTTGCAAGACAACACCGTTGTCTGTAGTGAAGTATATTTTATCTGAGTCTTGTGAAAATTCAACGATGTGGTTTGGATATAAATTACCTTTATATTCAAGCTCTGTATTTGTAATCATTAACTTATGAATTAAAAAATATCAAATTAATAGTACTACAGAAATACCTAATAGTTGTCTAAACAAAGACATATTTACTACAAGTTATTTCAGTATCACAATTCCTAAAGGCGGAATCGTTATTTCAATCGATTTCTCGTGTCCGTGACAAGGCTTAGTAGAGTTCTTTATTTTACTATTTACATTTCCGCCTCCACCATATTTAGCGTCATCACTATTTAAAACCTCTTTTAGCTTTCCTTTTTTAGGATTACCTATTCTATAATTTTCTCTTGGTATAGGTGTAAAATTACAGGCAATAATTAAATCGTTTTTGTCATCGTGCCCTTTACGAACATAGGTTAAGACAGAATTTTCGTGATCACTATAATCTATCCATTGAAAACCTTCTGGACTAAACTGCTTTTCATATAATGCAGGTGACCCTTTGTACAAATGGTTTAAATCTTTTACAAAATCTTGTATGCCTTTATGACCATCATATTCCAATAAATGCCAGTCTAAACTTTGTTCAAAATTCCACTCTGCAGTTTGCCCAAATTCGCCGCCCATGAACATTAATTTTGTTCCTGGGTGGGTAAACATGTACCCAAACAATAATCTTAGATTGGCGAATCTTTGCCACTCATCGCCCGGCATTCTATATACTAATGATTGCTTGCCGTAAACTACCTCATCATGTGAAAACGGTAACATAAAGTTCTCCGTAAAAGCATAGGTCATACTAAAGGTTAGATCATTTTGGTGATGCTTTCTATATACAGGTTCTTTTTGAAAAAACTGTAACGTATCGTGCATCCAGCCCATCATCCATTTCATTCCAAAACCTAAACCGCCATGTTCAACAGATTTAGACACTCCAGAAAAAGCTGTAGATTCTTCAGCAATTGTCTGTACGCCATCAAAATTGGTATACACAGCTTCATTTAACTCTTTAATAAAAGAAATCGCATCTAAATTTTCATTATTACCATATATATTTGGCTCCCACTCCCCTTCTTCTCTAGAATAATCTAAATATAACATAGACGCAACCGCATCTACTCTTAAACCATCTACGTGAAATTGATCTAACCAAAAGATAGCGTTGCTTATTAAGAACGCCCTAACTTCATTTCTGCCATAATTAAAGATTAGACTCTTCCAATCTGTATGGTAGCCTTTTCTTCTGTCTGGATGTTCATATAAATTAGAACCATCAAAGAAGCCAAGACCGTGAGCATCTTCTGGAAAATGAGAAGGTACCCAATCTAAAATTACACCTATATCATTTTGATGGAAAGTATCTACCAATAATTTAAAATCTTCTGGCGATCCAAACCTTGATGTTGGCGCAAAATATCCTGTTAATTGATATCCCCAAGAAGGATCATAAGGATACTCCATTATTGGCATGAATTCTACATGGGTATACCCCATTTCCTTCACATAGTTAACAAGGTCTATCGCAAACTCTTTATATGTTAAAAATTTGTTCTCTGCATTTTTCTTCCATGAGCCTAAATGCACTTCATAAACGGAGTAAGGTTTATCCAATCCATTTTTATCTTTTCGATAACCCATCCAAGCGTCATCTTTCCAATCATGCTCAGAAGTCCAAATAATTGATGCCGTATTAGGTGGATGCTCGCAATACTTTGCAAAAGGATCTGCCTTTTCTGTCCAAATATCATTATTGTTAGATTGTATCTTATACTTATAGACTTCTCCTTTTCCAATATTCGGAATAAAGCCTTCCCAAATACCGCTAGAGTCCCACCTAACATTCAGTTGGTGCTCTTCCACATCCCAAGAATTAAAATTACCTACAACAGAAACAGTTTTAGCAGATGGTGCCCAAACAGCAAAATAAGTTCCCTTTACCCCATCAACTTCAACTAAATGCGAGCCTAACTTTTCATACAGTCGATAATGCTTTCCTCCCTTAAAAAGATTGATATCAAAATCAGTGAATAATGAGTGAACTATTACGTTAGGCATATAAAAGGTTATTTTGGTAAAGCTAATCATCTTTTAAAGACGGTCGACTTCAATTAATTTTTGTTGAAAATATAGCAGTTAATATCCGATTTATATATCTAAATACCAAAAATGGAACGCTTTTTGAAACTACTTTTCAAAATTTAAACGTAAACCGAATAATTATAACATTATGAAAAAACTAAATTTATTTTTAGGAGCACTAGTTACTATATTTTTTATATCGTGTGAAGGACCACAGGGACCCTCTGGTTTTGATGGATTTGATGGCGCCCCAGGACAAGATGGAGAGGACGGAGTCGACATCTTAGGACAGGTTGTAGATATCGAAGGAACTTTCACATTAGACAATGACTATTCAATCTTTTATGAATTTCCTCAAAATATAGAGGTTTTTGAAACTGATGTTGTACTTGTTTATATGCTTTGGGATGTAACCGAAGATGGAAATGGAGAATCTGTTGACATTTGGAGACTAATGCCACAAACAAGAATTCTAGACCAAGGTCTTTTACAATATAATTTTGATTATACTTTTTTTGACGTAAATATTTTCTTGGAGTCTGATTTTGACCTTGCTACTTTACAAGCAGGTGATACAGATAATCAAGTTTTTAGAATTGCTGTTTTACCAGCAGAATCTACCACTGGAAAATTAGACACTTCGAACATTAATTCTGTAATGGCACATTTAGGTGTAACGGAAGATAGCATTCAAAAAGTAATATTAGATTAACACCCCATGTAGATAACCTATTTAATTTAAGGCCTTTGAATAATAATCAAAGGCTTTTTTTATTTATCCTATTTAAAACCTTAACCTAAAAAGTTACGTAAATACAGTACATTGAAAGGAATATATAATTTTATCGACAGAAATAAAAAATTGAAAAATGAAATTTAAAATAGTAATTGCACTTTTAGTACTTTTTGTTAGTTGCAAGGGTACTTCACAAGAAAAAGAGATGGCTTCGGATACTAAAACCAGCCAGAAAAAAGAGTTTGCCGTTCAAAAGACAAATAGCGAATGGAAAAAAGAGTTAACCGACTCGGAATATTACGTACTGCGTGAAGCTGCTACAGAAAACCCTTTTACGAGCGAACTTTTAAAGAATAAAGAAAAGGGCACTTATGTTTGCGCAGCGTGTGCTACTCCTCTTTTTAAAAGTTATACAAAGTTCGACTCTGGTACTGGTTGGCCTAGTTTTTACGAAGAAATTGAAGGTAACGTAGGGTATGATGTTGATTATAAAATTGGTTACAAAAGAACAGAAGAGCACTGTGCTACTTGTGGCGGTCATTTAGGTCATGTTTTTGAAGACGGTCCAGACCCAACTGGTTTAAGACACTGTGTTAATGGTGTTGCATTAAATTTTGTTCCTGCAGAATAAATTCATGTTATAATTTAAAAGTACAAGAGGTCAATTTAGACCTCTTGTTTGTTTCTAATAGATTCATAATCGGACAACTAGAAACATTTCAAAATATCACAATTTCTTATTAAAGGTCATATTTTAAAAACCTACAATCAATTTCAATAAGGTTTTGTATTTTTGCACCTCAATTCAACTACAAAAAATCAAAATATGAGCACTTTCGATATTATTGTTTTAGGTAGTGGTCCCGGCGGATATGTTACCGCTATTAGGGCTGCACAATTAGGCTTTAAGACTGCCGTTATTGAAAAAGAAAGTTTAGGAGGCGTTTGCTTAAATTGGGGTTGTATACCCACTAAAGCCTTATTGAAATCTGCACAAGTATTTGAATACTTAAAGCATGCAGAAGATTACGGTTTAACAGTTAACGGTGCCGATAAGGATTTTGATGCTGTAGTAAAGAGAAGCCGTGGTGTTGCTGAAGGAATGAGCAAAGGTGTTCAATTCTTAATGAAGAAGAATAAAATTGAAGTAATTAAAGGCTATGGAACTTTAAAAGCTGGTAAAAAAGTTTCAGTTAAGGCTGAAGATGGTACTACTACTGAATACAGTGCAAATAACATCATTATTGCAACTGGGGCTAGAAGTCGCGAATTACCAAGCTTACCACAAGATGGCAAAAAAATAATAGGCTACAGAGAGGCAATGACCTTAGAAAAGCAACCTAAAAAAATGATTGTTGTTGGTAGTGGCGCAATAGGTATTGAATTCGCTTACTTCTATAATTCAATGGGAACTGAAGTTACCGTTGTTGAATATTTACCGAATATAGTACCTGTTGAAGACGAAGATATTTCTAAGCAATTAGAAAGAAGTTTCAAAAAAGCGGGCGTTAAGATTATGACCTCTGCAGAAGTTATTTCTGTCGATACTTCTGGTGATGGTGTAAAAGCAACCGTAAAAACCGCTAAAGGCGAACAAGTTTTAGAAGCTGATATCGTATTATCTGCTGTTGGTATTAAAACCAACATTGAGAATATAGGTTTAGAGGATGTAGGTATCGCTACCGACCGTGATAAAATTTTAGTTAACGATTATTACCAAACAAATATACCTGGTTACTATGCAATTGGTGATGTTACACCAGGGCCAGCTCTTGCACATGTTGCATCTGCAGAAGGTATTTTATGTGTTGAAAAATTAGCAGAAATGCACGTAGAGCCATTAGATTATGGAAACATACCTGGTTGTACTTATTGCTCTCCTGAAATTGCTTCTGTTGGTTTAACCGAGAAACAAGCAAGAGAAAAAGGTATCGATATTAAAGTAGGGAAATTCCCTTTCTCTGCCAGTGGCAAAGCAAAAGCTTCTGGTGCTTCTGACGGATTCGTAAAAGTTATATATGATGCCAAATACGGCGAATGGCTAGGTTGTCATATGATCGGTGCTGGCGTTACAGATATGATTGCCGAAGCAGTTCTTGGTCGTAAACTAGAAACTACGGGTCATGAAGTTTTAAAAGCTATTCACCCACACCCAACCATGAGTGAAGCTGTTATGGAAGCAACTGCAGCAGCTTATGATGAGGTTATCCATTTATAATTAATTACAATTTTATATAGCATGTTAAAATTATTTCGAGCAACAGCAATTTTAGAAGGAATCTCCTATTTGGCGTTGTTCGGGATAACCATGCCTTTAAAATATTGGGCAGAAATACCTGAACCAAATAAATGGGTTGGCTATGCTCATGGTGCACTTTTTATTGCCTTTATAGCACTAACCCTAATTGTAGGTTTCAAACACAAGTGGAGCTTTAAAAAAGTATTTATTTTTGGTATAGCATCACTTCTACCCTTTGCTACTTTTTATGTAGAAGAGAAATACTTAAGAACTGAAAAAGCCGACTAAGGCAAATTTATCATTAGAGTATGTAGTTCGTAAATTTTTTCATCAACAATATACTCACGATTCAATAGCTGCATTCGTACTTAAAAGAGTGTTTTGAGTAAATAAATAGGTTCTACTTTTTAAAATAAAAAACTCTCGATGGCTAAATCATAGCTTTTTAATCCGAAACCGAGAATTACACCACTTGCAGCTGGTGAAATATAAGATACATGCCTAAATTCTTCACGTTTGTGTGTATTTGATATATGCACCTCTATTACGGGAGTTTCAACCGCTTTTACAGCATCTCCTATACCAATAGATGTATGCGTATATGCAGCAGCATTTAAAACAATGCCATCATAGCTAAAACCTTTTTCCTGAATTTTAGAAATAAGTTCCCCTTCTATATTAGATTGAAAATACTCTAATTCAACATTCTTATATTTGAATTGTAGCTTTGAAAAGTAATCTTCAAAAGTTTCGGCACCGTATACATCTGGCTCCCTTTTTCCTAAAAGATTTAAGTTGGGACCATTAATTATGATAATCTTCATACATCAAAAATAACGAATGTTGCCGTACAATGAATTAGAAATACAAGAAGTAAATTAATCTTGCTTGCCTAAAGTATTTCACTAGCGACGAGTTCTATATTTAGGCTCAAGATTATAGACAATACCCAAGGTCACTGTAGACCATGTAGTTTCTTCAACATCTATACCAGTATAGGATAAATTAACCTCAACACTTGAACTCATTAAATAAGCAATTGTAGGTCTGTAATATAGACCACCTTCATTACCGTCACTAATCCCCATGGCATAACCTACATTACCACCAAATGAGAAATAATTCGATGTCCAAAAACGAACGCCTACAGATAATGGTAAAAACTGAACAGCTTCTTGTTCTTCTCTAATAATCGTTGTTTGAAATGTTTCTGCAAAACCATGAATATAACCTACAGCAGGTCCTACATCTACTACTTCACCTAACGGATACATGTATGAGAAATCCGCTCCAAGCACAACACTTACCGCTTCATTATAATCATCTAAAGGTATACCTGCCTGTATACCGAATTTAAATCCTTCTTGAGCGAAAATTCCGGTTGAAAGACATAAGGCTAATAGTAAAACAAAATACTTATTCATGGTTGATTGGTTTATTCTTACAAAAATAAAGGTAAGAGTAAGCTTACAGGCATCTTTGTTGTGAATACCATAAAAGTAGTTGTACATCCTACATTTGGGTAGGTCATATACTATATTACTATTATAAAATAGTACATATAAGTGCTTCTACAATTTTGATCAGCTATACTTTATTCCATACAGAAGTAATGTATTTTCTATCTTTAAACCATGAATTGGAAAGATGCTTTAAAAGATTTCACTGTATATCTTAAGCTAGAACGAGGGTTGTCCAAAAACTCTATTCTAAGCTATACAAGAGATATTGAAAAACTGATGTCTTTTCTTGATGGTCACTCCATAAGCACTAGCCCTTTGCTTATTGACAAAGACACAGTTCAACAATTTATATATGAAATTGCAAAAGTGGTTAACCCACGATCTCAAGCACGAATTATATCTGGACTTAAAAGTTTCTTCAACTATCTGATTTTTGAAGATTACCGAAAAGACAATCCGTTAGATTTAATTGAATCTCCAAAAATAGGTCGAAAATTACCCGACACCTTATCCGAAAATGAAATTGACAATTTGATACATGGCATTGATTTAAGCTCAGCTGAAGGGGAGAGAAATAGAGCTATGCTAGAGACATTATATGGTTGCGGATTAAGAGTATCTGAACTTATTGGTTTAAAAATATCTGATTTATTTTTTGAAGAGGATTTTATTAAAGTTACCGGCAAAGGAGATAAGCAGCGTTTTGTACCTATAAGTCCTGTAAATAAGAAGTATATTAATATTTATAGAAATGAAATAAGGGTTCATTTAAATATTCAAGAAGGCTTTCAAGATATCCTTTTTCTCAACAGACGAGGAAAACAACTTACTAGGGCTATGATTTTTACAATTGTAAAAAATCTGGCCGTAACCATCGGGTTACAAAAAAGCATAAGTCCGCATACATTCAGGCATTCTTTTGCCACACATTTACTAGAAAACGGAGCCGATTTACGATCTATTCAGCAAATGTTAGGACACGAAAGCATAACTACAACAGAAATATACATGCATGTAGACCGCTCGTATTTAGCTGAAGTAATGAATACTTATCACCCCAGAAAAGGCTATTAAAACCTTCATTTATTTCATAGAACAATACTACTGGTACTTCCTCCTGATTGGGTGGCTACAAAAACTTCCACAAACATGTTTAAGCTTCTTTTAATAAGCTATTGACCTAATCCTTAAACTGACTGTAATCCCTTTTAAACGGACGGATAATTAATCTAGCTTCTCTATCAAACCTAATGTAATTATATACCCAATTGATAAAGACTACCATTCTGTTCCTAAAGCCAATTAGAAAAAACAAATGAACGAACATCCATACAAACCAAGCAAAAACGCCTTGAAATCTGAATTTGTTAATATCGCAAACGGCTTTATTTCTACCAATAGTAGCCATACTACCCTTATCTTTATAGACGAAAGGCTTCATGGCTTTATGCTCTACTAACTTAATTAAGTTATCACCTAAAAGCTTCCCTTGTTGAATTGCCGGTTGCGCAACCATAGGATGTCCATGTGGGTTATCCACTGTAGCCATACAAGCAATATCTCCAATAGCGAATATTTCTGGATAACCGATTACTTGATTGAACTCGTTTACGTTTATTCTATTGCCACCAGCGACGACACCTTCACCATCTAAACCTGGAATAATTGCTCCTTTTACACCAGCAGCCCAAATTACAGCTGCAGAATCGAATTTTAAATCTGTTAATGTGGTAACGGTTTTACCATTATAACCTGTAACACGAACACCTTTCCAAACCTGAACACCTAATTTCTCTAAAAAGTCCTCTGCTTTTTTTGAAGCCTGAGCGCTGAAGCCCGGCAATAAACAATCGCCACCTTGCACAATATTTATCTGTGCTCTTCTGGTATCCAAATCTGGATAATCTTTTGGAAGTATACCTTTTTTAATCTCAGCCAAAGCACCCGAAAGCTCTACTCCTGTTGGACCACCACCAACGATTACAAAATTCATTAAGGCATCTCTTTCATGGTAATCATCTGTAAGAAGGGCCTGTTCAAAATTTTCCAATATTAAACTACGAAGATTTAAAGATTGCGGTATCGACTTCATCGACATAGCATTCTTTTCTATTTCTTTGTTACCAAAGAAGTTTGTTTCAGAACCTGTAGCAACAACTAAATAATCATAAGTAATATCACCGATGTTCGTATTCAATTTTTTACCTGCAGCATCAATATTCTCCACCGCCGCCAAACGGAAATAAAAATTATCAAAGCCAATTAGTACTTTACGCAATGGGTAGGCAATTGAATCTGGCTCAAGACCACCAGTTGATACTTGGTATAATAGAGGCTGAAAAGTATGGTAATTGTTCTTGTCTATAAGAACAACTTGCACTTCTTTTTTACTTAATTTTTTAGCTAGAGAAACTCCGCCGAAACCACCACCTATAATTACAATTCTAGGATAGCTTGAAAGTGGTATATTCATAGTATAGTACTTAAATGCAAAATTAAACAAATGGACTTCTACTTTAAAATAATAATGTGTTTTTAGTATCTTTAAGCCCTAACTCAAACAAACACCAAAATGCGTAAAACCCTTATTTTATTGGCGGTATTAAGTACTTCCATTTTTTCGATGAATGCTCAAAAGAGCGAAAAAGATATTATTAAAAAATTAGAGCAAAAAAGTGCCGATTACGGAAATATAGCTCAAAATATTTGGGAATTCGCAGAAATGGGATACCAAGAGGAACAAAGCTCTGGTTTACTACAAAAGACTTTACAAGACGCTGGATTTACCATTAAAAAAGGTGTTGCAGGTATACCAACAGCATTCATTGCAGAATATGGTAGCGGAAGTCCTGTAATCGCAATTATGGGTGAATTTGATGCTCTACCTGGTTTGTCCCAGAAAGCGGTTGCAGAAAAGGAATCTGCAGGAGCTGCTGCGGGTCATGCTTGTGGTCATCATTTATTTGGAACAGCTTCAACAGCTGCTGCAATTTCAACTAAAGAATGGTTAGACGCGAATAAATCTAAAGGTACTATTCGTTTTTACGGTACACCTGCTGAAGAAGGTGGTTCTGGTAAAGTATTTATGGTTCGTGAAGGTTTGTTCAATGATGTTGATATTGCGCTACATTGGCATCCAGGTGCACAGAATGCTGCAAGTGCCGGGGCCGCTTTAGCAAACAAGTCTGCAAAATTTAGATTTTATGGTGTTTCTGCACATGCTGCCGCATCACCAGAAAAAGGACGTTCTGCCTTAGACGGTGTTGAAGCTATGAATATGATGATAAATATGATGCGTGAGCACATACCACAAGAAGCGAGAATTCATTATGTAATTACAGCTGGCGGTAAAGCCCCTAATGTTGTTCCAGATTTTGCAGAGGTATATTACTATGCTCGCCATAATAGACGAGATGTAGTTGTAAATATTTTTGACCGTATGGTAAAAGCCGCTGAAGGTGCTGCTTTAGGTACAGGTACAACAATGGATTACGAAATGATCGGTGGAACACATGAGTTACTTCCAAATCTTACATTACAAAGGGTAATGCATGATAACTTATCTGAAGTAGGTGGTATGGAATACACTACTGAAGAAAAAGCTTTTGCAGATAAAATTGCAAAAACTTTAGGTCAAGAAAAGGCCGACCTTGCTACTGCTAAAAATGTACAGCCTTACAAAACCGAAGCAAGAGCTTTCGGTTCTACTGATGTTGGAGATGTAAGTTTCACTGTACCTACTGTAGGTTTTAGTACCGCTACATGGGTACCTGGCACTGCGGCTCATAGCTGGCAAGCTGTTGCAGCAGGTGGTACTTCAATTGGTAATAAAGGAATGATGATTGCTGCTAAAACATTAACTATGACCGCAATAGACTTGTTCAAGGATAAAAAATTGATTGAAACTGCTAAAGCTGAGTTCATAGAAAAGAGAGGTGCAGATTTTAAATATATACCACTTTTAGGAGATAGAGCACCTGCTTTGGATTATAGAAAATAGTCTAGCATTAATCTAGAATTTAAAAGTGCCAAGGTTAACTTGGTACTTTTTTTTATGTATTTATAGATTTATTGTAACAAATGAAACCAACCGTAGACTAACACCATAAGAACAGCCAACCAATAGTGAATAAAGACCTTGAACACAAATTTGTGACCGAGTTACAGGACAATCAAAATATTGTCCATAAGGTGTGTACCCTGTATACAAATGACCGAGACTCTCACAATGACCTTTTTCAAGAAATCACTATTCAATTATGGAAGGCATATCCCAAATTTAGGGGCGATGCTAAGTTTAGTACATGGATGTATCGGGTAGCACTGAATACTGCCATAACCCTATATAGAAAGCGTAAAAGAAGAATTGATACTGCTGATTATGAGTCTATAATTTTTAGAATTAAGGCCGAAGAGTATGATGAGACTGAAGAATTACAATTGAAACTGATGTATAAAGCAGTTAAGCAATTGAATGATGTTGATAAGGCTTTAGTATTCTTATATCTTGAAGATAAAAATTATGCTGAAATATCGGAAACTTTAGGTATAACCGAAGTAAATGCAAGAGTAAAAATGAATCGTATCAAAACAAAATTAAGAACCATTTTGAATCCATAAGCGTATGACGGACGAACTGGAATTATTAAAGAGAGACTGGCAGAAGAAGGAATTTGATGTCCCTAAACTCAGCTATGAAGAGATACATAAAATGATTTGGAAGAAATCTTCCTCTATTGTTAAGTGGATACTCATTATAAGCATATTAGAATTTACCGTACCTCACTTATTATATCTTTTACCTTCAATGCGCGAGGGTATGGAAATATATGATAAAATAGGAATATCTAAGTACCTTCTAATTCTATCTGGTTTCACCTATTTAATAGCGTTTTACTTTATATTTCAGTTTTACAAAAGATTCAAAGAAATATCGGTTTTAGATAATTCTAAGAACTTGATGAAGAAAATAATTAAAACCAGAAAGACAGTAAAACATTATGTGATTTTTTCTTTATCGATGATAATGGTCACTATCATAATGATGGTAATTGGTGTTTACCTAAACGACAATATCATCCTTGCCTTCCCTGAATTAAAAGATAGTCTAGAAAACATATCGCAAGAAAAACTAAAAATTACTATTATGCTTTCCATTGGTATATTCGGCATCGTGTTAACTTTAGCTATGGGCGGTATTTACTTTTTACTTTACGGGCTATTACTTAGAAAATTAAAACAGAATTATAGTGAATTAAGACATTTAGCAGTTTAAGAATTTTTCCACTTACGCTGCTTATTCTCTTCTTCGTAGGCTATTAAATCTTTCTTAGAAATTACTTTTAAGAATGAAGGATGTTGCTCAATAGCATATTCTAATTTCTCTATGATAGAATCTGTAGATTCATTGTCATAATCGATATCTAAAGGTTCTTTTATAACCATAGATTGAAGAATTCCTTTTTTCTTGACCCGAAGTCCTTTTTTATCAAAAGAACGTCTAAAACCATCAATTACTACAGGAACAACTATTGGTCTGTATTTCTTTATAATGTGCGCAGTACCTTTTCTTAGTGGCTTCCATGGCGTAGTAGTACCTTGAGGAAATGTAATTACCCAGCCATCGTTCAAAGCTTTTCCAATACTTGAAATATCGCTCATCTTCACCTGTCTTTTTACATCTTGCCCTTCTGCACGCCAAGTTCTTTCAACACTAACAGAACCTGCATAAGCCATAATTTTGGTTAACAGACTTTTCCCCATCGTTTCTGCTGCCGCAACATAATACATATTCAATTTAGGCTGCCATATGTACCCTAAATTTTTAATGGAATCTTCTCTCCCACTCAAACTTGCATTGAATACATGAAACATAGCCACTACATCTGCAAAATAAGTTTGATGATTACTTACAAACAGCACATTTCTATCTGGCAGGTTTCTGATAATATCAGAACCTTCAATTTCTAATGTATTAAATCCCTTGTAGCGTTGATGCGATAGCAAGGCCAAAATACGAATTAGCCACTTTTTAATATATAAATTATGCCCGAAAGGGTTCTTATCAAATAATCCCATAGAATGCTAAAATAATTAAATATGCCTTACAACACCTGCTTTAATAACTCTTTAATCTCATTCAACATCATTGCGGTTGCGCCCCAAACGATATAACCGTTTAATTCAAAGGCTGGTACTTCAAAATCTTTCGCATATGACGTCGTTAATTTTTTAGAAACAACTTTATTTTCATCTAAAAAGTCCACTATCGGAACTTCTAATATTAATTCAACCTCAGTATCTTGTTTTACAAATGGTTTTGGATTTTTATACAAACCTATATAAGGTTGCACTATAAAATTACTTGGTGGTATAAAAATCTCTGAAATTTGTTTTACTAAAGTAACATCATTAGGTCGTACACCTACCTCTTCATGTGTTTCTCGTAATGCCGTGGTCAATAGTCCATCATCAGACTTTTCTGCTTTGCCTCCTGGAAAACCAACCTGATTGGAATGTACTCCCTCATAGGTTTTACGCAATATCAGCAATAAGTTTGTATTTTGATTCACCGTAGGATAAAACAATGCCATAACAGCGGCCTTCCTTGGATTTTTCTTTGCAACATTGATCCTTTTTAAATCTTCTAACCGACTTTCTGGAGCCATTTTATATTGTGAAGCCTCTCCCGGTAGCGGTAGATCCTTTATTTTTGATATTCGTTGTTCAAAAAAATTGAAATCCATGCGTTCACTTAAATTCTATACGTTTTTTTTCGTTGCTGTTCTTGCTCTAGCTAGCTGTAAAGATACTTCTAAGAAAGTTGTTGATACAACTACAACAGCAGAAGTAACTATAGACTCAACTAAAATTACTAAAAATAAAGAAGGTGAGGATAAATTAGAAGAAGCCTTTGAACTTGACGAAGACAATGCTATCGATTTCTTTTTCAATTATGAAAAGACCTTAACATCTAACAAGGTGAAAATTACTACCAACCTTGGTAGCTTTACAGTTGAATTATATGATAACGTACCCTACCACAGGGCAAACTTTATATACCTAACCGAAAAAGGATATTTCGATTATACTCAATTTCATAGAGTGGTGAAAAATTTTATAATTCAAGGAGGCAATTCTGATGACCAAAGAACTGGTAAAAAAAGAACTGACATAGGTAGGTATTTGTTACCGCCAGATACTAAAAAAGGTCATAAACATCATAGAGGTACTATTTCTATGCCCAGTAGCGAAATGGACAATCCACATATGCTAGCCTCCCCTTTTGAGTTTTTTATTGTAGTTACCGATCCTGGATCATACCATTTAGATGGTGATTACACTCCATTTGGCAGAGTCATTGAAGGAATGGATGTGGTTGACAAGATTAATAATCAGCCTGTTGAAAAAGGAGATTGGCCATTACAAAACATTTATATTGAAAAAGCGGAAGTACTAAAATAGTTATTGCTTTTTGTCGAATTAATATAAAATCAATTAAGCACTTTCCCGATAGATGTTTGGCAATGAAATTTTAAATCGTACTGCCAAAACACGCATGATAATAATAGTAACTATGGCCATAGAGTAGGCAATAGTGTTGTCAATTGGAAATTGAATTAAAAGAAAGTAAACCAAACCACCTAATATACAAACGGTTGCATATATTTCCTTTCTAAATATCACCGGAATTTCATTACATAAAATATCACGTATTACACCGCCGAAACAAGCTGTAATAGTACCTAAAGCAATACACATTACCGGAGGTAAATTTGCAGCTAAGCCCTTTTCTATTCCTACCATAGTATATAATCCTATACCAATAGTATCAAACAGAAATAAGGATTTTCTAACGTATTTCAATTGTTTTACAAAGATAATTGCCAACAATACTGTTATTACTATTATCAACAAATGCATAGGTGCATTCATCCATCCTACAGGTTTTATACCTATTAAAAGATCCCGTAAAGTTCCACCACCAACTGCTGTTACAAATGCAATAATTAGCACACCAAAAACATCTAATCTTTTATCCATGGCAACCAAAACTCCAGATATTGCAAATGCAATGGTTCCTAAAATATCAATGATGAAATAAAACATTATCTACAGCTTTTGAGTAAAGTAATTATAATCCTTTAAAACAGTATTTAGATACGCTATATCGTATAATTCTGAATTGGTCTGCAAGATACTATCTACTTTATCCCTAAGTGCTTTTAATGTCTTAAAATCATTACTTTTTTTAGCTATACCAAAGGTTTCTTTGATCAGTCTTACATCCTTATCGGTCAACATGGTAACATTCATAAATTGAGGCACATAAGTATCTTCAACTTCTTCTAGTATGGTATGTGAAACGGTTGTTTTATTCTTAGTACTAATAACTACGGTACCTGCGGCGGCATCACCTAAGCGTTGTCTTTTTTCAGAAAATAAAATAGTAAGAATCCCTATTGATCCTACAAAAATCCAAATATCTACCAAGCGTAGCATCCATCTAATTAAATAATTGCTCCAATTTACTGGTGATCCGTCAACTTTCACCACCCGCATTTTCATAAGCATTTTACCTACAGTTCTACCATTAAACATAATATGCATCAGCAAACTATAAAACATAGCAGGTAAGGTAATTAGGGCAACTATTCCTCTTTGTGTCCACCCGTCATCGTAAATATAACCTATAGAATCACCTATTAAATTTACCAAAGCATAATAGAGATACAGTATAAAGGCATCGATAAAAAATGCTACAATTCTCTCACCTATACCAACAATAGTATAATTAAGATTGACATTTTGCGTTGTATTGATTTGGAGGTTATTCATTAAGTCTTAAATTTAACAAGGTAAAAATAGTTTATGCGCGAAGCTGCTTTTGTAAGGCAAAATAAGGAAAAATGGATAGCATTCGAAAAGGCTATCAACCTAGGTGCTACTACAAACCCAGATAAACTTGCTAATGGCTATATTCAACTGACCAATGATTTGGCTTATGCGCAAACGTATTACGCAGAAAGTAAGACTTTATTGTATTTAAACGGATTAGCGTCACAAGCGCACCAAAAAATTTATAATAATAAAAAAGAAAGTCGAAACAGGATTTTTAGTTTTTGGAAGACGGAATTTCCACTTTTCTTTAAGCAGTACCATAACACATTAGGCATCGCATTTTTAATCTTTATCATAGCCTCAGTCATTGGCTCGCTTTCAGCCCTAAATGATGCAACTTTTGTACGTTTAATACTAGGTGATGCCTATGTTAATGAAACCCTTAACAATATTTCTAACGGAGATCCTGCCGCGATTTATAAAGGTGGAAGTGAAATTGGATCTTTTTTAGGAATTACCATAAACAATATTAGAGTCGCCTTTCTTGCCTTTGCTTTTGGTGTTATCACCAGTATTGGTACTGCTTACATTCTTTTTAGCAACGGTGTTATGCTCGGGGCATTCATTACTTTTTTTTACACAAAAGACGTATTCTTTGAAGCCAATAAACAAATTTGGCTACACGGAACTATAGAAATTTCTGTAATAATTATAGCTGGTTGTGCCGGTTTAATTATGGGCAACAGTATTCTTTTCCCTAAAACCTATTCTAGACGTGTGTCATTTATGAAAGGAGCCAAAGACGGCCTTAAGGTTGTTGTTAGCACTATTCCCTTTTTTATTATTGCTGGGTTTATTGAAGGCTTTATTACACGTTATACCAGCATGCCAAATTGGTTGGCATTTCTTATAATAGGTGCTTCATTATTTCTAATCATATTTTATTACATAGTATACCCCATTTTACTTAACAACCAACATGAAAGACAATTACATACCGTTACGAGTAAACCGTGATTTTGGCGGAATAATTTCCGTTTATTTTGACTTTTTTAAACAGAATATTAAAAACTTTACTAATGTTTTTATTAGCTACAACGGCGTTTTCTTGATAGGTCTTTTAATAACTAGCTATTTACTAGTATCCGGTTTTTTAGGAATGATTGCCCAAGAAACAGGTCAGAATTCTTTTAATGGCGGTAATGATTTTGAGCTAGACTATTACATATACTTAGGTATTGGTGGCTTTTTATTTGTAATTATCTTTTTAGGGGTTGCTTTTCTTAACTATTCATTATCTACTAGTTATATGATAAAATATGTAGAAACCAGGGATTCTAATGTAGATAAAAAAGAGGTTTGGCAATTAGCAAAAAGCCAATTTGGAAATATTGCGCTCTTCGTTCTTTTATTAGTGCCAATTTATATCGCTTTCATTATAGCAGCAATTATATTGGCCATAATACCATTAGTAGGATTTTTTGCCCAATACATAGTTCAGTTTTTCTTAACGGCATGGATAGGTGTTTCATTTTTTGATATGCTAGAAAAGAAAAAAGGCGTTACAGAAGCATTAAGCGAAGGCTGGAAATTAGTAACCTCTAATTTTTGGAAGTCTGTAGGTGTCAATTTTATTATGGGATTACTACTAGGTCTATTATTAATGATAGTTTTAATCGTACCTGGTATTATCATTGGTATATATACATTTCACGTAGTCGAAAACAATGTAGACTACTCCCACTCCATCGTTTCTACCATTGTATATACTTTAGGCACTTGTCTTATATTAATTATTGCAGTTTACGGGCAATGTCTTACTCAGTTTGTTAATGGTATTTTATATTATGCTTTGCACGAAAAGACATATAATGAAAACACTAGAGCTACTATAGATCAAATAGGCCAAAACGATTAATTTGAAATATTTCATTCTCCTCATATTTTTTCAGTTAGTTACCCTTTGCTCGTTTGCACAGGTAAAGAATGATAGCATCATAAAGATTGACTCTTCATCTGTATTGACATCTAGAAGTATTGAAGAAGACCTTTCTAAAAAGTATACGGGAGATGAGTTTAATTACACTTTTAAAACAGGAGAATCTCAAAACATTTTGGCTCGATTTATTAATTGGATTGGGCAAGGATTATACAACGTTTTTGGTATAACATTATCCCCCCAATTGCTTCAGGTCATTGAATATTTCATATACTTTTTACTTGTTATTTTGGCAATATATCTTATTGTCAAAGTACTTATCAATGAAAGTTTCAATTCTATTTTTCAGAAAAAAGCAAAAACAATAAATGATATAAACCTTACGGAAGAACACATAGAGGGTATTGATATAAATAACCTTTTAGATTCGGCATTAAAAGAAAAAGATTACAGACTTGCTATACGTTATCAGTTTCTTCTAACGCTACAAAAATTATCTAAAAATGATATTATTGAATGGCATTTTGATAAAACAAACTCTGATTATTTAACCGAAATTAAACAGCCCCAACTGCAAAATGGATTTAAAAAAATTACTTACCTGTACGATTATATCTGGTATGGTGAGCAAACTATAGATGATATTAAATACAGTAAATCGATTTTAGATTTCGAATTGATAAACAAACTAATAAAACCATAATTTGGGGAAGCGTTCTAAAATAATACTTAGCCTTTTAGTTACTGTGCTTATTGGCATCATAGTAACAGAAATCGTGCGTCCTCGACCTATTAATTGGCGACCTTCATACACTTCTATTTCTAAAATTCCGTTCGGTTGTTATGTTCTTTTTAATGAACTTCCCTCCATTTTTCCTGATAGTGAAATAGAGAAAGTAAAGAAAAGCGTTTATGATGTTCTTATTGAAAATGACTCTACTACCATCTCTAACTATGTAATGATTAATGATTATATCTATTTAGATGAGCAAGAAACTAATCAAGTTTTAAAATATGTTGAAAATGGCAATCAAGTGTTCATAGCCAGTAGCAATTTTACAGGGCAATTAGCAGATACTTTAAATATTGAAATTAGCCAACAATATGATATTCAAGAAGACTCTGTAAAGGCATCTTTCTCCAATCAAAGTTTTAAAAAAGAACATTTTTATTTTGCTAGAGGAGTCGACCCCGCTTATTTTACAAGTGTTGATACTGTTAATACAGAAATACTTGGACACATACAGTTTAAAACCTTAACGTTTTTAGAAAACGAGACCGAAGAAATAAAAACAAGAACAAATTTTATAAAAACATCTTTTGGAAAAGGAAGTTTTATCATAAACACCCTACCCATTGCATACTCTAATTATTACGTTCTAGGCGAAAATAGCAACTACAGCGTACAAAGTTTCTCATACTTAAAAGACCACCTTTTATACTGGGACGATTATAAAAAATCTGGTCGTAAAGTAATTACTTCGCCAATGCGATTTGTACTAAATCAGCCTGCCTTAAAATGGAGCTATTATTTATTGATTGTTGGATTATTACTTTTTGTCATCTTTAAAGCCAAACGAGAACAACGCATTATACCAATCATAAAACCGCTTGAAAACTCTTCTGTAGAATTTGCAAAAACTGTTGGATCGCTCTATCATCAACATAGAGATTATAATAATTTAAACGATAAAAAAATTACCTACTTCTTAACTTACATTAGAAATAGATATTACGTAAACACCACTGTTTTAGATGAAAAATTAATTACTCAATTAAGTGCCAAAGCAGGAAAATCTACAGAAGAAACAAAGATTCTAATTGAATTCATACTCAGTCTAAAAAATAAACCTACACATACTGAGCAAGACTCTTTGACCCTTGCTCAGAAAATAAATACATTTAAACAATCTTATGGAAGATAATATACAAGATGAAAATAACGTAGAATTTAATTCGCGAATTGATCTTACCAAGCTTCAAGATTCTGTAGCAAGAGTAAAATCAGAATTAGGCAAAGTTATAATTGGTCAACAAGAAATGATCGAATTATTAATCGTCTCTATTTTAGCCAACGGACACTCGCTTATAGAAGGTGTACCAGGTGTAGCCAAAACCGTTACCGCTAAACTTTTGGCTAAAACGATGAATGTAGACTTTAGCCGAATTCAGTTTACGCCAGACTTAATGCCTAGTGATATTTTAGGAACTTCTATTTTCAATGTAAAGACTTCTGAATTCGAATTTAAGAAAGGCCCTATATTCTCTAATATTATTCTGATAGATGAAATAAACAGAGCTCCGGCAAAAACCCAAGCTGCTCTTTTTGAAGCTATGGCAGAGCGACAAATTACTATTGACGGTAATGAATTTGAAATGCAACCTCCTTTTTTAGTTTTTGCCACTCAGAATCCAATAGAACAAGAAGGAACCTACAGATTACCAGAGGCACAATTAGATCGTTTCCTTTTTAAAATAAATGTACACTACCCTACTTTAGAAGAGGAAATACAGATTTTAGAGAATAAACACCAACAGAAAAATACAAATGTCGAAGCTTTAATTGATTCGGTTCTTTCTGCAGAACAGATTGCATCTTACCAACAAGTTATTAAGGATATTATCGTCGAAGATAATTTGTTGAAATATATAGCCGCAATCGTCAATAATACAAGAACCAATGCCAATCTATATTTAGGCGCATCACCTAGAGCATCTATTGCAATATTAGAAGCTTCAAAAGCAGTCGCTGCTATTAATGGTAGAGATTTTATAACTCCCGATGATATAAAGAAGGTCGTAGGTCCTATTTTATGTCATAGAATAATACTTACACCTGAACGTGAAATGGAAGGTTATACTGCCGAAAAAATGATTAAAGACCTTATTCAAACTATAGAAATTCCAAGATAAAATTCTGTGAAAAAAGTCTTTAAAAATATTTTTCTTCAAAAAAGGTTCTTCCTTGCTTTAACAGGGGTAATCCTTTGCTTTTTGGTATCCTATATTTTTGAGAATTTTACTTTCGTCGCCAAGTTGTTATTCTATCTATTTTTAGCGTTAATCATTGTAGATGTGGTATTACTATTCTTATCAAAAGGTAGTATTGTTGCTTACAGGATAGTACCTGACAAGCTCTCGAACGGAGATGAAAACAGTATCAAGATTAAGGTGACTAATCAATATTTATTTTCATGTAATGTCAACATTATAGATGAACTTCCATTTCAATTCCAGAAGCGTGATTTTAGTTTTCGGGGTGTATTAAAATCTGGAGAACAAAAATTCTATTCCTATAATGTTAGACCCGTAGAAAGAGGTGTTTATAGTTTTGGGAATTTAAATGTTTTTGCCTCATCTACTGTTGGTTTTTTAGCTAATAAATATACGTTTGACCATGACAAAGAAGTTCCAGTATATCCTTCATTCCTGCAACTTCGTAAATATGACCTCTTAGCTTTTAGCAATCGACTACTAGAATTTGGCATAAAAAAAATTCGTCGCATTGGGCATACTATGGAATTTGAACAAATCAAGGACTATATACAAGGCGATGATATTAGAAACATAAACTGGAAAGCAACTGCCAAAAGAGGTCAGCTAATGGTCAACCAGTTTCAAGATGAAAAATCTCAACCCATATATTCCATTATAGATAAAGGGAGGGTCATGAAAATGCCTTTTAACGCTCTAAGTTTATTGGATTATGCCATCAACGCTACATTAGTCATTAGTAGTATTGCACTCAAAAAGAATGACAAAGCGGGTATGTTCTCCTTTAGCAATAACATAGAAAATAGAGTTGTTGCAGAACGTAGAAGCTCACAAATGAACCTTATTCTAGAGACACTTTATAATCTAAACACTAATTTTGTGGAGAGTGATTTTAGCAGGTTATATATTGATGTAAAAAGAAATTTAACCCAAAGAAGTTTACTATTGCTTTACACTAATTTTGAAACATTAGATGCTTTACACAGGCAATTACCCTTTTTACAAGCAATTGCAAAACAGCATTTATTGGTGGTGATATTCTTTGAGAATTCTGAACTGATATCTTACGCTAAAGAGAAACCGAATAGCACCTTAGCAGTTTTTGAACAAGCTATTGCAGAGAAATTTATATACGAAAAGCAGTTGGTCGTTAATGAACTACGTAAGTACGGAATACAAACAATTTTGACCAAACCTGAGGATTTAACCATTAATACAATTAATAAATATTTGGAAATAAAAGCTAAAGGATTGTTGTAAATTATCTAAGTAAGTAAGCAGCTTGTAGTTCAGAGTTTATGTCCCCAGTGCCATTTTCAACAAACAATGGTAAGTCTAATTTATTTTCAGTATCTAGATTTATAACCAAGCAACCGCAATTTTTACCTCTTCTATTTCCTCCTCTACCACTGCTTTCATTACCTAAAAAAACCTCTAGAGCTAAAGCAGATATTACACCGCCAATAGTGGTAAAAATCACATCTCTTGTTTCCCACTCAGCACCTCTAGATGAATCATACAAAGCCTCCTTGGCTAAACCTGCCGTAAAAGCACTTCCTACAGCTCCAGCCCATCTCCAACCTGATTTTCCATTAGATAGTTTATGAGCAGCATAACCTCCTACTCCTCCAATCACCACACCAGCACCTAAATGCTTAGCAGCATCAGCACTAGTCTGTGCGTAAGAATTGAAACACGTAAAAGTCAATAACAGACATATAATAAATTTCATTTTACAGGGAGATTTTTTTTTGATAACGTAAATTTTAAAATAAAAGTATATTATTTAGCAAACGTAATTAGTGCTATTCTCAACTTATTGCATCATATTTTCAAAGCATATTATTGATGTAAACTTCTATCAAAATTTTCGACTAATTTGTCATATAATAATATAAAAAAATGAAAACTATTTTACATAAATCTGATACCAGAGGTCATGCTGATCATGGTTGGTTAAATTCATACCATAGTTTTAGTTTCGCAAACTACCACGATGCTGAACGAATGAATTTTGGAGTATTAAGAGTACTAAATGATGATACGGTTGCTGCAGGTAGAGGATTCGGAACACACCCTCATAGCAACATGGAAATTATTTCAATTCCGTTAGAAGGTGATCTTCAACACTTGGACGATATAGGCAACTCAACAGTCATTAAGGCTGGTGATGTACAAGTTATGAGTGCTGGCACCGGTGTTTCGCATAGCGAGTATAACAAGAATAAGGATCAGGCGGTTAAATTTTTACAGATTTGGATTATGCCGAATAAAGAAGGAGTTATCCCTCGTTATGACCAAATCTCAATTAAAGATATTGCAACGAAAAATAATTTGTATCAAATTCTTTCTCCAAACCCTAATGATGCCGGTGTGTGGATTCATCAAAATGCCTGGTTTCATCTTGGCGATTACGAATTGGAAAATACAGATTCATACACCGTAAAACAGAAAGGCAACGGAGTTTACATATTTGTCTTGGAAGGAGAATTTGAATTTGAAAATCAAAAACTAAACAAACGCGACGGACTAGGAATTTGGGATATCGATACTATTAATTTTAAAACAAATGGTAATTCGAAAATATTAGTAATGGAGGTTCCTATGAGTTTTTAATTACTAAATCGTTTAAAAGAATAATCAAGCTTAAAAAGGCACTAAAAAAAGGTGTCTTTTTAAATTTTAATACCACTACTTTCTTATATTTAAGTAAAATATGATAACGTTAAGAACTCCCCCCAATTCTTCATATTTTTCACTTTGAGTTTTAGCACAAAAAAACTCAGTCATTTAACTTTCAAAAAATAACATACATTAAAATAGATAGTTTGTCTGAACAAAGTATGACATTAATCAAAAAACCTTTGAAGAATAGTAAGTTCTTAGATGAATTTGGCTTGATAACCATTATATCTTCAATTTTCACATTTGCCGTATTTATATATGCTCTAATTTTTCTTTCCTACATAGAACAAGTACTATCATTTATTGTCGCTCTAGGTTTCGGCATTGGTTTTATTTTTAATCGTTTAGGGTATCATAAAACCACCAGAATTTATATGACCTTGTTTCCTCCGGTCATGTTCATGAGTCTTATATTTTTAATAGGCGGCTTTTTTGGTCAGGCTGTTGCCTTCGCCACTATGGGTTTCTTAGCATATATAGGGTATCGTAGAAATCCAAGATTAAGAAACTTAATTATTACTTTTGATATTCTTGCATTTATTATTCCGACCATTTACATTTCGATTTACGAACCCATTTTAGGTACTATTGATGTACCATTTGATGAAGTTTTTGCCTTCTTGGCCTGCTTGGGCTGGCTATCTCTAACGTTTAGAATTTATGATGAGAATAAGACTAAAACATATACTACAGATTTAGAAAATCATATTACAGCTTTAAAAGAGAGCGAATTGAATTTAAAAAAAGCTCAAGATGGCTTAAAATTTCAAAACAATAAGCTGGCTGTTTTAAACAATGAGTTAAAACTAAAGAATACCCATATCGAAGAATTCACTTTTATTGTAACACATGATTTAAGAGGTCCTTTAAACAACATCAATGTCATTGCCAAAGAGTTAGAAAATCAACACCAAGCTAACAATTATGCTAATTTCGATAACTTTCTAAAACATTTACAAGGCAGTTCTTCTAGGCTAACAAATTTAGTCGAGGGTCTTTTAAAGTACGCTGAAATTGGAAATTCTAGCGGAATGGAAACGGTAAATATTACCAAAATCATTCAACTTGTATTAGATGATCTATCTGAAAGAATTAAGGAAACTAATGCTACAATTCATTTAGGTGAAATGCCAATACTTACAGCAAGACCTAACGATATAAGAATGCTATTCCAGAACTTAGTTCACAATGCGCTAAAATTCAAAACTTCCGATAAAGAACCCATAATCACTATTTCTTCGGAAAAGAAGTCAAATGAGTATCTATTCAGTGTTGCAGATAATGGTATTGGAATTCCAAAAGAGCATAAAGAGAATATATTTAATGCTTTTCATAAATTACATAACCAGTCTAAATTTGAGGGATCAGGTATTGGACTTTACGGAAGTAAGAAAATAATAGACCATCATTTAGGTAAAATATGGGTAGTCTCAGAAGAGAACGTTGGTAGCACCTTCTACTTTACTATACATGATAATTTATTAGAATCTAATTAAATATAGGAGCCAATTTTTAAATTTTAACCAAATTATAATTCAATGAAGAAGTTAATTACGCTATTAATCTTATTCTTTATGAGTAATGGTTACGCTCAAGACCCGCCTATAAAACTTGGAGTTGCGGGACTCACCCATGGTCATGTTGGTTGGATTTTAAGTAGGGAAGTTCAATCGGATATTAATATGGTAGGTATAGTTGAAACCAATACAAAACTAGCAGAAAGACTTTCAAAAGAATTCGGTTTTTCAATGGATATTGTTTTTAGTTCTATGGACGAAATGATAAAAGCTGTAAAACCAGATGCCATAGCAGCTTTCGGCAATATTAAAGATCATTTAATGGTCGTTGAAGCGGCTGCACCAAATGGCATTCACGTAATGGTTGAAAAACCATTGGCTACCACATTAGAAGAGGCTCTTAAGATTAATGCCCTCGCAAAAAAACATAACATTCAAGTATTAACCAATTATGAAACCTCTTGGTACGAAACTAATGTTAAGGCCAACAATTTATTAAAGCAGGGTACAATTGGAGAATTAAGAAAAGTAATTATTAGAGATGGTCATAAAGGTCCAAAAAAGATTGGCGTTTCAAATGAATTCTTAGAATGGTTAACAGATCCTGAATTAAATGGTGGCGGTGCCATTACTGATTTTGGTTGTTACGGAGCTAATTTAATGACTTGGATAACCAATGGTAAGATACCAAATAGTGTTACCGCCGTCACTCAACAACTACAACCAGAAAACAACCCTAATGTTGATGATGATGCCACTATTATTTTAACCTATGACAATGAAATGGCAATTTTAGAACCTTCTTGGAACTGGCCAATAGGAAGAAAAGATATGGAACTTTATGGTACAAAAGGTGCTATTTACTCTGACAACCCTACGCAACTAAGATTAAGATTATCAAAAGGATATAGTGACTATACAGAAGAAACTTTTCTTTTACCAGAACGTGACAAACCATATGATGATCCTTTTTCCGTTTTTGCAAGTGTCATCAAAGGTAATCTTGTTTTGGAACCTTTTAATGTATACTCATTGGAAAACAACCTTATAACAATGCAAATTCTACAAGCTGCTATTAACAGTGCCAAGAGTGGAACGACCATTAAACTAAAAACTAATTAAACCTCAACAACTATACTTTATATTATGAAGCATTTACTCACCACCCTATTTCTAATTACAATTCTCAATGGATATTCCCAAAATTCAATTATTGGATTTACACCCGAGAATACCGACAAACAATTACAGCTAGAAAAAAGCTTTGAAGAAAAATTAAACGCAACAAATCTTGATACTTGGATGCAGAAAATGGCTGCCGAACCTCATTGGGTTGGCACTAAATTCGGAGAAGAGAATGCAAAATGGATTAAAAACCAGTTCGAGTCTTGGGGTTATGATGCAAAAATAGAGACCTACCAAATTCTATTTCCTTATCCTACAGAAAGGGTTTTAGAATTAACAGGACCTACTCAATACAAAGCCAAATTAACGGCAGTACCTGTAGAAGGCGATCCTTTTACCGCGCAAGGCGATGCATTACTACCTAGCTATAATGCATTTTCTATCGATGGCGATGTAGAGGCTGAATTGGTTTTTGTTAATTACGGAATACCGAAAGATTACGAAGAATTAGAGAAACTTGGTATCAGCGTTAAAGGTAAAATAGTAATTGCTAAATATCAAGGTTCATGGCGAGGTATTAAACCAAAACTGGCCGCCGAGAAAGGAGCTATAGGTTGTATTATCTACTCCGATCCAGAAGATGACGGTTATGGACAAGGAGATGTTTACCCAAAAGGTGCTTACAAGAATAAAACCGGTGTACAACGTGGTTCGGTAATGGATATGCCTACATACCCTGGAGATGTATTAACTCCTGGATATGGAGCTACAAAAGATGCGAAAAGATTAGACAGAAAAGATGCCCCGACGATTACAAAAATTCCTGTACTACCAATTTCTTACGAAGATGCGCTTCCACTTTTATCTGCTTTAGATGGTACAGTTGCGCCAGAATCTTGGAGAGGTGGGTTGCCAATTACGTATCATATTGGTCCTGGACCAGCAAAAGTTCATTTAAAACTTACGTTCGACTGGAAACTGGTACCTGCCCATAATGTTATCGCAACGCTAAAAGGAACAGAATTCCCTGATCAGTGGGTAATGCGCGGTAATCATCATGATGCATGGGTACATGGTGCAAATGACCCAATAAGTGGTTTGGTTGCTCTTATGGAAGAAGCAAGAGCTATTGGCGAGCTTGCAAAAAAAGGTCAAAAGCCAAAACGTACCTTGGTATTTTGCGCATGGGATGCTGAAGAACCAGGATTAATTGGATCTACAGAATGGGTTGAAGACCATAAAAAAGAACTGCAAGAAAAGGTAGTCGCCTATATTAATACCGATGGTAACGGGCGTGGTTTTTTAGGTGCTGGCGGCTCGCACTCTCTACAAGCTATGGTAAGTGAAGTGGCAGGCACTGTTGTTGACCCACAAACTAAGGTTTCTGTTAAAGACCGCAGAATTGCAGCGAACATGGTAAATGGCGGCGATGACTCTTTTAAATTGTATGCATTAGGTTCTGGGTCAGATTATACTCCGTTTATTCAACATGCCGGTATTGCTGCTTTAAACTTAGGTTTTGGTGGTGAAAATGGCGGTGGTGAATACCACACTATTTATGATACCTATCCGCATTACAAAAGATTTAAAGATCCAGAATTTGCGTATGGTGTAGCTTTAGCCAATACTGCGGGTCTAATTACCTTACGTTTAGCAAATGCCGATGTTATTCCTTTAAACTTCTCGCAATGGCAATCTACTATTTCAAATTATCTTACCGAGATTATCGATGAGACTGAAAGTATGCGAAAAGAGGTATTGAAGCACAATAAAATGATTGCATTAAATACATATCAATTTGCTGCTGATCCAACCAAAAAAGTTAAAACTCCAACGAAGAAAGAACTTATTCCTTATATTGATTTTTCACCTTTACAAAATGAACTTGTAGAACTTGAAGCTACGATTACCGAGTTTGAAAAAATCAATACTGCTACTCTTTCTAAAAAATCGATTGATGAGCTAAATAAAAGTTTGATGAAAGCTGAACATATGCTTACCTCTGAAAAAGGTTTACCTCGTAGACCATGGTTTAAGCACCAAATTTATGCACCCGGATTTTATACTGGATACGGCGTAAAAACTTTACCTGGTGTAAGAGAGGCTATCGAACAAAAAAATTGGGTAGAGGCACAAGAACAAATTGAAATTTTGACAACAACATTTAAGAATTTCAATACTTATATAAAAGACGTAACTAAAAATCTAAAATAATTATTATGGACTCAAATTATATAAAAGTATTCGGTGGCAATAGCATTGTTGCACATCGCATAGAACTAGCATTAAAAGAGAATAACATAGAACCTATTTTAAAAGATGAAACAGAATCTGCCCGCCTTGCAGGTTTTGGTACTCCTTTACCTGAATTAGTAGAAATTTATGTTCATAAAGATCAGGAAGAAAAAGCACTATCTTTAATCAACGAACTAAACTAACATCAATAAAAAGCCTCCATTAATGGAGGCTTTTTTTATTCGTATTCTAAAATCCTATCCTTTACTCAATGGTGTAATTTCTAGTTTTCTGAATTCTACAGGACCATGATCTCCTTGAATCATAATAGGTCCAGCCGCTGCCTCATTATTATCTAAAGCACCACCGGTCATCGACTCAATATTTTGGTTAGAAATAATCGTTTTACCATTAGCTACAATTGTAACACGTCTACCAATTAAAGTAATATCGAATATTTGCCACTCCCCTGCTTTCATAGCTACATTTTCATTTGGTGTCAATAAACCATAAATTCCACCAAAGTAAATCGAGGATGCATCTAAGCCTATGTTATCAGCAATTTGTACTTCATAACGCCCTCTTAAATATAGACCGCTATTACTACCTTCTGGATATCTAAACTCTGCATGTAATTGAAAATCCTTAAACTTTTCTTCAGAGATTAAATTAACACTAGGTTTTTCACTTGTAAGTAAACCATCTTTAACCGTCCATTGGTTATTTGGTTTCATCTCCCAACCATTTAAGTTCTTTCCGTTAAAAAGTGATATTTTTTTTCCCTTTTTTACATTACTGTAATATGGTAGTTTAGGAGATTTTGTGGCTGTCCATTTATAGGTTTTACCATCTACATAAATCATAGTTCCAGCTAGCCCTTCGCCAACTATTTTTCCTTCAAATTCCATATTAGCAGCACCAGGCTCCCATTGTGGCGGAATTTCAAATGAGAATAAATCACCATGCTTTTCAATTTCTGCTACTGGTCTGGCACTACCAAATGCGTATGTAAATCTTCCGATTAACGTATTGGTACCTGAGTGTCTAATTTCTAACCAAGATGGTAATTTTTCTCCTTCTTGATCAATGGTCAAATTCCATTTTCCTTCTAACGGGTGACCTTCTTGTGCTTTTAATGTGGTAAAATTAAAAGCCATCAGAAAGAAGAAAGCAACTGTTTTAATAGTATTCATATAATTTTAGGTTTGATAAGTAATCAAATATAAAAGAACTTTTAAATACAGCTTCCCAACATAGAATTAAATATTCTCAAATTCCAAAAAAAGACAAGCTTTACTTATGATGTTAGTTATTTAACTTGGTTTTAATTTCATTATTTATTAATTACATTATTTGCTACTTTTAAACTTCAATTCAATCAATCAACAATGATATTTTTTAAAAAATTTCTATTCGGAATAATATGCTTTTTATTCCTGTGTACTTCTTGCATAAATAGAAATCCTACTGAAATTCCGTTAACCATTCAACAAGATAGTACGGACTTAATAGAGATGGCAAAAAAAGCTAGAGAAACCATTACCGCTAAGGTAGCAGATGGTTTAGAATTAAGTCTTTGGGCTTCTGATTCTTTAGCACCAGACCCTATAGCTATGGATATCGATAACGAAGGCAACGTCTACATAACCCGTTCTAACAGAAATAAAAATTCAGAATTTGATATTCGTAGTCATAGAGATTGGATGACAGAATCGATTTCACTAGAGTCTGTTGAAGATAGACGAGCGTTTCTTCATAAAACCTTTGCTCCAGAACTTAGTAAGGAGAATGAATGGTTCCCAGATTTAAATAACGATAGCATTCATGATTGGCAAGACCTTACCGTTGAACAAGATGAAATTTGGATGATACAGGATTTGGACAAAGACGGTATAGCCGATGTTTCCACACAAATTATGAATGACTTTAATGACGAAGTCAATGATCAAGCAGGTGCACTTTTAGTTAGAGATCATGATGTTTTTGTAGGTATTGGTCCAGACATGTATCGCCTAACCGACACCAATGGTGATAAGATTTTAGATGAGAAGACCAGTATTGCCACTGGTTTCGGCGTACATATTGGTTTTAGTGGTCATGGTATGTCTGGCGCTATAGAAGGGCCCGATGGTAAAATCTATTGGGGAATTGGGGATATTGGCGCAAATATTACCACTGTTGATGGTGAAAATCATAAATACCCAAATGAGGGTGTAATTGTTAGAAGTAATCCTGATGGTACTGATTTTGAAGTATTTGCACACGGACTTAGAAATACCCATGAGTTTGTTTTTGATGCCTACGGTAATATCATTTCTTCTGATAATGATGGTGATCATAAAGGAGAAAGTGAAAGATTAGTACATATAGTTGAAGGTTCTGATGCGGGATGGAGAGCTAATTGGCAGTATGGTAAGTACACAGACCCAAAAAACAATAGCTACAATGTATGGATGGAAGAAAAGCTATTTACACCCCGTTGGGATGGGCAGGCTGCATACATAATGCCTCCAATAAATAATTTTCATAATGGCCCCACAGGTATGAGATATAATCCTGGTACTGCGCTAGGGACAAAATGGTTGAATAAATTCTTCTTGGTAGAATTCGTAGGTGATCCAAGTAGATCTCACATTTGGTCGTTCGACCTAAAACCAAAAGGCGCTTCTTTTGAGCTTAATTCAGATGAATCCATTTTATCTGGAGTATTACCTACAGGTATAGATTTTGGACCTGACGGTGCTCTTTATCTTGCAGATTGGGTAAATGGATGGGGTAGTAAAAACTATGGTCGAGTATGGAAGTTAGACGTTAGCCAAGAAACCAATGACTTAGAACAAGAACGATTGGAAACCCAACGACTAATGATCCATGATTATGAAGATGATAAGACCGATAATCTGGTAAAATTATTATCATATGGCGATATGCGAATTCGCCAGAAAGCACAATTCGAACTTGCTAAAAGAACCTTTTGGGGTTATAGAGCATTAGAAAAAGTACTAACAGAAGATGAAAACCAATTCGCTCGTATACACGCCATTTGGGGTATTGGGCAAATAGCCGCCAATGATAAAGATGATGCCAAACCACTATTGAGTTTATTAAATGATGATGATCCAGAAATTATAGCACAAAGTGCTAAAGTTTTAGGAGATGTTAGATATGAGAAAGCTGCTGACAGTCTAATTTTACTAACCACTCATGAAAATGATCGCGTAAAGTTTTTTGCCGCACAGGCACTTGGGCGAATGAAGTATGAAAATGCAACTGAAGCATTAATAGCTATGATTGAAACGAATAATGACCTGGATCTTTATTTAAGACATGCAGCAGTTTTAGCACTTTCAAGAATAGGCAATACAGAACCACTTTTAGCCCTTGCCGATAGCGAAAATAAAAGCCTACGTCTTGCAGCTGTTCTTGTTTTAAGAAAATTACAAGAGCCTAAAATTTCTATTTTCTTATCTGATCAAGATGAATATATTATAACGGAAACGGCTCGCGCCATCAATGATGATCTTTCTATTGAGGCTGCATTACCAGCTTTGGCAGCAACACTAAATAATGAAAAATTAAAATCTGAACCATTATTACGCAGAGCTATTAATGCCGCGTTACGCGTTGGTGACGATGAGCAGCTAGATATGCTTATTAATTTTGCAAAACGAACAAATGTATCTAGCGATTTACGCGGGGAAGCTCTTGCTGCTTTAGGTACTTGGAACAACCCATCTCTTTTAGATCGTGTAGATGGTAGATATAGAGGTGAGTTCATAAGAGAGAATGGTCAGTTAGAAGAGAAAATCAAAAAAGATATTCCGTCGTTTCTTAAAGAACGCCAACCCGAAATCTTAATAGGTATTTCTAAAACCATAAGTGCAATTGGTATTAACTCTTATAATGATGAGCTGTTTTATATTTTCAAATCGAATAAATCACCCGAAGTAAGATCTGCTGTTTTAACCGCTTTAGGTCAATTAAAATTTGATAAAATGGAAACTGCTATGTCCATAGGCATGCAAGATAAAAATGAAGAAGTGAGAACAGCGGCAGTAGGACTTTTAGGTCAATTGAATTTACCTAAAGAGAAATTACCTGCAATTGTTGACCCTATCTTTAAAAAAGGGTCTATCTCTGAACAACAAAGAATGTTGAATGTTTTAGGCGATTTACCCGATGCCAATAGCAGTGCCATACTTACAAGCCTAATTAATAAAGCCAGTAAAGACCAATTAAAACAAGGTATTTTATTAGATTTAATGGAATCTGTAAAAGCGACTGAAAATCCTGCATTAATTGCCCAATTGGATAAGTTAAACAAAGCAGGCTATTCTGCCGATTCTTTTCAAGAAACACTTTATGGAGGTAACTGGTGGACGGGTAGATCTATTTTCAATAATAATCCTACAGCGCAATGTGTTCGCTGCCATTCGGTAAATGGTGCAGGTGGTGAAGTTGGTCCGGAACTAGATAATATAGCCCATGTTTTAAGTAGAGAACAATTGTTAGAGGCACTTATAGAACCAAGTGCAAGATTAGCACCAGGCTATGGTACCGTTACGTTAACATTGAAAGACGGACAAAAAGTTCAAGGTGTTTTAATTGAAGAAAACAATATACAATTATTACTAAGAACCTCTGAAGCTGAACCTTTAGAAATTCCTTTAAAAAGAATTGCAAGGAGAGAAAACTCCATGTCCGCAATGCCCGCTATGGGGCGTATGATTTCTAGAAGAGAACTCCGTGATCTAATGGAATATCTTTCGTCTTTAAAAAATAAAAAGCGAGTTTTTGAAGGGGAAGATAAAGAAGTATAAACTATAAAGAGGAAAGCTCTACTTTCCTCTTATAAAACTCATTCATAATATCTTTTATAATTTCACCAGCTGGTTTTATGTCATGTATCAAAGCAGATACTTGACCAATTTCTAGCTCACCATCTTCTAAATCACCTAAGAACATACCTTTTTTAGCACGACCTCTGCCTAATAATATTTTCAATTCCTCGGTAGTTGCGCCTTCAGCATATGCTTTTTGAACTTCTTGATAGAACTTATTCTTAATTAAACGAACAGGAGCCAATTCCTTTAATGTCAGTTGAGTATCGCCTTCCTTGGCATTGACGACAACCTCTTTAAAGTTAATGTGATTCGATGCTTCTTTACTTGCTACAAACCGACTCCCCACTTGCACCCCATCGGCTCCTAAGACCATTGCCGCTAACATTGCTGTACCAGTGGAAATACCACCTGCGGCAATTAACGGAATAGTAATATGTTCTCGTACTGCAGGGATTAAAACCAATGTAGTAGTTTCATCTCGCCCATTATGTCCGCCAGCTTCAAATCCTTCAGCAACAATAGCATCTACTCCTGCCTCTTCTGCTTTCAATGCAAACTTTAAACTACTGACCACATGTACTACGGTAATTCCTTTTTCTTTTAGAAACGATGTCCAAGTCTTGGGATTTCCCGCAGAAGTAAATACAATTTTTACTTCCTCCTCTATGATAATATTCATCAATTTATCAATATCAGGATACAACATTGGTACATTGACAGCAAATGGTTTTTGTGTCGCTCGTTTGCATTTTTGAATATGTTCTCTCAATACTTCTGGATACATACTACCAGAACCAATAACACCCAAACCTCCGGCATTAGAGACAGCACTAGCTAATCGCCAACCGCTAGTCCAAACCATTCCTCCTTGTATTATAGGAAATTCAATTTTGAAGAGCTCGGTAATTCTATTCTGCATAACACGTATATTAAGATATCATTTTCAAAGTACACTTATACTCCTTAAAATGTCACTCCTAATTTAAGAAATAACACCAGAACCAATAAGGTCATCTTCCAAATACCAAGCTACGAACTGACCTTCGGTAATTGCAGATTGCATCTCCTTAAAATCAACATACATTCCACCTTCAACTCTATACAATGTTGCTTCTTGTAATTCTTGACGGTATCTAATACGTGCTTTTACTTCTAGCTTTTCATCGACCTTCAAAGCTAAATCTTGACGAACCCAGTGAATTTCGTCATCATTTACAAATAATGTACGTCTGTACAAACCTGGGTGCGCTTTGCCTTGACCGGTATAAATGACATTTTCATTAACATCGGTATCTATTACAAACAGTGGTTCTTTAGTACCACCTACATGTAATCCTTTACGTTGTCCTTTGGTAAAATAATGAGCACCTTGATGTTCACCAACAACTTTACCATCAGTTAATTGATAGACTGGTTTCTCAGCATAAAATTCTAACTCAGAATTTTTATCTTCAAAAGAAGGTGTTTCTCTTTCGTATCTATCGAAAGCTGCTGGAACTTCAACAATTTTACCGGCTTTAGGTTTCAATTGTTGTTGTAAAAATTCTGGCAATCTAACCTTACCTATAAAACATAAGCCTTGAGAATCCTTTTTATCTGCAGTAATTAAACTCATTTTCTTAGCAATTTCCCTAACCTCTGGTTTGGTCAACTCCCCTATTGGAAATAAGGTTTTTGATAATTGCTCTTGCGATAATTGACATAAAAAGTAAGATTGATCTTTGTTACCATCCTTACCTGCCAATAACTGGTATGTCTCTGTACCGTCAGTATTTTGTAAAATTCCTTTTCTACAATAATGACCTGTTGCTACATAATCTGCACCTAGCTGCATTGCAATTTTCATAAAGACATCAAACTTTATCTCTCTATTACAAAGCACATCTGGGTTGGGGGTACGCCCCATTTCGTATTCCTTGAACATATAATCAACTATACGCTCTTTATATTCCGCACTTAAATCTACTGTTTGAAATGGTATACCCAATTTCTCAGCGACAATCAATGCATCATTACTATCTTCTAACCACGGGCATTCTTCTGATATCGTAACCGAATCATCGTGCCAATTCTTCATGAACAAGCCAATAACCTCATAACCTTGCTCTTTTAACAGGTATGCCGCTACACTTGAATCCACTCCTCCAGAAAGTCCTATAACTACTTTTTTCATCTCTTCTACTTCGTCGTAACAAAATTACAAAATTTCATTTCAGAAAGACTTTTTTATAGGTAACAAGATTCTTAATAAGATGTAAGCGCATATTCCCAAATATTTTAATAAAAATTAAAATTCTTCTATTTAAATTAAATTTAAATTGTTAAACTTTTCTAAAATATTGATGAACAATAAAATATAATGAAATATCCTAGACATATTATAAAATCAACACTTTAAAACTATTAAACTTATAATATCAAATAATTAACTTCTTTATTTTAACATATCATTAATTTTTTAAATTATTATTTTGTTTAAGTTTTATTTATAATTGTTAAACAATAAACCTAAAAAAAATGAAAATTATTAGCAAAATTCTAAAATCTACGGCATTAATAATGCTACTAATCTTCGCTGCATCATGTAGCGATGATGACAACGAAAACCCTGTAATTATCGAAGATGACGATAATATTGTTGAAGCAGCTCAAAAAACAAGTTCTTTAAGTTCTTTAGTAGCCGCTTTATCAAAAGCTGATGAAAGCACAAACAACAACCTAATTACCGCTTTAAGTGGTGAAGGTCCTTTTACCGTACTAGCTCCAACAAATGAAGCTTTTACTGATTTATTAGCCCGTTTGGACGGATTTGATTCTCTAGACGATTTTAATAATGAACAGTTACAAGATTTGTTAGGAACTATTCTAACATATCATGTTGTATCTGGTGCAGCAGTAAGTTCTGGTGAGTTAACAGCAGGACAATCTATTACTACATTACAAGGCGAAAACTTAACTGTTAGTTTAACAGATGGCGTAACCTTTACAGATGCTGCTGGCGAAATAGCTACGGTAACTACAGCTGATGTAGAAACAGAGAACGGAATTGTACATATTATTGATAAGGTTTTAATTCCACAAGCTGCTCTAGATGCATTAAGTGATGTATTATTAGTGTCTATTACAGATTTGGCAGTTTCGGTACCAACCTTAAGTATTTTGGTAGATGCATTAGTTGCTGCTAACGGAGACTTACCTACAGTTTTAGCAAATGATGGCCCTTTCACCGTATTTGCTCCTACAAACGAAGCATTTGAAGCATTTTTAATGTCTAATAATTTTAATAGTCTTGATGATATCCCAACTGAGATACTTACACAAGTATTACTTAATCATGTAGTAACTGGTACAAATTTATCTGCAGATTTAACTAGTAGTTATGTTTCTACACTTTCTACGGCAGGTGCAAACGATGCAAACCTAAGCATGTTCATAAACACAGAAGACGGTGTAGTTTTAAACGGAACTTCTACAGTAACCGCAGCGGATAACAAAGCGATAAATGGTGTCGTACATATAGTTGATGCAGTAATTGGACTTCCAAATATTGTAGATCATGCAGTAGCTAACCCTAATTTGACATCTTTAGTTGGTGCATTAACTGCTGACAACAATACAACGTTCACTACTTTATTAGCTGATTCAGAAACTGATTTCACCGTATTCGCTCCTTTAAACGCAGCTTTTGAAAGTTTTATAAATCCTTCGGATAACGACTTAAATTCAATTTTAGCAAATCACGTTATTTCTGGTGCAGCCGCTAACGCAGAAAGTCTTACGAATACGTATTTTAATACTACAGCTATGAATGCTGATGGAGATAATTTAAGTATTTACGTAAATGTTGATGACGGAGTTACATTAAACGGTATAAGTACTGTAGCCACAGCTGATATTGTTGCTACAAACGGAATCATTCATGCAGTAGATGCAGTAATTGATTTACCAACAGTAGTTACTTTCGCTACCGCAGATCCCAACTTTAGTTCGCTAGTAGGAGCATTGACCGCTGAAGGTCAACCAGATTTTGTAAGTGTTTTAAATACGGCTAACGGAACTGACCCTGCTCCTTTTACAGTATTTGCACCTACTAATGGAGCATTTGCCAACTTAGCAGAAGTACCAAGTGGAGATGTATTAACTGCTGTATTAAACCATCACGTTATAGCAGGTGCTAATATTGTATCTGAAGATTTAAGTAACGGACTAACATCACCTGCCACATTAGAGGGAGATACTTTAACTTTTACTATTGATGGTGACAATAATGTAACCATAACAGATGGTTCAGGTAATTCTGAAATTGGAATTATCGCTGTAGATATTCAAGCGAACAACGGTGTAATACACGCCATTGACACAGTAATGATACCGAATACAACTAACTAATTTGTCCCCATATCATTTTAAAGAGCCGCTATATGCGGCTCTTTTTCATTTTATATTGTTTCCTATTACAACACTTAATAAGTAACAGGTTCATACTAGATATTTACTCTTGAATACACTATTTTAAACTCTATGATCTAAATAATATTAAAAGAATTGAAACTACCTAAAATTTAATAATCTTGGAATTCTCCTAATCCAACATTCTATCCTGTCTTTACTTCTTAATTGAATCTTCTCCCTTAGAGTAAACAAAATAGCATTATAAGAAATATATGATTCCTTATTAGATCTAGTTGAATTCAATAAACATAAAACCTCCTGAATATTAAGTCATTTTCTCTATGCCTCAAAAATGCTAACAACAGCATAGACTCCTTTAACATACAATATGTCACCCTTGACAACTAACTTTTTATAGAACTTGAAATTAATTACATATTTACCATCCCAAATCTTACCAAACTAACCTTTATAAATGGTAAAAGCCCTTTCAAATTTGAAAGGGCTTTTCTTTTATATAAAAACAAATAAGTTTTATTACTTTTTCTTCTGCGTTTCTGCTTGCTCCATCATTTCACGCATTTTCTTTTGAAACTTGTTCTCTTTCTTAGGTTTCTTTTTATTCTCCTGTATCTGGGCATGAATTTTATCATTATCGAGAATAAAATTCTTAATGACCAGCATGATACCGATAGTAATGGTATTAGATACAAAGTAATACAAACTTAATCCACTTGCATAATTATTGAAGAAAATCAACATCATAAATGGCATCAGGTACATGATAAATTTCATGTTCGGCATACCTGGTTGTGTTGGCATGTTTTGTCCTGTAGTCATCATCATATAGAAAAAGATTGCTATAGACGCCAAAATTGGAAACAAACTAACGTGATCTCCGTAAAACGGAATAGAGAATCCTTCTGGGAATTGATAAATAGTATCAAAAGATGAAAGGTCATCTGCCCATAAGAATGATTTCTGACGTAACGCAAATGATGTTGGGAAGAACATGAATAGCGCATAGAATATAGGCATTTGTATAACAGCCGGTATACAACCACTCATGGGACTTACACCAGCCTTACCATACAATTTCATGGTCTCTTGCTGCTTTTTCATTGCATTGTCTTTGTACTTCTCCCCTAACTCAGTAATTTCAGGCTTCAAGACCTTCATCTTCGCTTGAGACAAGTAAGACTTGTATGTAACCGGTGACATTGCCAAACGAACTAAAATCGTCATTATAATTATAGCAATACCATAAGGAAAATATGTACTAATTAAAGAGTAGAAAGGTGTAAATACATAACGGTTTATCCAACCGAAAATACCCCATCCAAAAGGAATGGAATCAACCAAACCTAAATCTTCATACTGAGATAATGTATCAACATCCGTAGGTCCAAAATACCAATGTAAATCTTTTGCTATTTCGCCACCTTCCAAATCTACCGGCAATTTAGAAGCGTATTCTTTTGTGTAACCAAAAGTTCTGCTTTCTTCTTCTACTAAATTAACCGAAGTTAAATCGCCACTTTTAAATGGTTGATCAGCAGCTAAAATACTACTGAAGAAATGCTGTCTGTAAGAAATCCATTTTACATCCTCTTCTGTTTCCTCATCATCACTCCCCTCTGACAGTTTACTTATCTTACCATCTTCATGATTGTAAGTTAAACGCGTATAACGATTTTCGTACTCAATACTTTTAGAGTGACGTATACCTTTTAATTTCCAATCTAATTGAACAGGTTTGCTAGAGCTAATAACATTATCTAAACCTTTAGACTTAATAGTGAAATCTACCAAATAATCATTCGGCTTCATCACATATCTATATTCTAAATATTGATTATTAGAGGTCTTTGCTTTTAATGATAATACTTGATTACCATTGTCTTTTGTAATTGAAGGCTCAAAATATAAATCTTGAGTATTCAAAACTCTATTATCAGATGTAGAGAAATCTATTCCAAAAGAAGCATTACCATCTTTAATCAAATAAACAGGAACAGAATCATAAGTAACGAATTGCTTCATTTTCGCTTCTACAATCTGTCCACCTTTATTACTGATTTTTAATAATAGAACTTCATTTTCTATCGTTGTTGTAGCATTAGAAGGTTTTGTAAAACCAAAAGCACCAAGTTTACCTTGGTAATTAGCAACTGCTGTTGAATCTTGTAAATCTAACTGAGGAACATCATTAATAACAGTTTCTGTTTCTAAATCTACTGATGCCTTTGTAGCCTCTACTTTTTCTTGCTTTGCCTTTTCTGCCTCCAACTCTTCTGGAGTAGGTTGGTTTTGGTAAAACATGAAGATGAGTATTCCGAAAATAAGCACGAAGCCTATTATGGATTTTACATCAAATTTCTTTTCTTCCATGTGGTATTTCTAATTAATTGGGAATATTTGAATTTTTAAGAAAGCAAATATATGCCCAAATGTGATGTTTATGCCATTGTGGCATTAGTTTGTCCCTTTTTGTATTCTAAAGCTGCCTTAACCAAGCCTACAAATAAAGGATGCGGATTAGCCACTGTACTTTTATATTCTGGGTGATACTGTACGCCAATAAACCAAGGATGATCTTTTAACTCCACAATTTCAACCAAATTGGTTTCTTTGTTAAAACCTGTTGCAAGTAAACCGGCATTTTCTAACTGCTCTAAATAAGCATTATTAAATTCGTACCTATGACGATGACGCTCAGATATTTGAGAATCTCCATTGTACATTTTCTTAACTAAGCTACCATCTTTTAATTCACAGTCCCAAGCTCCTAAACGCATAGTACCACCTTTATCGGTAATACTCTTTTGCTCTTCCATAATACTAATTACGGGGTTAGGAGTCTTATCATCCATCTCTGTAGAGTTTGCTTTGGCAAGACCTAGCACATTACGTGCATATTCTATTACTGCCATTTGCATACCTAAACAGATACCTAAAAAAGGAATATTATTAACACGGGCATATTCAACAGCTTTCACTTTACCTTCAATACCACGCTCACCAAAACCTGGAGCAACTAAAATAGCGTCCAAACCTTTTAATTTGTTTTCGTAATTATCGGCAGTTATATATTCTGAATGAACAGATTTTACATTCACTTTAACTTCATTTGTAGCACCTGCATGTATAAATGACTCTAAAATAGACTTGTAAGAATCTTGTAATTCTACATATTTACCTACTAACCCAATAGTAACCTCATTCTTTGGATTCTTATGTTTAACAAGAAACTCATTCCAACGGGTTAAATCTGGTTCAACCGTATTTGGCAATGCTAGTTTTTGCAATGTTACAGTATCTAGACCTTCTTCTTGCATTAACAACGGTACATCATAAATAGTAGATGCATCTATACTTTGTATAACTGCTTCTCGCTTTACGTTACAGAAAAGCGCCAATTTATCTTTTATCTCGTTAGAGATTTCATGCTCTGTTCTACACACAAGAATATCGGCTTTAATACCGCTTTCCATTAAGGTTTTTACAGAGTGTTGTGTAGGTTTTGTTTTCAACTCACCAGCAGCAGATAAATAAGGCACCAAGGTTAAATGAATAACGATAGCATTGTTATCACCTAACTCCCAAAGTAGTTGACGAACCGCTTCTATGTAAGGTAGCGACTCTATATCCCCTACAGTACCACCAATTTCGGTGATAATAATATCATACTCACCGCTATTACCTAGCAACTGAACACGTTCTTTAATTTCGTTTGTAATATGGGGAACTACTTGCACCGTCTTACCTAAAAATTCTCCTCTACGTTCTTTTTCAATTACGCTTTGGTAAATTCTACCTGTAGTAACATTATTAGCTTGTGAGGTTCGAACATTTAAAAAACGTTCATAATGACCAAGGTCTAAATCAGTTTCTGCACCATCATCTGTCACATAACATTCGCCATGCTCATAAGGGTTTAGTGTTCCTGGATCTACATTAATGTAAGGGTCCAGCTTTTGAATGGTAGTTTTGTAGCCGCGAGATTGCAGTAATTTCGCCAAAGATGCAGCAATAATGCCTTTTCCTAATGATGAAGTAACGCCTCCCGTAACGAAGATGTATTTGGTTTGTGCCATGTATCGAATTCTATGTTACGGGACACAAAGTTACAAATTGAGGTTAGAACTTTAAGGGTTTACTTAGGAAAATGTTTTTGTATTTTTCGAATTATGGATTCTAGTCCATTTGTTCTTATTTCTAGCGCAGAACGCAACAAATCTCCTAATTTACCATCAGGAAATCCTTTTTGTTGAAACCATACCAAATAGTACTCTGGTAAATCTATCAAATATCTACCCTTGTACTTACCGAATGGCATTCGGTAATGGGCTAATTCTATCAACTTTTCCTTATCAGGTTTTATTTCCATTTTTAAAACTAAAAAAATTATCTTTAAGGAATCAACAACTCGATCAACATGAAAAGAAGAAATTTTATTGGAACCTCAGCAGCTGCTTCTGTCGGATTCTTAACTACTTCAGCTGCAGTAGCAAGCAATAAAAAACCCGATACTTCAGCTAAATTAAAGTACAATATTAATCATAGTGTTTGTTATTGGTGCTATGGAACCATCCCTTTTGAAGATTTTTTAAAAAATTTAGTAGAACTTGATATTCGATCTATCGATTTGGTAGGTCCTGATGAGTTTCCTCTTCTAAAAAAATATAACATTCACGCTTCTATGTGCTGGGGTGCCGGCATGGGAATTGAAAAAGGCTGGAACGACCTCTCTTTACATGATGAGTTAATTGCTGATTATGAAAGAGTAATACCCTTAGTTGCCGAAGCAGGATATACTAACCTCATTTGCTTTAGTGGAAACAGAAATGGTATGGATGATTTGGTAGGATTAAGAAATTGTGCCAAAGGACTAAAACAATTAATGCCATTAGCCGAAAAACATGGCGTGGTTTTACAAATGGAACTTTTGAACAGTAAAGTAAATCATAAGGATTATATGTGCGATACCTCTGAATGGGGCGTATCTCTATGTGAAACTATAGGTTCCGAGAGCTTTAAATTACTATATGATATTTACCACATGCAAATTATGGAAGGTGATATTATAAGAAACATACAAGACTACCATCAATACTACGGACACTACCACACAGGGGGTAACCCAGGTAGGCATGAAATTGACGAAACTCAAGAAATCTTTTACCCTGCCGTAATGAAGGCTATTTTAAAAACCGGATATACAGGACATGTAGCTCAAGAATTTATACCAAGTTGGGATGATAAATTAGCTGCTTTAAAGCAAGGAGTAACTATTTGTGATGTTTAACAAATGGGTCTTTATAAAAATAAAAAAGCACCTCTAATAGAGGTGCTTTTTTATTTACTGTCTACTAAAATATTTTATTTTTCCAATGCTAACTCAACCTCTTTAACCCACCGTTCTTGTACAGGTAAATTTCTAGAGTAATTAGTTTCTGAATCGTACTTGTTTTGAAAATCGTTCAGTTGGCGAATTGTTGCCTTATAGATTTTTTTAATCTCCTCTTTTACGTTCTTCGTGAATTTTGTCTCTGCTAATTGTTTTCGCATTTTACGTGCGTAGATCTCTGTAATATCGAAATGTAATTGCTCATGAAGTAAGGTTACATCATTACACAACTTAGGTTTATACCAAGATTTTGTAGGATAAAAATAGGCATATACGTTATAATCCACCTTTAATTCATCATTCTCATAAAAAGTAGAAAAACGATATGTTATACCGCTTGCTGTGGTTGCCGCTGCGCCAGATGTTATTGGTACATCTCCTTTAAAATCGTTCCAAGTAAATCTAAAATTAGGGTCCCAAGACACTAATTCTTGACACTGAACATATGGGATGGTCAGTATTGCCAATAGAATTAGAATAAAATGCTCCTTTTTTATAAGTCCCAATTATAAGTGATTACTTTCTCTATATCTGGATGTAAACTATAGTGCACAGGGCAAGTATTTGCTATGTGCACTAAAATTTTTCTATTCTTATCTGATACTTCTTTTGGCAAATGTACCTCGACCTCGATTTTAGATATTCTTCTTGGTGAAGCTGCCATGTGCTTAGTTACAGAAGCTGTGGTACCTTTTAAATCCACTTCTAATCCGTTTGCCTTAATGCCCATCATTGTTAACATACAACTAGCTAAACCCGTTACTACCGTATCAGTCGGCGAAAATGCCTGACCTAATCCATTATTATCTACAGGTGCATCTGTTACAAATGAATCATTAGATTTCAAATGAACACATTCTGTTCTTAACTCTCCGTTGTATGTAACTTTTGATGTCATGCTATTCTAATGTTTTAATTCTTAAATCGTCCATCATCATTATATACGAGGACTGATTGTAATATCCTGAAACACCTTTTCTCTCGTAATTAAACTTATTACCATTGTATTCTGTTTCACCTATAAATCTAGAAACATCAACTAAATTGTTTTTGTAAGCCAATTTTAATAACAAATCGTAAGTAAGATCAAAACCTCTTATTGCATACCTATCCGGATCATCGCCAAAACGTTTTCTATAGCGTTCTACAAATGAATTGTTTGCCACTTGACGATTTACGGAAGGATACGTAAACCGCAAATTAGATAAATGTGTATTTGAAATTACATCATTTTCAAATGCAGAATTCATATCTGTTGTAAACATGCGCACATTTACTTTATCCTTTCCTCCAACAGGTTCAAAAGCAGTATTATTAAATGAATTTAATATAGAAACAACACTAGAAATTAACTTGTAATTATCAGACTCTACAAAAACCCAATTTGATACATCATCAGAAAGTAAGGTTTGTAGTTTATCTCTATTGATTCCAATATTCTTTTCTTCTTCTTTAACTACAACCACTTTAGCTGATGGAAAACGTTTAAGAATAGCATCTTTCTCTTTTTTGTTATCCTCATCTGCAATTATTAAAAGAGTTTCGTCTTTATGATTAGCTTCAACATAATCTAGCATATGCTTCCACAGCACTTCTTCTTCTGTATATGAGAAGAATACATTTCCTAAACTAATATCGCTTTTAGCAGGAACCGGAGCAACTACAGGTACATTAAACTTAGAAGCTTGTACTGCTGTCTCCTTTAATGATGGCATATCTAATGGTCCAAAAATTGCACTATACCCACCTATTTGTTCTCCTTGTAGTATTTGTTTGGTCTTAACCAAGTCTAATTGGTTATCAAACGTTTTAACATCTATAGAAACACCTAAAGATTTCATAGAATCTATAGCAATCAATGCTCCAGAATAAAGACCTAAACTGTATTTTAAACTATTTCTATTGTCAATTATTTTTTCGGTTTCCTCTTTATTGTTCAAGTCTAATTTATCTAACCTAAATGGTAATAGAAACAGGACCTTAGGTACTACTGCGACATTTATACTGTCTAACAAATTAACCTTGTCCAAAACCAACGCATTTCTAACTTCAAAATCACCTACTTTGTCTTTTGGTAATTTAAGAACCATACCTGCTTTTAAACCATCCTTTAAATCTGGATTCAACTGAACCAATTCTGCCCACGTCATTCCAAATTTTCTAGTTAATCTAAATTCATTTTGCTTCGGCTTAACCTCATAAAAAATATAGTTATCTGTATTTATAACTCCAGTTTCAACCTTTTGCTCTGGAATACGAATTATCATACCCTCTTTTAACCCACCACGTTCTGTGATTTCTGGATTAAGGCGTACTATTTCGTCTGACTTAACACCAAATTCTTTTTCTAAACGATAGAAATTCATTTTGGCAGGTACTGTATACGAGGTATACAATTGTGTTACTTGGTTCTTAACAGTACTACCGGCAATTTTCGGCATCAAGAGTTCATAGCCTTCAGATAAATAATTATCAGACTTTGACAAACCAGGGTTCAACGCCAACATACTGTCAATAGTAATGCCATACTTATGAGCAATACTCCACCTTGTTTCCTTTGGCGCAACAATATACTTTTCAAAATCATCTTCATTAATACCTACCTCCTCTAATTTTGGAGCACTATACTTAGGTATGCGTAAATCCATCTTCTTTTGAAGAGGCGAAGCGTATAAGGTAGGGTTATACTTTTTCAACTCATCTTCGGTAATATTATACATCTGAGTAATACCAAAAATTGTTTCCTTCTTTCTAACACGGTGTTCTGTAAAACGAATAGGCTCTCTAGCTGAAACAGAATCTTGCATTACATTTTTACCAAGAGCACTAGTAGAATTGGTAGGTTTAGTAGCAATCTTTGCTCCCGGAACTACTAAAATTGTATTAGCCCTTAAATCTTGCCCAGACTTTATTTCCTTATTGTATTGTAAAATACTTGCCGTAGAAACGCCATACAGTTTAGAAATACTCTCTAGAGTCTCTCCTCTTTTAACTTCATGGGTATTAAATTTTTGAGCCATTGCAGTGCAAGAGACCAAAACACAAAATGCCCAAATGATGTAAACCTGATTAAATATATATTTCATACTATTCCCATTCTATTGTTGCTGGTGGCTTTGAACTTATATCATATACGACACGATTCACCCCAGGGACTTTATTAATAATATCATTTGATGTTTTTTGTAGAAATTCATACGGCAAATTCACCCAATCCGCAGTCATACCATCTGTACTTTCCACAGCTCTAAGTGCTACACATTTCTCGTATGTACGCTCATCGCCCATTACACCAACACTATTTACAGGTAATAACATAGCACCTGCTTGCCATACCTTATCATATAAATCCCACTTCTTTAATCCGTCGATAAAAATTGCATCTACCTCTTGTAAAATAGCCACTTTCTCAGGAGTTATATCGCCTAAAATTCGAATAGCCAAACCAGGACCTGGAAATGGATGTCTACCCAATAAAGCTTTATCTATACCCAAGCTAGCCCCTACTCTTCTTACCTCATCCTTAAACAACATTTTTAATGGCTCCACAACTTTCAATTTCATGAAATCTGGCAAACCACCAACGTTATGATGACTTTTTATTGTTTGTGACGGACCACCAGTTGCCGATACCGATTCGATAACATCTGGATAAATAGTACCCTGTGCCAACCATTTCGCGTTTTCAACTAAATGAGATTCATCATCAAAAACTTCTATAAATACACGACCTATTGTTTTTCTTTTCGTTTCTGGATCACTCTCTCCTACCAAATCGTCCAAAAAACGTGCCGAAGCATCAACCCCTTTTACATTTAAGCCCATACCCTCGTATTGCTTCAACACTTCGCTATATTCATTCTTTCTTAGAAGACCGTTATTCACGAAAATACAGTGAAGGTTTTTTCCAATTGCTTTGTGCAATAGAACCGCAGCAACAGAAGAATCTACTCCGCCAGATAATCCTAAAATTACCTTTTCATCGCCAATTTTTTCTTTTAACTCTGCTACTGTTTTATCTACAAAAGCATCAGGCGTCCAAGTTTGCTCCATTTTGGCAATTTTCACCAAAAAGTTTTCTAAAACTTGTTTTCCATCCTTAGAGTGATATACTTCTGGGTGAAACTGAATAGCATATGTTTCTTCTCCATCAAACTTAAAAGCAGCATTCTCCACATCATGTGTGCTTGCCAATAACGTAGTATTTTCTGGGAGATGTTTAATTGTATCTGCATGGCTCATCCATACTTGACTACCAGTACTTACTTTATCAAAAAATGGTTCGTTATCCTTTACAAAATTAAGATTAGCACGACCATATTCTCTTGTGTTAGATTTCTCTACACTACCTCCATTAAAGTGTGCTAGGTATTGTGCACCATAACAAACGCCCAATAATGGTTTTTTACCTCTAATCTCAGACAGATCCGGGTGTACCGCATCTTCCCCTCTAACAGACAAAGGAGATCCAGAAAGAATCACCGCTGTATACTCAGAAAGGTCTTCAGGTAGTTTATTATATGGTTTAATTTCAGAGAAAATATTTAGTTCACGTACGCGTCTTCCAATCAATTGGGTGTACTGTGAACCGAAATCTAGTATCAGGACTTTATTTTGCATGGGCAAAAATAGCAAATTGACCGTTCTTGAAAAGGATCTTTTGTTATATTTAGATTCGATTTAAATATTTTTTATGAAACACATTAGTGCATTTATTTTTGGAGCGGCTATTATCATAGCTGCTTATTTTTTGGGCAACGCTTATATTCAAAGGGCAAACCCTCCACAAATGATATCCGTAACAGGCTTAGGTAACGAAAATTTCACCTCTGATCTTATTGTTTGGGAAGGTCAATTTTCTACTACTAGTACAGTTCTAAAAACTGCTTTTGACCAATTAAACGGCGATAAAGAAATTGTTCGTCAATATTTAACCTCTAAAGGTATAGATGCAAGCAGCATAATATTCAATAGTGTTCAGACCACAGAAATGCGCGACAACCAATATGAAAATGGTAATTATATAGGTAGCATATTTAGAGGATATCAATTAATGCAGACTTTAAAAATAGAATCTGAAGATGTTGCTTTGATCGAAGGTGTATCTAGAGAAATAACAGAGTTATTAAATAAAGGTGTACAGTTCAACTCATCGCCACCACGATATTATTATACCAAATTAGCTGATCTAAAAATTGAAATGATTTCAAAAGCTACCGAAGATGCAAGAATACGTGCCGAAAGAATTGCCGAAAACGCTGGAAGTAATTTAGGTGACCTAGTATCTGCTAATATGGGCGTATTTCAAATAACAGGACAAAATTCTGGCGAAGATTATAGCTGGGGCGGTGCTTACAATACTTCATCTAAAAACAAAACAGCATCAATTACCATGCGCTTAGAATACAAGGTAAAGTGATAGTTCTACTTTGATCAATAACGTTTACTGATCTGGGAAAAAATTAATTAAGAACATATCTGCTCCCTTTAAATTCAATAAACATATTACATACAAAAGCCCGGTAATCACCCGGGCTTTTTATTCAACCAATCATCAAATCGAATACATTAAAAAATCTTTTTCATAACAATTTGTATTCAACCAGTAAGTCGACATCTTATAGATAACCTTACAATATATTTTTAAAAAAGTAAAAGCCCAGGAACCACCCTGAGCTTTCAACTAAATTAAAAACCAACTTTTAACCAAAAGCATTAAATTGAACCTAATCAATTTCTTTTTCACAGCTATTATCTATATAACAACCAACTGATTATTTACCCTACTCTTAAATCCTATTATTTTTAACTTTATATAAATTAGTAATATGATTGATATATTTTTTGAAGAATTAAGTAGTGAAATTCAAAAGGGCATAACCGAAAAAGGACATCCATTTAGATTCATTACTATGGCAACAGTAGGCAATGGACCTATAGCTCGTCTACGTACTGTTGTATTACGTGAAGTCTCCCAAGAATTAGTCTTAAGCATATACACCGATAGCCGTACCGAGAAAATAAAGCATATTAAAGCGAATAATCAAATTAGCTTTTTGTTTTACCACCCTGAAAAAATGTTACAGTTGAAAGTTGAAGGTACCGCCAACATAGTAACAGATACCAGTAGGCTTACCGCAACTTGGAATAATGTACAGCCAAATAGCAGAAAAGACTACATAACCAATAATAGCCCAGGTAGTTTTATTAAAAACCCTGACCATGTAGAATATTTAGAAGAGGAGAATTACTTTACTATTTTAGATATTATGCCGACCAAAATTGAATATTTAAAACTACAACGACCAAATCATATTAGAGCAAAATTCACCAAGACTTCAGAAAATTGGAAAGGTGAATTTTTAGTGCCTTAGTCTATAAAGAAATATAGGTTTTCTTTTTCTTTCCCAAATCCAATTATGCTATCAACTACCATTCTGTTTTTTTCTTTGGATGTATTTATGGACACTGAAATCACCTTTTTCAGCTTCACATCCGAAACGGGCAACGAATAGTCATCTGCAGAATGAATTGTTTTTTCAGGATATAATGATCTTACATTACCAGCATAGGTAACATTAGGTAACACCCATTGATAAATATTATAATTCTCTTTCAACTTATAGGCAATAGGATCAAAACCAAAATGAACAGAAGAAGATATATGCATTAATTTCTCTACTGGTGTTCTTATAATTTGAATAAATATTACCGCGTAAAACAGATAAAACCCAACAGAAACCAATTTTCGCCCTTTTTTAAGTTCAATAGATTCTAGTAATAAAATAATAAACGGAAGAAACATTGGCAGCAACCACTTTGTTTCTCTTTTCTGACTTTGAAAAATAAAGAAAAATAATCCCAAAACTAACAACTGGGTAAAGAATATTTTAGAAAACCAATGAAGCTTCTGTTTATTGAATTTTATAAATTTAAGTGCATAACCTGCTAAAAACAAGACCAAAACAGGAAAGCATAAAGAAAGAATTCCTTTCAAATAAATTAGTAGTGGCATTACCGAAAACCCGGTTGCGACCTCCTCTACCCCTATCTTTTCTTGGACACTAGATTCTAAGAAAGATTTAAATTCGTTGGGACCTAATAACCAATACGCATGTGGAGCAACCAGAAGGAATGCTAACGAAATAGTTAATAGTATTTTTAAATTCAACACTACACTTCTTAATTCCTTATCCCAAATTGCAACCAATGTGAAGGACAGTAGAAAAAACACATAATTATATTTGGAAAGTAACCCTACTCCTACAATTAAGCCTAATAACAAATAATTTAATACTGCCTTACGCTGTACTAACAGCTGCAAACAATAATAAGATGCTACTATGCAAAGGCACAACAAGCCTGTATGTGAAAGTCTACGAAAAGTAAAATCGATATAAACAGGTATTAAAACCAAGGCTAAAATAGCCAGTTTCGACCGATCTTAATTTTGTATTCTAAATTTTGAAAAACGATACATCAACAACAATGTACACGCAAATAAGCCCTCCTTAAAATTGAAAATGAAATTTTACCAACACCGAATACAGAATTAAAACCATACTGCAACCAAGTATAAAGTGGCGGTTAATCATCATAACCCCAGCGAAGCCATTGAGAATAATATGCTTGCTCAGCATCTTCTAACTCTAGTGCACTTTTAAAAAAAGTAATACAAGTTATAGCAAGGAACGAAAAAATAGCAAGTACCGTTATCTTATTTAGAGACACGTTCTTGCCCATATTTAATTTTGTGTAATGACTGTGAAATTTAAATTTAATGGCTCTAACGCCTCAAATAACATGGGCACTAAATCATCTCCATATTCTAGATAAAACTCAGAAAAGTTAGATTGCCGTTCTTGTAAAGATTGGTTTGGAAAAATCTCGTTCTGCAGTTCGGTCATACGAACAACATGATCTTTTAATTTTCTCTTTTGCGCTTGTAACAATCTTTTCTCCAACGCATTCAACCCTTTTATCTGCTTTACTTCTTGCGCTTTTACCGAACCTAAAAATGATTTGTCTGTCCTCTCTGCTAACGTATACATTTCTTTGAACTGCTCTTCCAACAATTTTCTTTGTGGGGAAAAATCGATATCAATATTTGATATCTCCCTTATTTTTTTATTGATTAGGCTATTTTGCTTTAAAAATATATCTGATTTAGAGATATTCATTCGCTCTAGCTTGTCTGCTTGTTTCTCAGTAATTATTAAAGCTGAATTTCTAACCAATAGAATTGGAAATGGAACATTCATAGCTTGAAAAGCAGCTTTTAATTCTAACCAATAAGCTATTTCTCCGCCTCCGCCTATATAACATAGGTTAGGTAGAATAACTTCTTGATATAAAGGTCTGGCGATTACATTCGGCGAAAACCGTTCTGGATATGCATCCATCTCATGAAGCAATTCTTCTTTTGTAAAAGAAATGTTAGTGTCGTTTACCACATACTTCCCCTTACTTTCTATAATACGTTCACGAATTCCATCTTTTAAATAGAAATAATTGATTTCGCGAGGATTTACTTGAACAGGGTAATCTGTAGAAATTTGCTCTATTTCTTTAATCGTTTCCGATACTTTTTCAAAAGCGATTTGCTCAAAAATATCTTTCTTCATGTATGGCACAAGTGACTTTTTTAAGTCGACATCATCACCATCTACAATTACTAATCCGTAGTCCTTAAAGATTTCATTCGCTAAATAACGGGTTGCATCCGTTAGGTTATCATGCTTTAAGTAAGCTTCTTCAAAAAGTTGCTTTAATAGATTTGCATTCTTACTATCCCCTATTGATTTCGCAAATAGAGAAAAAACCTCATCTAAGCCTTCCGTCGGCAAATGACCAACAGCACCCGAAGCTTCTTTATTCCATTGAAATTTTAATCCCTTAAAATTGAAATAATTTATTTCATCAAAATCATGATCCTCGGTAGCCATCCAATAAACAGGCACAAAATTAGAATTCGGGTATTCCTTTTTTAATTGGGCTGTTAAATTGATAGTGGAAATAATCTTGTAAAGAAAATATAACGGACCGGTAAATAGATTTAATTGGTGCCCCGTAACAATAGTAAACGTATTTTTCTCTTTTAATAGTTCAATATTAGCGTCCGTACCTTCAGAAGTATTGACATTCTTGTATTGCTTTTTCATAGAAGCATGCAGCACATCTCGATGGGCTTGGGAAAAATGCTTCCCCTTTTCTTCTAGCTGCCCTTTAAAACCTTCAACATCGGGAAACCGATTGTATAATGTTTTAAGTTTAGCATCCTTAGCAATGTAGTCGCAAATTAACTTCGAAAAATAGCCCGTTTTTGCTATGGGCAAACAATCAATATCCATATAAAAAGTAAATACGTGGTAAATATAAGTTAATTACTTCTAGTATTAAAAAACCTATTACTCGGCGAAATACATCATAAATCGAGGTCATTTTACAATTATTTTAATAGATTTGGATGACTCAGAACACAAATAACTATATGAAACTAATTTTACGCTACGCATTACTTTTAATGCCCCTTTTAAGTTTAGCTCAGTTAAAATCTCCGTCGGAGTTTTTAGGGTATGAACTAGGAACACAATTTACAAGACATCATGAGGTTGTTGATTATTATCAATATTTAGCAGAAGCTGAACCTCAACGTATGAATCTTATTGAATACGGTAAAACCAATGAACGTAGACCTTTATTATTGGCTACCATTTCTACCAAAGAAAACATGCAAAACCTTGACAAAATAAGGGAAGAGCATATGAAAGGATTGAATGGCGAGGGTACACCAGACAAGGCTATTGTATGGCTTAGCTACAATGTTCACGGTAATGAAAGTGTAAGTACAGAAGCTTCCATGCAAACAATTTTTGATTTGTTTACGAGCAAAAGTAATTACCTAGAAAATATTGTAGTTTTAATTGACCCATGTATTAACCCTGATGGACGAGATCGTTATGTTAACTGGTACAATCAATTTAAAAACTCACCTAACCAAGTAGATCCAAATAGTAAGGAGCACCATGAGAACTGGTGGAACGGACGTAGTAACCACTACATGTTCGATTTAAATAGAGATTGGGCCTGGTTAACACAAGTTGAAAGTCAACAACGTTTAAAGCAGTTTAATAAATGGTTGCCTCATGTACATGTAGATTTTCACGAACAAGGCGTAGATAATCCATATTATTTTGCTCCTGCTGCTGAGCCTTTTCATGAAGTAGTAACCGATTTTCAAAGAGAATTTCAGAAAACCATTGGTAAAAATCACGCCAAATACTTTGATGAGAACGGTTGGTTTTACTTTACTAAAGAAGTATTCGACCTACTTTACCCAAGTTATGGTGATACCTACCCTACTTACAACGGTGGAATTGGCATGACCTACGAACAAGGCGGTGGAGGCCGTGCTGGTTTAGGTATTATAACTGGTATTGGAGATACACTTACGTTAAAAGATAGAATTGCACATCACCATACTACTGGTTTATCTACTGTAGAAGTAGCTGCAAACAATGTAAATAAATTGAATGATGAATTCAAAAAATTCCATCTTAAAAAAGATTTCAAATATAAAAGCTACGTACTTAATGGAAATCCTGATAAGCTAGAATTACTAACAAACTTGTTAAGCAAGCACGAAATTGAATACCAAGCAGGTACTAATAGTACCGTAAAAGGTTACAACTATGCTACGGGGAAAGTTAGCTCCTTGAAAACAAGTGATAGAAGTGTGGTCATTTCAACAGATCAGGCAAAGGGTACCTTGGTTAAGGTATTATTTGAGCCTATGGCAAAACTAAGCGACTCTGTTACCTATGACATTACAGCTTGGTCTTTACCTTATGCCTATGGAGTTAATGCAGTCGCTAGCGAAAGTAACTTTAGCGGAACAAAGGTTACTGCTAGTAAACCTGAACTTAAAAACATGGCAGCTAACAGTTATGCTTATTTAGCAGATTGGAACAGCATGAAAGATGCCAGATTCTTAGCTGAACTATTACGTAATAAAGTACGCGTGCGTTATGCTCACAAGCCGTTTACCGTAGATGGAATTGCTCATGAACGTGGTACATTAATTATCACTAAAAGCGACAATAAAAACATCAAAGATTTCAACGCTATTTTAAGTACAGCCTCTAAGAATCATAATAAAAATGTTATCTCTACCAATACCGGTTTTGTTGAAAGTGGTAAAGATTTTGGTTCAAGTTATGTTGACGTTATTCAAAATTTAAATATTGCAGTACTATCTGGAGAGCCAACTTCCACCCTTCGTTTTGGCGAAATATGGAACTTCTTTGAACAACAATTAGACTACCCTATTTCTGTATTGGATGAAGATTATTTTACGAGAGTTGACCTTGCTAAATATGATATATTGATTTTACCTGATGGTAGAGGTTATAATAGTTTTTTAACCACCTACACTAAAGAAAAAATTAAGGATTGGGTAAAACGTGGAGGTAAGCTAATTGCCATGGGTGGCGCAATTGATGGTATTACCGCATCTGACGATGATTTTGATTTGAAGGAAAAAGAAATGAAAAAAGACTCTTCGAATACCATTGGATCTTTTGAAATATCTGAAAGAGAACAAATAAAATCTACAATTACAGGTGCTATTTTTAAAGCGACAGTTGATAACACCAATCCACTAGCTTATGGTTACGACAACACCTACTTTACTTTAAAATTAGGCGCGCGTTCTTATAAGTATTTAGATAACGGTAGTGCAGTATATTTAAGTGAAGGAGATAACGAACCAATATCTGGTTTTGCAGGTAGCGAAGCAAAGAAGAAAATCGCAGAAACGTTGATTTTCGGAACAGAAAAAATAGGTCGCGGACAAGTGATTTACATGGTAGACAATCCACTTTTTAGAGGTTTCTGGGAAAATGGAAAACTATTTTTCGCTAACGCATTATTCATGGTTAAATAGAAAATATCATGAAAGAATATAAAGTTGAAACCTTAATATATTATTCTAAACTAACCTTTGATAAATTTCATATTGTTGATACATCAAATAAGGAAATTCAAGAAAAACTAGATAGTTATGCAAAGGAGGGTTGGCGTTTAGCTTCAACAGATGCATCCAATTTTGGTGCAGCAATGTATATATATTTATACTTTGAACGGTAACTAAATTTTATAGATTATCGCTTAAAAATAAAATTTTTATATATCCCTGAAATGATTAAAATCGTTTCAGGGATATATTATTTTAACGTACAGAAAATTCTCTCCAACATATTTACATCTTTTACGTTTAAACTAGAAGATCTTTTTAAGTAAGGGTTAAAACCAACACCTATGCCTACCGACCAAGAGCAAATAAGCGCCTTGTTGCAAAAGTTAGAACTACTTCTAAAAAAGCAACAAGATTTTAATATTGAGGTAAATGAAATTCGTAGAGATATTCAAATACTTCGAAATACCCAAGCTTTAAAATTCAATCAAGATTCTAAAGAACTCCCAAATACACCAGCAGAGGTAATATTTGAAAAAGAATCTATTACCACTGCTGAACCAGATGTTATTGAGACACCTATCCAATCTCAAATAGAACCTGCTGAAATTAAAGAGGAACCTATACCTTCCCTTGAAAAGAAAACAATTTTCCCTAAAAGAAAATCAAATCTTGAGAAATTTATCGGTGAAAACCTTATAAACAAAATAGGAATATTAATTACCGTAATTGGTGTTGTTATCGGTGCAAAATACTCCATTGAAAACAACTTAATAAGCCCTCTTACAAGAATAATCCTAGGTTATTTGGTAGGTTTAGGTCTAATAGGTTTTGGCTTCAAATTAAAAGCAAAATATGAGAATTATAGTGCTGTTTTAGTAAGTGGTGCCTTAGCTATTTTATACTTTATCACCTTTGCCGCCTATGACCTTTACGGGCTGTTCCCACAACTAATGGCTTTCGGTATTATGCTATTATGCACAGTTTTTGGTGTGGTATCCGCATTAAGCTATAATAAACAAGTTATTGCCCACATTGGTCTTGTTGGTGCTTATGCAGTTCCTTTTTTATTAAGCAACGACTCTGGTAATGTTACAGGGCTTTTTAGCTATATAGCCTTAATTAATATTGGTCTATTGGTAATTTCCTTTAAGAAATATTGGAAAGCGCTCTATTATGTTTCATTTACCTTTACTTGGTTAATATATGGGACATGGTACTCGCTTTCTAGCTATGATGAAGATTTCGCTATGGGATTTGTATTCCTAACTATTTTCTTCTTCTTGTTCTATGCTACTTTCCTAGCTTTTAAATTAATAAAGTCTGAACAATTTAAGGTTGGCGACATCATTCTAATTCTATTAAATTCTTTCATATTTTATGGTTTCGGTATTGCTTGGCTGTATGATTATGAAGGAGGAGAACTCTATTTAGGCCTATTTACGCTACTTAACGCATTAATACATTTTGGGATTACCGTATTAATTTTTAAAAGGAAATTAGCAGATCGTAAGCTGTTCTTTTTAACTGCAGGCTTTGTACTCACCTTTATCACCATCGCCGTACCAGTACAATTAGATGGTAATTGGGTTACATTAATTTGGGCTTTAGAAGCTGCCCTTCTATTTTGGATCGGTCGTACCAAAAAAGTTGTATTCTATGAATACTTATCATACATAATGGCTGCTCTTGCATTCTTAAGTTTAACGATGGATTGGGCGCAAACCTATTCTTATCTAAATACCACAGAAGAATGGAGCCTTCTATTAAACACCACTTTCATGACTTCTCTATTATGCGCAGCGGTCTTTGGGTATATGAATTGGATTCAAATAAAATTCGTAACGGACAAACAATCTGTTGTTCAAAAAATAATGGTAATTGGAGTACCCGTTTTATTTGTGAGTACACTCTACTTTGCCCTATACCTTGAAATTGAACAATATTGGAATAATGCCTTTGAGGCATCTAAAATAGAAATATCAGGTGATTCTGGTTATTACCCAGAATACAATTTCAATCTCAAAGACCTTGAATCTATTTGGAAAATACTCTATACTATGTTTTTCGTTAGCATTATAAGTTTAGTAAATACTTATAAAATAAAAGACAAGGTTTTAGGTATTGTCTCTATATGTGCAGCACTATTAACTACCCTTGCATTCTTAACTAACGGACTATATATATTGAGCGAGTTACGCGAAAATTTCATTACCCAAGAGCTTACTGAATTTTACAATATTGGTATTTACAATATTTACCTTAGGTATATCTCCTTTGCCTTTTTCGCATTCTTATTGTTTGCGATTTACAAATCAGCACAGCAAAATTATTTTAAAATCAATTATAAAATTCCATTTGAAATTCTACTACATGTCTCTATAATTTGGATTACCAGTAGCGAATTACTAAACTGGATGGACCTATCTGGATCAGATCAATCTTATAAATTAGGCCTTAGTATTCTTTGGGGGCTTTATGCTCTCTTATTAATAGCACTAGGTATTTGGAAAAAGAAAAAACACCTACGTATTGGTGCCATTATTCTTTTCTCCCTAACCCTAATTAAATTGTTCTTCTATGATATTTCATCATTGAATACCATATCCAAGACAATCGTATTCGTTTCCTTGGGTATCTTATTATTAATAATATCATTTCTTTACAATAAATACAAACACATTATCTCTGATGAAACCAAAAAATAATCTACTTGTAATTCTTGCTTTATTGGCGATATCATTCTGTAATGCACAGATGAGCTCTTACTCTAAAAAAATAGATTTAATAGGAGTTGATAGTCTATGGCACAACATTGAAGTGCCTAATGAGGTCTTTGGAGATTTAAATACCAACATGTCAGATATTCGTGTTTATGGTATAACCGCTACAGATACAATTGAAGCCCCTTATTTACATAAGGTATCAAAAGCAGTGAATGCCAATTCAGAGATTTCTTTTAATCTTCTAAATACAGTCAATAATTCTAAAGGATTTTTCTATACTTATGAAGTACCACAAAAGGAATTGATCAATGAAATTAAGTTAAACATACAAGACATTAATTTTAATTGGTTAATTACACTTGAAGGGAGTCATAACCAGAAAGAATGGTTTAATCTTTTAGAAGATTATCGTATTCTATCTATAAATAATGAACAAACCGATTATTCTTTTACCACATTGAAGTTTCCCGATGCAAACTTCAAATTTTACAGGTTATTGATTAAGAGTCCAGAAAAACCGAATTTAACATCGGTACAGATTCTAAAAAAGGCAAAAAAATTAGCAGCGTATCGTGATTATAAAATACGCTCGTTTAAAGTTTCTAAAGAGGACAAAAAAACTATTATAGATGTTGATTTAAATAATAGAGTTCCTCTGAATCTTTTAGAACTTACAGTTGATGACAAAATTGATTATTACAGATCAATTTCTATTCAATATTTAGCCGATAGCGTTGAAACCGAAAAGGGATACCATTACAATTTTAGACCAATGGCTACAAAAACACTTTCCTCTATTGAAGAAAACAGTTTTCAATTACCCGGAACCTTGGCTCAAAAGATTCGTATCATAGTTTTAAACAACGATAATCAACCTTTAAAAATTTCTGATGTTAGACTGAAAGGATATATACATACGCTAACCACACGGTTTACTCAACCTGCAGATTACTTCCTAGTTTATGGTAAAGAAAACGCAAATAGACCTAATTATGACATCACTAAAACGAAAGTTTCATTACCAGAAAATATCTCTAATTTGAGTTTTGGAAACATTACCGAGCTACCTAAAAAAGAAACTCAAACAACCGCTCCTCTTTTCGAAAATAAATGGTGGCTTTGGATCATTATAGGTATAATAATAGCTGTATTAGGTTATTTTACTATTAGTATGATGAAAAAAGAGCTTTAATTTAATTGAAAAAAATCACTATTCTAAAAGACTATATCTAAATTAATGGAGTCAATGTTGTTCATATAAACCCCAACAACATAAAACCCTACAAAAAGTTTTCTCGTAGGTAGTGTGATGAAAAATTATATTTTAATTCTGTTAGTACTACCAACGGTTCTTTTAAGTCAAAAAATAGAACATCTTGCTTCCTTTAGAGACATGGGTAGCGAAAGCTATTTCCGCTTTAATTATGAGAACGATTTTTTTGCTGCTTCAGACAAAAATTATACACAAGGTTATAGTTTTGAATATGTAAACAACGTTTTAGAAAAAAATCCGATAAACTTTATTTTTATTAAACCAAAAGCTAATTACTTCACCTACGGATTAGTATTAGAGCATATCGGTTTTACACCCAGTGATTTTGTTAGTTCAGATATACAAGTTGATGATAGACCCTTTGCCGCAGCTATATATTTAAAGAGTTTTACTGTTGTAATGGACACCATTAAAAAATCTAGATTTACTCAATCATTAAGTCTGGGGATTATTGGACCGGGTGCTTTCGGAAAAGAAATGCAAACAACAATTCATAAACTTATCGAAAACAAAACTCCCGGTGGATGGGATAACCAAATTCAGAACGATGTAGTAATCAATTACAAAATTGGATACGAAAAACAATTACTCAACTATAAAAATACAGCTAATTTACAGGCTGTAACTTCATTGCAATTAGGAACTCTATTTACAAATGCATCTGTCGGATTCAATACTACGATCGGACTATTAGATAATCCGTTTTCTAGAAATAGTACACTTTCGAAGTTTAAATTTTATGCTTTTGTACAGCCAACAGTTAATATAGTTGGTTATGATGCCACCTTACAAGGCGGCATCATAACCAATGACAATCCATATACCATTTCCTCTAAAAAACTAGAAAGATTGACCGCACAAGTCGACTACGGACTCATTCTAAAACACAAAAAAGTCTATTTAGAATATACTCGCACGTCAATTACCAAAGAATTCGCTTCAGGTAATTCTGCCAACTGGGGCGGATTTAAAGTAGGATTTCTATTTAATTAAACTACGAAAAAGGTTCACCGTAAAGATCAAAATCAGCTGCTTCTGTAATCTTAATATTTACAAACTCACCTTGCTTTACATAGTGCTTAGTAGCATCTATTAAAACCTCATTATCTACATCTGGAGAATCGAACTCTGTTCTACCGATAAAGTAATTACCTTCTTTACGGTCTATAATACAACGAAAAGTCTCCCCTACTTTCTTCTGGTTCAGTTCCCAAGAAATCTGAGATTGTATTTCCATGATAATATTAGCACGCTCTTGCTTTGTTTCTTCTGGAACATCATCAACTAAAGTATACGCATGTGTATTTTCTTCATGACTATATGTAAAACACCCAAGTCTTTCAAAACGCATTGCAACTACCCAATTTTTAAGAATCTCAAAGTCTTCTTCTGTTTCACCAGGGTAACCAACAATAAGAGTTGTTCTAATAGTCATTTCTGGTACTGCAGCTCTAAACTCCTTTAGTAATTTGGTCGTCTTGGCTTCTGTAGTTCCACGACGCATACTTTTAAGAATACGGTCAGAGATATGTTGTAACGGTATATCTAAATAATTACAAACCTTTGGTTCTCGGTTTATTACATCTAACACATCCATCGGAAAACCAGCAGGAAACGCATAATGTAATCTTATCCATTCAATACCCTCTACCTTTACCAAAGCTTCTAATAGCTCAGCAAGATTTCTTTTCTTATACAAATCTAACCCGTAATAGGTAAGATCCTGAGCAATTAAAATAAGCTCTTTTACTCCCTTAGCCGCTAACTTTTCGGCTTCGGTTACCAAGTCTTCTATAGGGGTGCTTTTATGCTTACCACGCATTAATGGTATTGCACAGAAAGAGCAAGGTCTATCGCAACCTTCTGCAATCTTTAAATAGGCATAATTCTTAGGGGTTGTAGTTAAACGCTCTCCTATTAACTCATGCTTATAATCTGCTCCTAAAGCCTTTAATAATCCTGGTAATTCGCTTGTACCAAAATACTCATCTACATTAGGAATCTCTTTTTGTAAATCTGGCTTATAACGTTCACTAAGACATCCTGTAACAAAAACTTTATCTACAACGCCGTCTTCTTTCTTTTGAACATATTCTAAAATGGTATTAACGCTTTCTTCTTTTGCATTAGCAATAAAGCCGCAAGTGTTAATAACAACTATGTTTCCTTCTTCTTCATGTACAACTTCTTTGTCATTGGCCTTTAACTGGCCCATGAGTACTTCAGAATCATAAACATTCTTTGAGCAACCTAGAGTTACCACATTGATTTTGTTCTTCTTAAGGGTTTTTGTCCTCATAATTTAAATTGGGGTGCAAAAATACGATTTGGGTATTTAAAAACGTTAGATATGGACAAATTTACTCGTAATCTTTATTTGATTACTGTTTATTATTACCCAAATCTTAAATTAACCATGAAATTCTCCCAATATTTCAGCCTGCTTGCCGTATTATCAATTCTCGTCTCATGCTCAAGTGATTCTGAACCTACTTCGGAAACCGGTAAGAGCGGGACTCCACCAGTATTGGCTCCTATACCAACTAACACCTACTTCCCTCCTATTTCTAGAACCAATGAATGGGAAACCATATCAATGGAAACCTTAGGCTGGAACGAAGACCAAGTCGACAATCTTTATAATTTTTTAGAAGATAACAACACCGATGCATTTATAGTTTTAAAAGACGGGCGCATGGTAATTGAAAAATATTTTGGTGATTTCACTTCTGATGATAACCATGCATGGAATTCTGCAGGAAAGAATTTAACCGCAATGCTTACCGGTATTGCTCAAGAAGAAGAATTTCTTAAAATAACCGATTCTACATCAAATTATTTAGGTGAAGGTTGGTCAAGTTTACCGATTGAAAAAGAACTTAATATTACGATAGAAAACCAGCTAACTATGACTACTGGTTTAGACTACACGGTTGATAATATTTTCTGTACAGACCCAAATTGTTTGACATATTTAAATGAACCTGGTGCTTTTTGGTATTATCACAACGCACCATACACTTTATTAGACGATGTAATTGCCAATGCAACACAAAAGGATTTTAACTCGTACTTCTCTGAAAAAATCAAAGAACCAATAGGAATGCAAGGCTTATTTATTAAAGTAGGCTATAACAACGTATTTTATAGTTCCGCTAGAAGCATGGCCCGCTTTGGAATTTTAAACTTAAACCAAGGTAATTGGGACGGTTTATCTATTCTCTCGGATCAAAATTATTTTACTGCCATGACTAACTCATCGCAAAACTATAATCTTGCTTACGGTTACCTTTATTGGTTAAATGGTAAAAGTAGTTTTAGACTACCTAATTCTGAAGATGAATTTACGGGTAGTTTAATACCTAATGCGCCAGCCGATCTTTATGCTGGTTTAGGCTTAAATGACCAAAAATTATATATGGTACCAAGTCTAGACTTGGTTATTGTACGCATGGGCGGGGCAAGCAATGAAGAGCTTTTTGGTCCTTCTAGTTTCGATAATGAAATTTGGGGATTGATTAATGCCATTATTGAGTAGAATTATACATTTTAATATCATCTTGCTCATCTTGTTGATTCTTAGCAAATAAGTATTCTTATTTTTGCCTAAAATTGTAAGATGGATTTTAGAAGCATTGCCGAGAAAAGATACACGACCAAAAAATTTGATGCGTCAAAGAAAATCTCCAAGGATCAGATTGAGGATTTAAAACACATTTTAAAATTGAGTCCCTCTTCTATTAATAGCCAGCCTTGGCTATTCACATTTGTTTCTCATAATGAAACAAAAAATGCCCTAGCAGATGCTTCTTTCTTTAATGCTCCGAAAATTAAAGATGCAAGTCATCTTGTAGTTTTTAGTGTTCAAGATAATCTTGAGCAATTTGAACGTCATGTAGAAGATAATTTAGCTGAAGGTTCAGTTAACTTTTATAAGCAATTTGTAAAAGAACAACCTGCAGAAAAAACCATTAACTGGTTATCGCAACAGGTATACATTACTTTAGGTTTCTTTTTAGCTGCCTGTGCAGCTATGGAAATAGACTCCACCCCAATGGAAGGTATTGAACCTGAAAAGTATAAGGACATATTAAAAATCAAGGACCATAAAGTACTGTTCTCAGTTGCTATTGGATATCGTGATACTGAAGATGGCAATCAACCAGAATTAGTAGGTAAATCTAGATTATCGACCGACAAAGTTATTCAATCAATTGAATAAACACTAACGATTTAAACCTCTTTAGTAAGTTCGAAAACCGTGATTTCTGGTCTTACACTAAAACGAACTTGGCGTAGACAACCTAATGCCCTATTGATATAGAGCGTTCTACCTTCTTTTAAATCTTTTACACCAGCATCGTATTCTTTATTTTTTACAGGTAATAAAGGTGCAGGTAAAAATGGTGGTTTTACTTGCCCACCATGTGTATGACCAGAAAGTATCCAACCTTTGAAATTATTCCAGACAGGTAAATCGCATACATCCGGATTGTGACATAGGGCAATATTCGCTTTCTCAGGATTATATTTTGATGTTGCTTTTTCAGGATAAAAATTGCTTCCTCAAAAATCATCCATCCCTAAAAAATTGAGTCCATTTATTTCAATGGCATCATTTCTTAACATTATTACTCCCGCATTTTCTAAACTATCGGTAATATTTTTCGCTACATTATCTTCAACAAAATCAATTCCGTAATCATGATTCCCCAATATACCTATGGTACCTAATGAGCCTTTAACCACAAACTTTAAAACCTCTTGTAATTGAGTTATTTGTTCATCGTTTTCATAGGTAACATAGTCACCGGTATACACCACAAAATCAGGTTTTAAATCTTGAGCTTCTTTATATGAATCTATTATATATTGATAGTCAAATAAATTACCAACGTGAATGTCGCTGATTTGCATTACCGTTTTACCTATAAGTTCTTCTGGTATATTTCTTAATGGCATTTTTAAATGAATGAATTCCATCCAAAACGGTTCAATTTGCCAACTATATAATCCCGTCAACAAACCCAAACCAGCTCCTCCCTGAAAAGTTCTTTTTACAAAGTTTCTTCTTTTCATTTTAGCCAATCTTATTAATTCTGATAATCAGAAGGTATTATACGATTAGGAAATTTTTCTTCGTAAGCTTTCCCAATTTGCAGCAAACTTGCTTCTGAAAATTGTTTTCCAATGAATGTCAGACTTATAGGCTCGCCAGACGGTTTATATCCCATAGGCACTGTTAAAGCTGGGTATTTTGCAACTGCGGCATAACCGGCATGGTAATTATTAATAGAAATAACAGCATCTAAATTGTATGCATTAATGGCAGCATCAAAAAAGCTACGTCCATTTTTTTCAAGGTTGTTCTTAATCTGTTCCAACTCAATTGTTGTAGTAGAATCTGTTAGTATCCCCTCAAACAGCGCTTGACCATATGGAATTCTAACTAACGAATCTGCATTATTAAATGCTACTGCATCTTCAATTGAGGTAACTTTTATAACATCTGGATTAGCATACTCTTTTAGATACGTCTTTAAGTCGTTACGCATATCTATATTTAGAATACTTAAAAAACCATCCATTGATACTTCTGGTGGTGTAAATTCTATTATGGTCGCACCCGCCTCTTTTAAATTTTGAACTGTTTCTTTATAAATACTATCAGTTTCCATTAAATCTTTAATAGCACCTAATTTAATTTCCGAAAAAACTTTTGGATGTATCCCTGCAGACAATATACCTGGATAATTATCTTCTACCGATGCCGAATCTAATTTATCATACCCTAGCATTGCAGATAACAAAATAGCATTATCCTTTACATTTTTAGTCATAGGACCAGGAGTATCTAAAGTGCTTGATATAGGTACAATACCTGATCGACTCAACAATCCAATAGTCGGTTTTAAACCAACAACTGAGTTTTGACTACTGGGCGACAAAATTGAACCAGACGTTTCTGTACCTACTGCTGCAACAGCATAATTGGCAGAAACTGCCGTTCCACTGCCAGAACTTGAACCTCCAGTTTCAAATATTCTTCTACCATATGGATTAAGTGTTTGACCACCATATGCACTATACCCTACTGGACAACCTGAACATAAGAAATATGCCCATTCGCTTAAGTTTACTTTTCCTAAAATTAAAGCTCCATTCTTCTTAAGTTGCTGAACAATAAAGGAATCATCCACCTCATTATCCATTAAGGCTATTGACCCTGCGGTCGTTTTCATGCCTAATGTATTAATATTGTCTTTCAATAAAATTGGCATTCCAAATATAGGATGCTGGATTTGAGTCGCCACGCCCATTTGATTTTGCTTGTCTAACTCTCGCGCTTGTTCAACTACATCCTTGTTAAGTGCAATTACCGTATTTAAAGTAGTGGCATTATTCAACTCATATTTATAAATACGATACAAATAAAAAAGGACCAAATTTTCATACGTCAGCCTATCTTCTTTAATATGGTTTCGAATGGTAAAAATATCTTGTTCCAATACTAAAGGAATCAGCTTTTGATATTCAGATTCAGTCAGTTTTGAAACTTCATCATATAAAGGTGCAAATACTTCATTTTTATCAAGAACCTTAGATTGAATTAACTTGTATTGCATACGACCATTCTCATGATTGTTATTTGCTGCAACTTCAATAGAATCATTATAGGGTATCCAAAGAATTACTTCTACTTTTTTCGACTCCTGCTCGCTTTTACATGCGCTTAATAAAATGACAAGAATTAATAAAATATGCTTCTTCATATCGTTATTTATTATGAGGTAACAAGGTCTGCCACTTTCTAATATTATTTTCATTCAAGCGCACAAACTCATCTTTACCTTCCTTTCTAGCTAGTTCTAAAGATAGCTCAGCTACTTTAATTGCTTCTGTATATCTATTTAAATCTGCTAAAATTAAAGATCGTATTCTATGATAATAATAAGTATCACCGCCTTTCTCAATTGCTGAATCTACATAACTAAGCGCTTCTATCAAATAAATACCTTGCTCTTGATAATATCTGGCAGTTTCATAAAAAGTTTGTGCTGACGCTGAGCTTGATAATTCTTTATCTATCTGCCTTTGCATTATAGATTTGGTATCCAATTGAATAGGTATAGAAATCTGGGTGTTTCCCCAACTCCAGATCATTGATGCACGATTATGGTCTAATTCATCAAAGGAAATTAGAAAAGTCTCTTGAAAATCGTGTGTTTTGATAGGTAGAACTAAAATACGAAGTGCATCCTCTTTAGGATTATAATTTGTTCTGCCATCGCCCCAATGTGTACTATTATTATGAAATACTATCTGCCATTGATCCTTTTCTGGGAAAGCATACAGAGCATAAATCCCCTTTTTTAATTCTTGATTATCAATGATAACGTCAGAATCAAAAGAAATTTTTGTGGATTCATTAGCGCCAACCCGCCAAATTCGACCATAAGGAACCAGTCCAGGTTCACCATTTTCTTGATTACCGAACAATGTTCGTCCTCTAGCAGATGGTCTTGAATATTCAATGATAATTTTTGAAAGCCCTACTTTTTGCTCTACCCTAGAAAACGGACTAGCTTTCGGGTGATTCATTTGTCCCCAACCTACATTATAAATTATAAAGGATAAAATGAACCAGCTATATTTCAATTTTATTTTTTAAAGAATGAATCTACAAACTCGTGTTTATTGAATGCCTGTAAATCTTCAATACCCTCACCGACACCAATATATTTAACCGGTATTTTAAATTGATCCGAAATACCAATTACTACCCCACCTTTTGCAGTACCATCTAATTTGGTTATGGCCAAAGCAGTAACCTCGGTAGCTTTAGTAAATTGTTTTGCTTGTTCAAATGCATTTTGCCCCGTAGATCCATCAAGCACTAAAAGAACTTCATGAGGTGTGTTTTCTACAACTTTTTGCATAACACGTTTAACCTTTGTCAATTCATTCATTAAATTAACCTTATTATGTAAACGTCCAGCAGTATCAATAATAACAACATCAGCATCTTGAGTTATAGCCGAGCTTAATGTATCAAAAGCAACAGAAGCTGGATCACTTCCCATTTGCTGTTTAACTATTGGCACATCTACACGATCTGCCCATACTTGTAATTGATCTATCGCAGCAGCTCTAAAGGTATCTGCAGCCCCTAAGACTACTTTTAAGCCTTGATTTTTAAATCTATATGCCAATTTACCAATGGTAGTTGTTTTACCTACGCCGTTTACCCCAACAACCATAATTACATATGGCTTTGTATCTTTAGGTATTTGAATATCGCCATCATCATTATCATTTGTTTCAGATAATAGTCCGGCAATCTCAGCCCTTAATATAGCATTGAGTTCGTCTGTACCTACGTACTTATCACTAGCTACCCTAGCCTCAATCCTTTGTATAATTTTTAAAGTAGTATCTACACCAACATCAGAAGAAACCAAAACTTCTTCTAAATTATCCAGTACATCATCATCTACTTTAGACTTACCGGCAACCGCTTTTCCTAACTTAGAAAAAAAACTGGTCTTGGTTTTTTCCAAACCTTTATCTAAGGTTTCTTTTTTCTGGGAAGAAAATATTTTTTTAAATAAGCTCATTGTTAATCATATGGTTATTCAAATATAAAAATTAAAAAGCCCCTTTCGTAGGAAAGGGGCTCAATAACTATTAAAAGTTATAATTCTTATTTCTTGGCAATCCAAGCATCTACCAATTCTGGTGGCATAACTTGCTCAACAAAAACGTAAGCACCTGATTTTGGTGACTTAACCATCTTTATAGCTTTTGTCAATCTTTTAGAACTTGTCTGTAAACTTGCTACGGTCTTCTTAGCCATGTCTTATGTTTTTAGTGATTCTCTTAAAGAAAGAATCTATTTAATTTCTTTATGAAGGGTCATTCTCTTAAGAATAGGATTGAATTTTTTAATTTCCAATCTCTCAGGAGTGTTCTTCTTATTTTTTGTTGTGATATATCTTGAAGTACCTGGTTGACCAGATTCTTTATGCTCTGTGCATTCTAATATAACTTGTATTCTATTACCTTTCTTTGCCATCTTAATGCTCTATTTTCCAGATTACTTAATAACGAATCCTTTTGCTTTTGCTTCTTTCAAAACAGCAGATATTCCTTTTTTATTGATACTCTTTAAAGCTCTTGTAGAAACTTTAATAGTAATCCAACGGTCTTCTTCAGGAATGTAGAAACGCTTTTTAGATAGATTTACATCAAATCTTCTTCTCGTTTTATTAATTGAAAACGAAACATTGTTTCCAAACATCGCCTTCTTCCCCGTAATTTCACATACTTTTGACATCGTGCTGACTTTTTCTTTTAAACAGGGTGCAAATTTATATCTTTTTTATCGTTCCAACAACAATAAAGATCACATTTTTAAAATTTCTTTTTGAAGAAGCTCAAAAGCCTTATTTACAGACTTTTCCACAACACGCTCGCGTGTACTCCCCATTTGAAATTCTTGTACAAAATGTAACATTGCCCCTTCAATTGCAATAAACACAGTTCCTACTTCTGCATTTGAGTCCCCTTTTGTAGGTCCTGCATTACCAGTAGTAGCTATTGCAAAATCGGTTTTCATTAACTCTCTTGCTCCTTTCGCCATAGCTGTTGCAACTTCTGCACTCACTACCGAATACTCCTCAATTAACTCTTTAGGCACCTTTAAAACATTAATTTTAGCTTCCGTAGCATAACTTACCACACTACCCTTAAAATAACTAGAGGCGCCAGGTATAGAAGTTATTTTTTCAGCTATTTTACCACCTGTGAAACTTTCGGCAGTAGACAAGGTTAAATTTTTACTTGTCAATAACTTAGCGACAATCTCTTCTAAGCTCTCATCATCTTCTAAACCGAATATTATATCGTTAATTAGTGGATAAAGTTTTTCAGTCTCTGCCTCCATTGCAGATGCTAACTCATCATAATTAGGTCCTTTTCCAGATAATCGCAATCTTACCTTTCCTAAATTAGGCAGATACGCCAATTTAATATTTGAAGGCAGTTCATCTTCCCAAGTTTCAATGCGTTTCGCTATAGCGCTTTCACCCATTCCATAAGTAACTATGGTTCTATGAATAATATGAGGTCGCTTATAGTAAGCCGCTAATTTTGGGATTACAGATTCCGTCATTAAGTGCTTCATCTCAAATGGCACTCCTGGCATTGAAATGAAAGTTACTTCATCTTGCCTAATCAACATACCGGGTGCGGTACCGTTTGCATTATGTAAGACCTCGGCCCTACTGGGCACCAAGGCTTGCATTCTATTTATATCTGATATAGGTGTATTACTAATATATTTTGCAAATAACTCTTCTACGTGAGCTAGAACCTCTGCATTCTCAACAAGTTCATCATTAAAATATTCACACAACGTGTGTTTGGTAATATCGTCTTTTGTAGGACCAAGTCCGCCAGTTATCAATACAATATCCACACGCTCTGATGCTTCTTTAAAAGCATTTAATAAATGAATGCGTTCGTCTTGTATAGATGTTATCTGATACACAGAAACACCTATCTTATTAAGTTCTTTAGCTATAAATGCGGAATTGGTATCAATGACTTGACCAATGAGAATTTCATCGCCAATGGTAATTATTTCTGCAAGCATTATAAATGAAAATCATTTTTTAATTCTGCTACAACCTGATTTATATCGGTTTTTAACATTGGAAATTTCTCCTCTATCTCTGCCATATTCGCCTCTTGCTTACCCAAAGTTTCTAACTCTAAAGCAATAGCTCGTGTTTGCTCCATACCCAACAAGTCTACATTAGGCTTTATTTTATGGGCAAGTTTGTATACTTGATCATGGTCTTTTGCCAGTAGGGCTTTTTCTAAAGCTTCTAAATCTTCAGGCACTTCTTCCAAAAAAACAGATATTACAGAATTTATAAAATCCTGATCCCCCTCTGCCATCTCGTTAATCTTATCCAGGTTATAAATCATTATTTAATTTTTAAGGTAAAAAGCTCTTTATCTTCCAAACTCCCCGAAAGATAGTCATTTGGACTTATTTTCCCAACACCGGCAGGAGTTCCGGTAAAAACAATATCTCCTTTTTTTAACATGAAAAAAGTTGAAACATAAGCTATAATTTCATCAATTTTCCAAAGCATTAAACTCGTATTTCCATCTTGGACGACCTCGCCATTTTTTAACAGCTTAAAATTAAGATCATCAATATTTTTAAAATCGGTTTTAGGAAGCCACTCCCCTATAACAGCTGCACCATCAAATCCCTTGGCTTTCTCCCAAGGTAATCCTTTTTCTTTCAATTTAGATTGTAAATCTCTTGCTGTAAAATCTATTCCAAGTCCAATTTCGTCATAATAAGTATGCGCAAATTCTTTACCAATGTGCTTACCTACTTTTTTTATTTTCACTAATACCTCAACTTCATAATGAATATCGTTTGAGAATTCTGGTATATAAAAATCTTGTTGCTTCGGTAACACTGAAGAATCTGGCTTTATAAAAACTACCGGTTCTTCTGGTTTCTCGTTCTTAAGCTCATCGATATGTGCAGTATAATTTCTGCCAATACATATAATCTTCATATTAATTTTATCTTTTCTTAGACATTTTCAAACTTATGGCAGGTATCAAATTCTCGTTATTTCCCGGTGCCTTTATAGAAAAATCACTCCATTCGCCCATACCATAAACCATCGTTTTAAACTTTTGGTTTTTTTGATAAACCGCAGCAAAGGTCGGTGCAAACCTATCTTCTATAACTTTCTTATTGGTAATCGCATGCTTATAGGTATTCGTATACCAATTATAAGGAAGAAACAACCACTCTAAGCCTACATATATACCTTCTTCTGGAATTCTTATACCCATACTAGATAAGTCAATTGACACAAAATCTTCTGTCTTAGAACTCTCTAAAATAATGCTCTTGCGAATTAAATCGTGATTTGGCTTACGAGTCTTTTTGTCCACATCATATAAGCGAAGTCTAAATTTTGATGATTCTCTTTTGAATTTGCCATTTTGTTGCACATAGATGGTAATTCTCTCCAGATACTTTTTTGCCGCCCCAATATTAGGGAAGTACAAAGCCAATACCCAAGGGGTTTCTGCAGATGAAAATCCACTTTTAATACTGTAAGAACTAATTGGATTTAATACTTGCGAATCTCCTAAACTATGAGAAACTACAACTTCTTCAAGCTCAAAAGACCCTTCTTTTAAGTATATCTTTTTATTTTCAGAAATAACCTTTGCAGGCATTATTGTGTCTTTAAAACCTAATGCCGAAATATGAACGTCTCGTTCTAAATATGATTCTGGAACATCGATATAAAAATAACCTTTCTCATCACTAGAAGTTCCTTTAAGAGTTTTTAGAAAACTAATGTTCGCATACGGTACAGATTTTGACTTTTCATCGAACACGTGCCCTTCAACCAAAACTTCTTGAGCATGCCCTACACCCACTATCAAAAAAAATATTACTAAAAAAATGCGCATTAATTAACCTAGTTTATTATTGAGTTTACTCAATTTAATTTGAGTAAGAATCTTTTTAGTGTATAATGGAAAATCGGCATTAAGCATCCAACCAAAATAGCCTGGTTCTTTTTCCAAAACTGCATGTACCTTTTTCCCTTTATGCTTACCAAATGAAAATACCTCTTCACCTTCTTCATCCATCGCAATAAAACCTGCAAAATCGACAGATTGTTTTCTTCTAGAAAATTCAGATAGTTTTTTGATATTATTTTCTAAATCTGGGTACCTATCCAACTGCGAAAGCAACACTTCGTAAGTCGCATTTGTATCTGCCGCTGCACTATGTGCATTGGTAAGATCTTTATCACAATAAAACTTATATGCGGCTTCTAGCGTCCGTTTTTCCATCTTATGAAAAATGGTCTGGACATCTACAGATACCGTATTCTTCATATCAAAATCAATATCGGCACGTAGCAATTCTTCTGCCAATAAAGGGATATCGAATCGGTCTGAATTAAACCCTCCTAAATCACTATCCTTTACAATCTTATAAATCTCTTTAGCAAGCTCCTTGAATGTTGGTTCGTTCGCCACCTTTTCATTGGTAATACCATGCACTGCAATTACCTCATCTGGTATTACCATTTCAGGATTAACAAGCCATGTTTTACTTTCTTTATTTCCATTAGGATATACCTTAAGTATTGCTATTTCTACAATACGATCCTTTGCAACATTGATGCCAGTTGTTTCTAAATCAAAGAAGCAAATAGGTCTGGTAAGCTTTAATTCCATACGTGTTCTACTTTTAACAAAGATACCTTTTCGTTTTTTAGACGCACAAAGTTACCTCTGTTTAATTTATTCCAAGAAGAGAAATCTGAAAAACTATAGCATAAATCAATTGTTAGAACAAAACTAGTCATACTTAAACAACTGTAAATGAAAATACAACCAAAAAAATACCCCATTAATACTTTAAGCATTATGGGGCATCTGATTATTTTAAATTTTAGAATTACACCTCTCGGTTAACATCCCATCCTTCTAGGTAGTCTGCAACAGCTTTCGCGAACATACTACCCAAAGCACCGTTTACCACTCTGTGATCATAACTATGAGATAAATACATTTTGCTACGAATAGCTATTACATCTCCTTCAGATGTTTCTATAACAGAAGGAATTTTACGTATTGCACCTAAAGCCAAAATACCTACTTGCGGTTGATTGATAATAGGAGTACCAAAGACACTACCAAATGTACCAACATTGGTTACAGTATATGTTCCCCCTTGAACCTCGTCTGGTTTTAATGCATTATTTCTAGAACGGTCTGCCAAATCGTTTACCACCTTAGCTATACCCATCAAGTTCAATTGATCTGCATTCTTAATTACAGGAACAATAAGATTACCGTCTGGCAATGCAGCTGCCATACCTATATTGATATTTTTCTTCTTAACAACAGTATCACCATCTAAAGAAATATTCATCATAGGATATTTCTTTAATGCTTTAGCTACGGCTTCCATAAAGATTGGTGTGAAGGTAAATTTCTCTCCTTCTCTCTTAAAGAACCCATCTTTAATTTTATTACGCCAAGTAACAATATTAGTAACATCAACCTCTATAAAACTCTGTACATGAGCTGAAGTAGAAACACTATCTGTCATATGCTTGGCAATCAACTTGCCCATTCTTGTCATTGGTATAACCTCGTCTCCACGAGAAACCTGCATTTTAGGTTTTTCAGTAACCGCTGTATTCGTTGCTACCTCTTTTTCTTGCGAAACTGTATTTGAGCTTACTACTTTTTGTGTCGCCTCTACCGTTTTAGCTGCAACTTCTTTGACAACAGGCTTACTAACTCCGTTTTTTACATAACTTAAGATATCATCTTTAGTTACTCTTCCATCCTTTCCTGTACCAGCAATTTGATCTAGAACCTCAAAAGAAATACCTTCTTCTTTGGCTATATTTTTAACTAAAGGAGAATAGAATCTGTCTGAACTTCCATTTACATGAACTGAAGATGTTTCTGCTTTCGCATGTACTACAGCAGATTCTGCTGCAGAAATCATTTCCTCTTGTACAGGTTCTTCTTCTACAACATCATTTCCTGTATTTGAAATTTCACTAACATCAACATCATCACCAACCTGTATAATTGCCACAGTTTGACCTACTTTGACAACATCATCAACATTATAACATTTCTCTAAAAGAATACCGTCGACCTCACTTGGCACTTCACTATCAACCTTATCTGTAGCAATTTCAAAAATGGCTTCGTCCATCTCAATTGTATCACCTACCTCTTTCAACCATGACGTTAATGTTGCTTCTGCAACACTCTCTCCCATACGTGGTAGTTTTAATTCAAATTTTGACATATCGATAATTTAAAGCTTGTTTTGTTTATATTTTTTGCAAAAATAATAAAATAAATACCTTTTTATTGATATTTACTTTAAATACAATAACTAATCTTGACGTAATGAACCTTCAAACGGTACTCTATTCAAAATACTTCTTCCTAAAGTGACTTCATCGGCGTATTCAAGTTCATCGCCTACCGCTATACCTCGTGCAATTGTAGAAGTTTTAACCTCTAACCCTTCTATCTGTCTGTAGATATAAAAATTCGTGGTATCTCCCTCCATAGTAGAACTCAACGCAAAAATTAATTCCTTTATTACGCCTTTTCTCACTTTATCTACTAACGTTCCAATTTTCAAATTTTGAGGACCAATACCTTCCATAGGAGATATTTTACCTCCAAGCACATGGTACTTACCCCTAAATTGTTCTGTATTTTCTATAGCCATTACATCTCTAATATCTTCAACAACGCAAACCAATGCATCATCTCTTTTAGGGTTTGCACATATTTCACACATAGTTGTATCGGAAATATTATGACAATTTTGACAAAATTGAATTTTGCCCCGTAAATTAACTAATGATGTAGAAAGGTTTTCTGTACGCTGTTCTGGTTGCTTCAACAAATGAAGCACCAAACGTAAAGCCGTACGTTTGCCAATACCTGGCAATTGCGAGACTTCGTACACTGCGTTTTCTAATAATTTAGATGAAAAATCCATAGCTTTTATTCGGTATAAATTTACAACTAAACTTGAAAATCATACCCCACCATTTTCACAAAATTATTTAACATTTAAAAAGTTTAGAAAATAAAAATATTGAACACGAACAAACAACGCTAAGAACTGTATTCCAAAATCTAAAATTCTATTAATTATTTATCATGACCAGCTTCAATAATTGTAAGTAATAATGCTAATTTAATAGCCTCGGCCCCATTTTCATTAACCCACCATTCATGAAGAGAATGTGCGCCTCCGCCAACACCACCTCTTCCAATTGTTATTGCAGGGACACCTATGGAAATAGGAATATTACCATTTGTAGAACCTCTAGTTAGGCTTGGCTCATATCCAAACAATTTAGTAGCGCTTATAGCTCGCTGTACTAACGGGGTATCTAACGAAAGTTCTCCAGACGGTCTATCCCCAATCTTTATTAACTCTAATGAAATTTTATCATCAATACCTGTGTTATTATACTCCTCTAAAGCTGTTTGCATTGACTGTTTAAAAATAGCTTCTACCTCTTTTAATCTACCACTATCAACAGATCGCATATCCACTTCCATCCAAGATTCAAAAGGTATCGAATTTACAGAAGTGCCACCTCCTATTCTACCTATATTAAAACTTGTTTTAGCACCTTCATCGGTAAAAGCTTTTGCATTCTCCGTAAATTCTTTAATTGCAAAACCAAGCGCATGATGAGGATTTGCCAACCCGAAAGCTCCCCATGAATGACCTCCTTTTCCCGTAAACAAAGCTTTATATCTAACCGAACCTAATCCTGCATTATTAACCCTGCCAATAGCGCCGCCATCAATTGAAATCCAAGAGTCTATTTTTGTTGCACCTTTATTAAATAAATGTTTAACGCCTCTTAAATCTCCTATACCTTCTTCACCAACCGTACCAACAAACCAAACATCTGCTTTAGTTTTTATATCAGTTTTTTTCATTGCCTTAAAAATAGCTATCAACATAGAGAGTCCTCTTGTATCATCACCAACGCCTGGTGCAAATAGGGTATCTCCTTTTTTTACCACTTTTACATCTGTGCCTTCTGGAAAAACCGTATCTAAATGTGCATCCAAAACAACTACCTTACCTCCTTCTGTTCCTTTTCTAATTCCAATAACATTACCAACCTCATCTATAGACACGCTTTCCAAACCTGCTTCAATAAACATATTTTTAAATGCCTCTGCTCTTTTAGCTTCCATGAATGGTGGGGCCGGAATTTCGGTCAACTGAATTAAATCCTTCTCCGTTTCATTTTCAATTGCATCTATAAATTCAAAAGCACTTGTAATACTCTTATCTTTAAGCAGCTTCCCAACCTCCTTGTTTATCTTCTTATCCGTAATTAGACTTTCCTGACCAATCAATACATTACCCATTAATAAACTGATTACCATTAAATGAAGTAAAGCCCTATTCTTTAAAAGAAATTCTCGTCGCATGATTATTTTTATTTAGAATTTAATACTTGAAAAGGTATCAAAATTTAATGGGTAAAGAAATGTTCAATTCGTTTTTTACATACTAATTGAACATTTCTCAATTTATACTCTAAGATTTTAAGTTATCGCTCTACCTCCTGTAACTTTTTGTAATTTGCCGCAAATTTTACAACATGAACGCCTCTCATATTTTACTATTAATTTCAGGTTACTTTGTTTTGCTTTTAATTATCTCCTATTTCACTGGCAAAAACGATTCTAACGAAGATTTTTTTAAGGCAGGAAAACAATCTCCGTGGTACTTGGTTGCATTTGGTATGGTGGGCGCATCTTTATCTGGCGTAACATTTATATCTGTTCCTGGCTGGGTAGAAGCATCTGAGTTTAGCTATATGCAAGTAGTTTTCGGATATTTCTTAGGGTATATGGTAACTGCTTTTGTTCTGCTGCCGATTTATTATAAACAAAATGTAACTTCCATATATGAGTATTTAGATGACCGATTTGGCTTTGTCAGTTATAAAGTTGGAGCAATCTCCTTTTTTATATCAAGAGTTCTCGGTGCAGCTTTTAGATTATTTTTAGTAGCTATTGTTCTTCAACAATTTGTATTCGACGCATGGAACGTTCCTTTTGAAATCACCGTTATTCTTTCTATACTACTAATATGGATATATACTTTTAGAGGAGGAATAAAAACCATTGTATGGACAGATACACTACAAACACTATTTATGCTAGTATCTGTAGGGCTTTCTATTTATTTTATATTAGATAAAATGGATTGGACGTTCATTGAATTTTTAAACTCCCAAGAATTAAGTAAATACAGCAAAACATTTTTTACAGATGACCTTTCCTCGAAAAATCATTTGGTAAAATCATTTTTAGGAGGAATGTTCATTACAATTTGTATGACTGGACTTGATCAAGATATGATGCAAAAAAACCTGACTTGCAGAAATTTAGGGGAAGCTCAAAAGAATATGGTCAGTTTTAGTATTGTATTGGTAGTTGTCACTTTCGTATTCATGCTACTAGGCGCGTTACTGTTCATCTATGCAGATGCCCATAACATCACTATCCCTCTTATGGACGGTTCACCGAAATCTGATTTATTGTTTCCTGAAATTGCCTTAAATAGCGGCTTGGGTATAACCGTTGCAGTCACTTTTATGCTTGGTTTAATTGCTGCTGCATATAGTAGTGCAGACAGTGCTCTTACCTCTTTAACGACATCATTCTGTGTAGATTTTCTTAATACAGAAAAGAAATCTGAGCATGTAGCCAAAAAGACACGTAGAATTACGCACATTGGCATGAGTATACTACTTATACTAGTGGTAATTTCTTTTAAATATATTCTAGATAAAAATGTTATTGACGGCCTTTTAACCGTAGCCTCATATACTTACGGTCCTTTATTAGGACTATTCTCTTTTGGCATATTCACTAAACATCAAGTAAAAGATAGATATGTTTGGATTGTTGCCCTTATTTGCGTGTCTGTTATTCTAGTTTTAGCGAAGCTACCTAGCGAATATTTGGGAGGTTATATTTTTGGATACGAACTTTTACCGTTGAACGGCCTACTGACATTTATAGGTTTATGGCTCATTCGTAAGAAAAACACCTCGGCTGACAAGGAAGATATTACTTAATATTGCCTGGTACTCAACAGCACTAAAGTACATGCTACTTCCGCTTCTATACCATTGTTTTTTAATAATTTATAGAAATCAGAATTTTCAGTTCCAGGATTAAAAATTACCCGTTTTGGAGACAAAGAAATAATACTATTATAATATTCTTCTTGTCTTTTTGGATTTATATATAGGGTTATTGTGTGAATATCACTAATTTCGTCCAAACTATTATTGATATTGACTCCAGAAACCACTCCTTCCCTTAACCCGAAGGCTAAAGTTTCTACCCCCGAATCTACCAGTCTATGTATAGCTAAGTTACTATATCGAGTTGGTTTTAACGAGGCTCCGAACACTAGGGTCTTTTTCATGATAAATAAATGTTAAAAATTCACTAACATGTAACTAATAAGGCAATATTTCGTCTATTAGTAAAGTTAGATACTCTCTGAGTATAAAAATATTGTTGGTAACGCTATATGTTTATAGTTAATGGTTAGTGTTTAGTATAGCCTATCAGCATTTGAAGCCCGACTTCCAATTCATTTTGGAATGTTCGGGTTTCTTCTTTTAATGCCTTTTCATAAAAGACGTTACTTCCACGATTACCTTTCTTTAAAACCCAAAAATTGTATCATTAAAGTAACAATAAGGACTTAATTGCGTCTATTACTTTATATAGTGGTATTTAATATAGAAGATTGGTTGGTTTTTTCTTATTAGGTAAACTATATAGCACCCATAGCAAAAACTACGGGTGCTTTATTTTTACCATCTTATTATTACGCTACCCCAGGTAAAACCACTACCAAATGCGGCTAAGACTACCAAGTCTCCACTTTTTACCTTACCAGCCTCCCAAGCTTCTGTAAGTGCTATAGGAATAGAAGCAGCTGTAGTGTTACCGTATTTCATAATATTATTGAAAACTTGGTCATCACTCAACTGAAATTTCTTTTGAATAAATTGAGATATTCTTAAATTGGCTTGATGTGGCACCAATAAATTAATGTCAGTAGACTTCAATTTATTCTTCTCTAAACCTTCAATAATAACTTCGCTAAAACGAACAACTGCATTCTTAAATACGAATTGCCCATTCATATATGGAAAGTAAGATTCATCATTAGGGTCATTATCTGCAATAATATCGTTAACCCATCTTTTACCCATACCAGGGGCAATTAAAGATAATTCTTCAGCATGCTGACCTTCAGAATGTAAATGAGTAGATAATATACCTTTTGTGTTATCTTCTTCTCTTGATAAAACAGCTGCACCAGCACCATCACCAAAAATTACAGAGACTCCCCTACCTCGTGTAGTCATATCCAATCCATGAGAATGAAGTTCTGAACCAATAACAAGTACATTTTTGTACATACCTGTTTTAATATACTGATCGGCAATTGAGATTGCATATACAAAACCAGAACATTGATTACGAACATCTAATGCACCAACAGTTTTAATACCTAAGTCTCTTTGCACTAAAACCCCTGGTCCAGGAAAATAATAATCCGGACTCAAGGTTGCAAATACTATAAAATCAATATCGTCTTTGTCTATACCTGCTCTTTCGATAGCAATTTTAGCGGCTTTCACACCCATGGTCGTAGTTGTATCACCATCACCCTTAACAACATGCCTTCTTTCTTTTATGCCGGTACGTTCTTGGATCCAAGCATCATTTGTATCCATCACCTTTGACAAATCATCGTTTGTCACTACGTTATCAGGCACATAATGACCTAAGCCAATTATTTTTGAATTATACATAGTAATATTTTAACCCTGATAAAGCTCAGGTATAATTAGTGTTGCAATATAAACAACTATTAAGAATTCTATTTAAAAATATAACATTCGCTAACTATTGAGAATAGTAGTTGCGTGCTTAATTTAGATACTTCTTATAGTCGTTTACTATAATATTAGCTTTTAAATCATGAAGTAGATTATAAAGGCCAAAAAATGTACGATTCATATATAAAAAATGCTTTGAACCTCTGTTCCCATTCATTTTTCTAATTTGTTTGTCTGAGGAAAACTGTTCTCCTAAATCTGCAATTTTACCCCAAAACACTTCATCGCCAAAATCAAAATGTTCATTATGAAATGGTGATGTAAATAAACTTAGCAATTGATGAAATATCTCTTTAAAGAATAAAATTTCTTCTGGCGTATCTGAATGCATTAAAATCTCAAGTTCATATAGCTTCTCCGTAAACTTCTTTTCATCTGATATAATTTCTGGTCTAGCCAATTCAAAATAAGGAACATAGAATGAGTCAGGCACTTCTTTTATACAACCAAAATCTATCGCAATTAGCTCATTGTCATTATCTACTAAAAAATTACCTGGGTGAGGATCTGCATGTACTTTACGTAATCCGTGAATTTGAAACATGTAAAAATCCCATAATGCCTGACCCAATTTATCGCCTATAGTTTGTGAGAAATTAGTTTTTGTAAATTCACTCAAATGCTTACCGGTCATCCAATCCATTGTAATAATACGCTCGCTCGAGAGCTCGGTGTAATACTCTGGGAAATTTATATTCGGTATTATTTTACAAGCTTTAGTAATCTCTTGGCTTTGGGCAACTTCTAAAATATAGTCTGTTTCTTCAACCAATTTATTCTCGACTTCTTTAAAGTATTTTTCTGAGTCTTTGCCTTTTAAATTAAACATACGAATAGCAATTGGTTTTACTATTGCCAAATCGCTACTTATACTTTGTGCTACCCCAGGATACTGAATTTTAACGGCTAAATTCTTGCCGTCTTTAGTTGCTTTATGAACCTGCCCTATACTTGCTGCATTTATAGAATCTTTATCGAATGTATCAAATACCTCTTCAGGGTATTTGTCTAAATACTTTTTAAATGTTTTTCTTACTAAAGGTGCAGATAATGGAGGAACTGAAAACTGAGATAAAGAGAACTTTTCTACATACGCATTCGGTAGTAGATTCTTTTCCATACTCAACATTTGAGCGACTTTAAGGGCACTACCCTTCAAAGACTTTAGCCCATCATAAATATCTGTGGCGTTATCTTCGTTTAACTCGTCTTTAGTAGTATCTGGATTGATAATTTTTTTACCAAAATACTTGGCATAATTCCCGCCAATTTTAGCGCCTGTTTTCACAAGCTTACTTGCACGTTCTATCTTTCCTGTAGGTATTTTATCTAGTGTTTTCAAATTGCAAAATTTAGATTAGGCAAAAGTTTCCTTATATAGAAATTTTCCAAAATCTAGAATATTCTCTAAAGGCGTATTATCAAAGACATCAAATATGGTGTTGACAGATTTCTCGATAGCTACATCTGTTTTTTCAAATCCAGCAGAATCATCGGACTTCCAAAAGTTCAACAAGAACATGGTTTGTAACCAAGCTCCCTCTGAAAACAACTGTGGATTGTGCTTCGTTATTTTAGAACTCTTATTTTGATTACCGTCAGCAATCAAAACTTTTGCAAACTCTTTAATATTCTTTCGAAGGCCTTTTAATTGCTCCATATTTTTTAATGGACTTGGAGCGTTATCCATTACAAACAACACATAGCTTCTATTTAATGTCAGTACCTCGAAAAAAGTATAGAAAAACGTGAGCATTTTATCTCTGTTCGTAAAATCTTGATACTCTTTATTTTTTTGAATAACATTAACTGTGTTTTCATAAAAAGTATTCCAAATACCCTTTTTGATTGCATCTATAGAACCGAAATAAAGGTAAAAATCTGATTCTTCAATAGCATTTACTTTACAAAATTTATAAACTGTCTTAGGTAATTTTTCATTCTCCAAAACAAAGTCCATAAACATGGTAATAATTGAATCTTTAGTTACTTTTTTAGCTTTAGCAGACATATCAATTTATTTTATTAAAAGGTACGATGCAGATTTCATAGTTAGTAGTTTTTATGAAACATTAGCTTTTGTTTAGTAAAAACGTGCTATTGAATAATAGCACGTTTTCAAACAACCTAACCAATAAATAATCAACATGTGATTATGCTTAAAATTCTTTTTCATAGCACTTTTTCATAACCACAAGACAAATATACATAATGTTTAACCTTTTTTAATTATTCATAAACAAAAATATATGTTAAACTTTAAAAAGTCAAATAACTGTCAGTTTGTCACGATAACCTATTGTGGTATTTTTTTTGACCAATAGCAACAAACAATCATATTAACAATAGCTACACTAAAAGTGGCGTAAAAAATATAAAAAATGGCAACAGGTAAAATTAATGTGTCGGTAGACAACATTTTTCCACTAATCAAGAAGTTCTTGTATAGTGACCATGAAATTTTTCTAAGAGAATTAATTTCGAATGCAACAGATGCAACCTTAAAAATGAAGCACTTGACCACTATTGGCGAGGCAAAGGTTGAATATGGCAATCCTATTATTGAAATCAAGGTTGATAAAGAAGGTAAAAAACTTCATATCATTGATCAAGGTCTTGGTATGACCGAAGAAGAAGTTAAAAAATACATTAATGAGGTAGCATTTTCTGGTGCTGAAGAGTTTTTGAACAAATATGAAGATTCTGCTAAAGATTCAGGAATTATAGGTCATTTTGGTCTAGGTTTCTATTCTGCATTTATGGTAGCCCATAAGGTAGAGATTATTACCAAGAGTTATAAAGATGAGCCGGCTGTACAATGGTCTTGTGATGGTTCTCCTGAATTTATCATGGAGCCAGCTGAAAAAGACACTCGTGGTACTGAAATCATTCTTCATATAGCCGATGATTCTACCGAGTTTTTAGAAGACGGTAAAATAAACAGCTTATTAAGTAAGTATAATAAGTTTATGCCTATTCCGATTAAATTTGGAATGAGAACTGAAACCTTACCAAAACCTGAAGGAGCAAAAGAAGAAGATCCTGCACCTACTGAAGAGGTAGATAACATCATTAACAATCCAAACCCGGCATGGACAAAGCAACCTGCAGATTTAAAGCCAGAAGACTATAAGAGTTTTTACAGAGAGCTTTACCCAATGCAGTTCGAGGAGCCTTTATTCCATATTCATTTAAATGTGGATTATCCTTTTAACCTTACCGGTATTCTTTATTTCCCAAAACTTTCTAACGATTTAAATCAGCAGAAAGACAGAATTCAATTATATCAAAATCAAGTTTTCGTTACAGATAACGTTGAAGGTATAGTACCTGAATTCTTAACGATGCTACGTGGAGTTATTGACTCTCCAGATATTCCTTTGAACGTATCGCGTTCTTACTTACAGGCAGATGGTGCTGTGAAGAAAATTTCTTCTTACATCACTAGAAAAGTTGCTGATAAGATGAACTCACTTTTTAAAAACAATCGTGAGGAATTTGAAGCTAAATGGAACGATATTAAAATCGTGATTGAGTACGGAATGCTTTCTGAAGATAAATTCTTTGATAAGGCAGACAAGTTCGCTCTTTACCCGACGGTAGATGGTAGTTACTTTACGTTTGGCGAGTTACAGGAAAAAATCAAAGACACGCAGACAGATAAAGACGGTAAAACAGTTATTCTTTATACCTCTGATAAGGAAGCCCAACACAGTTATATTGAAACTGCCAAAGCTAAAGGATATGAAGTACTTTTATTAGACTCTCCTATTATTGGTCACTTAATGCAAAAGTTAGAAAGTTCTAAAGAGAATATTTCTTTTGCACGTGTTGATGCTGACCATATTGATAAATTGATTCAAAAAGAAGAAACTCAAATCTCTAAATTATCCGATGAGGAAAAGGAGACTTTGAAAAAAGAACTGGAGGAAGCTATTACTGATAAAAGTTTTACTGTGCAATTAGAGGCTATGGATAGTGATGCTTCACCATTCACCATTACAGAACCTGAGTTTATGCGTCGTATGAAAGAGATGCAACAGACCGGCGGTGGCGGTGGTATGTTCGGTATGGGATCAATGCCAGATATGTACAACCTAATCGTAAATACGAATCACCCACTGGTAAGTGAATTCTTAAGCACGAAAACTGCAAAGAAAAAAGAACGATTGATCAATCAATCACTAGACTTGGCGAAGTTATCTAAAGGCTTACTTAAAGGTAAAGCTTTGACGGAGTTTATTAAACGTAGCTATGAGATGGTAAAATAACTTCCATTTCCTATAATCTTTTAAAAAGCCACTACAAAAAATGTAGTGGCTTTTTTGTTAAATGTGGTTATCTTTCAGTTGAGAAACTAAGAATTACATGAGCACTAACTACAGAAGCGTCAATTTCAAAAAATTACTAGATAAGTTACAACAAGAAAGTTGGCAATTAGAATTAATAATATCTGGTTTTGCTATTTACGGTCTATTTGCTGCATATGAACCAATAGAGTTGAAAGTTGCGGCGGGTACTGTTGCTGGAACGGATCAGTTTGGATTATTTTGGGCAGTTATTCTAATATGCTGTCAAATATTCACATTTAACTTGGTTGTACATGTATTATTAAGAGGGCTATGGATAGGTGCAATAGGCTTAAGATATGTATCTGGTGATATTAACTACTCAACTCTTAATTATTCCGAGAAATTTACTTCGTACCTAAAAAGAAAAGTTGGTTCGTTTGATCAATATATCGCCAACCTCGAAACCTATTGTAGTATCATATTTGCAGCTTCATTTTTAATGATTTTCTATGTTATTGGTTTCTTCTCTGTAATTTTCAGTCTAATATTAATTACTCAAAGTTTAGAACTATTAATTTTTCTACCTAAATGGGTAATACGAATTATAATTCTTGCATTAGTAATTCCGTTTCTTCTTTCTTCAATTGTTGTGTTTATTGACTTTTTAGGTCAAGGTATTTTAAAAAAGAAAAAGTGGATATCAACTATATACTTCCCCATATACTGGGTATTCAGTAAATTAACGCTATCCTTTTTATATCGTCCTTTAGCATATAACTTTCTAGATAATAAATTAGGAAAACGCCTAAGTTTTATCTTACTACCTATTTATATTTTAATTGCTATTATTGCTTCCTTAAATTATCAGAATTCAAATTATTTGATTTCTACTAATGACTCATCTGAGTATCAAATAATAAGTGACCATTATGATAATTTATCAACAGAAGAAGATAAGTTCATTAGTATAGCATCGATACCTTCCAAAATTATTAAAACTAAATACCTTCCTATTTTTCTATTATATAATAAAGAAATGGAAGACTTTATTTTTGATAAAAACAACTCCCTTAAACCTGAAGAAGATAAAAGAGGTATAAAATCTTCCTTAACCATAGATTTCAAAAGAGGCTTAGACGATGCTTCTGGCAAGAAAAATGCAATGAATTTAAAAGGATATCTTGAAACTGTTAATGAAATCTATCTTTTAAAAATAGATTCAAAGAAATATGTAAGTGATTTTATAATAAGCTCAAATGCCAAAGAGAGAATAGGTTTTGAAACCTATCTAAATATTAAAAATCTAAGTGAAGGCAAACACATTTTGACTATTACCGGTCCTACTAAAGAAAATAAAATGGATCCAAAATCTAAAACTAAAGAAGAAGTACTAGTTACCATCCCATTCTGGTACTTTCCTGAAAACAATTCAACTCCTAATATTCAAAACACAAGTATGAAACTAGATTCTATAACCTCAAATTAAGATATACGCTAACCATTGATAAAATAGTAATTTAACAATTATCGGCTTTGATAAATAGGTTTTAACCAGTTTCAGGACTCAATTTCATAATAGTTCCTTAAACATTAGGTAATCCTTTTTACAATAAATACTAGTGCTTTTTTTATCTTCACCATATGAAGGTCATTTCAACAAACATAGGAGACGCAGTAACTTTTGAATGGAACGGTGAAAAAGAACAAACGGGTATCTTCAAATACCCTACTTCTAAAGGTTTATTCTTAACTAAAAATGATGTAAAAGATGACACTGTCATTGACCGTGTTCATCATGGTGGTGTTAATAAGGCATGCTATATATTTTCTGCCGATTATTACGATTATTGGAAGAATTTATACTCAGATTTAGAATGGGATTGGGGTATGTTCGGTGAAAACCTAACCGTAGCAGGACTTGATGAATCTAAAATACGCGTAGGCGATATTTATAAAATTGGAGACGTACTTGTACAAGTATCACAACCTCGCGAGCCTTGTTATAAATTAGGCATCCGTTTTGGTACCCAGAAAATACTTAAAGAATTTATTACCCATAATCACCCTGGAACTTACGTGAAAATTTTAGAAGAAGGACATGTATATGCCGATGATGAAATAACTTTAATTGAGCGGTCTACAAATGCATTAACATCCCAGCAATTTTACGAACTAATGTTCGCAAAGAATAAACCCAAAGACTTGCTAGAACTGTTCATGACAAATGAATCTGTCCCTCAATACAAAAAAGATAGATATTTGAAGTACCTATCTTAATTTTAATATACAATTTAATGAAAAAGCTATTTATACTATTTGCCTTAATTACTGGGCTAAATACCGAAGCGCAAATAAAAACGAATTCAGAGGTAACAACAAATCCTACAGTTCATAATATTGGTTTTATTACGCTATTGTCACATTATTATGAGGATGGATTAAAATTGAATCCGTTAAACGCCACTTTTCAAGGAGATAATAGATACAATGACACCTTACCCAACTTTCTTTCAGATGACTATAAAAAAGAGCTGAAAAACTATTACACCAGTTATTTAGAAAAAGCTGAAAAATTCGACAGCGCTCAACTTTCTGAGAGTGAGCAAATGTCTAAATCAATATTAAAATGGGAGTGTCAAGTAAATTTAGAAGGTCTTACTTTTGAGCAGTATACCCCTATTGACCAAATGTGGTCTATGAATTTGATGATGGGTCAATTAGCAGGTGGTACCAGTGCTCAACCATTTAAAACGACAGATGATTATGTAAACTGGAGCAAGCGTTTAGAAGACTATGTAATTTGGCTTCAAACTGCTAAATCTAAAATGCAAGAAGGTATAAAAGCAAAAAATGTACTTCCAAAATCTCTTATTAAAAAAGTATTACCGCAATTAGCAAGTGTTGCAGATGCTAAATTGGAAGATAACTTGTTCTATTCTCCAATTAAAAACTTTCCAGCTGAATTTTCTGAATCAGACAAAATAAGGTTGACAGAAGTTTATACGAACATCATCAACAACAAAATTATCCTTGCATATAAAGAACTTCATGACTTTATGGCTACCGAGTATCTTAATGCCGGTAGAGAAACTAGTGGAATACAAGGTATACCTAATGGCGATGCGTTTTACGCTCACCAAATTAAGCTATACACTACAACGACTATGTCTGCAAATGAAATTCATAATATTGGACTGAAGGAAGTTGCAAGAATTAGTGCTGAAATGGAAGCCGTAAAAAAACAAGTTGGTTTTAAAGGAGATTTAAAAGCATTTTTTGGCGAGGTACGTAACAAAAAAGAGCTAATGCCTTTTACCGACCCAGAGCAGGTAATTGCTAATTTCAATGATATTCATAAAAGAATGATGCCTAAGGTAAATGCGCTATTCAGCAAACAACCTAAAACGCCTTTCGAGGTAAGACGTACCGAAGCTTTTAGAGAAGCTTCTGCTAGTGCAGAATATAACCCAGGTTCTTTAGACGGTACCAGACCTGGTATTTTTTATGTTCCTATACCAGATGTTACTTCTTATAACACCTATTCTGATGAGGACTTATTTTTACATGAAGCAATCCCTGGTCATCACTTTCAAATTTCTCTAACTCAAGAGAACGAGGACTTACCACAATTTAGAAAATCTTTATGGTACAGTGCTTATGGCGAAGGTTGGGCTTTATACACAGAATCTTTAGGTAAAGAATTAGGTCTTTATAAAGACCCGTACCAATATTTCGGAATGTTAGGTGCAGAAATGCATCGCGCCGTTCGTTTGGTTGTTGACACTGGTCTTCATTCAAAAGGATGGTCTAGAGAAAAAGCTATTCAATATTCTTTAGACAACGAAGCAGAATCTGAATCTAGTATAACTGCTGAAATTGAAAGATATATGGCTAACCCAGGTCAAGCTTTATCCTATAAAATTGGTCAACTTAAAATTATGGAGCTACGCGCTAAAGCTGAAACTAATTTAGGTACCGATTTTGATATAAAGGTTTTTCACGAAAAGGTACTTGAACTTGGTTGTGTTCCCTTAGCTTTACTTGAAGAACAAATAATGAAATGGATTTCAGCAAACACTAAATCTTAAATTCCATCTTCCAAAAATAACATATGGCATATCCTTGGCATTTATATCTAATGGGCGCAATTTATATCATTGGCGGCATCTTGCATTTTATTAAACCGAAGGTATATTTAAGAATCATGCCTAGATACCTACCTTTTCACAAACCTTTGGTCTTATTAAGCGGTTTAGCAGAAATCATGTTAGGTTTCGGTCTATTTTTCAAAGCGACCAAAGACCTCTCCATTTATGGTATTATAGCTATGCTCGCCATATTCTTATTAGTACACTTTTATATGTTGTCTAGCGAAAAAGCAAGTGCAGGTTTCCCTAAATGGGTGCTCTTGATAAGGTTACCACTACAGTTTGCACTCATGTACTGGGCTTTCATTTATTTAAAAGTTTAGAAAATAAAAAAGGGGACGCTCCCGTCCCCTTTTCAAAATCAACTTAAATCAACTTAATTAACAACAAACTCTTCAGTATATGTTCTACCAGCAGACTTCACTGTTACCGTGTAAGTTCCTGGAAAAGCATCTGCGAAATTGAATGCTTTTTCAACAATCATTTCATCTGCTACTTCTTGTGTAAATACTGTTCTACTTTCTGTATCGTATATCTTAATAGATAATTTAGACTTATCTAAGTTTAAGTAGTTCATGAAGATCATGTTATTAGTCTTTCTAAAGAAAGGCTTAATATCTTCATCAGACTCTACGATTCTCACATCATTATTATCTAAAACAATAGTATATGAATATTCTGTCATGTTATTATCGGCAGATAGGAAATAAACACCATCTGTTAAATCTTTCAGGTTTAGTTTCTTGCTAAATTGTCCCTCGCTCATTTTTTCTGAATAAATAACATTTAAATCAGAATCCATTAATTTAACCTGAACCCCATTTACTGAAGCATCCATTGTTAAAACCACACTCTTGGCTTTACCTGCAGATAATAGGTTTAATTTTGGCTCTCTTGCCATGCCTGCTACTGTAGCTAACATAAAGGCAACAACTGTTGTGAATTTTATTAGGTTTTTCATAATAAATTATTTTAAGGGTTAATGATAATTTACACTGCAAACATACAGCCGATGTAAAGCTCTCACTACATCATATTTTCCCGATTTATGTGCTATTTTAACCAATTCACATATCCTTTCTTACCTCTATGTTAAGATTACATAGATTTTAGTTAATTTTGCAAAGAACATCTAAAACAAGATGTTTAATTTTATAGTGTAACCCCTAAGTATCATGCTAAAAAATAAACCTACATTCGAAGCTATTAAGCCAGACTTTGGTCATTCATTCACTTATCAAAAATTTGATGAGCATAAACTGAATAAAAATAATCTATGGCATTACCACCCAGAACTAGAATTGGTTTATGTAAATGGTGGTTCTGGTAAAAGACAAATTGGTAGTCATGTATCTTATTATACAAATGGAGACCTTATATTAATAGGTAGTAATCTTCCACATTGCGGATTCACTGATGCCCTTACAGGTAATACCAGCGAAACTGTCGTACAGATGAAGTTAGATTTCTTAGGACAAGATTTCTTTAAGCTTCCTGAAATGAAAAAAATAGAAAGTCTTTTTAATAGTGCCAGTGGCGGAATTGCATTTTCTGGAAAAACGAAAAGAAAGATTGGCGATAAAATGGAAGTGTTAGAATATCAAACAGATTTTCAACGCCTTCTTTCTATTCTTAATATATTAAATGATTTAGGAAATTCTGATGATATGCGTTTGTTGAATGCCGAAGGATTTTCTTTTACAACAGATGTAAAGGATAATGATCGTATTAATATCGTATTCAATCACGTGAAGAATAATTTCCGTGAAGAATTAACGCTAGAAGAAATATCAACGATGGTAAGTATGACCATACCGTCTTTCTGTAGATACTTTAAAAAGATTACGAATAAAACGTATATACAATTTGTAAACGAATATCGTTTAGTGCATGCCTCTAAACTGTTGGCAGAAAAACCAATGAGCATTACAGAAGTTTGCTTTGAATGCGGATTCAATAATTTTTCGCACTTTAACAAATCGTTCAAGGCATTTACTGGTCAAAATCCGTCGGAATATAGAAATGAACTAAAAACTGTTTTAGTTTAAGTTCTTACCTTATATAGTATTAAAAAATAGTAAGCTTCTAGTTAGTATCTAAACATACTAATTAGAAGTTTTTTTTGAGGTACAAAAAAGTTGATATGTGTTCTTGCAAATTTATGTTCATGTAGTACCTTTATATCGCTATGATTAAAGAATTTACAGAAAGAGAATTAGACCGTATTATTGAAATGGCATGGGAAGACCGCACGCCATTTGAAGCCATAACATTTCAATTTGGAATTAGCGAACAAGAGACAATCGAAGTCATGCGTCGCGAAATGAAACCAAGTAGTTTTAGAATGTGGCGTAAACGTGTTCAAGGTCGCGCTACCAAACACGCTAAACTTAGAACAGACGAAATGGACCGTTTTAGGTGTTCTAGACAACGAAACATAAGTGGCAATAAAATCTCTAAACGGTAAATCGAGAATTATTTAAACGCTTCGTTTAATACAGCCGCAAGACGAACTCCCCCTTTTTGCAATTGTTCGGCAGCAGTATCCCACCAATCATAACTATAACGGTAGCTTAATTTCTCGCCTGGTTCTACAGAAGCATATAATTTTTCCGCTAGTAAATGCGACTCTTCTACCCAGTCCAATAAATTACCTTCTTGTAAGAATTTTACTTGTTGCTTTGACATCTCAGGATATTCTGATGCAAGCTCAGTAAAACTCATACCGTTTTCATTGATAAGGTTAGAATCCCACACTCTATGCAAATTGGTTCCGCTACCAAACCATTGTAATTGAATATCGTTTCCGCCTTTATCCTCTTCCCTACCCAAATGCATAGGTTGGTGCAAATCACCAATTAAGTGAACTAGAAATTTCAAGTAGAAAGCTTTATCTTCTTTACTACTATTTTTATCCTTTATAATTTCTAAACAAGTATTAACGCCTTGTACCAAATCACCATATTCGTTCTTTTCTATCTCTGCATATGTTTTACCAAAAGGAATATTTACATAATGCCAAGCACTGAATTTTCGATATGCGCGATCAGATTTTATTTCATCTCCAAAATTAGCAACGGCAGCCAAGCTTTCACCTCCAAGCAAATCTGAAATAGCACGTTTTGCTTTCTTACTTAAATTCTGTTCAGCAACTTCCCCTACTACTCTATGCCCTGTCTTTGACCAATACATATCATTTGCAAAGGTAAAATTCGTTACTAAAAACAATAAAATAACACTATTTTTCATCTCTAAAATTTTGCCCAAAAATAGTACAACAAATTTTAAGCTATTGTTAAAACTTGGTAAGATTGAATTTATATCTGAACTTGCACATATGAAGAAGAAGACGAGAAAATCATCTAAACGAAAAAGAAATATTTTTAAGATTATAGGAATTGGGGTACTATGCTTTTTAGCTTTTTTTTTATTTTTTCTTGGTAGTATAAACTTGGGGTTATGGGGGAAAATACCATCTAAAAAGGAGCTTTCTAGCTTTCAATATCAAATGGCATCTGAGGTATTTACTGCAGATAGTGTTTTAATTGGCAAGTATTATTTATATGATAGACAGCCTGTTACCTTCAACGATTTTCCAGAACATTTAAAGCATGCTTTAATCGCTATTGAAGACGAACGCTTCTACGAACACAATGGTATCGATATTAGAAGTCTTATTCGTGTAGGCTTTAAAACTATTCTCTTAGGCGACAACTCTTCTGGTGGTGGTAGTACGTTAACACAACAGTTGGCGAAGAACCTTTATCCGAGGAAAGAAAGAAACAAAACAAATATCATTGTAGATAAGGTCAAGGAAATGATCATTGCCAAAAGGCTCGAGAAAATATTTACTAAAGATGAAATTCTCACTAATTACCTTAATACAGTTTCTTTCGGCGATAATACATTTGGTATTGAAAGTGCCGCTTTAAAATTCTTTAATTCACGTACTAAAGATATTACCGCTACACAAGCTGCTACACTAGTTGGGATGCTAAAAGCTACTTATGGTTATAACCCTAGAGTATTCCCTGATAAAAGTCTTGGTAGACGAAATTTGGTGTTGCGTGCTATGTATAACAATAACTTTATTTCAGAAGATCAAGTTGCCAAATTTTCTCAAGAAGACCTTAATCTCGACTATCGAGAATTTGATTATAACGCAGGTATTGCCCCTTATTTTAGAGAAGAGGTGCGTAAAGAAATGTTACGTTGGATCAAAGAACAAAACGAAAATGAAACTGACTACAATATCTACACATCTGGATTAAAAATATACACCACCCTAAACTTTAAAATGCAAAAACTAGCAGAAGTGGTTATGGTAGACCACATGACTAAATTGCAAAATAGTTTTGAAAAAAGTTATGGTACAAATGCGCCTTGGTTAAAGGATAAAAATCTAATACAAAAGATAGCCAAACGAACACCTTCCTATAAAAGGCTGCAAGAGAATGGTTTCTCTCATGAACAAATTATCGACAGCTTATCTAATGACAAGAAAAAAAGAACTTTTAATTCGTGGGAAGGTGATGAAGAAATCACTGCTAGTACTATAGATAGTATACAGCACTATACAAAATTCTTAAATACCGGTTCATTAGCTGTAGACCCAACAAATGGAGAAATCTTAGTTTGGATCGGCGGTATAAATTTTGAGCAATATAAATACGACCATATATCTCAAAGTAAACGCCAGGTTGGATCAACTTTTAAACCTATTGTTTACACTACGGCAGTAGAGCAAGGTGTTTCTCCATGTACTTATTTTTCTGCAGAAGAAATTGAATACGATAATTTAAAAGGTTGGTCTCCATCTAATTCAGGAAATAAAGACGAAGCTTACCTCAACTATTCTATGGAAGAGGGTCTTAGTAATTCTATAAACACCATAGCCGTAAAAGTTTTAGAGAAAGCCGGTATTGGAAATGTTTTACAAATGGCAGAAGCAATGGGTATTGAAGATAAATTACCGAATGAAGCCTCTATTGCTTTAGGTACGGGAGAAATAAAAATTATCGATCTAGCTCAAGCATACACGAGCTACGCAAATAATGGCAAGCACATTAAACCAGTTTTAATAAAGAGTATTTCTAATCATAAAGATTCAGTTTTGGTCAATTTTCAATCAGAATTGAGTAGAAAAGCCGCTTTTTCTAAAGAAACTGGTCAAATTATGATTGAAATGATGAAATCTACAATTAATAGTGGCACAGCATCAAGGCTAAGAAATACATATGGTCTAAAAAATGACATAGCTGGTAAAACGGGTACTACTCAAAACAATAAGGATGCTTGGTTTGTTGCCCTTACCCCTAAACTTGTACATATTACATGGGTAGGTCTTGATCAACATGAAATCGGATTTAGTAATACCAGTATTGGGCAAGGTGCAAATGCTGCTTTACCCCTATTTGGTCTTTGGATGAAAGAATTGAACAAGGACAATAATTTTGACAAGTACACGAAACCTAACTTCCAAAAACCTTCACCTTCAGTATTAGAAGCTTTGAATTGCGACCCCGTAAAACGAGATGGATTCTTTAAACGTCTCTTTAAGAATCCGAATAAAAAGAAGAACAAAAAATTTAATGGATAATTGATTTTTTAGTCAATTTTCATCTAACTCGTAATTCGTATCATTTAATTTGATATATTTATGATATCATTTTAATATCATAAATCATGAAAACAGAAAAAACCCACAAAGCACAAAATGGCTACATGATGCTTTTTGTTGCTTTAGCCCTATTAATTGGAGGTATAGCACTTTTAAGAATTTATGTTGGTGCCTTTATGATTGTTGCCGCATTATTCATGTGTGCAGGTTTTGTGTTGGTAAATCCAAATAGTTCAAGAGTTTTACTATTATTTGGTAAATATGTGGGCACAATTAAAGAAAATGGTCTTTTTTGGACGAATCCTTTATATACTAAAAAAAGAATTTCTTTAAGAGCAAGTAATTTCGACAGTGAACGATTAAAAGTAAACGACAAATTAGGTAACCCTATTATGATAAGTACTATATTAGTTTGGAGGGTTACTGACACCTATAAAGCCGCTTTTGATGTAGATGATTACCAAAATTTCGTTCGAGTACAAACAGATGCAGCTGTACGTAAATTAGCTAGTATGTACCCTTATGATAATTTTGCCGATGAAGGCTTAGACGAAGATATAACCTTAAGATCAAGTGTTAATGAAGTTAGCGAAGCATTAGAACAAGAGGTTCAAGAACGATTATCTATGGCTGGCATAGAAGTTTTAGAAGCTAGAATAGGATATTTAGCATATGCCCAGGAGATAGCAAACGCTATGTTAAGAAGACAGCAAGCTACTGCCATTGTCGCTGCAAGACACAAAATAGTTGAAGGTGCCGTTAGTATGGTAGAAATGGCTTTAGAAGAATTGAGCAAGAAAAATTTGGTAGCTTTAGACGATGAAAGAAAATCTGCGATGGTAAGCAACCTTATGGTCGTTTTATGTTCTGATAAAGATGTATCTCCTATTGTTAATACAGGGACTTTAAATCATTAATCAGATTTATTTTCACAATTGTTCCAAAGAAAGAATAATAAAAAGTTTAATTTCTAAATGAGTAAGAAAAAACCTTTTGCACTACGTGTTAACGAAGAAATGCTGCAAGCTATTGAGAAATGGGCTGCAGATGAATTTCGTAGCACTAATGGGCAAATTGAATGGATGTTGATGAAAACTTTAAAAGAAGCCAAGAGAGAACCTATGCAAAATAAACCAAAATGAGTTTAGCGTCCATTTAACAAAACAAAATGTTAAATTTGGTCAACTACCAGACTATGACCAAAATGACCAAATACTTAAGTACTCTCTTACTTGTACTTCTTTGCTTTTCTGCACATACCCAAACGAAAAATAAATCGTTCGTTGTTAAAGAAGTAAATGCTCAAATAACGCCAGACGGCATCTTAGATGAACAAAGTTGGTCTACGGCAGACCACGCTAATGATTTTTGGCAATACTTCCCCTTAGATACTGTACAGTCCAAAAAACAGACTGAAATTAAAATGTTGTATGATGATGACAATCTTTATGTCGGCATTACTGTATATACAGCAGGTAAAAATTATTCCATTCAATCTTTAAAGCGAGATTTTAGAGCTGGTAACAGTGATAACATCACCTTACTTTTCGACACATTTAATGATGGTAACAATGCTTTTCTTTTTGGAATAAACCCATATGGTGTTCGTCGCGAAGGTCTTGTTTCTGGTGGTGGATTAAATTTAAACGGATTTACAATCTCATGGGATGTAAAATGGCGTGGGGATTCTAAAATTTATGACAACTACTACACTGCAGAAATGGTTATACCCTTAACTGCTTTCAAATTTAAAGAAGGTGAAACTAAATGGAGGTTCAACAGCTATAGATTTGACACCCAATCTAACGAAAACAGTACTTGGATGAATATTCCTCAAAACCAGAATATCTATGGCCTTACCTTCATGGGAGATATGGTTTTTGAAAAGCCTTTAGGAAAATACAGCACTCCCCTTACTGTAATTCCTTATGTGAATATGATTTCTGAGAAGGACTATGAATTAAACGATGGTAATACTAATATAAAGGTTGGTGGTGATGCTAAGATTGCTATTGGTAATAGTATGAACTTGGACATTACGGTTAATCCAGATTTTTCTCAAGTAGAAGTAGATGACCAAATAACTAACTTAACGCGTTTTGAAGTTTCACTTCCCGAGAAAAGACAATTTTTTATTGATAACAGTGACCTATTTGGTAGTTTTGGAGGCGGTAGAGATGCCAATCCTTTTTTCTCTAGGCGTATAGGTATTGCTAAAGATACTGCCGACAATTCTATCGAGAACAAAATTATAGGTGGTGTTCGTTTAAGTGGTAAAGTCACCAAGAGCCTAAGAGTAGGCTTTCTAAACCTTCAAACCGGTGAAGACCTAGATGAAAATATCGCCTCTAATAATAACACCATGTTTGCTTTACAACAATCTGTATTTGGGCGTTCTAACATTGGCATGTTTTTCATCAATAGACAATCGTTTAAAGATTATGAATTTCAAGATCCAGAGGATCGTTATAATAGAGTTGCCGGTATAGATTACAACCTAATTTCAAATAACAATATTTGGAACGGTAAATTCTATGTGCATAAATCATTTGCCCATAATGCAGGAAAAGCAAATCTTTCATCCGGAGCATTTATGCAATACAACTCTAGAGACTGGAACTTTTTTGAAGATGTTGTTTATATTGGTGAGGATTTTAGATCTGATCTTGGTTTTATTCGTAGAACCGATATTTTTAAAACTGCGACCATGGTAGAACGTGTATTTTGGCCAGAAGATAGCGTCTTGCAAAGTCATAGTTTTCAGTTTTTTCCTGTTATGACATGGAGTCCCGAAAATGACTTTTTACATACGGATTATGATTTAATGGGCGCTTGGGAATCTAAATTTACCGATCAGTCAGAAATCAATGTTTCCTATACACATTCGTACACCTACCTTTTCGAAGAATTCGACCCAACAGATTTGGATGACGCCATACCTTTACCCGGTCAATTAGGATACCATTATAACTATGTTTCATTAGAATACCAGTCAGACAGTAGAAAAAGGTTCGCATATTCTGTTGCACCTACCTTGGGTAGTTTTTATAATGGCGATAGATTTTCCTTAGGGGCCGAAATGTTTTTAAGATTTCAACCAAAGGTGTTTTTATCGCTAGCCATGAATTATGACAGAATATCCCTCCCACAACCTTATTCAAGCACCGATATTTGGCTTATTAGCCCAAAAATAGATGTTACCTTTAGCAAATCTATATTTTGGTCTACACTGGTACAGTATAGTAATCAAAGAGATAATTTAGGATTTAACTCTCGTCTACAATGGCGTTTTGCTCCCCTATCCGATTTATTTATTGTGTATAATGATAATTACTTCGTCAACTCTTTCGAACCAAAATATCGTTCAATAAATCTAAAACTCACCTACTGGTTAAATATCTAAAATGAAGTATAAAATTTTGTGTTCAGATTTAGACGGAACTTTACTTTCTACTAAAAGTGATGTTTCTAAAAATGCAATCGAACAAATTGGTAAAATAAAAAATGAGACTAAGATTATACTTGTTTCTGCCAGAATGCCAAGTGCTATGTGGTATATACAAGAAGACTTAGGTATTACCGACCAACCTATTATATGCTACAATGGGGCATTAGTTTTGTCAGGAAACAAAGAACTCGCTTCAGTATTTATTCCTATTGACATTTTAAAAGAAATCTATAAGTTGTGCAATGGACTTGAAGCTGATTTAGGATTATACTTCAATAATGAATGGTACGTTCCAAAAACTTCTTTAAGGGTAGAAAAAGAAACCAAATACACAAAATCTACTCCTGTATTTCAAGATACCGAGCATACTTTAAATAATTGGGAAGAACGCAAAATAGGTGCCCATAAAATAATGTTGATGTGTACCAAAATAAGTGCTGATACTTTAATGCCTATTCTTCAGCAGAAATTAGGTGAAGCATTAAATCTGTACCGTTCTAATGATACGCTTATTGAAATTGCGCCAAAATCGGTATCAAAGCTCTCAGCAATTAAAGTGCTAATGAAAGAAGATGAGACCTTAAAAGATATTATCGCTTTTGGTGACAATTACAATGATATTGAAATGCTTGAAAACGTTGGTTTCGGTGTTGCCGTTGCCAATGCTAGAGAAGAGGTAAAAGCCATTTCTAATCACATTACATTAGAAAACACAAAAGACGGTGTAGCCTATTATATTGCAGAAAACTTGGTTATTTAACTATATTTGAAATTAGCAACTTATCAAAATATTTATGCCATACCTTCTTGTACAACCATTAATTTCAAATGATACCGTAGTCTTTGGACTATTGTCCCTTTGTTTAGGGTTCATTTTTTACACGTCAAGTTTAAAAACCGGATTTTGGAGTAAATTTTACGCTATAGTCCCTGCAGTACTTATGTGTTACTTACTACCTGCCATACTTACCAGCACAGGTATTATTTCTGATGAAATATCTAATCTGTATTTTATGGCTAGTAGGTACTTACTACCAGCTGCCCTGGTTCTAATGACTTTAAGCATAGATATTAAAGCAATTTCGAACTTAGGTTCAAAAGCAATTATCATGTTTTTGACAGGTAGTATGGGGATAATCATAGGTGGACCTATAGCTATATTAATTGTATCTATTTTTTCTCCGGATACTGTAGGCGGTAACGATTTTGATGCTATTTGGAGAGGGTTATCTACTATTGCAGGAAGCTGGATTGGTGGTGGAGCAAACCAAGCTGCTATGTTAGAAATTTTTCAATACAATCCCGAAAAATATGGCGGCATGGTATTAATTGATATCGTTGTAGCTAATGTATGGATGGCCATAGTATTATTAGGTGTTGGTAAAACCAAACAAATTGATAAATGGCTGAAAGCAGATACCTCTGCTATAGAAACCTTAAAAATAAAAGTTACCGAGTTTACCGATAAAATCACACGTGTACCTACTTTAAATGATTACATGATTATGTTATCATTGGCTTTTGCTGCCGTAGGGTTAGCGCATTTTTTTGGCGACCATATCAGTGCGTTTCTTATCAGTACATTTGACGCTGTTAGCGATCAAAAAAGTTTCCTTTCCTTCTTAGGTTCTGCATTCTTTTGGATGGTTGTTATTGCTACTGGTTTAGGTATTGCACTTTCTTTTACCAAAGCAAAAAATTATGAGGGAGCTGGCGCCAGTAAAATTGGTGGTATGTTCATTTATATTTTAGTAGCTACTATAGGTATGAAAATGGATTTGGGAAAAGTTCTAGAAAATCCAGGATTGATAGCTGTCGGGTTTATTTGGATTACCATACATGCCGGTTTAATGATCTTAGTAGCTAAACTAATAAAAGCGCCTTACTTCTTTTTAGCGGTAGGTAGCCAAGCCAATGTTGGTGGTGCCGCGTCTGCTCCTGTTGTCGCTGCTGAATTTCATCCATCATTAACATCAGTTGGGGTTCTTTTAGCGGTATTAGGTTATGTTGTAGGTACTGGTGGTGCATTACTTTGTGCTTACTTAATGGAAGTTGCTTCAAACCTTTAAGCGTTCATATTTACTAACAAAATAAGGGTTGGCGTTCTTTATAATCAAATTTTATAGATATTTGCGCCCTAAATAAAAAGAATGAAAAAAATATTATTTGTTATTACTGCATTATTGGTATTAAGCTCATGTGGCGATAACCCAGATGAAACATTAATTGTAAACGGTAAAGTAAAAGGATTAAAAAAAGGAATGCTTTATTTACAGCATGTGCCTGATTCTGTTTTAATTACTGTTGACTCTGTTGCTATAAATGGAGATGGTAATTTTTCTTTTAAAACCAAATTAATGAGTCCTGAAGTATTTTATCTATACTTAAACAAGAAGGATAACAATGATATTAACGACCGTATTACTTTCTTTGCCGAACCAGGTACAATAACAATTAATTCTGATTGGAATACTTTTGATACTACAGCAGAAATAACAGGTTCTGAAACTCAAGAAAAACTTGAGGAATTTAAGAAGAACATGACTGGGATCAATAAAAGAAATATTGAAATAATGATGAAAGCCGCTCAGCCAGAAAATCAACTAAGCCAATTGAGTATAGATTCTTTACAAAATATTAGTAATAGAAATTTGCAACGTGGTTATGCTTTTGCCATCAACTTTGCACTTAACAATAAATCATCTTTTATAGCACCATATATAGCTTTAAAAGAAATACCAGATGCGAATGTTAAATACTTAGATTCTATTTATAGTGTTTTATCGCCAGAGGTAGCAGCGTCTAAATATGGTAAGGAATTGGCTACTCTATTGAAGAAAAATTAAATAGAGAAAACCACAATCTTGTTACAATAAAAAAAGCATCCTAAAATTTAGGATGCTTTTTTTAGTTTTAAAATAGTCTTAAGACTAAGCTAACTTATTTAGGTCTTCAACCAATTTAGTTGCTTTTTTCTCTAAGTCAATTCTTACTTCTTTGAAATGTGCTTTCTTATTCTCAACATCATTTTTGTTGACTTTAGCTACTAACTCATCAAATGAAACAATTGCTTCATCTATAATAGCAGTACCTTCTTTTGAATGAGTAGTACCATTGGCAGCCTCAACTATATAAACACCTTCTATAATGTCACCAAGAACATTATTAATATCTTTCTTTAAATTTTTAATACTTGCCATCTCTAATTATTTTTTTGCAAAAATACAATTTTTGAATTGCCATACGGTTAATTAAGCCTTAAATAGTAACTTCTAACAGTTTAGCCCCAGTAGATTGTAACGTAATTTTACTGGTAGAAGCCGGTAATAAGGCTGTTTCACCACTTTTTATTGATACTTCCCCTTCTGCCGTATAAATTGAAGCTTCGCCCCCAACGCACATAAATATGGTAAAAGAATCTCTTTGGGTTGTATCTAGCTCTAAGTTTTCTGTAAGTTCTATGAAGTTTGTTTTAAAGTATGGGCAATCTACCATAGTATTTACCTCATTCTTATTATGACCATAAGAGACTTTAAAATCATCTTTTTTCTCATAATCAACGGCATCTAATGCTAACTCTGTGTGTAATTCACGAAGGTTACCATCTTTATCTTTTCTATTAAAATCAAAAACACGGTAGGTAACATCTGAAGTTTGTTGAATTTCTGCCAACATTACCCCTGCCCCAATGGCATGAATTTTACCTGTATTTATGAAAAAAGTATCTCCTTCTTTAACTTGCTCATAATTAAGAAGATCAAGCAAGGTATCATTAGCAATACTTTCAGCATATTCTTCTTTAGAAACATCTTTATTAAACCCTACAATGAGCTCTGCTTTTGGATCAGCATCCATTATATACCACATTTCTGTTTTACCAAAAGACTCATGACGTTCTTTAGCTAATGCATCATTTGGGTGCAATTGAATAGATAGATCTTGTTTAGCATCAATAAACTTAATTAAGATTGGAAATTCCTTTCCAAAACGCTCAACAACACTTTTTCCCAATAACTCTTCTGCATTAGAATCTATTAGCTCTTGAAGTGATTTGCCTTCTAAACTACCATTTGCAACTACAGAAATGTCTCCCTTAACAGTAGACAACTCCCAGCTCTCGCCAGTAATATCACTTTCAATTGGTTTACCAAAAACTTCTTTTAACTTGGTTCCACCCCAAAGTCTTTCTTTTAAAATTGGTTTAAATTTCAAAGGATGTATCATCATGTATTTTTTATTGTTCAATTTGATCAGTTAATAACGCAAAACAAAGATTTTTCTTATAATAATGTAATTGATTTACCCAGAGAACGTTACAAAATTTCTTGGAGTTTCATAAAGCACCACTTCTAAATCATGTGCTTTTGTAATATGCTGTCTTAATTTCTTCCAAATAATAACAGCGATATTTTCTGCAGTTGGGTTTAAGCTCTTAAACTCCTCAACCTCAATATTTAAATTTTTATGATCTAGATAGTCTTCAATCTCTACTTTTATTAGATCTTTTAACACCTTCATATCCATAACAAAACCAGTTTCAGCATCTATTTCTCCGGTAACACTTACTACCAATTCGTAGTTGTGTCCATGAAAATTAGGATTGTTACATTTTCCAAAAATTTCGGTGTTTTTACTATCGTCCCAGTCTTTTCTATACAAACGGTGCGCAGCATTAAAATGTGCTTTTCTACTAACTTTTACTTTCATTATTTCGCTGGTATATTAAACAGGTGTTCGTAAAATTTCTCAAAAATAATTTTAAACCAGGCTGTGTATTCATCAGGGTTATTTGAAATATCTTCTTTAACCAATTCCGGAGACATCCATTTCCAAGCTTCAACCTCTTCTAGGTTTATATTTGGTTCTGAATTAAAACTACCTAACATTACATGATCATATTCATGTTCAGTTAATCCATTATCAAAAGGAGCTTTGTAAATAAAGGAAAATAATTCTTTTAACTCCGCTTGAAAACCCATTTCTTCTTGTAGTCTTCTTTTACCAGCCTCAATATTAGACTCGCCTACACGTTGATGACTACAACATGTATTTGTCCATAGTAATGGAGAATGATATTTAGATGCCGCACGTTGTTGTAACATGATCTCACCCTTATCATTGATTATAAACACAGAAAAGGCTCTGTGTAAAACAGCCTTTTCATGGGCTTCCATTTTGGGCATGGTCCCTATTTGCTCGTTATTTTGATTTACGAGAATTACCTGTTCTTCCTTCATTAGGTAAAAATAAGGCGTTTAACTTATTCTACGAAAAGTAGAACATATAATAATACGTTAATAGAAATATTTAGAAGAAACGTGGAGATTTCAGGTTGTCCTTGGTCATAATAAAATCGTATCTGAAAATTACTTCAAATGACCCATCATTAAAAGCTGCATTACCTAGTTCGGTAGTTTCCTTGTCGTAAGCAATTCCAATTAAGAACTTATTGGAAACGTTAAAACCTGCCATACCACTAAAAGCGGCATCCCATCTATAGGCAGCCCCTAAAATAAATTTATCATTAAACATGAAATTTGCAGATAAATCTACTTGTAAAGGTGCACCTTTAACCACTTTGGTAAGTAGTGCCGGTTTAAATTTCACAGACTCATTTAAATCCCAAACATACCCGGTAATTAAATACAAGTTCATTTGTTCTTTAGCTGTAGATAGGTTGGTTTCTTGAAAATGTGTTGTTTCCAATAATCGAGGTATCGACAATCCTAAATAGAATCTTTCGGTATGATAGTATACACCAGCCCCAATGTTAGGAGAAAGCCTATTGTCAATATCTTGCTGCAAGGTTGGGTCTGTAGTATATTGATTTAATTCTGAAAATCTAATATCCAACAAGTTAGCACTCGCTTTTAAACCAAAACTTAATCTACCTTCAGTTGAAGTATAAACGGTATAAGAAAAATCAATGTCAAAATTAGTTTCTGAAGTCGGTCCTATTTCATCGTTAACTATAGACAAACCTAAACCTACTCCCCTATAACCTATAGGTGAATGTGCATTAAAAGTCTGTGTCGTTGGTGCACCATCTAAACCTACCCATTGAGATCTATGTAAGGCACCAATGCTAATATGTCCTCTTGAACCGGCATAAGCAGGGTTTACGCTTATTGTGTTATACATGTACTGCGTATACTGCGCATCTTGCTGGCCATAAGAAAATACCCCAAAGCAAAATGCCACAATAGCGACAACTTGCTTTAGTACTTGTATTTTATTAATTAATATATATTTTAAAAACATTCTTCTTATCTATTTATATATATGTATCCAGAAAGCGATTCTGTTTCTCCATTAGGTAGTTCATAATCTAGAATATAGAAATATGTACCTACTGGTAATTTACGATCTGCATCTACCGTAACTCTTCCTTCAGATGTTCCGTCAAAAACATTGCCTTCTGTATTATATGCTCTTGTCAAATAGACTGCCACACCCCATCTGTTATAGATTTTTAGTGTATTATTTGGATAGTTCTGTAATCCGTCTATTCTTAGAACATCGTGTATACCATCACCATTAGGTGTAATAACGTTGAAAACTTCGATTTCTTCTTCTAGCTGACCTAAATCTGAATCTAGATAATTAGGTATACCATCGCCATCAGAATCATCGTCTACATAATCACCGTTCAGGTTAATATCTTCATCACGGGTCTCAATACCATCATCGTCGTCATCGGTATCTCTATAATCAGATTCCTCATCATTATCGGTGTTTGGAAGTTGTGCGTAAGGATCATCAATTTCATCATTGACATCAATATCAACTGAAATAGCACCTTCAAATCCGTCATCAAGTCCGTCATTATCCTTATCAGATCCTATTCTAACAACATCTGCAATACCATCATGATTATAATCATGCCCTTCAACTTCGTCAAGTACATTATCATTATCACTATCCTCATCTAAATAATCAGGAAGGTTATCTCCGTCTGTATCGACAGGGAATATTCCAGTTAAACCATTTACTTCATAAGCATCATCTAAACCATTGGTATTAGCGTCGATCCCTGAAGGAGAAATGTAGTCTGCTGTAGCTTGTGCCTCAACATTATCTGGTATACCATCACCATCGGCATCGATATCCAAATAATCTGGGAAGCCATCACCATCGGTATCCGTTGGATCAGTAGAAGGATCATTATCACCATCAAGATTTAAATCTTCAAAGCTATCTACAATACCATCATCATCACTATCCATATCTACACCCAGTGGATTAATAAGAATTGTAATGGTAGATGTGCTACAATTACCAACTGCATCACAAACTGTATAATCAAAAGCATCTGTACCTAAGTAATTATTGTTAGGGAAATATGTTGGTATATCGTCAGATGGATCATTTGGTGTACCATTATCATCAAGAGTTACCGAACCATTGGTTGGTTGCGTTACACTAAACGTTCCTACTGTTGGTAAATCATTATCATTTACTTGCCATGTATCTATAGCTATAATTTCATTGATATCAATTGCAACAGAGTCATCGTTAGTATCTAATATTGGTAATACTTCTATAGTTACGGTTGCAGTACTACAATCTCCGTAGGCATTACAAATCGTATAATCAAAAGTATCTGTACCATTAAAATCTACATCTGGAGTATAGGTTACAATATCATCTAATGGATTATTTGGCGTACCGCCATCATCGATTATTACTGTACCATTTGCCGGATCTGTAGCTGTTAAAGCACCTACATCTGGTAAATCTGTATCATTACCATAAATATCAATAATAACAGGAACTTCTTCATCTGTTGTAACCAAATCATCTTCTAAATCTGCTGCTTGCGGTAAACAAACTACCGTAAAATTAGGAAGGCTGAACATATTACCTGCTTTTGTAACCAGTGCGGTATATTTCACTACAGCATCTGTTGCGATGACCATTGGTCTTAGCTGGTCTCCGACTAAAGGCGGACTCCAAGCTACCGAGGCTGTGCTGGGTACATTAGAAGTAATATCCATTGTTACTTCATTGTCTGGATTATTACAATCCGTTACAATGAAATAACCTGTAGCATTAGATCCACATAAGGTACCATCATATGTTGCAAAGTAAATACCAGGTTGGGTTACTTCATAAAAAGAATCTGTACCTAGTACCGTTGCCGTGTCTGAAGCTTCATACCAACGAAAGTTATTTTGATCGCTATCTGTCGGTGCCTGTAGCAAGAACTGGGCATTAGATACCAACACTCCCAGTATCGTAGTAACGATACTGAGAAATATGGTTTTATAATTATGAGTTTTTTTCAAATCGATTTGGAATCTAAGCTTCAATTATCTAATTATTGTGCTACAAAAACTACGTTAATCAATGTATTATAATCAGTTGGTGCAGCTATGACATCATAGGTCATTATACCCGTTGCACTAACTGTAACATTATCAAATACCGTAGTATCATAATACGTAACATAGTAGTATAGTTCATTATTAGCATATGTAGGTATTGCGCTTGGTGCACCCGAACTAACTACGGCCGGCGTACCATATTGAGTCATATACTCTGCATGTAAATCTATTGTTCTACCAGTACCCGTTGTTGCCACATCTACCTCTATAGAAGGTGGATAGAAAATATCGGGTCTAGTATTAGCAATTAAATATGGATCAGCTGATGTACCTGTACCAGTTACACTAATGTCTGTGTCTGGTGCAGCCTCAACAATCGTTTCCGCACCATTTGCTGTTGGTACAGATAAATTATAATTGATACCAGTTGGTGTCACTGTTACAGAACCATCTGTTGATGTTATTGTCTGTATTTCATTCGATGCATTTGAATCGGCATCATTTACATTTAAAGTAATAGCATTGCCGCCTGTAATAGAAATTTGACCAGCAGCACCTGTTGTTGCCAATGTTTGATCATCTGTTGCCGGATCACCTGCTGGACCGGTTGCTCCCGTTGCGCCTGCTGCTCCGGTATCACCTGTATCTCCTTTTGGACCGGTTGCTCCCGTTGCACCTGCTGCTCCGTTCGCTCCATCGTTTCCGTCTGCTCCCGCTGGACCTATCGGTCCTTGTGCACCTGCTGCTCCGGTATCACCTGTATCTCCTTTTGGACCGGTTGCTCCCGTTGCGCCTGCTGCTCCGGTATCACCTGTATCTCCTTTTGGACCGGTTGCTCCCGTTGCAC
>LAZR01000042.1_pt1 | contig 188584 bp, 187 predicted proteins | sample 329461 | NCBI WGS metagenome assembly LAZR01 (sample SAMN03002196, study PRJNA259156) | marine sediment metagenome | biome: sea floor; feature: Hydrothermal impacted sediments; material: marine sediment; isolation source: Loki non-amplified sample from Loki's castle hydrothermal vent sediment ...
AGTAAATAAGATTACATGGAAAACGAACTGTACTTTTATGATGGATCTTGACGTTCACATAGTATATCCAAAAAATATGAATGATATTGTTGTAAAATGGATTAAAGAGAACGATATAACAAAAAAAATATTAGCACTAAGAGGGTGGTGGTTTAATGAGAAAGGAGAACTTAAAGCAGAATGGGGATTTGTTACTGCTGTACTGACTTATAAACCATACCTAATAGAAGCACGAGGACATGACGAAAGAACTTATATGGGATGGGGATGTGGACATTATTATCTTAACTTAATGGAGCAGATTTATAATTTGAGTTATGATAACATAACCTTAGATGATATGATTCATAAGTATCATATTAAGGAAAAAATAAGAGCCTCAAAAGAAGTGATTAATGTAGGCGATATGAGTGAGATGTATATACCTAATATATTGTTTGCGAGAACATTAACAAATGAATTAAAAAAAGATTTTGATGAAGTTGGTTGTAAAAATATTAAAGTATTTTATGGGAAATATGATATTCCAGATATCCATCATAAATTTTATAAAAAAAGAACAGAAGCACGAAAGGTAATAAAAATTACTCCATTTGGATATGGGATAGTGAAATGAATAATTTCCCAGAGTTGTAAAAATAAGAAGTACAATATTAAAATATTGTAATTGTTTGTTAAGCCAACCTTTGCAAGCAAAATTCAATTAGCTTATCAACAGATTCCGTAGGGGTGGTGGAAAATTCTCCCGTGGATCTGTTTGCTAAAATACAATTAAGAGATACTGCTTGGTGTCCTAACATCTGGGCAAGGGCATAAATACCCGAAGTTTCCATTTCCAGATTAGTTAATTTTAGGTCATTATAATTAAATGAAGATAATTTCTCCATTAATTCTATTTGACTTGGTTTTATCCTTAACTGACGTTGTTGTGGTCCATAGAATCCCGTATTTGTTGCTGTAAATCCTAATCGTATACGATTATCACTGAACAATTCGCCTAGTTTTTCTGAATAGGAAAGCACATAAGGTCTTGCTTTTTCAGAACTCCATTCGGTATGAGCAATAAATTCATCTTCTATCTTAGGATGGTTAATTTCATCATGCTCGTAGAAGTGTAATAGTCCGTCAAAGCCAATGGAGTATTTACTTATAAGAAAAGAATCTATAGGTATATCTGGTTGAATAGCGCCACTTGTGCCTATTCTAATTATATTAAGAGAAGTATGGTTTTCTTTTAGGGACCTGGTATTAAAATCGATATTGACTAATGCGTCTAATTCATTTAATACAATATCAATATTGTCTGTACCAATTCCGGTAGAAATTACCGAAATTCTCTTACCGTTTAAATGTCCGGTATGTGTATGGAATTCGCGTTTGCCTTTTTTGACCTCTATAGTATCAAAGTGACGAGATACCTGACTAACCCTATCTGGGTCGCCTACAGTTATAATGGTTGTTGCGATTTCTTCTGGTAATAAATTAAGATGGTAAATACTGCCATCTTCATTTATGATTAGCTCAGCAGGCTTTAGTTGCATGCTATAATTTTAAAATTCGGTTAGTAGTAGTATTGTAAAGGAAGTTATATTTTAATGCACCTCCTAAATACACATCATTATCTTGAATACAAGAGTAGTAACTTGTTTTTCCATCTAAAATCTCTTTCCCTTTTTTAGATAAACGTACAGGATTTAGACTGGTAATCAACGGTTTCAATCTTGTTAACGCACGATCGTACTGCGTATTGGAAAAACCAAGATTACCTTGGTTTTTAAGCAATATATTCATGTATTCCGTTTTTGACTTCGGCTTCTTGTCAAGTGCAAGTTGTAAAATGGTATTTTCCATTTCATTTAAACCGTTGTTAATACTTGGAAAACGTTTTAAATGAGATTTAACGGCATTACCTAAATAATCAAATTGGTAATCGTTAAAATCCGTCAAGTTTTCTAATCGAATAGGATTATTGCTGCAATATAATTGCCACACATAATCTGCATATTCAGCATCATCTTGGGTTAAAACTTTCTTGTTGTTGTAAAGGTCTAAAAGCTGCTCATCTGTAAGCTCGTTAAGGCTGTACATTTTGTCTGTATCATCTTCTTTTCCGCTACATACTAAAGATATTTGAGCATATTTTCGGTGCGTTAACAGCCAACTTATAACGGCAAGCATATTCACTTGACAAAAAAGATCATACTCGAACCAAAGCACGATATGATCTTGTTGTTTATGGCTACATAACGACCTATATTCCTTTAAGGTCTTTTCAATAAACCACGATTTTGAGACTTTATAATTTTTATGGAGAAACTCAAAACGAGCCTTCCAAAATGTTTCAGTACCAACTGTCGGTAATGTCTGTCCTTCGCATAGCATTTCGCGCCATGTGATAACATCACCACTTAAGTTTAGTTTTTGAAGTCGTTCGGTGAAAACGTCTCCATTGGTAATGTGCAAGAGAGAACTCATACCAGGTTTGATTTTAGTTTGATTAGATTAAAAATAACACTTATAACAACGTTATAAAATTATTTAACAGAAAACAAATAGAACTTTTAATGAAGGTATTTTTGTCGGTTTATCCGCCTACTCGCTTAACAGAGAATCCTTTATCTTTAAGTATTGCCATAATTTTATCTCGGTAATCTCCTTGGATAATGATTTTATCATCTTTAAAACTACCGCCTACGCTCAATTTGGTCTTCAGTTCTTTCGCTAATTTCTTAAAATCTTCATCTGCGCCAGTATACCCTTCTAAGATTGTAATTGGTTTACCTTTTCGCTTTTCGTATTTACAAATGATAGGGTCATCTTGAAGCCAGATAGATTTCTTAGACTCTTTCGTTACAGGAGTTTCTTCTTGTTCGTGCTCTGGGAATAAATTCTTTAATTGGTCTTTAAGGTCCATTTTGGTTACTTTTTAATTAACCCAAGTTCAATTAATCTTTCATGTAAAAATTCACCTGCAGTAATATCGGTGTATAACTTAGGGTGCGTTTCATCAATACAATTCTCCAAACAGTTTAAAGGCATTTCACTTACCGGGTGCATAAAGAATGGAACTGAGTATCTAGAAGTGCCCCATAGCTCTTTTGGTGGATTCACTACTTGATGAATAGTAGATAATAGTTTGTTATTTGTTAGACGAGATAACATATCGCCTACGTTAATCATTAACTGGTCTGGCTTAGCAATAGCATCTACCCATTCTCCTTCATGATTCTGTACTTGTAGACCCTTACCATGAGCACCCATTAAAAGAGTAATCAAGTTAATATCACCATGAGCTGCTGCTCTTACTGCATTTTTAGGTTCAGAGGTAATAGGTGGGTAGTGTATTGGGCGCAATATTGAATTTCCATTTTTAATGAAGTCATCAAAATAAAATTCATCAAGATTTAAATGTAATGCCAGTGCACGCAAAACATATCTTGCTGTTTTCTCTAACATCTTATAGGTTTCCTCACCAACTTTATTAAACTGAGGTAATTCCTTTACCATTACATTGTCAGGATATTCCTTTTCTAATTCATCATTATCCTCAACATATTGGCCAAAATGCCAAAATTCCTTCAAATCACCTTCTTTTCTACCTTTAGCATGTTCCTTTCCGAAAGATGTATAACCACGTTGACCTCCAATACCTTCAATTTGATACCCATCTTTTACTTCGCTAGGTAAATTGAAAAAATCTTTAATTTCAGCATATAAAGAATTAACTAATTCATCTGATAGAAAGTGTCCGCCTAAAGCAACGAAGCCGATTTCTTCAAAGGCTTTTCCAATTTCATCAATAAACTTTTGTTTTCTTTTTGGGTCATCAGAAAGAAAATCCGATAAATCTACACTAGGTACTAAGCTCATAATATAAAGAATTTATGTAAAATTAATAATTATTGTGGATTTACAAGCTTTGTTATAATCTATACTTTCTATATGCATTTTTGTTACATTTATATTTTAATACTCAAAATTTACGATAGTAATGAACTATACTGATTTTACAGTAGTTGAAGATGTTAAGTTAAAGCTTTATAAATCAATGCTTAAGCCTCGTATGATAGAGGAGAAGATGTTGATACTTTTACGTCAAGGTAAAATTTCGAAATGGTTTAGCGGCATTGGTCAAGAAGCTATTTCAATTGGTGTAACTATGGCTTTAGATAGTGATGAGTATATTTTGCCCATGCATAGAAACTTGGGCGTCTTTACTACGAGGGAGATACCGTTGTTTAGATTATTTGCGCAATGGCAAGGAAAGGCAAGCGGATTCACCCAAGGTAGAGATCGAAGCTTTCATTTTGGCACACAAGATTTCAAGATTGTAGGTATGATCTCTCATTTAGGACCGCAATTAGGTGTTGCAGATGGTATAGCCCTAGCTCATAAACTAAAGAAAGAAAATAAGGTAACTGCTGTATTTACAGGTGAAGGAGCAACCAGTGAAGGTGATTTTCATGAAGCGCTAAATGTTGCTTCTGTTTGGGGTTTACCAGTGTTGTTTTGTGTAGAAAATAACGGTTATGGCTTATCGACCCCCACCAATGAGCAGTTTAAATGTGAAAACATTGCGGATAAAGGTGTAGGGTATGGTATGGAATCTCATATTATTGATGGTAATAATATATTGGAGGTCTATTCTAAAGTTTCGCAGTTGGTTAGGGACATGAGAATTAATCCCAGACCGGTATTGTTAGAATTTAAAACATTTCGCATGCGTGGACATGAAGAAGCAAGCGGAACTAAATATGTGCCTCAAGAACTTTTAGATATGTGGGGTGAGAAAGATCCACTAGAAAATTTCACGAATTATTTATTAGATGAAAACCTACTTTCTGATGAGGATATTGAAAATTATAAAGCTGAAATTCAAGCAGAGATTGATGAGAATTTAAAAATCGCATTTAATGAAGACTCCATTATACCTAATGAAAGTAAAGAATTAAGTGAAGTCTATCAAAATTTTGAATATAAAGGCATTACTCCAAGTACAGAAACTAAAAGTATACGATTAATTGATGCTATTTCTGATGGATTAAGAGCATCTATGAAAAGATTTGATAACCTGGTTATCATGGGGCAAGATGTTGCGGAGTATGGTGGTGTGTTTAAAATTACAGATGGCTTTGTTGAAGATTTTGGGAAAGATCGCGTGCGGAATACTCCCATATGTGAATCGGCAATAGTATCTGCCGCAATGGGTTTATCTATAAATGGAATGAAGGCGGTAATGGAAATGCAATTTGCAGATTTTGCAAGTAGTGGTTTTAATCCAATTGTCAATTATTTAGCGAAGAGCTATTATAGGTGGGGAGAGAAAGCAGATGTTGTTATTCGTATGCCTTGCGGTGGTGGTGTAGCCGCAGGTCCTTTTCATTCCCAAACAAATGAAGCTTGGTTTACTAAAACCCCAGGATTAAAAGTGGTATATCCTGCTTTTCCTTATGACGCTAAAGGGTTACTTGCCACGGCAATTGAAGATCCAAACCCTGTAATGTTTTTTGAGCATAAAGGATTGTATAGAAGTTTGTATCAAGAAGTACCTGTTGATTATTACACATTGCCTTTAGGAAAAGCAAGTCTTCTAAGTAAGGGTGATCAAATAACGATTGTAACTTATGGTGCAGGTGTGCATTGGGCATTGGAAACACTAGAAAAGAATAAGAGTATCAGTGCAGATCTACTTGATCTTAGAACATTACAACCCTTAGATATTACTGCAATTTATGATTCTGTCAAAAAGACTGGAAAACTAATAATATTACAAGAAGACAGTCTTTTCGGGGGTATAGCCAGTGATATTTCTGCAATGGTTATGGAAAACTGTTTTGAATATTTAGATGGTCCAATTAAAAGAGTGGGTAGTTTAGAAACTCCAATACCTTTTAACGCGCAACTAGAACAACAGTATTTGGCTAAGTCTAGATTTGAATCTGTCTTAAGAGAGCTTATAGATTATTAAGTATACCCGTCAACAAAATTGTTAAAAGAGGTAATAGGTGATATTATTTAGCAGCATCTTTGCGTTGTTATTGGAACGGAATCATAATTACAACCGTCCAAAACTTAACATTAATCGTATATAGATCAAACCCTAAATAATTTACTTATGAAAAAAATGATTTGGCTTTTTAGTATCGTTCTTTTAGTATCCTCATGTTCAGTCTCTAAAGATGCAAGAGGTAAAAGAAATTTACTAAGCGGCACATGGACATTAAACGACGTTTCTTTCGAAGGAAACACTGGTAATGTTAAAGCAGTTTTGTTTAACGATGTTGAAGATATATGCCTAGAAGGTAGCGAGTGGTTCTTTCGTGATAACAATAGTACTGGTAGGTATAAAATTAATCAATCTACTTTCTGTACAGGGGGTGACCGTTATATAAGATGGTCTGTTGTTGAACGTGAAGAAAACTACACAAGTCAATTACAATTCAAATTTATCAACGAGAAAAATCAAGATATTTCTGGAGGTGCGGGTTATCGTTTGAATATCGAAAACCTAACCGAATCTAATATGACATTAAAATCTAATGTTATGGTAGAAGGCGCTCCTATTAATGTTGTTTATCAATTTAGTAAAAAATAATAACCTACTTAAAATTAAATCAAGCATATGAAAACAAGGATATTACGTAAAACTAGTTACATAATCGCTCTTGCCATGGTAATGAGCTGTAGTACAGTTAAGAATGCAAATAAAACACAAAAAGGAGCTGTTATTGGAGCATCAGGTGGTGCCGTTATCGGTGGTATCTTAGGTAACAATGTTGGTAGTGGAAACAATACTGCTCTTGGAGCAATATTAGGTGCAGCTATTGGTGGTGCAGCTGGTGGATATATTGGTAATCGAATGGATCGCCAAGCAGAACGTATAGAAGAGGAAATTCCTGGAGCAGAAGTAAAGCGTGTTGGTGAAGGTATTAATGTTACTTTCAATGAAGATGCAGGTGTGTATTTTGATACGAACAAATCTAATGTACAAGGTACATCTGCTACTACCTTAGATAAATTGGTTGGAATTTTTAAAGAATATCCTCAATCGAATGTTTTAGTTGAGGGTCATACCGATAGTGCTGGTGCAGACGAGTATAATTTGAACTTATCTAAACAAAGAGCTGAATCGGTTACTAATTACTTAATAAGTAAGGGAATTGATGCAAGTCGTTTTGATACTAAATGGTATGGTGAAACACAACCAGTTGGGGATAACACTACCACAGCAGGTAAAGCAAAAAATAGACGAGTAGAATTAGCTATTGTTGCTAGTGAGTCATTAAAACAAGAAGCACAGACACAGACCAATTAAGTACAACTTATTTTGGTAACGAGTTAAAATTAAAGCCCTGCATTTGCAGGGCTTTTTTGTTTTTGGTGTAACTTTCATGCAGTGAAAGAACACGGTATTCTTATTATAGGTGGTGGTTTAGCAGGATTAACGGCAGCTATTCATTTAGCTTCGGATGGGCAAGATGTTGCAGTCATTGAAATGAGTCCTTATCCGCATCATAAAGTATGTGGGGAATATGTATCTAATGAAGTGCTTCCATACCTAAATAGGCTAGGTGTTTACCCTAATACAGTAGGAGCGGTTCCTATTTCACATTTTCAAATAAGCACTCAAGATGGGTTTGTAGTAGACACCGAATTGCCATTAGGTGGATTCGGAATAAGTCGGTATGCTTTTGATCAACTTCTATATCAAAGGGCAGTGGAGCTTGGAGTTACCTTTTATTTTGAGAAAGTGATTACTACAGCTTTTTTCAACGACTGCTTTACTATTACCACTAAATCTCAAATTTATACGTCAAGAATAGCTATTGGTGCGTACGGCAAGCGTTCTGTTTTAGACAAGAATTTGGACCGTGAGTTTAGTAAAAAGAAACAATCGTGGTTAGCGGTAAAGGCACATTATAAGCTAGCTAATTTCCCAGATGATTTGGTAGGCTTGCATAACTTTAATGGAGGGTATGGTGGTTTGTCTAAAACAGAGTCTGGTGCTGTTAATTTTTGCTACTTAGTCCATTATCAAAGTTTTAAAAAGTATAAGGATATTCATAGTTTTAATGAGCAAGTCGTATCGGAAAATCCATTTCTAAAAACCTTTTTAAATAATGCATCGCCAATTTTTGAACAGCCAATGACAATTGCCCAAATATCATTTGACCAAAAGGATAGTGTTGTTGATCATATGTTAATGTGTGGGGATACGGCAGGGTTAATACATCCACTTTGTGGTAATGGAATGGCAATGTCTATACATAGCGCTAAGATTGCATCTCAATTGATATTACATTTTGTAAAAGAAAAGGAGTATGATAGGCAGCAGTTGGAACTTGATTATTCTAAATTATGGACCAAGGCATTTAGTAAACGTTTATGGTTTGGAAGAAAACTACAAGGAATCTTAATGAATAAAAGATTAGTTTCAATGGGTATAAAGACCATAGGAAAATCGAAACCGCTTTTGAAATTTATTATTTCTAAAACCCATGGAGAATTGTTGTCATAATGGTAGATTTTAAACGTAGAAGCTCTGAAGTTGAAATTATGGACACCTTTTCAGGTACCACTGATGAGTTAGAAACCATACTTAAAGATATTAATAGGGTTAATAAGCTTCTTGGTGGGTATAAGATAACTTTAGACGCTGTTTTTGAGATGATTAGTACCGGACTCAAAGAATCATATACGATTTTAGATATGGGTTGTGCAGAAGGAACCATGCTACGAAAGCTTGCAGATGAGGGTAGAAAGAGAAATATTAAGCTCCATCTAATTGGTGTTGACCTAAATGGTCAAGGATTGGAATTGGCAGAATTGTATTCAACAGATTATCCTGAAATTACATATCAAAAAGCAGATATATTAACTACCGATTTTTCACAGTTAAATATAGATGTTATAATGACCACATTAACCTTGCATCATTTTACGGATGAAGGAGTTGTACAATTTGTAAACAGGTTTGTAAAACTGGCATCAATTGGTGTTGTAATCAATGATTTGGAACGCAGCCCGATAGCATATTTTTTATTTAAAGCCTTTAGCTTCTTTTTTATTAAAACAGAAATAGCAAAGAAAGACGGATTGTTATCTGTTCGAAGAGCTTTTAAAATGAATGAATTACAAGATTTTGCCAAACAAGTCAAAAATGCCTCTCATCAAATTCAATGGAAATGGGCTTTTAGATATATATGGGTTTTAAAAAAAGAAGTAGTAGATTGAAGTATAAGAATAGCTATGAATCACACAAGAATTATAAGTGTTACCAAAGAATTGCCCAAATATTTTAGAGATACCAAAGATATTATTCCCTTGGTAGAATTCTGGTTAGGTGATCAAGAGGAACGTTTTACCAGAAAAGTTGTAAAAATTTTTGAAGGTGCTGCAGTAGATAAGAGATATTCTATAATGCAGCCGGAAGATGTGTTCGTTACAACTTCTTTTGAAGACAAGAATAAAATTTATAGTAGAGAGGCAAAACGAATGGGTGCTAATGTATTGCGAAACGCTTTACTAAAAAGCAGTTGGGACGCTACATCTATAGATTATATTATAACGGTTAGCTGTACGGGAATTATGATTCCGTCTTTAGATGCATACTTAATAAATGAATTGGGCATGCGTCAAGATGTTGTTCGGTTACCGGTAACGGAAATGGGCTGCGCAGCAGGAGTATCTGGACTTATTTATGCGCACAATTTCTTGAAATCCAATCCTGGTAAACGTATTGCGTTGGTTTCCGTAGAAAGTCCTACGGCAACATTTCAGCTTAATGACTTTTCTATGGCTAATATGGTTAGTGCTGCAATTTTTGGCGACGGTGCGGCTTGTGTTTTATTGTCTTCAGAGGAAAATGCAATAGGTCCTAAAATTATCGGTGAAGAAATGTATCATTTTAAAGATGCTACTCAGATGATGGGTTTCGATTTAACCAACCATGGGTTGAAAATGATTTTAGATCCTGCTGTACCGGAAACCATATCTAACCATTTCGCAGATATCGTACATCCTTTTTTAGAAAAGTATGGTAGTGATATAGGGAAAGTAGACCATTTAATTTTTCATCCTGGTGGAAAAAAAATAGTACAGACCGTAGAATCACTTTTTGGTGCTTTGGGTAAAAATATTGACGATACTAGAGAGGTCTTAAGGCTTTATGGGAACATGAGTAGTGCTACTGTATTATACGTTTTAGAGCGCTTTCTAGAGAAAGATATTTCAGAGGGAGAACAAGGTTTAATTTTAAGTTTTGGCCCTGGTTTCTCAGCACAACGAGTTTTAATAGAATGGTAGATAATTGAAATAGGTATATGAATAATAATCATTGGGCTTTAATTTTAGGTGGTAGTAGCGGTTTAGGTTTGGCTACGGCTAAGAAACTGGCTAGCCATGGCTATAACATATTAATTATTCATCGAGATAGACGTTCAGATATGGATGCTATTGAAACCTCGTATCAAGAGATTCGCTCGTTTGGAAATGAATTTATAGCCATGAACGTAGATGCCTTAAATGCGGACAAGCGGGAAGGTATTATTTCAGAAATACAACAGCAGTTACCAGAAGGACATAAAATAAAAGTATTAATTCATAGTGTTGCAAAGGGCACTTTAAAGCCTATGTTTTCTGAAAATGGGCAAACATTAAGTGATGCCGATTTTAGAATAACATTTGATGCCATGGCACTTAGTCTATATGATTGGACAAAGGTTTTAGTTTCTGCAAAACTTTTTAATGAGGATGCAAGAATAATTTCTTTTACCAGTGAAGGAAATACCAAGGCATTACCAAATTACAGCGCGGTGTCTGTTGCAAAAGTGGCATTAGAAGCACTAACCCGCAGTATAGCTTTGGAGTTTGCACCAATAGGTATAAAAGCGAATTGTATTCAAGCAGGTATCACGATGACAAAATCCTTATCTATGATTCCTGGTTACGAACAAATTAAAGAGAATGCATTACGAAGAAACCCAAACAACCGATTGACAAAGCCTGAAGATGTAGCGAATGCCGTGTATTTATTAACGACTGATGAAGCTAAGTGGATTACCGGAACCGTAATAAAGGTTGATGGTGGGGAAAGTTTAATATAATAAAGAACCATGAAGAAAGAATCCTTTGATTGGATATTAAATGAATTGCCATATGCAGATCCTTTTCTGTTTGTAGATGAAATTCTACGGGTAGATGAAGAGGGTGCTGAGGGGAGTTATAGGTTTAAATCAGATTCAGATTTTTACCGAGGTCATTTTAAAAATAATCCTGTTACTCCTGGTGTGCTGTTGACGGAATGTTGCGCGCAGATAGGGTTAGTGTCTTTGGGTATCTTTCTTTTTGGGAAAGAGACAAAACTGAAAACCCTAAGTATAGGAATGAGTAGTTCTCAAATGGATTATTTATTACCTGTATTTCCAGGGGAGCGTGTTCGGGTGGTTTCAGAATTGGTTTACTTCCGGTTTCAAAAATTAAAATGCCAAGTAAAAATGTATAATGAGAATGATAAATTGGTCTGTAAAGGTATTTTAGCAGGCATGATAGGGGTAGCGAATGAATAGACGTGTGGTTATTACAGGTTTAGGGGTATGTGCGCCAAATGGTGTAGGACTAACCGATTTTACTCAATCTCTCTTGGACGGTAAAAGCGGAATTCGTCATCAGCCTAATTTAGAGAAACTGGGTTTTGGTTGTCAAGTAGCTGGTGAACCCTTAGTAAAAGATAATCTCATAGATAATTACTTTACACCATTAGAGCGTAGGGGTTTAAATGCAACAGGTATAGTTTACGGAGTCATTGCAGGAGTAGATGCGTGGAAAGATGCCGGTTTAGAAAAGAATACTTCTAATGAGCCATTTTGGGACCGCGGAATCATTTTTGGAACAGGAATTTTAGGTGTCGATAAGTTTCGAGAAGCTATTCATCTTATCGATGAAGGCAGTGTTAGAAGATTAGGAAGTACTTCTGTTATTCAGACCATGGCGAGTGGAATAAGTGCTTACTTGGGCGGATTATTAGGTTGTGGAAATCAGGTAACAACGAACTCTGCAGCATGTACAACTGGTACAGAGGGAATTATTATGGCATATGAGCGTATTAGTCAAGGGAAGGCTGAAATTATGCTGACCGGTAGCTGTAGTGATAGTGGTCCTTATGTTTGGGGTGGTTTTGATGCCATGCGTATATTGCCTAGGGGCTATAACGACAATCCTACAAAGGCTAGTAGACCTATGAGTGCTACCGCAAGTGGTTTTATTCCAGGTAGTGGAGCAGGAGCGTTAGTTCTGGAATCATTGGAAAGCGCTCAAAAACGTGGAGTACATATTTATGCAGAAGTCTTGGGGGGAGAAATCAATAGTGGCGGACAAATGGGTGAAGGATCTATGACAGCACCAAATAGCATAGCAGTTCAACGTTGTATTCGTAATGCAGTCTCTAACGCCGGAGTACAATTAACTGATGTCGATGTTATTAATGGACATTTAACTGCTACGGCTAAAGATGGTTTGGAAATTGAAAATTGGAGTAAGTCCTTAGAGCGTAAAGGCGAAGATTTTCCTTATGTAAATTCCTTTAAAGGTGCAGTTGGTCATTGTTTGGCTGCAGCGGGTAGTATTGAAAGTGTCGCTACCGTATTGCAGTTTAAAGAGAAGGTGGTATTTAAAAATGTAAACTGCGAGGATATACATCCCGAAATAACTAGTTTAATTTCGGAAACCAGGGTGCCAAGAGAAACTTTAAGTTATGCACCTAGAGTTATTGCAAAGGCAAGTTTCGGATTTGGAGATGTCAATGCTTGTGTTATTTTTAAAGCTTATTTAGAAGAATAGAAAAATATAATTATACTAATAGGTATTTTAATTGAAATTATAAATGCAGGACGAAGAGAAATATCAAAAATTAAAGGATATCATTAAAATATATCTTCCCGAAGACGTAGCAATTACGGATATTGAGAAGGATAGTCACTTAATGAACAACTTAAATATCAACTCTGCAAATTTGGTTGATATCGTTTTAGACGTGGAAGATGCATTTGATATTCGACTAGAAAATGATGACATGGATCAAATGCAAACAGTTAATGATGCCATGGCAATTATCGATGCCAAATTAAAAGAAAAGTAGGTACTTACCTTGCTAATCTTTATCCTTAATCAAAGTAGAGGCAAGTATACCTGAAATTAAAGCAACAGATATTACCGTTAAAGAAACCCACTCAGGTAAATGAATGATATGGGAGAATAACATTTTTAAACCAACAAAAGCAAGTATTACTACAAGACTGTAGTTAATGTATCTAAATTTCTCTAGCATTCTAGAAATAAGAAAGTACATAGAACGTAATCCTAATATTGCTAGAATATTAGAACTGAATACTATAAAAGGATCTGCAGTAATCGCTAGAATGGCAGGTATGCTATCTAGGGCAAACAAAATATCGGTCAATTCGATAACAATAAGCGCTACAAATAGGGGAGTAGCGGCATTGATGCCCATTCGTTTAACGAAAAAATCATGCCCGTGCATGGTGGTCGTAACTGGATAAATTTTCTTGATGGTTTTAAAAACAAAAGAATTTTTAGGGTCAAAATTTTCATCTTCACCTTTTAGCATATTAAATGCGGTATATAAAAGGAATACACCAAAAACATAAATGATCCATTCAAACTTGGTAATTAGGGCAACTCCGAAAAATATCATTAATGCCCTAAATACAATTGCACCTAAAATTCCCCAAAACAATACTCGATGTTGATATAATGCGGGAATTTTAAAAGAAGAGAATATAACAGCAATTACGAATACATTATCTACACTTAAGGATAGTTCAATTAAATAACCGGTAATATATTTTAGTACAGCATTGTTGGGTGTTAGTCCAGTTGGGTTGTCAATTATTTCAGCATTGAATAACCAGTATATGACGCCACTGAACGCGAATGCAACCGTTACCCAAATTGCAGTCCAAATACCTGCTTCTTTAGATTTAATTACGTGGTCATTCTTATGAAAAACACCTAAATCTAGTGCAAGAAATACAATAACAAAGGCAACGAAGACAATCCAGACTATCATATAGAAATTTTGAAGATGCAAAGGTATTAAAAATTGACTTTAAGTATTTCGATTCTCTTAAATGATCGACTCTTTTATGTCAAATAATTTATAATAACTAATCAGTACAAAATTCGCGTTATATATGCTGGTTGATTGATGTGTTGACGGAAATTTTTAATCGAAAAAAATTAAGTTGAAATAACTCGTTAATACTGGTTAAATAAAGGAGTGTATTTAGTAGTAGCACTTATTTGTTGATAGTGTAATTAATTTGTTTGGATGTAACTAATTGAAAATCAAGAGTAGTAGTCGGTAAATTTTTTGATTATTGTCTTTTTCGGATAAAAGACCTTTTATAATCGATGAAGTACATTTTTATTTCAGATTCGAGATAATTTGAGAATTTTTAGCTTAATTTTAAAGTAGAACAAGTTATTGAAATGAAAAAACTAACTATGTTAGGCGGTGTCTTGCTATGCTGTCTTATGAGTATCAGCACCGTAGTCGCGCAAGATTCATTGCAATCGGATACTCGCGTAAAGCAGCGTATGCTTTTGAATCAATTTGAATCTGATTATGTACTAACCGCTAATGAACGTGTTGCCTTAAAACAAGCTCGTTTAGCGTATCAATATCGTATTAGAAAAATCTTAGATTCTATCGATATATCTGAAGGAAAGAGAAGACGTCTTTTGCAGGAATTAAAACGAAACCCTTTATCTGAAAAGGTACAAGCTGTGATTGCTAATCACATTGCCCCTGATAAGATTATTGAACAATAAAAAAAATGCAGTCTAACGAGACTGCATTTTTGCTTTTCTTTTTTCTAATTGCCTTTGTAGGTCTTCTACAGATGAAGCAATTGCTGCTTCAAAGCTAGCGGAAGACGATTGTGCAAAAAGGCGTGGACCTGGTGCACTCAAACGTATATTACATACCATCCCTGAATCTGGAGAAGAGGTATTTTCCTTTTTAAAAAATACATCGGACCTTACTATAAAATCAAATTTGTCCAATAATTTCTCTAATTTTTGTGCAGCCATAATCTCTAATCTGTTGCTGGCTTTAACATCGTCGTATTCAAAATTGATATTCATAGGCTAAAAGTTTAGTTTAAGGTACTCATTTCAATTAATCATTACAACTAAAAAAAACTTAATAAATTACCTGTAATAAGTTAAGAATTGCTAATCCTTTTGTTTCTATAAAGTTAGCAATTGCATCACTAATTTAAAGTTAAGTTAAACTTACGAAAACTTAGTTTAAATATGAGCTTGATGTCTTAAATTGAAGTAAATTTCTCACATTTTCATTTTTTTAAACTACTGCTATGGAGAATGTACAAGACAAATCTTTGTGTTTAGGTAAACTGGAACGCTGCTACAATACTATTCAGCATTTCAAGATAAGGGTAGATTCATATTTGTATGAGCCCACGACAGTAGGGCTTTTTGAAACCAAAGCGTATTTGAAAAATAAAATATTGAAGCTTTCCGAGACAAACGAGAAGCTGTTGGAGTTTATGAGAACTTCTAAAGTATTGCAACCAGAACAATACAAATTGGTCAACTATCATATTAGGGAAACATTCGAGCTTGAATTTGATTTTATGGAGTATACCTTGAAATTTCGACAACCCGTTTAAGTACTTATTTCCAAGCTAATCGGTTAATTAGAATGTTATTTGCGAATATGTTTCGTGTATAAAACCAATTTTCAAAAATTGTTATTAATTTAGACGTAGAACACTTATAATATTAATATGAAAATTCTAACGCGGCTAGCTATATGCTGTGCGTTTTTATTTACGGGTATGTTATACTCTCAAACTAAAAACACAGCTCCATCAAACCCAAATGCAGAAGACGAAGGTCCGGTAATGTTTCAATTTGAGCCAAATTATGAAACGGCAACTATGCTTCAACGAGAAGCATTGAAGCAGAAAATAAGAGGACTTGATACATTGAATATTTCCGATAGAAAACGCCAAAGATTAATTAAAGCTTTTTATAAAGAATCTAGAGCTATAAACTTCAAAAATTCAGTTTTGGTTAATACTGAATTTGAAGAAGAAGATTTTGAAGATTAAACCTCGCCTTTGGCATAGAATTGGTAGCTTAATGGGTGATTAAAAATATCTTCTATGAGAACATTACTTATTTTACTATTCGTTTTTACTACACTGCTTGGTTGTAAATCATCAAAAATGGTGATTGATGATACACATCCTATACATACATTGGTTGGTTCCAAGAATTTTATCTTTACGGCAAAATCAGCTAACCCCATGGTAACTCGAAGTTTAAACGCTGTTGCGAATAGCGGACTCATTGCTCCCGGTAGTACCATTTCGCGTATAGACTTATCGGGCAATAATAGTTATTTAAAAGTATTAGGAGATAGTGTTTCTGCCAATTTACCTTACTATGGCGAAAGACAATTTGGAGGTGGATATGGTTCTGCCACCGGTGTTGAATTTGATGGCAAGCCTGATAATTATTTACAAGAGTTTAATAATGATAAGCAAAAATATACCATCAGTTTTCAAATCACAGGCGAGTCCGATCGCTATACTATTCAGATGGATGTGTATCCAAGCAAATCAAGTACGGTTTATGTTACTATGGCAAACCGGAATGCTATTCAATATGATGGTAGTATTAAAACCAATAAAATTGAAGACTAATTAGTTAAGTATTCTTACCAATAGTATTGCTTTAATAACTATCTGTATTGGTTACAAAGGCTATTTTCTTACTATCTGGTGACCAACTAGGCACATTTATAGTTCCTTGACCACCATATATATGAGCAATTACTTTAGGTTTTCCACCTTTTATTGGTATAATACGTAGCATGCAATGCTTATAAAATGGATGGTCATTAGATTTGATTTCTTTAGGAAAAGATATAAAAGCTATCCATTTTTGATCCGGACTCACATGTGGAAACCAGTCGTTGTAATCATCAAATGTCAGTTGTGTTTGTTTCTTCCCGTTTGCTTTCATACTATATAATTGCATGGTGCCAGAGCGGTCGGAGTTAAAGAAAATTGTCTTTCCATTTTTGGAGTATTCTGGTCCGTCATCCAAAGAAGGGAAATCTGTAAGTTGCTCTTCTTTTCCAGATTTTATATTGACACTGAAGATATTATAAGCTCCGTTTCTATCTCCAGTGAAAATCATCTCTTTATTATTGGGCGACCAACCATGTAAGTAAGATGCGCCAACGCCAGTTTTTGTAACCATTTTGGGTTTAGAGTCTCCATCCGTAGTTAGATAGTATAAAGCGGAATCTCCATTGTCATCTTGATTATGGTGGCTAATACCCAACAGTTTTCCGTCGAAGGTTAAAACGTGGTCATTATTGTTCTTTATAGCAAATCCGGTATTTAAGGGGGTAATAGTATTGCTCTCTAGTTCATAATTATACAAATGACCTTTAGAATTATAAATCAATTTTTTGCCATCAACAGTCCAGTTGGGAGCTTGAATAGAATGTGCAGAATGGTAAAGAATTTTTCTGTGCCCATTTTCAACATCCATCACTTCTAAATTACTACCAATATACTCCTGGTATGCTTTGTAATCATCTCCAACCGGTTTTACTATTCTAACATTACTAAATGTAGCACGCTCCAATACTTTAGGGTTGTGAGAACAAACATACAAGCCCACATAGACTTCATTATCTAAATTCATATCGGTTAGTTCAATGCTGGTAAATTCTTCACCAAACTTAGCGGTAGACATTATATAGGTAGTTCCACGACGCTCTAATTGAATAATAGTTGGGGATTCGTTAGAAGATTTCACTTCCTCGGTAAGTCCGCCAATTGTTTTTCGATATTGCAAAGAAGTTAGTCCGTCACCATGTGTACTAGCATTTACATGTGGGGAATTATCATCTAGGTTATTTTTAATGATCCATCCTGCTTTACGATGTTGGTCTTTACCTTTTCCTTTGAAATTAATAGTAGCTCTAAGAATAAAATCGCCTTGTATGGTGGTCCATAAATATTGAAATTCATCTTTCTCAAACCACATATTGGAACCCGCACCATCAATTGTATACGTTTGGTTATCCGCATTAAATGTCGCGGAACCTTTTACTGTAGGCTTTCCTATACTAATTTGATCGTCAAAAATTCCAATTTTGTTCTGTGCTTGAAATGTTGTAGAACTGAGTGCTAAGAGAATATAAAATAGTATTGAAAATGGTTTCATGATTTATTATTAATAGGTTGTTGAGTTGACATTTAAATATACCTATTAAAATCATGGAATCATCTTTAAAGAACTAAGTGTTATAATTTATAAGGGCATTTTTCGAGAGTCAATCTATTAGCAGTGTGTACTTTGACAGCGATTATGTGTATTTAATGTTAAGAAGAGGCTAAAAAGGGAAGGTTTTGTCATAATCTTCGTTATTCCCTATTAAGAACAATACCTTTGCAGCTCAAATAAGTGAAATAGTTGAAATTTATAGTATGAGTAAAGTAAAAGCAGACGACAAAGTAGTAGTACATTACACAGGTAAATTAAGTAATGGTCAAATATTTGATAGCTCGGTAGATAGAGAGCCTTTAGAGGTGAAATTGGGTCAAGGTAGTTTAATACCTGGATTTGAAAAAGGATTGTTGGACATGACGCCAAGCGACAAAAAGACAATCGTAATTGCTAAAGAGGATGCCTACGGCGAAAAGCAAGAAGAGCTTTTTCAAAAAGTACCAAAATCAGAATTGCCAGAAGATATGGAGCCAAAAGTTGATATGGCACTTATGGCAACTAATGCAGATGGTAGTGAAAGACAATTACGTGTTGCTGAAGTAAATGAAGATAACATCGTAGTAGATGCTAACCACCCATTGGCTGGTGAAGATTTGACCTTTGAGTTAGAATTGGTTGAAATCAAATAAAACGTAAACGTTATATAGTAAAAACCGCCTTAATAGGGCGGTTTTTTTATTTCTAATAGTCATGTTATCATTGTATGAAATGTTATATTTGGGTATGTATTTAAGATCACTATTTTTCTTGACTTTAGCAATCGCCCTAATAGGGTGTAAAGATGTCAAAACCACAACACCAAGCACTGTAGTTCTAGAAGCAGACGCTGAAAAGATACCTTCTGCTACATATGAAGATTTAGAAGGAAATCCTATAGAATTAAGCGATTACAAGGGTAAGCGTATCTTGTTAAATTATTGGGCAACATGGTGTAGACCGTGTATAGAAGAAATGCCCGATATGGAGAAAGCACAAACCATTTTGGAGCAAGAAAATTACGTTTTCTTATTTGCGTCTGATCAATCTGTAAAGAAGATCGTAAAATTTAAAGAAGCAAGAGGATTCGACTTAGAATTCATCAAGTTCAATGGTATGTATGCCGCAGAAAATGTAAATGCCTTGCCAGCAACTTTTATTTATAATGAAGTAGGGGAGCAGGTACTACGTTTTGATGGCGGATTGAAATGGGATAGTCCAGAAATGATTGAAAAATTACGAACAGTACACTAATGCGCAAAACATCTTTATATTATTTACTAGTAACTTTAAGTCTAATGCTTGGTTGTAAAGAATCAGCTAAACAAACTACTGCCAAAGTTGAAATTGTTGTGGTAGAAGAGATGACTTCACCAACAGGTAAAAGCAGTGCCTTGCCGCATATAATGTCTAATAAAGATGTTGCATTACTTTCATGGGTAGAAACATCAGGAGATACCTTGACTACTATGAAGTATTCGGAATTGGTAGATGGTGAGTGGCAAAACACTAAAAATATACTGACCGGTACAGATTGGTTTGTGAACTGGGCAGATTACCCTATGATAACGGAGAACAATGGTAATCTGTGGTCTCATGTATTAAAGAAATCGACAGCGGGTACATATTCCTATGATATTAAAATGAACATAAAACCTAAGGGTGCGACCGAATGGAAAACGAATTTACCATTGCATACCGACGGTACACCAACCGAACATGGTTTTGTGAGTATAGTGCCATATAATGACCACTTTTTTGTAAACTGGCTAGATGGCAGAAATACAATAGAAAATGAAGCAGGGGAGCGCGGCGCAATGACCTTGAGAGCAGGTATTGTTTCTGCTACAGGAGAGCTGTTGGAAGAATATGAATTGGATAATAGTACATGCGATTGCTGCCAGACAACTTCAGCAATTACCGATAACGGACCAATTGTTATTTATAGAGATCGTTCTGAAGATGAAATTAGGGATATAAATATCGTACGTCAAGTAGACGGGGCGTGGACGTCACCTAAAGCAATACATGAAGACGATTGGCAAATAAAAGGATGCCCGGTAAACGGACCTAAAGTAGATGCATTGGGTAATAATGTTGTAGTTGCTTGGTTTACGGGTGCAGAAAATACACCAAAAGTTCAAGTAGTTTTTTCTACCGATGGTGGGGAAGTATTTACGGAACCAATAGTAATTGCAGAAGGCATTATTATGGGTAGGGTAGATGTACTTTGGACAGATGAGGATAACGCCGTTGTAAGTTGGATGGAAGCCAATGATAAAACAGCGCTTTTTAAAGCGATGATTGTCCGAAAAGACGGAACAACATCAAAACAACAAGTGGTTACCGTAATGGCAGATTCTCGTAAATCTGGGTTCCCACAAATGGAAATGGTAGAAGAAACATTATATTTTGCATGGACCGAGCAAGTTGCCGCTGTAACTGAAATACGTACGGCAAAGATGTCTGTAGATGCATTTTCGTTTAATTAATCGAAATCAATTCAATATCAAAAATTAAAACAGAACCACCAGGTATAGAGCTGTAATCAAAACTACCGTAGCCTAGGTGAGAAGGTACTAACAGTACACCATTACCACCTTCGTTGAAAAGCTGAATACCTTCTGTCCAACCAGTAATAACTTGATCAAGACCTATAGATAATCCATCTGCACTTTGGTCAAAAACACTACCATTTAGAAAATAGCCTCTGTATGCAACAGTTACATTAGAAGTAGCGGTTGGTTTTTCTCCATCCCCTTGATTTTCGATGATATAATGTAATCCAGAAGCGGTTGTTTCTGATACTAAATCATTTGCAGTTAAATATGCATTGATTTCTTCTTCGTTAATGGCGGTATAATCAATTGGCTCAACAGCTATAGGTTTGGCATCATCAGAAGATCCACAAGAAATCATAGTAGTTACAAGAAGAAGTATAGCAATGTATTTCATTTTATATTTTTTTGGGAAGATAGTTGTTGCTTAAATACTTTGAACTGAATTAAGAAGTATTTAACCATTAAAGTGAGTTAGAGGGTAGCGGTTATGCTATAAAGGTGTTAACAGAAAAGCGAACACTGCAATTTTTGTAAAGGTATTTTTGAAATTTAATCGCTTGAGATTGAGACTCAAAAATAACAGCCTCTGTAATGCTGTTGGCTAAAACAAGGTGTCCAATAAGATACTCTACATAGTAGGTATCGTTTTCAGAAAGGAGAACAAAATTTGGTGTGGTTGTCACTGTTATTATTTTACGAAACTAAAATACGGCAATTTTTTAATTGATCCTAATTTTTTTGACTTTTGAGGTTTTTAATAAGACGTTCTACATCATTAAAACGTATTGATGGAATCTCTTTTGTTAGAATCAGTAATTATGTACAATCTATAATTACTTATGTTTTCAATTTGTGGTATCATATTTGAAATGATAACAGTAATTATTAATATTTAATTAAAGTACAATGAGTAAAGGAACAGTAAAATTCTTCAACGATGCAAAAGGCTTCGGATTTATTACAGAAGAAGGTTCAATGGACGATCATTTCGTTCACATTTCAGGATTAGTAGACGAGATTCGCGAAGGAGACGAAGTAGAATTCGAACTAACCCAAGGAAAAAAAGGTTTAAACGCAGTAAACGTAACAGTTATAGATTAAACTTCACAAAGCCCGTCAGCAATGACGGGCTTTTTTTTAATATAATAATGGGCCATTAACAACCAATAATAGTGGGGTTGTTAAAAAGTCTATTTTACATAATATAAATTATAGTTCAAATTATGACATTCTAGTATTTAGGGGAAAGTAGGTTTGAAAGCTATAATTTGCCGTTATGTAAAATATTAACCAAGTGTCAAGTATGGATAAAAACTTTCAGGCATATTTTTTACTGCTTTTTATTAAAGCATATGTGGTATGTCCGAAGCCAATGTTGGATATGAGAAAATCATTGTTCTCATATCATTAACCTTCATTTTTGTTTTTATGGCCATTGCGAAGAGATTTATTGTCTCTTCTGTATGTGGTCCGATTAAATGCGCTCCCAAAATTGTTTGAGTTTCTTTGTCAATTATCGTTTTGAACGCATATTCCTCAACGTTTAAACGTTTAGCATTGAACCAATTACCGACCTCTTTATAATTTACCTGAATATTGTAGTTCAGCTCTTTGGCTTTCGATGCTGTATATCCAACAGAGGCCATAGTTGGCAAAGTAAAAACTACAGTTGGCATTGGTGGGTAACTTATTTCTTTAGAATTGCCTTTGATTATATTTGATGCAACCGTGTGACCTTCTAAAACCGCAACTGGCGTTAAAGGCAAACCTTCTGAATCTGCGGCATCGCCCGCTGCATAAATATAAGGGTTTGAAGTACTTTGAAGGTATTTGTCTACCGTTACTCCTTTTTCAGTAAAGGCTATGTTGGCTTTGTCTAAATTTAAATCGAATATAGCTGGTGGTCGTCCGGCAGAATTAAATACAGCTTCAGCTTCAAAATATGCTGTTTTCTCTTGAGATTTACCTTTTACTCTATACTGGTTATCCACTTTCTCAATAGCCGTAACATCAGTATTCAAAATGAGTTTTATACCTAATTCATTTGTGGCAGAAACAAGATGTTTTACAATATCCTGTTCAAAATTTTCCAAGGGGTTTTCTCCACGATGAACAATAGTTACTTCTGCTCCACATCGAGCCGCGATATGCGCAAACTCAAAAGCGATATACCCACCACCAATGAATACTAAAGATTTTGGTAATTCTGCTAAATTCAAGAAATCGGTACTTGATTGGGCATAATGACCACCTTCAAATTCTAAAACCCGTGGTTTGGAACCAGATGCGATTACAATTTTGTTAGCTTTAATAATGACGGTTCCAACTTCTAATGTGTTTTCTGACAGAAATTTTGCTGAACTATGAAAGGTGTCTATTCCGTTCTTTTCATATCCTTTTTCAATTTTTGGTGGCATTTCATCCACAAAGGATTGTTTAAAGGCCATTATGTCCTTCCAATTGACTTTAGGTATGGTATCAATGCCATTACCTTTAAGTCTTTTGGCAAAGTCTTGAACTTCCGTAGCACCTATAATCACTTTTTTTGGGTCACAACCTCTCAAGGCACAAGTGCCACCGTATGGTAATTCATCAGTTATTCCGACTTTCAGGCCTTTTGAGGCGCATTTATTGGCGATGGTCATTCCTGCCATTCCTGAGCCAATTATAAATACATCGTAATTTTTCATATTAAATTATTTTTCTTGTATGCTTAAACTAACTCGCACAACAACTCAATTTAGAAACATCTTTTCCAAAAGTAATTGCTGCTAATTTGATACCTTCTCCAAGTGTCAAGTAAGGATAAAAACTTTCAGCCAAATCTTTTACCGTGACACCAAACTTAATAGCCATACTTAATTGTTGGATGAGTTCTCCTCCTTCTGGTGCTATTACTCTTGCACCTATTAATTTATCTGTTTCGGTATTGCGAATTAACTTTATAAATCCTCTGGTATCTTGAGCTGCTAATGCTCTTGGAACGTGAATTAAATCTAATTTAGAAACTTCAAAAGGGATGCCTAATTTTTCGGCTTCTACTTCATCCATACCTGCTCCTGCAATTTGTGGATCTGTAAATACCACCCAAGGTAACGATGTATAATCCACACTATTTTTTGATAATGAAAAAGCGTTATTTACTGCTGTATTTCCTTCGGTTGCTGCTGTATAAACAAAAGGTGGTGTGTTTGTTACGTCACCAGCTGCATAAATATTGGAAATATTAGTTTCCATTTTTTCGTTAACTAAAATCTTACCTTTATCAGTCAGTTTTAGGTCAATATTTTTTAAACCTAATTTAGACGTATTTGGTTTTGTACCTGTAGCTACGACAATATGGCCTTCTTCAATAATTTGAGTGGTAGAACCATCAGGACATTTGCAATGAATAATGGTTTTATCACCATTTTTTTCAAATTTGAAAGCTCTAAAATTTGGAAGGATTTCAATCCCTTCACTTTTCATTTGTGCTTCTAAAACATCTGTAATATCGTTGGTTTGACTACGTAATGGTCTATCCGTAAATTCTATAATACGAACCTTTACTCCCAAACGGTTATATGCCATTGCAATTTCCAATCCGATATAGCCAGCTCCCATTATGGTTAAGCTTTTTGGTTTTTCTTCTAAATCGAACAATGAAACATTAGTTAAATAGCCAACCTTATTTAAGCCTTCAATGTTTGGAATGTTAGTGGTTGCGCCTGTAGCTATAATGATGTTAGTTGCGGTGTATGTATCTTTTCCATCTACAAGAATGGTTTTATGATCTACAAATTCTGCCCATCCTTTAAGCATTGTTAAGTTTTTAAAATCACTTACCACATCCATATATTTATGCTGTTGTAATGTGGCAACTAATGCTTTTTTGTCTTTTATAACTTGGGTAAAATCAATCTCCACACCTTTAGGTTTAATACCTTTAAAATTAGAATGTGTAGCGTGATATGCTGTTTCGGCAGCTCTAATCAAATTTTTAGAAGGTACACAGCCAACATTGACGCACGTGCCTCCAAAATCTAATCCACTATTTACCATTAATGTAGTAAGCCCTAAACCTTCCGCTTTTATAGCTGCTGAAAATGCTGCTGAACCACCACCAATAACAATTAAATCGAATTGACTTTTTCCATCATAATCTTTGGCATTTGTAACACAGCAATCTTCCTTTTCAATAGCTTCAATTACTGAATAATGACCTACATTATTTACTGCATTAATAACATCTTGATTGCTTATCTTATTTGCATCAAAAACAAATTTACCTTCTCCTGTTTCGTGATTTACAGTGCTACTTACAATTCCGTCTTTAACGTTTAAATCTTTTTCAATATGAGAAGAACACCCAGAACAAGTCATTCCGTTGATTTTTAATGTTACGGACTCTTTATTTATTGACATAGCTTGTTTCTTTTTAAATATATTTTTGATTATTAAATTCATTTTCTTAGAAGACTTTAAGTTTTAAAGAATTAGACTTTTCCTTCATTCCTTTCTTTTACTATTTCTACTTTGTATCCTTTCTCTTCAACAACCTTTTTTAAGGCCTCAATATTGGTTTTTGTATCATCAAACTCAATAATGGCTATATCGCCAGGATATTCAACCGAATGTTCAATTACGCCATCAACCTCTTTAAGAGCCTTATAGATAGTATTGGAACATCCTGCGCAAGTGATACCAGTAATTTTAAACTTCACTGTTTTTACTGTTTGTAAATTGTTATTTACTGCTACTGTTTTATCCGTTTTTGAAACAGGGCAACATTTAGCATTTGCATTAATAGAAAACAACATTAAAACTACAAATGGTATTAAAAATAGATTTCTCATGATATTAATTTTAAGTTTATTTTTTGATTATTGAAATTGAATTATTTCCATAATTGGAAACGTATAATTTATTACCCAAAGGCATCACTCCTATCGGTTTATTCCCAGTCTTATAAGTAATGGATTGCTTTTCTAATGTGGACGCATCATATACATTTAACTCACCTGAATCAAAACTCACAACATATAATAATTTTTCGTCTTCAGACAACACAGCTTCTTCAGGTGTTTTTATGTTTTCAATTTCCTTTACAATTTCTCTCTTTTCTGTATCTATAATATGAATTTTGTTTTTCAAGAAATTACTTATAAATAAAAGGGAGTGGTCTTTGTTGTAATGAATTAACTCTGGTTTTCCACCAGTTTCAATTATTTTCTGAGTATTGCTTAATGTGTTGATTACTGAAATTGTTCCGTCTTCAGTATTAGTGACAAATAATGTACTATCATCCTTTGAAATACCAATACCATCTGGTCCTTTTCCAGTTGAAAACGTATGTACTATTTTAAGGGTTTTAGAATTTAACTGCAATACTTTATGATCATCTATCGCTATCACATAAACATACTTACCTTCTTTATCTGAGGCAATGCCTCCCAAGTGAGTTTTAAAAACCTTCTGATTAACAATTGAATGATTTGTAAAATCAATAATCACCAACTGTTTATCGTATCCACTAACCGCAACCAAATTACTTTTTGCTAATCGAGTAAAACCCCAAGGGTATTTTATGCCATTAATACTTTTTACAACTTCATCTGTTTCTGTATCTATTACTGAAACCAGAGTGTCCTCTACATTGGCAACATATAAGAATGATTTGTTAGGATTTAGAAATAAGGCGTCAGGTCCTTTTCCAACGTTTATAATTGGACTAGCTATATCCTGGGCCATTACCTTACTTTCGACTATGGTTGAATCTGTTTCCTTTTTATTCTCTTTACAAGAAACCATTACAATGGCAAACAGTAAAATGATTATATAATTTTTCACAATGAAGAATTTTATTTATTAATTACTTTATAACCCGTTGCATCTATCGCTTTAATTATATCTTCTTTTGTCGTTTTTGTATTATCAAACTCCACTTCAGCCTTAGCCTTTTCATAAGAAGCTTTCACATCCACAATGCCTTCTAATTCATTAACAGCGTGCTTAACGTGTTCTTCACAAGAGGCACAAGTCATTCCTTTAACATTAAAATAAACTGTTTGAATATCTGATTGACTTACCACAACGACCTCTTTCTTATTATCTGGATAAAAGATATCAGCGTAATATGGAAATGCGATTGATACAGCTGCAAACATTGTAATACCAATTAAAAACCCTTTGGTTTGAAACCATTTTGGTTTGGCATCTACTTCGCAACAACCTTCTGCTTTTACTGGTTTTAAATAGTTGTACCAAGCATAGCCAATTGCTACAATGGCCAACCCAATTAAATAAGGTCTAAAAGGTTCCATCCAAGATAGCGCAGACGCACTTCCACCAACTCCAGCAATTAACGCAATAACTGGTGGTATGCAACAAGAAGATGCTGCTACAGCAGCAAACAATCCTGTGTATGCTGCGCTTTTTGATGTTTTTTCTGTTTTCATCTTTCTAATAATTATGCTGTTTTTCTAATTAATTCTATAGATTTAAAAATGCTATTAAATATCTCTGTTTCATCTCTATTTAATGAATAGTAAAGCGTTTGACCATCTCGTCTTGAATTGATTATTCCTGCATCTTTGATTTTACGTATATGTTGTGAGATTGCAGGCATACTCATTTTTAGAATATCTGCTAAATCACAAGGACATAATTCATTTTCTAAATTCAATAAATAAAGAATTTTCAATCTTACATCGCTTCCGGCAATTGATAAAAGTTTTGTCATCTTTTGAAAACTTCCTTCCATTTCATCCAATGTCTCCATACAGTTTTGTAACTGCTTTTGGTTGGCTTCCGCCCTTGTACAGGTTATTTCTAATTTCATTTGTGTATATATTTTTATTAAAGTTATTTGCTTTGTCTCACAAATATATAATTAATTACGTATTTAAGCAAATACTTAAATACGTTTAACAATAAATTATAATTCTTCTATATTTAATAGTAAAATGGCTCACAAAATCATTCCACACACATTGCCTTCCCTCCTATCGTCGGCTCGTATAATAAGTGTTTATTTATTGCTAGTTATTTGTTTTTTAAAGGAATTCATGAACCTCGGCAAAAGGGCTCGGTTTCATTACCTTTTAAGAAGAAAGTTTATAGAAAAAAAATAAAAGAAGATTGGAGTAAATAACTTCGCTTTTAATCAAAGCGAAGTGTCATAATGCAAGACATTATAGTACAGTTTGATTATCCAGAAACCAAAGCTCAAGTTACATAACGCAAGAGATTATAGATCAAAAACTGATTATTGCTTTTTTATGAGAGAAGTCCATTAAAAAGCAATAATTAATATGTTTTAACGCTTTTTCATTGGAGGTAAATCGAAAGCTGTTGCTTCGTGTTCAAAATGATTTCTGTGTGAACCATCGCAAAAAGGTTTGTTATTAGAAAGTCCGCAACGACATACACCTAACACTGTTCTACCTTGTAAATTATATGAATTACCTTGGCTATCTACAATTTCAAAATCTCCTTCTACTTTTACAGACCCATTACTATTTATGGTAAGTTTTGTTTTGCTCATACTATTAAATTCTTTTATTTGATTTTGATAAAAATAGGAATATAGATTTAATTTTCATCTTGAATACTTAAAGTTATTAATTTTAAAACAATATGTAATAGCATCTTTAATTCATACTCTTTATATAACGTAAATTTCACTATAACTGCTACCCCCTCCTATTATTCATAAACCAATTAAATAGTGTACTATTATAGTCCAGATGACAATATCTATTCATCAAAATATATATCAAATATGAAAAATTTATTGGGCTATTTATTTATTCTAATACCTTTTTTAGGATTATGTCAAATGAATAAAAACCATACTGATAAATGGATCGACAAGAATGAAAGCGAAAATTATACGGCTCGGCACGAATGTTCATTTGTGCAAATTGGTGATAAATTTGTATTGTTTGGAGGTCGCGAATCTGCTCAAAAATTGGATATCTACGATTATAAGAATAACACTTGGAGTAACGGTAGAATGGCGCCCAAAGAGTTTAATCATTTTCAGGCAACGGCCTATGAGGGTTTTATTTGGGTTGTAGCAGCGTTTAAGACCAATTATTTTCCGAGAGAAATTCCTGAAGAACATGTATGGCTATATCACCCACCTACAGACAATTGGATTCAAGGTCCTGAGATTCCTGAAAACAGAAGAAGAGGTGGTGCAGGTTTGGTTATGTACAAAGACAAGTTCTATGTCATCGGGGGTAATACTATTGGTCATGATGGCGGTTATGTCAACTGGTTTGATGAATATGACCCTAAAGCCAATACCTGGACGATATTAGATAATGCGTCTCAACAAAGGGATCATTTTAGTGCTGCTGTGATTGAAAAAAAATTGTATGCCGCTGGCGGAAGACAATCTGGTGGCGAAGGCGGAGTGTTTGCCCCGTTACCAGCAATAGTTGATACCTATGATTTTGACTTAAAGCGCTGGTCTGTATTATCTAAAAATTTACCGACCCCAAGAGCCGCTCCTGGTATTGTAGTTTATAAAGGGGAGCTTTTTGTAATGGGCGGTGAAGGTGAAGAAGCAGGACCAGCTTATAAACTTGTTGAAGCCTATAATCCTAAATCAGGTTTGTGGTCTAAAAAGCAGGATATGAATTATGCTAGGCATGGTACTCAGGCAATACTTTCGGGAAATGGAATTCATATAGCCGCGGGATCACCGGTACGTGCCGGTGGAAATCAAAGGAATATGGAGGTGTATGGCGAAGACAACCCAAAAGGGAAAGCACTTGTAGGTTCAAAGTTAAGTGCTAAGTCAGAAGTTGAAATACCAATTGGCACCGAAACGACTGTAAATCTTAAAAATACGGCAGGTAACACGGGCTGCTTTATCAGTACTATAGCACTTACAGGAGATGCTAGAAATCAGTATCAAATTGAGTCAAAAATTGAACATATTTTGGTGCCAACAGGAGAAGAGATGCCTATTGTTATTAAACACATAGGTAAATCAACGAATCGACAGGCAATTTTAAAAATTGTCTACAATGGAGATCAAGTGCTTGAGATCAATTTGAAGAGTAAGTGATTTGTTTTAGGTAGAAATTTAATAATACAGTCTAAAATCTAGTAGTTTACAGACATTGTAATGTCTCTGGTGCAGCTCTTCCACAACATCGAACATATTATCATCTTCTTTAAATAAGTTAAAGAAAGCCTTGTCAAGGTTGGCGCTACTTACTCCGTTGTATTCATAACCATAGCCTGAAACAGCTTTTGCACCAGTGATATCTAAAAAGTATTGGGATTCCTCTTCGTCTAAATCTAGAATTTTCGCATTGGAGAAATGTAAAATCTTTCCTTTTAATCGTCCTTCAAAAATCTCTGCAATTTCCTGTAAGGTATAGTAGTAATCGTTTAAGCAAATACTATTGGCTTCACCGGCCATAACCAAATAGATGATTTCATAATCTTTGAAATTATGATCATCCAAGACCAGGGCATTTAAGCTATCTTCTAGTCCTTCAATGGTGTCGCATGTTTTATAGATACTTGCTATTCCATATTTCATGGCCAATTGCGTCAAGTTTTCTTGAGCTTCGGTAACCTTATTGGTTTCTATATCTTGAACGCCTTCTAAACAATAAATAAAATTTTCTTCATCTATAGATTGCTCTTGGGGTAATTGATGTCTTTTCTCTAGCAATATTCTGTAATTATATGAACCACAAAATTACTACAACTCTTTTATTTTTTTTAGCGGTTTCATATAAAATTCTATTCCAAACCCCTTGCCTTTTCGTCTTTCATGGGGCAATTCATAAGTTATTATTTATTGCTTTCTTAACTGAATTAACGAACCTTTAGTGAAGTATGGCAATCGCCTAACTTTAAATAAGTCTCAATCGCTTTTGTAGAAGTAACGTTATCAAAGAAAAAGTTAAAAGGTACTATGGTAAATACGTTTCTTTAAATACTCAAATACATAAAGCGTTGTAATCCTTTACTAAATTGCTTTAATACTATTTGTCTAGATTTATGAAATATACTTTTTAGGTTTAAATACCGTTGTTTCATTACTAAATATTACTGCTATTTCTATTCAACTTCATATTAACTCGTATTTTTTAAAAATCAGTATTGCATTTATTTGTGTTTGTTTACTAGGTTGTTCCTATAATTTTTCGGAAGATAATTATGTAAACTTGGAAGGGCCGAATACCGATGATATTACGGTTACCCTAAATTCATTTACCGAAGGCGACACCATTAATATAGATAGGCGTATGTATTATACTATTAATGCATTGCCCGAACAATTTGGTTTTGCCACTGAAGTTTTGTTGGACAACAAACGTATTTCCTCAAATTCTCAATCCAATTCTGGAGAATTCACGGTGCAGCCAAGTTTTTATGAGGATGGGGAACATACCATACGTATTGTTCATGAGTTAAGCTCTGGTACAGGAAGTATTGCAGAACAGCTTCAAATGGAGCGTATTACGGTTTTTAAAGACTTTAAATTTATTATAAAGCGTGAGCCTTCGCAGCCCCCTTCGATTACAAGTGTTATTACTGAAAATGGTAGCATTCGTGTATCATGGGAAAATAGGGGAGATTTAGATTATAAAGACGCGTATTTAAGTATTCAATTTCCGGAATATGAATCAAGAATACCGATTACCGAAGAATTCCTTGACCAAGAAAATTATATTGATACCTATACCGTACTATTTCCTTTAGATACAAACAGACCAGAAAGAGAAGATCGTTCTAATGTTACGTACTCCATAATATTTACGAGTGAATATGTTGAGCTTATCGGTGAGGGTTCAACGTTACAACATGATCCTTCTTGGATAACTATAACTATGTCTTTTGTAGATATAGAACACTACCGCTTAACATGGCCACAGCATCCACTTTATGCCAATTTTGGTTCTTATGAGGTATATCTTAGAACAGATTGGAGTTCCGAAGCTTATAATTTTTCAGCTTCCACACAAGGAGGAAGTGAACTTGTAGATGCTCCCTACTCTTTTGGAGCGGATTACTTTGGTTCCCTTTTTCCGGAAACGGATTACGACCCCTACATACCTTCTTATAATTTTAAGCCCATTTTGGATGAAGCAAGTTTTGGGCTTATTCCGAATATTGACCAATATTTTGGACAGAACTTTATTTTTAACCCAAGCACGCAACGGTATTATTTAATTGCTGCCGAAAGTAATGCCGTGGGGTCTAATCAGGGCATATCTATTTTTGAATATTCGCAAGACTTTAATTTAATTAATAAAACAGTCTTATACCACAGAGGTTCGTTGAACCAAGTAAATGCATTAGGTTTTGAATTAGACCCTATTAGTAATAATTTTTATTTGGAAATTATTCACAGAGGAGATGATTTTCAATTGGTCTATGAAACTATGGAGCTAGATAAAAACAACCTTAGCACAATTAGGGCGTATGCTGCAGAAAACAAAACTTCGTTTCAGTTGAGAGGTAAAATCTTAAAAACATGGGATTACCAAACTAAAACCTTAACATTAACCAATACTGAAACTAATGAAGTTTTCTATACATACTATAATCAAGACAACAATTCCGTTACGATTAGTTACTTGTCCAACGACGGAAAGTACATATTTATAAGACAAGGTGACGATTATGCTATTTATGAAATAACGAATAATACGTTAATACGAAGAGCTAGTTTACCGGAATCTCCAGGCTATAGCTTTTCTACAAAAAGGTATTCCTTGGATATTTATAACGATACGCTCTATTATGCGACTGCTAACAATACCATTGAGGTAATAGATCTTTTAAGTGGCCAAACTCTTACCACAATACCGTATTCGGCAGGTAATAATAATAGAAGTGTTTCCTATGACCCCATATCGAATAACTTACTGCTAGTGCAAGGAGAGCTAGGCTTTCTTGCAGATATAAGCACAAATGAACTATCAAGTTTTAGCTATGAATCTGATAAAGGTAACAGTGGTCTTGGAAGTGATTATTATTTATGGTTGACCAATGGAAAATTAATTCATTCAAAAGGAATATATGTTGATATTGAATAAGGTCCATAAAATTGTAATTGGGATTATGGTTTGTATGACTATAACCAATATAACTGCACAAGAATCTGGGATTAATTTTGAAGTAAATTTAGGTACTACACCAACTTCTCCTTTAAAATTATTTCATAATAGTTTAAAAGATCAGGTTGATTTCGAAAATTTTAAAACAACTGATAATTTTTACTATAATTATGGATTCTCTGTTGGATTTTCGGTGGAAAATATAAAGTCCTCATTTTTTTATGCGAATAGGGTTTCTGGCGCCAAATCATCTGTGGCAGATTATTCTGGACATTTTAGGTTAACGAATGAATTAAAAGGGAGTACCATTGGTTATCGATATTATCTAAACCTAGTTTCGAATGAAAAATCCCATCTATATGCACAATTCAAGGGTTTAGTGACATTTTCTAGTTTTAATATCACTTCAGATTTAACCACCTCAGGAACAAATCAATTTGATAGTCTTGACTTTAAATCTATAGATTATGGTTTAGGTGGAGGCCTCTTATACGAATACCCTTTGGGTTTTTTAGTGCTACGAGCATATATAGATTTGGACCTCTATTATGGGGGTAGGATAAAATTAAAAGAAGATAATCCCGATGGTGGTTACTTATTAAATGAAAACGGTGACAAATTAACTACTGGATGGAGCGGTTTAACCGTAGGAATGGGATTTACAATACCTATGTAATTAAGATTAACATAAAGCACCGCCTAATTTAAAATTATAGAATATACTTACACCAAGCGGGTATATTTAAGTTATAATTTTCATTTTCACACACAAACACATTTCACTTCCATCCTTCCTAATAGTTATCTATTTAGGTGTGTATTAAAGGTATTTATTCATTGCAGAAATATTTTTATGGTGATATTTTCTGCATTTTCAATTTGTCCAACAAGCTCAGGAAAGTAATCGGCAAGAGTTTTATCAAGCGATAAACGGTTCTCATGTACTAATTTGGTAATTGCTACGGCATCATATAATTTACTGATACTGGCAATTTTGAAAAGTGCTTTTGGGTTAACGGGAATTTTATTTTCAGTGTTATGATAACCAGCACCATAAAACGCGGGAGGCTTACCGGCTTCATCTACATATACAATGGCTCCGTCAAATCCGTAACCTAAAGTTTGATCTACTTGTTCTTGAACCGTATTCGGTAAGGGTAAAATCCAAGCTTTCACTAAAATCCACGGTACAGAGCATAAAGAAATGAAGGTACTGGCAAATAACATGATTCTGAAAATCTGTTTTTTATTGCTGGTCTTTGGTTTGGTATGTTCCATGATGCTGTCCCGTTGGTGTTTTGTATGATGTAAATATATTTTGATTCAGGATAAAAATGAATTGGGACTTACCGAATTGTAATTTAATTGGGATGAATTGATTGAAATTTCATGAACATATCAGTAAATCAATCTTTAACTTTCTTTTGATGTATTGTAGAATTACATTACTTAAAGTTGGTCTATTTCAAAAAAAATCAAACTATTCCATTTTAAGAATCACATTCCCTTTCAAATTCTTACATTAGCGAAGTAAACTTTAGGAGTAGCTATTTCATAGTTTGAGAAATATCCTTAGAACCTGATTTGATTAATATCAACGTAGGGAAAAGTTATCAGGATCAACAACCTGTACTTTCCTTTTTTCATTTCATTATTTATTCTTTCTGTTTACATCAAAATTAAAATCATTGTTGCGTTTTACGCATTGATAACCTAATTGAAAAGATGATACACATTAAAGTAAACAACACCACTCACCTATTCGAGCCGAACACTACATTAGATGAAATCATTAATGGATTGGATATTTCTGTCAACGGAATAGCCGTGGCGGTAAATGAGAACATTATCACCAAAACAGAGTGGCATACCAAAACACTGAACGAGAGCGATGAAGTATTGGTGATTAGAGCTACCCAAGGTGGTTGAAAATCAGGCTTTCTATTCCTATTTTACCCACATGAAGCAAAAGGATTTCCATTACAATACTTAAATCACAAAAATGATCGTATTAATAGCACCAGAAAATGATATCCCGAACGAAATTGAAATACTTCATCAGTTGTTTCAACAAGGTTTGGCATATTATCATTTGAGAAAACCATTTAAAGACTATCAAGAACATTGCGATTATTTAAATCTAATAGATACTAAATATCACAATAGAATTGTAGTACACCTTTTTCATGAGTTGATCAATGCATATGAATTAAAAGGCGTGCATTTTCAAGAGCAAAAAAGAATAGACCATATTGATAATCCCGGTCAGTATTTTAAAAGTTTAGATATGTACGGTAAGACTATAAGTTCTTCTTTTCATGATCCAGAGGTTTTAGAAGATTGTGAATTTGAATTTGACTATCATTTACTGAGTCCCGTGTTTTCTTCCATCTCTAAACAGGGTTATGAAGGAAAAGGTTTCGACGTCAACCAAAGTGGAAAGTTAATCGTGGGCATGGGCGGTATCACCGATAAAACAGTACAACAAACACTAAAGCTCGGTTTTAAAGGTATTGGTGTCTTAGGTGGCGTTTGGAATATGAAAAACCCTGTTGAAAGCTTTATAGCCTTAAAAAAGCACTATGAAGCGGCATGGATTGAAGAGAAGAAAACTTCAAATAGAAATAGCATGAATTAAGCTTTTAAGTAAAGAATTTAAATGATAGCAACATTACATTATATATCACAAGGCAGTACCCCAAAAGAACACTTAGAAAATATTCAGAAAGCATGCTCTTCTGGAGCGGAATTGGTGCAATTGCGTTTAAAAAACCAGCCAGAAAAAGTAGTACTTGAAACCGCACAACGGGCACGAGAAATAACATTGAAGTTTCAGACACTATTAATCATTAACGATCACTATAAAATTGCGGCTGCGGTAAAAGCGGATGGTGTCCATTTAGGTAAATTAGACTCCTGCCCTACTAAAGCAAGAAAAGAGCTGGCTTCTTGGCAACTCATTGGGGGCACCGCCAATACATTGGAGGATTGTAAAACTCTGATCAGTAAAAAAGTAGATTATATAGGTTTGGGACCTTTTAGATTTACGAAGACCAAAGAGAATTTGAGTCCCGTATTGGGCATAAACGGTTATTTGACCATACTCGAAGAACTCAAAACAGAATTGCCTGTAATTGCCATTGGTGGTATTGTTATGGATGATGTTTCAGTACTAAGGAAAACGGGTATTCATGGTATTGCTATTTCCGGTGAAATAACACGCAATTTTAATAGCATTCCAGATTTTAAGAAACGCATCAATGATGCCGAAATAGTAGAACAACGTTGTATATCCGAAGAAAAAAGAAAATAAGATGTTACAGATAGCAGATAAGAAGTTTAGCTCAAGATTGTTTACGGGAACGGGAAAATTTAGCTCGTCGCAAGTAATGAAAGAAGCCATACTGGCTTCAGAAAGTGAATTGGTGACCGTAGCTTTAAAACGGGTAGATGTTGGTGATGCTCAAGATGATATATTAAGCCATCTAGACCATAGCCGTATTAATTTATTACCCAATACCTCTGGTGTTCGTACTGCAAAGGAAGCTGTTTTTGCAGCTCAATTATCTCGTGAAGCGTTAGAGACCAATTGGGTGAAATTAGAAATACATCCCGATCCAAAATATCTGCTTCCCGACCCTATAGAAACTCTGAAGGCTGCCGAAGAACTAGTTAAACTAGGTTTTGTGGTTATGCCTTATATACATGCGGATCCCGTTCTGTGTAAACGTTTAGAGGAAGTTGGTGTGCAGTGTGTAATGCCTTTAGGTGCACCCATAGGAAGTAATAAAGGATTAAGAACACAAGAATTTTTAGAGATTATCATTGACCAAAGCAATGTCCCAGTTATTGTAGATGCCGGTATTGGTGCTCCTTCAAATGCAGCCTTTGCAATGGAGCTAGGTGCAGATGCCGTTTTGGTGAATACGGCCATAGCTGTTTCTCAAAACCCTGTTGCAATGGGCATAGCATTTAAAATGGCGGTAGCTGCAGGCAGAATGGCTTTTGAAGCTAAACTGGCACCAGTAGTCCATAAAAAAGCCGAAGCAAGTAGTCCCTTAACCAATTTTTTGAATTAGAAGATTATGAGCAGTTTCAAAGACCTATTCGATACTTACAACTGGGACGATACTCTAGCCAGTATTTTTTCTAAAACAGAGCACGATGTGTTGCGCGCATTGAGTAACACAAAGCGAGATTTAGAAGACTTTAAAGCATTGATATCGCCTGCTGCCAAACCGTATTTAGAGCAAATGGCGCAATTGAGTCGCAAATTGACAAAGAAACGCTTTGGGAATACCATACAAATGTATTCGCCCATGTATTTAAGTAACGAATGCCAGAACATTTGTACGTACTGCGGCTTTAGCATGACCAATAAAATTCCACGTAGGACCTTGACCGACGCTGAAATTTTAAAAGAAGTAGCGTATATAAAATCTAAAGGCTATGACCATATTTTATTGGTTACAGGAGAAGCCAATAAAACCGTTGGTGTAGATTACTTCAATAATGCCTTGCAGTTAATTCGTTCTAAATTTTCAAATATCACCATAGAGGTACAACCCTTATTGCAAGATGAATATGAGCTGTTAATTGAAAATGGACTGTATGCCGTTTTGGTATATCAAGAAACCTACCATAGAGAGGAGTATAAAAAGCACCACCCAAAAGGTAAAAAATCTAATTTCGATTTTAGGCTAGATACACCAGATCGATTGGGCAAAGCCGGAATTCACAAAATTGGTTTGGGCGCATTGTTCGGGTTAGAAGATTGGCGTGCAGATAGCTTTTTTACGGCATTGCATTTAAAGTATTTACAGAAGACGTACTGGAAGACGAAGTACTCCATATCCTTTCCTAGATTACGACCCCATTCAGGAGGATTGGAACCAAAGGTTGAAATGACCGACCCTGATTTGGTACAACTCATCTGTGCTTTCAGGTTATTAGATGAAGATGTAGAACTCTCCATGTCTACGCGTGAAAGTGAGGTGTTTAGGAACAATATTGTGAATTTGGGCATTACCTCAATAAGCGCGGAATCTAAAACCAACCCTGGTGGCTATGCCGTAGCACCAGAATCTTTAGAGCAATTTGAAATATCGGATGAAAGACCAACAGAAGACATCACCGCCATGTTAAAAAGTCAAGGTCTAGATGTGGTTTGGAAAGATTGGGCTAATAATTGGCAAGACTAAAAACTGTTTTTAGCAATACGAAGTAAGCAACTTGGTTTACTTTTTTAGAGTTTATTAGGTATTTAAACTTTTGTAAAAAAAAGTCTCTATATGCTAATTAGCTATGGACTAATTAAGGTATACAGAGACTTTCTGTAAGAAGTAAACTTGTTTTTCCAATTTCAACTTTAAATCAGAAATATGTATTTATACATCCGTAACTTTACCAACTCAAATACCACAACGTTTACATTTGAACATATGGACATGATAATCCCTAAACTACATTACATACCAAAAGGAAATTCACCAAAAGAGGTATTGGAAAATATACAAAAGGCATGTACTTCGGGTATAGAATTAGTGCAGTTAGGCTTAGAGGATGTATCAGAAAAGAAGTTTTTAAAAATAGCAGAAGAGGCTAGAGAAATCACTTCTCATTTTCAGACGCGGTTGATCATTGAGAATCAGTATAAGATTGCACATACGATTAAAGCGGATGGTGTTGTATTAAATAAAACGGCTGCCTCCCCTACCGAGGTTCGAAAACTGCTATACACTTGGCAAATGGTCGGAGGTACAGCAAACACCTTGCAAGACGCAGAAACACTACTTACCAAAGAAGTTGATTATATAAGTTTGGGTCCTTTTAAAGCTACTACCAACGAAGAAGATTCGAGTCCGGTTTTAGGCTTAAATGGATACACGTTACTAGTAGAAGCTTTAAAAACCGAAACCCCAATTATTGCTTTTGGTGGCATTTCTACAGCAGATGTGAAAGGGTTATTAGAAACAGGTGTATCTGGCATTGCAGTATCGGAAGAAATTACTAGCAATTTTGATAGTATAAAAACATTTCACCAATTACTAGAAGCATCTTCAACCGCAGAACAACGACATACATTTGAATAAAAAAATAGCGCATTACTGCGCTATTTTTCATTTTACTATTATGTAGAATTTTACAATCCTTCTAACTTAAACTGCGTTACAAAATCATCATCAATATCCTTATAGCTATTGGTGCAGTAGATATGGTCTATGGATTCTTTAAGTTCATAGAAACCATAATTAAACTGCCCGTGGGTAACATATAAAAATACTTTGGTCGCGCCTTGTTTCTTTAAAGCTTCCGCCAAAAACTTAAACGTCCTACCACCTACCACTAGGACTCGCCATGGGCTAATTTAGTATTGAAATTAGCTATTTCCTGTTTCAGTATATTGTTAGAGCGACTGTAGCTTACAATGTTTACTTCTAAACGAATATGCTTGAATTTTTTAAGTGCCTTAAAGAGTGATTCTAATATCCAATCTAAATCGTTACCAAATGCCCCTTCACCTACTAAGGTTAAAATAAGGTATTGGCTTTGTTGTTTTTAAAGGTTGATTATGGCAGCGTACAACGTAACTACATAAGTGACTTCTAAAACTATTCTCGCAAAATTCTCCCAATAATAAGATTCAATAGAAGAATATGCAACCGGTAATGCCGAACAACATATTTGGAATACCAATTGAATTTAAATGAATTATTTATTCCATAAAAAATATTGGCGTTTTTTAAGAGAAGTTAAGGTGATGTTTTTTGATTGTAGGGTAACTAATACACATTATCGAAAAACATAAATTGTAAGAAAATTTTTAACTAGTTTTAAATTTATTATTCTTCCTATGCAAAAAATAATCTTATCTCTATTTTTAATTTTTTCTTGTTTTATTATATCGGCCCAAACCGAATTTATTACAACTTGGAAAACTGATAATCCGGGTACTTCAGCTGATAATCAAATTACCATCCCTACAAATTTCAGAGAAATTTATGATTACACAATTTCTTGGGGTGATGGTACTACAGACACTAATGTAAGAGGTAGTATTATTCATACTTACGAAAGTCCGGGTATTTATCAAGTTTCAATTTCTGGGTTATTTCCAAGAATTTATTTTAATGGCGATTATAATTATTATTCTACCGATAAAAATAAAATTTTATCAGTAGATCAATGGGGTGCTATAGATTGGTCATCAATGTCAAGTGCTTTTTCAGGATGTAATAATCTTGAAATAGTTGCAGTTGATGAACCCAATTTAGCAAATGTTAGTTCAATGAATAACATGTTTAGTTCATGTACTTCTTTAATAGGGAATATTTTCATTGCTAATTGGGATACAAGTTCAGTAACAACAATGAAAGAAATGTTTTCAGATGCAGTGGCATTCAGTCAAAATATTTCTGACTGGAACGTTTCTAACGTAACGGATATGACCGCTATGTTTAGGTCTGCAAAATCATTTAACGGAGATATTAATGATTGGAATGTTTCTAACGTCACAACTATGGAAGAAATGTTTTCAGATACTGAGGCATTCAATAAAGATATTTCAAATTGGGATCTTTCAAATGTCAAAGATATGTCTGGCATGTTTAAATCTTCAAAAAGTTTTAATCAGAATATTAGTATATGGGATGTATCTAACGTTGTAACTATGGAAGAAATGTTTTCAGGTTCTGAGGCATTTAATCAAGATATTAGTAATTGGGACGTTTCGAACGTAATGAATATGACGGGCATGTTCAAGTCTACGAAATCGTTTAATCAAAATATAAGCAAATGGAATGTTGTTAATGTAACAACAATGAAAGAAATGTTTTCAGGTGCTGTCGTATTCAATGAAGATATTAGCGATTGGAATTTGGCAAATGTTTTAACAATGGAAGAAATGTTTTCCGAAACAGATGTTTTCAATCAAGATATTACCAATTTAGACGTTTCTAATGTGACTGATATGGCAGGAATGTTTAGGGCTGCAAAACTGTTTAATCAAGATTTAGGAAATTGGGATGTTGAAAATGTGGAAAAGATGGATTACATGTTTGATGATTCAGCATTATCCAATGAGAACTATGACAAAATGTTGATAGGTTGGAGTACATTGAATCTACAGGGTAGAGTTACATTGGGCGCAAATAAATCACTTTATTGTAACAGTAAATATGCGAGAAATTCTATTTACCATAAGTTTAGGTGGAAATTCAATGACGAAGGCGATAGCTGCCCGTTTATACCATTTGAGTCTATTTGGAATACTTCAGAAACAGGTGTGACAGCAAATAACCAAATTAGAATACCTGTATTTCCTGAAGCCACGTATGATTATGATATTGAATGGGGAGACGGCACTTATAATTTAAATGTTACAGGTGAAATAACCCATACTTATGAAACCCCTGGAAGCTATAAGGTTTCAATTCATAGAGTATTTCCGCAAATTTATTTCAATGGAGAATTAAGTAGTGTTGAAAATGATAAGTTAAAATTGTCATTGATTGAACAATGGGGTGATGTGGAGTGGCAATCATTTGAAAATGCTTTCTCTGGATGTTCTAACCTAGACGTTAGATCAAACGATGCTCCGAATTTAAATTACACTATAAGTACAAAAGCAATGTTTGAAAATTGCTCTTCTTTAAGAGGCAATAGCTCTTTTAATGACTGGAATATGTCTAATATAATAGATATGTCTTCTATGTTTTATGATTGTACAATATTTAATCAGAATATTGGTAATTGGAATGTTTCTAATGTGGCCAATATGGAAAATGTTTTTAAGCGTGCCGAACGTTTTAATCAGGAAATAGGTGAATGGAACGTATCTAATGTTACAAATATGGGCTATATGTTTCAAGGAGCAAAGGCTTTTGATAAACCTATTGGTAGTTGGAATGTTATAAACGTAGCGTCTATGTTTCATATGTTTTCAGATGCTTATAAATTTAATCAAGATATAGGTAATTGGGACATGTCGAATGTAACTGATATAGGTAGCATGTTTGCTCAAGCGTATGTGTTCAATCAAGATATTAGTAATTGGGATATTGGTAATGTTACTAATATGAGAATTCTCTTTAGCAATGCCTATAGTTTTAATCAAAATATTGGTGGTTGGGACGTATCTAATATTACTGATATGAGGGCATTATTCAATGGTGCACATGCATTTAATCAAGATATTTCTAATTGGGACGTTTCTAATGTTACAATTTTGGATGCCATGTTTCAAGGTGCAAGAAGTTTTAACCAAGATATTAGTTCTTGGGATGTGTCACAGGTTTTTGATATGGATAATATGTTCTCGTATGCAGTGGCTTTTGAGCAAGATATTTCAAATTGGAACATTAGTAACGTTGAGAGTATGCGAGAAATTTTTAAAGGAATTTCTTTGTCTACCGAAAATTATGATAAGATACTTATTGGCTGGAGCAACCTACCTACACTTCCATCCGGTATACTGTTTAATGGTGGTAAAAGCCAATATTGTTTAAGTGCGATACAGAGACAAAAATTGATAGATGATAATAATTGGAGTTTTATTGATGGAAATGAAAACTGTACACACGAGCCTTTTATAACAATATGGCAAACAGATATTCAAGGAGCAACCGAAAATAATCAAATTAGAATTCCCGCCCATCCTGATGAGTATTATGATTATACTGTAGATTGGGGAGATGGCACAATAGATAATAATGTGCATGGCACTAAAATTCATACTTATGAATCTCCGGGAACTTATGAGGTAACAATTTCAGGAGAGTTTCCAAGAATATATTTTAAGGGAAGTTGGGATTTTCCAAAATTGTTATCGATTGAACAATGGGGCGATAATTTATGGACATCTATGGAGCAAGCATTTTCAAAATGTCGTAATCTAGATATAAAGGCAACGGATATTCCAAATTTGGAATTGGTAACAGATTATAGCTACGCTTTTGCAAGTTGCGAGTCGCTAGTTGGTAACGAAACAATGAATGATTGGGATGTTAGTAATGCCAAGAAAATGAACGGTGTATTTACGAGTGCACTTTTATTTAATCAGGACATAGGAGATTGGGATGTTGGAAACGTTGTTGAAATGATATCAATGTTTTCAAATGCCGATGAATTCAATCAAAATATTGGAAATTGGAATCTTTCTTCTGCAGAATCGATTAGGGCTATTTTTTCAGGTGCAAAATCTTTTAATCAGGATATTGGTAACTGGGATATTAGTAATGTGACAAATATGTCTCATGCCTTTTACAATACAGGAAACTTTAATCAGGATATTTCAAATTGGGACATATCAAATGTTGTTTATATTGATTTTATGTTTTTTGGGGCTAAAACTTTTAATCAACCAATAGGGAAATGGAATACCTCTAATTTAACTTCTATAAAGGGTTTATTGTGGGCTGCACCTTCTTTTAATCAAACTTTAGCGGATTGGGATATTGGTAATATTACTAGAATGGATAATTTTCTTACTGGTACCGCGCTTTCAATGAGTAATTATGATGATACATTAATAGGATGGAATAATCAATCACCAAATACTTCTGTGACAATGGACGTTCGAGGTCATTCGTACTGTGCATCTCAGCAAGCTAGACAAAATTTGATAGATGTACATGGGTGGCGGTTTAAAGACGATGAATTTGATTGCTCAGCTAATTATTTTAAAACTACGTGGCTTACATCGAATTTTGGTGCTTCTGAAAATAATCAAATTACAATTCCTACATATCCTAATGAATTATATAATTACACAATTGATTGGGGAGATGGTATAATTGATACTAATGTTACTGGAAATATTACACATACGTATACTAGTGAAGGAACATATCAGGTATCAATTATGGGAGATTTTCCTGGAATATATTTTGATAACTCAGGTGATAGGAAAAAAATAATTTCAGTTGATAATTGGGGTGATATAGAGTGGGCTTCGATGAAAGGGGCTTTTCACGGTTGCTCCAATTTAGAGATTTTAGCTACAGATGTTCCTGATTTTAATCAGGTATCAACATTAGAAAATATGTTTACAAATTGTACCACAATGGTAGGTACGGTATATATGACCTTTTGGAATTTACATAAGGTAAAAAACCTCTCCCATATGTTTGAGGGGGCAACAAATTTCAATTCTTTGATTGAAAACTGGAATACAGGTAATGTTGAAGAAATGACTTCAATGTTCAATGGTGCGTCGGCTTTTAACCGAAGTATTGGTATATGGGATGTTGGGAATGTTATAAGTATGCGGTCAATGTTTCAAAATGCATCTGATTTTAGAGGGTATATCAATGATTGGGATGTGTTTAAGGTAATTGACATGTCATCAATGTTCAAGGAAGCAAGTTCTTATAATGCTAATATCGGAACTTGGCAAGTTGATAATGTTACTAGAATGGACGGTATGTTCGCAGGGGCTTTATTGTTCAATCAAGATTTAAAACAATGGAACGTGGGTAAGGTTACAGATATGAACAATATGTTTGCCAATTCAGCTTTTAATCAAGATATAGGAAATTGGGATGTAAGTAGCGTAGAGAATATGAATAGTATGTTTAAGGGTGCGAAATCATTTGATCAAAACATAGGTTCGTGGAACATTAGTCAAGTATCAGATATGGATGCAATATTTGAAGAAGGTTTATTATCCATAATAAATTATGATGCATTGTTGAATGGTTGGAGTCAATTGTCTTCTTTAACCCAAAACGTAATTTTTGATGGCGGTAACAGCCAATTTTGTGCTTCTCAAGATTCAAGGGAATTTCTAATTGATCATTACGGATGGGGGATTTATGACTCTGGTAGAAGTGATCTATGTGAAACAGATATAGATCAAGATGGAGTATTAGACTACTTTGATAATTGTTTAAATACACCACTAGGTGCAACTGTAGATGATAATGGGTGTATGATTATAACTTCTGACTTTTATAATATTACAAGTATTCAAGAATCATGTCCTGATAAGAATAATGGGCAAATAATTATAGAGGCTGCCTATGAATTCGAATATGCTGCAACCTTGAACAATATTGAATACTCTTTCAATAAAGATTTGATTATTGATAACCTTGAACCTGGAATTTATAATTTGTGTATCAGCAAAGTAGACTTGGAAAATACCAGGTGTTTTGAATTTTCAATACTAGAATCTCAACAACTTACAGGAAAAACAGTTTTAGAAAATAATACAACTGAAAATAAATTACTGGTCACCATGGATAAAGGAACTTTTCCATACTCGGTTACGATTAACAATAATAAAATTGGGGAATATAAAAGCAAATCGTTTTCCTTTAGTGTTTTAGAAGGTGATATAATTGAAATATCATCAAAGTATGATTGCGAAGGAAAAATAGCATTGGAAATACCAAATGAGATTTTAGACGATTCTTTTGCTAACCCAGTAAATGAGATTATTGATATTCAATTAACAGAAAATAATACTATTGTTTTACTTGAACTTTTTGATATGAACGGAAGGTTACTTGAGTCTGTTAAAGAGTATGTTATTAACAACAGGATATCAATGAAAATGACAAAATTTCCAAGGGGTCTATACATGATTAAAATTCAAGGAGACACAAACAGAACCTACAAACTTTTAAAAAGATGAAAACTTTGCTTAATAATTTAATAAAAATTTTTATGATTCTCTTGTTCTTCAGTTGTGGAGGGAATAAGGAAGATGATATAGTAATAACCCCACCAAATGAGAAACCCGATACGACCTTAAATTCAGCACCTTCAATTCCATCTTTAGTCTATCCTAGTAATGAACTTTTATGTATAGAAAATGAACTTGATTTTACTTGGGAGGGCTCTACTGATCCTGATGGAGATTCAATTTCTTATAAAATACAGGTAGCTTTTGATGAACAGTTTAGTGATATTTCAACAGAAAGGACAAGTACTACAACTGAAACAACTATTACTTTGGACAAAGGGAAGACTTTTTATTGGAGAATTTTAGCGACTGATGATGAAAATAATAGTAGTATTTATACTCCCACTTGGACATTTTATACCGAAGGCGACCCTATCGTTAATCAGTTACCATTCACTCCAGAATTAATTATTCCAAAATTAAATGAAGTTGTTTCTGAAACTTCAACCTTTTTAACTTGGAGTACTATTGATTCAAATAATGATGAATTAACGTATGACGTTTATTTTGGTTTAAGTAAGAGCCCTCAACTAGTTTTGGAAAATTCGGTAAATACATCTTATGAAGTTGGATTAAGCAAAAATAGAATTTACTATTGGAGAATTGTTGCTAAAGATGAATATGGTGGTACTTCATTAAGTCCTATTTGGAACTTTAGCACAGAATAGTTTAAGCTTGAATACCCTATCTTTTAAATATCTATCCCCTTTCTTAGAATCATATAAGGATTGAAATGTAAAATTATTCTATGAATTTTGTAAATGATGAAAAATAGCGCATTACTGCGCTATTTTTCATTTTACTATTATGTAGAATTTTACAATCCTTCTAACTTAAACTGCGTTACAAAATCATCATCAATATCCTTATAGCTATTGGTGCAGTAGATATGGTCTATGGATTCTTTAAGCTCGTCGAAACCATAATTAAACTGTCCGTGGGTAACATATAAAAATACTTTGGTCGCGCCTTGTTTTTTTAAAGCTTCCGCCAAAAATTTAAACGTTCTACCACCATCTGCAAGATCATCGACAATTAAACATTCTTTGCCTTTTACATCACCTTGAATACTAATTTCAGGAGCTCCGTTTACGCGAACTTTATTAGAGGGCACTAAGTCTGCATTTAGCTTTTCTGCAATTTCATGGGTGGTTTTATACGCACCAGCATCGGGACTAACCAACACTGGGTTACCTATTTGCTTATACGCCTTTTCAACATAGTCTACATGCGATATTTTTTCTGAATTCTCAATTAATGCCAATGAAATAGGACTGTGCGGATGTAAGATAGAAACCACATCAAATTTCATGTCATTAATAAATTTGCAGATTACTTTTAGATCGAACGATTCTCCCTTATTAAATCGCCTATCTGATCGTTGACCAATTAAGCAAAATATAGTGAGTTTAGCTACAGCTGTTTTATGAGTTGCATTTGTAGCATCCCAAGCTTCTTTTATGGAAGCAGCTCTAAATAAATCTTCATAACTATTTCCTCTTATTTTTATATGAATATCTCCGGCTTCAGCGATTTTAGCAGTAACCTGTCCGTCATGGAACTTTTTTATTTCGTATTTCATATGTTCGTTTTTATTCGATAATCGATATTAATAATTCCGAAGTGTACTCCGGAATTTTAAAGTTTTTTTAATACTGCCACTAAGACTCGCCTTGAGGTAGTGTATTGTTGAAATTAGCTAATTCTTGTTTCAATATTTCGTTTGATCTACCGTAGCTAACTATATTCACCTCTAAAGGAATATGCTTGAATTTTTCTAGTGCCTTGAACAGTGATTCTAATATCCAATCTAAATCGTTACCAAATGCCCCACCACCAACTAAGGTTAAAAATACGGTATTGGATTTGTTGTTTTTAAGATTGATCATTGCAGTGTACAGCGTAGCTTCATACGTGGCTTCTAGTACTATTCTTGCAAAATTCTCCCAATAGTAAGATTCAATAGAAGAATAGGCAACCGGTAATGCCGAGCAATATATTTGGGATACCAATTGCTTGTTGTTATTAAGCGTTACTTCGGTATTCCATTGGATTCCTACTTTTAGTTTGCCCTTTAGAGCTTCCCGTTGGTCGGTGGTAAAACTCCCAATTTGCTTATTGATGGAAAGAAGTCCTTCAAGACTAACCAACGCATAACCGTTGGTCATTTTCCATAATTGAAGTTCCTGGTTATTCAGTTCCTTACCGATATCTTCTAAACAATCAATTTGATGCCCATTTGTTTGTCCCGTTTGATTATTGACCGGAGCGAAGTAATTTCTATATATGGTGCCTGCACCACAAGCTATTGCGCATGCCGGACCTTGGGTAAAGTCATCTTCATAAATACCAACTCCCGCTTTAGGAGAAACTTCTGGACCAACCATTTCCAGTAAATTAAACTGAGAAGCCGCTTGAAATAGCGCATACTCATTTTTTGGTTCGGTATGTAACCTTTGAATATCCGCTACGACTTCTGAAACTTTAATCGTATCAGAATTGTTATGTGGTAATTGCTGTTCTCTTAAGTGTTCTAAGGAAACAACTTCTAACGATCCAAATTGATAGGATTTATTATTGACTTTAGAAATCAAATTCTGTCCATCGATAGTAATAGTATCACGTACATATTCAGGTGATATTTCTTTAAATCCTGTCAATTCTTCGAACCACATAGTTTTTATTTTAAAGATTGGTATTGATACGGTCTCTTATCTCTTGTAAGTTCACTTGGTTTACAAATTGTCCATTCTCATAGATTACTTGCAACTCACCCGTATTTTCTTGTTCTGGTGTAACTTGATCCACCAATACATATTCATTGTCGTGTAGCTCAACTTTAACCAATCCCTTTGCAGATTTTTTAATTCCGTCATCGGTAATAGGATCTTTGAAAATTTCTCTTCGTATGCCATTTACCACTACAGAAGTAGCTTTCATTGCAAAACCAAAGGTATCTCTGGTATTGAATTGGTAGGTAAAAGAACCTATACCAAGAACCACATTAGTGGTAGCAAAGCCTTTATCGCTTAAACGCTGGCAGATATCTTCTGCTCTTTCCGTCGTAATGCTATCGCCATAAATAGCACCAATATGGCTATCTAAAACTTTAAAACCTTGTTCGTTGACGGTGCCGCCAAAAATATCCCAAAGTAACTCCACTACCCCTTTATCTTTAGGAGTGTTGCTACCTAGCGAACGAGACTCCCCACAAATAATATCAACTGGATCTCCGCTATCTGGTCGTATCACAAGTTTGCCATCTCTAGAAAGCACTTCTTCTTTTAATTGAGGAAGATACTCGGTAAGCACTTTCCATAGATCCCAGGTATCACTAACTACCGATAAAATTCCCGTTGGGTAGGTATTCATTAAAGCTCTAAACGTACCTATTTCATCATCTTTAGTACCGGCACACATAACGGAGTGTTCGGTAGCATTTACAGAACCTACTACAAAACCTTCTGCATTGTAATACTTACGTAGGCTACTAATAACCGGAAGCGTATCTGAACCAAGAAATACAGAAGCATGACCCATTCCCGATGATATTGCACTTTGCAAACCGCCCATACCTCTCATAGAAAAATCGTGCCCTTGAAAATCAATAAAAGCCAAATTATCCTTATCGGTCAAAAGTGTCCATTTTTTGAAAATACGCTTATACAGTAAAGCAATAGATGCCGATGTCATTGGTTGCCATAGCATAGTAGATAAAATGGTTTCTAAGAAATTGGTGATCCAATAGAACTTTTTATCGGTATTCACTACAGTAACCATAGGCACTCTAATGTCTACCTCTACCCCTTCTTTTAACGATTTTACCTTTATAGGTAAATATTGTAAATCGTGTAATTCCTCGTAATGGGTAACATCGTAATCTGTACCTAAATACAGGGATAATTCTTCTTTTAGCTCATTACAAACTTCTGCTTTTGGCTTAGAAAAGAAATTGTCCTGAAAATAATCATGCAACCATTGAAATACATATTGTTGCCCAAATGAAACCACTTTATTACAACCTTTAGGAGCATATTTATTGCTTCTAGGTGTCCAGTTAGAATATACCTCTTCTGTTCCTTTAGGGTATTGTTGGTGGTGTCCTGTTTTATATCCGTCTGTTAGTAGTAATCCGTTCATAATGTTGGTTTTATTGTATAGTATTTAAAGCCTGTTCTATACTAAGAAATATAGGCGTATTGTATTTTTTACACAAAGTAGTAACGTAGGTATTCTTATAAAATTCTTTAGGGCAAATAACTATTAATTTACCGCTTGCCACGTATAGCCCAAGCTCTACCAAAGTTATTGGAGATAAGGCGTTTGGAAGAAAATTTAGAATGATGATATCTGCCCTATTTATAGCATCAAGTTCCCAATTAATATGATTCTCCATCTCCAACTTGTTTAAAGAATCGTGGTCTTTATGGGTTGGGTCAAAAATATGATGGCTATTTTCTAATGCAGTTATGCATTGTGTTCTCCAATTCGTTGTGGTATTAACATCCATACTACCCGCTAAGAAAACATACTTCTCTCCTATTGCTTTTTCGGGTAATGGAATTGTTGAATTGTAAATCATAATTTGCGTTATTATGACACAAATATAAAATACATATGGATACTAACCTAGAATATTATGCGTTATTTTTACGCAAACTAATTATGTAACTGATAAACAGTGCATTATATTTCGAATATGATACCTTCTTTTTTAAGATGGAAGTATCTTTTTTGATTGAATTGGAATAAATTGGCGGGCCTACCAGAACCTTTAGAGACCTTTTCATCTAGTTCATCAAGTACATTTAAGCCCATAATTTTCTTTCTGAAGTTTCGCCTATCTACCTCGCGACCAAGTAACGTACTATATAACTTCTCTAAATCTGAAAATGGAAATTTGGTATCAAGCAATTCAAAACCTATGGGTTCGTAGGTGATTTTACCTTTTAGTCTTTTAATAGCGGCATCTAAAATCTCCTTATGGTCAAAAGATAACTCTGGCAGTTCATCTATATTGAACCATTGTACCTGTTCTGCATCTGTAGAAGCATATATTTTAAATGCATTAGGACGAATTAATCCGAAATAAGCAATAGATACTACCCTACCCCTTGGGTCTCTATTCGGTTTTCCGAAAGTATACAGCTGTTCTAAGTAATTGATCTTTATGCCAGTTTCCTCTTTAAGCTCTCGTTCAAGAGCTTCTTCCAGTGACTCATTATCCAATACAAATCCACCAGGAATAGCCCATTTACCCTTAAAAGGTTCATATTTTCTCTTAATAAGTAATATGGAGATGTTACCAGCTTCATAGCCGAAGACTACAGCATCTACTGAGAGTTGAATTGATTGTTGCATACTATGCGTATATTTTACGCTAAAGTATAAAATAATTTCTATGAATACTTTTTCAAAGCATGTAGAACAACATTTGCTACTTATTTATTTTCGAAATGCGCTGCTATGAATTCTTCGAATTGTGGTAATATATCTTTTGAAGCGTGTTTTTTAATACCTGCTAACTAATATACATGTTCACTTTTGTCGCAACTTAGAAACCACCATACCCACATTCTTTTCTTCGAATCGTGCTATAAAACCAAGCATGTAATCAATTATTTAGATTTAGGAGCTTATTGCATACGAAGAATCAATTAATATCTAGAATAACTATTTAAGCCAATAACTCTCTACTACAACCATGACAGAATTTAGCAGCTATAGGATGATCGGTTGCATTACAATGGTGGCAAATATGAGGTTTAAAAGTGTTTTCTTCAGTTTTGCTCTTGGTCATTTCAGACGTTACAATACCTGTAGGTATTGCAATAATACCATAACCTAAAATCATAATAAAACTAGCTATGGCCTGCCCTAAATTTGTAGATGGGGCAATATCTCCATAACCAACTGTAGTAATTGTAACAATTGTCCAGTAAATACTTTTAGGAATACTTGAAAACCCAGAATTGGCACCTTCTTCTACAATATACATGACCGACCCCATGATTACACACATGATAAGTACAATATAGATGAAAATACCAATTTTAAGTCGAGAAGCTAATAAGGCTTTTGAAAGCACATTTGCCTCGCCCATAAACTTCACAAGCTTTAATATTCTAAATACCCTTAATAACCTTAAAGCTCGTAAAGCAAGAAAAGTAGAACCTCCTGAAAAGAAGTAAGATAGATAAAGAGGCAAGGTCGATAGCAAATCAATTATACCATAAAAACTAAGTACGTATTTCTTTGGCCTAGGTAAGCTTATTACTTTTAAAATATATTCAATAGTAAAAAGAATAGTAATAATCCATTCTGAAGCAACCATGTATGGATGATATTTTTTGTCTATATCATTTACACTTTCTAATAGAACATATACAACACTAATAATAATAAGTCCGAACAAGGCAAGATTAAATATCTTTCCTTTATTAGTACTCGTATCATGTACTACATCATAAATTTTTCTACGCCAATGCTTTTGCACTACCCTATCTTTCATTATAAAAATATTATTGTTCGCTAATAGAAGGTGCTTTCCATTTTGCCGTACCAACTTTTCTACTGTTAGCTGTGTCAATTGCTTTACCTGCTCTACGCTTATCGTAAATCATGGCAAAAGTCATTATTAAACTAGTTCCTATAATTACAAAAAGAAGTATGCCCTGGTCAAAAGTGGCAATTTGAGCTTCTGTAGGTATAGCGTAGAACAACAGTACGGTGATTAGCCCTCTTGGAGCAATAAATAATTGAGGTAGAATATCCTTTCCAACAAAAATGTACAATAGAACAAATCGTATAGCGTAAATAGAAAGAATTATCAATGAACTAATAATGGCAACATCTACATTAAAAATAGATGTAATAGCGATGCTTAAACCAAAAATTACAAAGAAAAATGTACGAACTACAAAAGCTGTTTCTCCAGTTATTGTATGTAGTTCATGATAAATATGATGCGCTTGCTTGTACTTGAGAAACTTGGATAACTTACCCTTAAAGAACAACTTCATATTTGCAATAACCAAACCGAATATTAATATGATGATTAAAGAAGATAAGTGCATTTTTTTACCAAGACCATATAATAATAATAACACGGCAATTAACAGAAACAACTTAATGTGACTTTTAATATTCTGAAAAATTAGAATGATGGCATAACTAGCAATAAGGGCAATGACAACGGTTAAAATTAAATTACCAAAAAAACCAACAACCCCTGCGTCTTCTTCAGGATTTAAACCTCCAGTTAAGAAATAAAACATCATAATTCCTAGAATGTCCGAAAACGTACTTTCATACACATGAAATTCTTTTTTAGACTCTTTTAATCCTGTAACACTAGGTATAATAATAGCGCTAGAAAGAATAGACAATGGTGTAGCATATAACCAAGCAGATTGCATAGTCATCTCTGGAATAAACTGATATAGAATTAATGCGGCAACCCAGGCAGAAGCTACTAAGCCCACTAAACCAATAACCAAAGATTTTAAAATTGGCATTAATTTTTCTTTTTTCAATTCGAGTTCCAAAGCAGCCTCAAGAACAATCATAATAAGACCTACTATACCTAATACCTCTAGAACGGGGAAGAAGTCTATATCGCCCACATTTGCATATTTTAAGCCATATTGAATGGCAACACCCAATATAATTAGCATTAATACTGCCGGTATATTTGTTTTACTAGAAATTCTATTGAATAAAAACGATAGAATAATAATTATAGATACTTCAATTATAAGGTTATAGGATGATAATATTTCCATTATGATTCTTTGTTAAAAGTTAAGGTTGTAGTTATATTATGTTCTGCCAAGAATGCCAAAAAATCTTCATCATTGCCGCCCTCTTCTAAGGTATATTGTAATTTAAGTACACTAGGCAATTCAGTTTCCCGTACCGTTGGCGGTTCTTTGAAATTCAAAATTGGATTAGTAAATAGAAAATCTAATAATTTTGCTTTGGTTACATCTGTATTAAGGTAAATTGTATGTCTATAATTACCTGTGTCTTTAGAAGTAATGGAAAAACCTGATTTGTCTATTGCTACATATTTGAAAAAACTTTGTCCAGATTCGGTACTTATGACCATGCCTTGTGGTAGCATTTGTTTTATTTCTCCTTTATAATTATCTATTGTAATCATAGACCCTTTGGCTATCAATGGATTCATATGAAATAAAAGACCGCTGATATAATTACGAATGGGCATATACCCTAAGGCTCCTATTATGACTAAAAACAAGCCGTGTACTACATAATTAATTGCTATAAAATCTAAGACCAACAGCATAAGGGCGATTGGTTTAAAAACAGAAAGAACGACGTGCAAAAAATGAAGCCATCTCTTATTCAGCAAATTTTTGCGTTGAAATTTTTGAGAAATGAATTGAATAATTTTTATAAACCAGTACAATAAAAATAGCCCCGTGGTTAGATAAAACAGCCCTTTCCAAGTATTAAAAGATTCTATTGTTTCCATTTATTTTAAAATTCCTCTGTAGATTAAACTTTTCTGAATTTCACTATTGATAACCGTATTAAGCGATAAAAACCCTTTGTGTTCGCGTACCAATACCTTTGTGTTTACTAGACGCTTTAAGCCAGATTCATACCCATTGGTATAGCGTTTCCCTAAAAATGTTTTCACTGTACGCTCATCAATAATTTTATACAACAGCACATGTTTTAGCAGAATAGCTTCTTCGTTAGAAAAAAAATCTGGAAAGTAAAGTGCACTTTCCTTATAAACCACTTTATTATCTATTGTTAGACTGGTACCAAAGGTCCATGCTTGCAAAACGTTTCCTAGGTTATTTTGAAAATGCTTGCATAGCCTGTATACGAGCTTTTGAAATTGACGAGGAGAAATAATTTCATTGTTTTCATCTACCAATTTTCTATGAGATGCCCCATGTCTTAACTGTACAGCGTTAAGAATTTCTGTATTTGATGAAGTTGATACATTTATGTTGGTAGAAAAGGAAATAGAAAAACATATTCTATGATCCAAATGCTCTTGCATTAGTTTAGAGATAGAGACTACAAGTAATATATCATCAGACTCGGATTCTATAAATTTTATAACAGCCCTAATATTGTCTAAAAAACTATGCTCTTTATCGTGCCAAAACTCTAAATCGTCCAAAACTATTATAGGCTTAGAGTTGTAGCTAAATTTCTTTATTTCTTGTAAAGCATTTTTTAAGTTTTTAGTGGTATTAAATTTTCTTCCTTGAAAAGTTATAGTGCTTTCAGGTACTAACTCTAACACATCTTTGTATAAACTTTTTTTAATTACCTTTTTAATAAAGGTTGATTTACCACTTTGGCTATCGCCAACTATTAAAACAGATTTATGAAATCCTTTCTCCCAATGACTTAAACACTTTTCAAAAACAAGTTCATTGTTCGACCTTTCCGTTAAAAAGTGATCTCCTAAAAAATTCTTGTTTAAAAAAAGCATATCGTATTGTGCATTTTCCTCCTTAAACATTCTATGGGCAATGCATTCTGTAGCATTGTCAATAGTATCATTGATATTAGCCCCAACAACTTGATCATAGGCGATATTTACATCGCCAAAAAAACCAGTAAAGCGTCTTTTCCAATTTGTAAAAAAGTTATTTGTGTCTGTGGTATAATGTGTAAGTGAACTTTGCAATGAAACTTCTAAAAACTCTTCTTGATCATAGATAGAGGTAGCTAAAAATTCTGTTTCCATTTTTTTGGAAATATTAGCTGTCAATTCTTGCTGTACTTTTAAACTAGAGTTAAAGACTTCTTCGATACTTGTAAAAAGCTGTGATTCAGAAATATAGCTAGATATTTTTTCTTGATTTTTAGCGACTACCAAACTACCTTTTAAGTTAAGTATGCTATGCTTTCCATATGCATAAAGTTCAACCTTATTATCCCATAGCGCTATTACCTCGGGTAGAATATTAAGATCCAACCATTTTTTTGCAGCTTTCCCTATATCAATTCTTTTTTCAAGTAACATACCTCCTTCGGTTGCTACGGCTACATTGGTTTTTGATAAATTTTTGGAAATATCTTCAATTATTAAAGTGAAGCTTTCTTGATGGTTTATTGAAGTATCCATTTTAACTTCAATTTTTTCCAAGGCATGCATTATAAGGGAAATATCCTCTTTATCTTCTATCTGTTGAATCTTAGAAAGACTATTTATAATTTCATTTATTATAGTTCTAGAATCGGTGATTATTTGGCTTGTAATTAATTCGGTATTCTTGGATAACTCTTTAAAAACAGATATGGATTGTTCTATTACGGGATTATTGGCATTGATAGTATCAAATTGTTTTAAAATAATATCAAATTGATTTGCGTAAATACTCCAAGGATTTTGAAGATGCTTTACTTTTGAATCTATTCCTTTTTTATTAGTACTTAACGCTGTAGTGTAAACTTCTTCATCCTTAATTTTTTGAATAAAATATTCTACAGCCTCCAAAAGAACTTTTTGAGACAAAAGACTATGATTGTCCATTGATGATAACGAGACAACACCCTCTAATTGCTTATGCTTACTTATTTGTAGTTGTAACAACACATCTCTGTGCACAAGCATGATATCTTTAAAATGGTCTGGGAGTTTATAATGGATTAAATAAGGTAATACTCCAATGATACCAGCATCTTTATCAAGTAATTCAAATTCATTTTGCCCAATGGAGATATAGTTATGGCAAATCTTTAGAAACTTGGTATTAATTATCTCTTTTAAATCGCGCGGTGACCTATCCTCTAGCAAGACTCCATGATATTGAGTTAGTTGATCTAATAAGACCTGAACACCCTGTTTTAAAATAGAATTTTGCAATATCACTTCGTCTTCTTTCATTGAAAAATTAGATTTAAATAAATTTTATTCCTTTTAAATTGATGTATATGTCTTTTTACACACAATCGGCAATAGGTCACTTAGATTTATTAATTATTTTGAATGACCAATAAATAAGTTGAGGATATATTGACCTAAATTTCTTTAATAACTAAGGTTTGTGGTAAAAGGTTCTGAATATTTTGAAGCTCTAGCTATTACGGGTGCAATTGTTGCGAAAACCTCTAACTTTCTCGATGTAAGCGACATTTGTCTATTAAACTGACCAAGTTTTAGCGACATGGGTGTATTAACAATTAGTTCAGATTCACTAGCGTTTACCATAATTACCTCTTTGCCAAGAAAATCATCTTTTCTATCTAAGGAAACAGGGATTAATATACTTTCATCCCAGTTAGGTAAAACTAATGGGGCATCTACATCTCCATGAATATCATACACAAATATGTGAAGACAATAAGGCATTTCTAATTTAAGGTCAAAATCATGAAACTGTATTTTTGTCAAAACCGTTATATCATTTACATCATCACCTACATTTATATACTTTGGTATTTTTTGAAGTTCTACTGAGAGTATTTTAGCCATGGTTTAATAAGTTTTTGTATTAATCAATCTTCGTTTTGCAGATAATAAAATACCTACTAGTATACCAAACCCAAAGCTTCCCAATATTATTAATACACGAGAGGCAGTCACTTTCCAAAGAAAGAATCTAACATCGATACTTTCAGCGTTCTGAAGTGAAAACACCACTATTAAAGCACCAATAAAAATCGCTATTAAAGTCTTGAATTTCATTTTATATTATTTAAGTGAATTGATATTATCTCGGTTAACCTAACTTCTTAAACTAGACACTTTACTTTCATTATTATCAAATAACCTGGTGGTTTTATATTGATACCCCAAATTTTCAAAAGGTCACAATGTTTAACGTTACTATATTAAAAATGCCTCCATATGGGAGGCATTTAAAGGAAAACTTAGTTGAGGGAATTAGTATAAACGTTATGCTTTATTTTTTAATGATTTTAGACTTGTCATTCAACCCTTCGACTTTTATTTCTGGATTGCCATACACATAAACATAGCTTTTTCCTTTTGTATAAACCTTAAGTTCTTTCGTAGCGTTTACATAAATATCTGCCGAGTTAGAAGCATTAAGATCAGCATAGGTTGCTCTTAATTTTTTAGCTTTAATATCGGACGAACCAGTTGCTGTTAATTTTAGATTGGTAGCATCACCTTTTATGTCTAAATCTGCACGTTTGTTTACGGTCATGCTTAATTCGTCTGATATAAGGTCCCCTTTTAAAAATGCATTGTCATTTAAGATCATTGTGGTTTTATCACCTTTCAAAATTAAATCTCCCTTTGAGTTTTGATTTAAATTAAAGGTGGCGTTTACCACTTGTATATCAAGATCATACTTTGCATTGTCGTTTGCGGTAAACATTAATTTATCTGCAGTTAACCTATTTTTTGAATTTAATTCAGCATCGGCAACTAAAGTAATTGCATCCACATTAACAAAAGTTAAATCGATAATCAGTTCTTTACTTTTTTTAATAGTATGGGTTGAATAAATTTTAAGAACCCCGTTTAAAATGTCAAACTTGATAACATCGACCAAATTTTCGTCTGTTTTTAAATGGTAACCATTATCACTGGTTTGGGTAAGGGTAACTTCAAGATTATCTGCTATTTCAATAGCATGGAATTCTTCTAAAGTTTTAAACACATCGGTAACTTCTTTATTACCATCAATTTTTGCCTTTTTCTGCCCTACTACAGATAGTGCCATTAAGAATACAACGACTAATACTATTTGATTTTTCATGTTTTTATTTTAATAAGATTTGTATTTAAACTTATTACACGAAAAATCTAAAAGGTCACATTGTTTTTGCTTTTTTTATTGAGAATCTTTGGTTACCAATACTTCTTCGGCGATAAATTTATGTATTGGAACCACTAAAAGTCCTTCCTCGGTTCTAATGTCCAAGGTTAGATTTTCAATAGTTTCAATAGTACCTATTTGATTTTTATATTTAACCTCTTGCCCTACTTTAAATTTTCTTCGGGTATAAGAGGTACGTAAAATATCCTTAACAATTTCACGAGACCCAAGCCCGAATGAAATAACAATTGCAGCTAGAAATGCACCAAGTATTAATGTAGCATTATTTCTAATTATTACAGTTTCTATACCAGCCTGATTTAATGCCGTTACCGTAATGATAAATGCTATAATATAAAATACCAATGTACTTACCAGTCGATCACCCTTAAGGTCAAAAGATTCAAAAACTCCTTTTATTGCTTTCTTAATAAAATCTGCTATATAAAGACCTACCATGAATAAGGCAATAGCACTAAAAAGCTTTGGAAGATACCTTAAAAGATTACCTACTTCTTGAGATACAATCTGCCATTGCATAACATCTGCTGCTGCAATTAGAAAAATTAAGAACATAATCCACTTTACAAAAACTAGTACAACTTTAGAAACATCGAATTTTAATGATGTTTTTCCAGAAAGCAATTTAGTGTTAATCGTCTCTGTCCATTTATCTGCTTTTATGAACTTAAGAACTCTTTTAAGCACCATTACGATAAGACTCGTAACAATCCAACCAATTATCAATATTAAGAGTGCTCCAACAATATTGGGTATAACACTCATAATATTGTGTCCCATTTCGTTTAAAGTATTTGAGGTCAATTCTTTCCAAGTTGTTATAGTTTCCATGGTTTACGGTTGTTTATTTTTTTAACTTCTTTAAATATATGATTCGCTGTAAAATTAAAATTTGAAGAAAACAGATTTGCCAAATCCATTAAAAGTTTAGCATTTTCAACATCAACAAGTACTTTTTGTTTTAAGTCTCTAGGGACATCCAATAGTGGAAAACCAATTTTTTTAAAGACATTTTTCTCTTTCATATGTATTATATAAATAGAGATAGTTGATATGCACAACTTTCTTCCTATAAGTTTATACCCCAGAAAGATAAAAGGTCACTATATTTTATTTTTATAAGAAATTGATGTTAATTTCCTATAAACAGGTTATTTTTCTTTTTTGAAAAAATCTGTAAGTGTAGAGAAATATTCCTTTCCAAAAAGCTGGGTAAAACTCTGAAATAATTTTGCTGTTTCAATTTTTGAAACTAATTCTTCTTTGGCTTCTTTTGGAAGCTCTTTATTACTTTCTATACGTTTAAATATATTTTCTTCCATAATTACAAAGAATTATAAATTTTAACTACTTTGATTTTGGCTCGATTTAATCTCATTTTAATAGCACTCTCGCCCAGTTCTAAAGAAACCTGAAGTTCTTTAATAGAAACATCATCTTGGTATTTAAGTAATAGCAAAGATTTCTCTTCTGGAGGTAAAAGTTGCAATGCCTTGGTTAGTTTGTTTGGATCCAATGAATTGATGTCGTCAATACCTATTTCTTGTTCTTCTCCTAAATGATATTCATGATCATCTAACCTTTCCGCATTATTTTTTTTCTTCGTTCGGTTTACATAGTTGGTGCAAAAATTATAAGTAATGACAAACAACCAAGTGGAAAAAGAAGCCTTGACAGCATTATAAAGGTCAAGTTTTAAAAACACTTTCAAAAAAATTTCTTGGGTAAGGTCTTTTGCCTCAGGTTCATTATGTGTAAAACTATAGCACTTGTTATAAACCTTATTACTATAACGATCATATAGAATACCAAAAAGCTGACTGTCTTGAGATGTTTTGATTTTTTCAACCAAACTTGCATCATCTAGTTTTTTTGCCAGTGACATATAGGATTCTTTTTTAGAACCTACCAAAACCAAAATAAGCATTCGTAAAACAGACATTGTATCAGAAAAATTTACTTATGGTTAAAATACGAGCAAATTAAGACATATAATAGATTTAAAACCCTTTTAATGCTGTTTCAGGTATTGATTAGTCAAAACCCTATTAATTTTAGGTATAAATAAGGTTTTGAATATTGCAATTCTCCAATTAGTAATTATAGATTTTATAAAAGGAACTAACAAAAAAATAAAATAAAGAATGGAGAATAAATGGTTTATTGAATACCATTTTAAAGAAGTCTTAACATGCCAAATATTAAAAAAAGAATTTACTCCTCCCTCAACTTAGAAATCACCACTCCCACATTCTTTTCTTCGAATCGTGTAATAAAACCAAGCATGTAATCAATAATTTTAGATTTAGGCGCTTTTATGAATTGCCCTAAACCAAGGACTACCAAATCCATTTGGTGTATAGCACCATCTTGGTGTTCAGTTCCTAAACCCCAAAGTAAATTACCGTTATGCCATGAAAATTCTCGTGCCTTTTGCATGCTAAAATTAATAATTTTTTCATCTGTATTTTTACCTGCTAGGTCTAGTAAGAACAGCATACTAGATACGCGGCTAAGTCGGTCTTGCATTTCGTTAACGATACTAGCGAGAATACTATTGACCTTAGTAAAATCATTTTCAATTTCTGATATCTCCTTCCCATGCATTTCGGCACTTACGGCTAACCCTAAATCGAGATTAATGTGCGTGTTAATTCCCAACATAATATGTTGTAGAATAGTCAACTGCTCCTTTTTATTTTGAAATGCAAATGCCCAAGATTTACTAATAGGGGTATTATTAATATAACCGTAGTAAGCATCTAAATAGTAGTTAGCGAAAGCCACATCGAATTTCTCCATGCGCTCATTATCCTCGAAGTTTTTTAGTTGCACTTCTTTAAGAATCTGCGCAGTTACCCGTCTATATAAATAAGCGAAATAACCGATACGGTCGTTATTTGTAATTGCATCGTCAATAATGCTATCTAGTTGCTGTAGCACTTCTGGTATGGTGGCGGCTCTCTTAATGGTAATTCTTATTTATAGGGTTAAGATCAATTTAAAGGAAATCTATTGTTCACCTTTGTTTAGCTCTTTTAAATTGGATAATAAATCATCCAAATCTTGTTTTGAGTAGGTTTTTCCTTGCCTGATAAGCATAAAAATATCGCTGGTAGCTGCTATATTCTCTAACGGATTTGAGTTTAAAAGGAGCAAGTCTGCTTTCTTACCTTTCTCTACAGAACCATACTGATCTAGAAGTCCGAAGAATTTAGGTCCGTTGATAACAGATGTCTGAAGTGCCTCCAGCGGAGTTAATCCCGCATTAACAAAGATCTTCAACTCTTCGTGCAAAGCAAAACCTGGGTATATAAAAGAGTTTAGAAACCCTGCATCGGTACCAGCAATAATATCCATGCCCGAAGATTTAATGATCGGAATCAATGATACTAGTTTGTCGTATCGCTCTTTACGTTCCAATATTTCTTCTTCGTTGGCTTTATTAGCTCTTTGAACCCGCCAATCGTACGTTTTTATAAGCCCTTTTCCTAAGTACTGTAATTGCTCATCTGCTAAGTGGTCGTCCTCATCTAGAAAAGAAGTAATTCGGGTACCAATCAACGTAGGTACAACGGCAGTATTATTACCCTTTAATTCTTTGTAAATAGATAGTGCATATTGGTCATCGAAAGAATCGTAAAGTGCTTTGTTTGCCGATGCATAATCAATTTCCTTTACCTTATATTTTTCTATAATAGCCGATTCTTCTGGAGAACCTGCTTTTAGCATATACGACATATGTTCTACCGTACTCATCCCTTGCTTGGCAAGATCAATTGCCCTAAGGCTAAATGGAATATGTCCAGACACTTTATACCCACGTTCATGTGCCTTTTTTACGGCTAGCTCAAAAAGCTCGGGAGAAAGGGTGTTATCGGTAATCTTTACAAAATCTGCCTGTACGGTTTCAAGGGAATCTAAGGCAAGTTCTAGTCCGGCTTCATCACCAATCTCTTGATCACCTGGCCAGATGGAATTGATACCCTCTATTTTTGGTCCTGATGAAAAAATATTAGGTCCTAAAAGTGAACCTTTGTTAACCTTCGCCTTCCATTCAAAAACAGCGGGACTAATATCTGCTGAACAATCGCGAACAGTAGTTACTCCGTTAGCGATATACAGCGGCAATAGGTTCTTGTTCTCTGTAATAAGGCTGTCGCCGCCTCCAAAATGTACATGCATATCCCAAAGACCGGGAATTACAAATTTTCCGCTAGCATTTACCTTTTTCTTAGCCTTCCACATCTTTGCACTTTCGTCATCCAAAATAGCAGCAATTGAATCCCCCAATAAGGCAATACTCTGATTTTCGCTCAAGTTGCCTGAATAGGTGTCAACAACGGTTACCGATTGAAGCACCAGATCATAATTCATTTCCTTTTTAGAATTACAGGAAATTATAAATAGCGTACATAGCCCAGATAATAGAAAGCAAATAGTTTTCATGCGTAAGATTTATAACGAAAATAACCAATTTGTATAGACAGGATAAGCATATTTTAAACAAATAACCCTGTACGTAATTGCACAGGGTCATTGCTATATTATAAGCGTATTAATATGCTAAGGTTTTGGAACAATATTTTGATTTACTCTAAACAAATTATTAGGATCGTAGGTGTTTTTAATTCTTGCCAACCTTTCGTAATTGTGCTTATAACTAGCTTTAATACGATCTTGACCTTCTTCCATCATAAAATTAGAATATGCACCACCCGCGGAATATGGGTGTAAAGCTTCTTGATAGTCCTTACTCCATTTGATAATTTTATCGGCATTCTTTGGGTCTGGATCTACTCCAATATAAACACCTGCATATTTAGCATCTCTATATGCCCAGGGAGTATCTTCTGCTCCTACCCTACTAGCTGCACCACTTAAAGGGTACAAATGCATTTGTGATAAAGGCGTTGGAATCTTTGAACCATATTTTAAATGTTGGGCACGTACCTCAGAACCTAAATCGTTGAAGAAATCTGCTCTCCAATACCATTGTAACCCTGGTGGTAAAAGTCCGTCGAACATACTCTGTAATGCTGGAAATGGCATTTCGCCTACATGTGCAAAAACAGGATTTAAATCTAAGACAGGCTTGAATATAGCATCAAACTTATCTGGATCACCAACGTAGCACCAAACAATTGCGCAGAACTTCTTGTTATGCAAATGCTCAGGAAATGGAGATTCAGGTATCACCATAGTCGCTATAAATCCGTTAAGGTCTTCTGAAGCCTTATGGATAAAGGTATTGTACCATTCCATAACTTCTTCTACCTGTTCAATGGGCCATAAGGTAGGTCCGCCAATAACCGTTTTTAATTCATGTGCTTGAAATGTAAAAGAAGTAACCACCCCAAAATTTCCACCACCACCACGTATAGCCCAAAATAAATCGGTATTTTCAGTAGCATTGACGGTTACAAAAGAACCATCTGCCAATACCATATCTGCTTCTAACAAATTATCAATAGTAAGTCCGTATTTACGGGTGAGGTAACCAACACCTCCGCCAAGTGTTAATCCCCCTACTCCGGTAGTAGAAATCATACCGGAAGGAATAGCTAAACCATGCTCATGAATTGCAGCATCTACCTCGTTCCATATATTTCCGCCACCTACTTTTACCCTATTGGTAGAAGAGTCTACCTCAACGAATTTTATCCCGGACAAATCAATAACCAATCCGTCATTACACAAGCCCAAACCCGCACCATTATGTCCGCCACCACGTATGGCTACCAGAACATTATGATCTCTTCCAAAATTTACAGAAGCGATAACATCATCTACGGTTTTACACATGGCGAATACACCTGGGCGTTTATCGATCATGGCATTGTACACTTGCCTAGTATCATCATAGTTTTCATCTGATGGTAATATAAGACTGCCTTTTAATTTAGTGGCAAAGGCATTTATGGTTTGGGCGGAGAGGTCTTTTATTGATTTTTTCATGTTTCAAGGTATTGATTAAATTGTTTAAAATGAGCAGGTTAATTTAATTTTAAAGGAGAATGATGTTCATGGACCATTTTCCAACCGTCAGTAGTATTCACGAATAATAATGTAATCTGATCATTAACTACAACAAGGTCTTCGCCGAACTTGAGTTGAAAATCTGAATGGAATGTTAAGTTGGCAACCTCCCCATAAACGGCAATTTGTAAATTGTTAGCATCGAATTTGACTACCTCTGTAACAGCGCCAAAAACAGAACGCTCATATTCTTCATTGGCAACACCACCATTGCGAGGTTCTCCGTTCTTAAATTCGGTAAACTTATCGCCATAGGCATGAAAGGATATAAGCTTATCCATATCACCATCTTTAATACTTTGTGCAATGGCGCCAAAGGTTTCTAAAACTTCTTGTTTTGCCTCTGGAAACTCATCGTTTATAAGGTCTATGCCAGATTCAACTTCAATAGTTTTGGTGAACCCGGTAAGTACTATTCCTGTAAAAATTAATAGCGCTGTAAATGTCAATTTTGATTTCATGATGTTATGTTTTAAAAGTTTATAATTGAGAATAGGCAATGCGATTCTTCTCCAAAAAGCACAGGACTGTTAGAACTGTACATGGGGAACAATGCAATTTTTAATCTAAAATGTGTGTATTGATACCAGGTTAACCTAGTATACTTTTAGGGGAAGTTTGAAAACCAAATGTTTTCTTATGTATTAAATATACTGTAAAATATCTGCTGGGCGTACTCTAAAGGTCTTGTATTAACCTAAGTTTAAAGGAGAATGATGTTCGTGGACCATCTTCCATCCATCATCGGTATTTACAAATAACAAGGTAATTTGGTCATTAACAATTACGAGGTCATCGCCGAATTTAAGGTGAAAGTCTGAATGGAAGGTTAAGTTGGCAACGTCTCCATAAACCGCAATCTGTAAATCTTTGGCATCGAACTTTACTACTTCGGTTACGGACCCAAAAACTGTGCGTTCATGAGTCTCATTTGCTGCACTACCATTACGAGGCTCTCCGTTTTTGAATTCGGAAAACTTAGGACTGTAGGCATGAAAAGAAATTAGTTTATCCATATCGCCATCTTTAATACTTTGTGCAATGGCACCAAAGGTTTCCATGACCTCTTGTTTCTCATCTGGGAACTCCTCAACAATTAAGTCGATAGGGACTAAAGGGTTGTCGTCATTTTCTTCGCAACTGGTAAATACTAAGCCAATTGCCATGATGCATACTACTGTTAAATTTGTTTTCATCTTGTAGATATTTAAATTGTTCAAGACAAAAATAGAATGGAAATGCGCTTGGTAATTCTACGATTAGACCAAAAAAACACACTTTTAGACCAGTAGTGATTTAGCGTCAACTATATGATAAACAGTATTTTATTATTCCGTAGTAAAGTTGGACGGAAGAATTTTGTATTTTTTCTGAAAGCATTTTGAAAAGTAAGCCGGACTGCTAAAACCAGTGAGGTATGCAATCTCGGAAACATTATTTTGTTGCTTTTCTAGTAGCTCCAATGCTTTGTTTAAACGATATTCCCTTAAAAATATATTAGGAGATTTACCCACCAAAGTCATCATAGTACGATACAATTGCGATTTACTATAACTTAAGTTTTTCTCAAAGTCAATTACGTTAATTGTGTTTTGGGACCATATTTTTTCGGTATAGTCCATTAATGAGACTATAAATTTTTCATCTGCCGTATTTAAAATATTGACTGTTTTACGTGCTAAGGGTTTATTCTGATTTTCCCCTTCGTAAAGATCTTTAATTACCTCTGTTATAGAAAAATTACCTTTAGCAATATCACTTAAGTAATCTGCTGATTTTATGGTATCCTCAAAAATACTATCCTTTTCGGTAACAGGTGTTCCCGCATGAATACCAATTTTAAATTCTAAATCTGGAGTAATAACGCTATGGTACGCATCTTCAATTTTTATTCCGCAATGAACGGCATTTGTAACGGTATTAAATGAGATTAAAAAGGTATTGTTTTCATGTTTTACCACCTTTCCTTTATAACCTGACACTGCCGCCTTAATGGATTGGGTATAACCTCTTATGGCTGCATTTAATGTAGAAACCTTGGTAGTTCTAAGGGTCTTATTTATAATTTTTACCACCATTAGAGTTCTAAATGCTGGTTCGTTTATAATATTTAGGCTAACGTTCTTTGATTTTTTGGGGTCTTCTATACGCCCAAGAAAAGATTCTACTATAGTATCATTAACCTCTATAATTTGAGTTGGAATAGCACCGTGTGCATCTTCATGTAAGGCAATTAAAGCCTCTTTGCTGGGAGCTTCAATTAGACAAAAAGCAGTTTTCCGCTTTTCATCGCACCAATAGGTAAGTCCGCGGCATTTATATTTATGCTCAAGGTCTAAATCTGCTTGATGCATTTCTGCAACATGAGCCGATGTTATTCCTTCAGGTAGGTTATGTAAATCTAAAAATAGTGGCATAGGGTCGGTTTAGACTGTAACTTACGTCATTTTTATCTGTAATAAATTTAATATAAAAATTATTGAAGTGAAAACAGTAAATATTTCAATATCAATTGGTTGATTCTCATTTGGACTACGATGTACCAATGGTTGATTCACTAATACCCACGGGTGTTGTAACGTATTGTCAATAAAAAATTTTAAATTAGGAAATAGGATTAAGATCTATTCTACAAAATTCTTAATCAGTTATACCTAACCATTTGCGAATTTGAATATGGATTTTATTGATTTTAATTATGTATTAACTTCTGTATTTACAGCAATTTTTGGCGTTTTTGGAATTTATCACTTAGCCTCTTTTTTGGTGCTTAGGCACAAGATACTTTTCTATTATTTTATACTAATACTAGGGCTTACTTTACACTGGGGGCTGTATTTAATTTTAAAGGGTTCTTTTGGTGATGAGGTTTTAGTAATAGCAGAAAAGGCATCGCTCACTACGGCTATGATAACTACTTACGGGCTGTTAATGTTCACAAAGAACTATCTGAACATTCGAAAAAGTAATCATCCGAATTTATCGAAAACGTATACCATTTTCAAGATGATTGTGGTCTGCCTTCCCATTGTACATGTATTAAATGCATTGATTATTGGAGAAGGTTGGTTCAATAACATTTTGGTGATGCTTGCCGCAATAACTGCTATGGTATCTATATTTTTAAATATCTTTTCTGGCTTTCGTTTATATAATGCCGAAAAATTTAATAGGTATTATTTGTTTTCTTACGCCCCACTTTTACTTGCTGCTATTCTGTATATAGGTACATGGTTTATGCAGAGGAATTACGATATAAATGTTAACCCTATAGTCTTGACAACTTCAATTTTAGTGACGTTACAATTAATTCTATTCTCCATTTTAGTAGGATTTAAGTTTAAATCTATCGAAGAAGAGAATATAAAAACACAGGTCGAAATCAATAAAATGCTTACCAAAGAAGTAGATAAGCAGACCAAAAACCTACAATTGGCAAAGGAATCGTTAGAAAAGCAAAATGGGGAGCTAGAAACGGTCAATAAACTTAAAAATAAACTATTCTCATTACTTACCCATGATGTAAGAGGTCCGTTAAATAACATTACGGTTTTGGTGGAAATGATAGAAGCCCACTTGACAGATGATGATCTTAAACGGATAACGAAAAAGTTAAAAAATGAAATCCACGATAGGGTTTCTATGGTCAATGCTTTGCTTGAGTGGTCTTATAAACAACTAGAAGGTATTAAGTTGAATAAGAAGATATGTGATATTGAGGAAGCTTTCAATTCCATAAGAAATGAATTTGAACGGATGACAGAAGAAAAAGAGGTGCGTTTAATTTTTGACATTTCGCATCCAAAACTATGTATCGATGAGAATATGTTCAAGGTAATATTACGGAACTTGACTTCAAACGCTATCAAATTTAGTTCGAAGGGACAGCAGGTAATACTATCTTCTCAGCGAGAATTTGGTAAGATTGAAATAAGCGTACAGGATTTTGGGATGGGAATGAATACAGATTGGTACAGTAAGTTAGATGATGATCTTATGCCTCAAATAAGAGAAGGAACCAATGGAGAAAAAGGAACCGGTTTTGGTTTATTGATCACCAAAGATTTTGTAGAAATGAATGGAGGTGAAATGATTTGTGAAAGTGAAAACAACAAGGGTGCAAAATTCATACTTCGTTTTAATCCGTCAGCAGAAGTATAAATAACTTCTTATTTCTTGTATAGTACAGGGACTGAAATGCTTTTATTTTACAACGTTTTACAGTTTTGATAACTGCAGTGTACAAACCCAATAATTTAAGTCTGCCATTAGTGTAGACTTCTATCGATTTTAAAAAATTTACGTACCTTTTCAAATATTATGCATGCATAATAAATGTAATTTAATCTAATAATAAATGACCAAGTACACCCATATTTTTGAACCCTTAGACTTAGGTTTTACCACACTTAAGAACCGCATAATTATGGGGTCTATGCATACAGGTCTAGAAGAGAAAAAAAATGGTCTTGAAAGGATAGCCACCTATTATGCAGAACGCGCAAAAGGAGGTGTTGGGTTAATTGTCTCAGGTGGCATTGCTCCAAACGTACAAGGGTGGACAGCTCCTTTTTCTGCACGAATGAGTACAAAGAAACATGCGAAACATCATAAGGTCATAACAGATGCAGTACATAAAGAAGGTGGCAAAATATGTATGCAGATTTTACACTCTGGGCGTTATGGGTATCATCCATTAGCGGTTGCCCCTTCTGCCATAAAATCTCCTATTACTCCATTTAAGCCTTTTAAGCTAAAACAATCGGGTATCAAGAGAACCATTAAGGACTTTGTAAACTCTGCAAAGCTTGCAAAATTAGCAGGCTATGATGGTGTGGAGATTATGGGCTCTGAAGGATATCTTATCAACCAATTTATAACAGAAAGAACAAATAAGCGTACGGATAATTATGGCGGTAGTTATGAGAACCGTATGCGTTTACCTATAGCCTTAGTAAAACAAACGAGAGAAGCCGTTGGTGAGGAGTTTATCATCATCTACCGGTTATCTATGCTGGACCTCGTAGAAAAAGGAAGCTCATGGCAAGAAGTAGTTGCATTGGGTAAAGAAATCGAAAAGGCAGGAGCTACCATTATAAATACCGGAATTGGGTGGCATGAGGCTCGTATACCCACTATAGCAACATCGGTACCACGGGCGGCATTTACTTGGGTAACTAAGAAGATGAAAGAAGAACTCTCTATTCCATTAGTAACCTCTAACAGAATTAATATGCCAGAAACGGCAGAGCAGGTATTGGCAGAAGGTCATGCGGATTTAGTTTCTATGGCAAGACCATTTTTAGCCGATCCAGAGTGGGTAAATAAAGCATCGGAAAATAAGTCGGATGAAATAAATACCTGTATCGGTTGTAATCAAGCTTGTTTAGATCATGTTTTTCAACAGAAAGTAGCCAGTTGTTTGGTAAACCCGAGAGCTTGTCATGAAACGGAACTTAATTATCTACCTACAGAGCATAGGAAAAAGATTGCTGTTATCGGTGCAGGACCAGCGGGATTAGCTGCTTCGACAATAGCTGCACAACGTGGACATGAGGTGGTACTTTTTGATGCCGATAAGGAAATTGGCGGACAGTTTAATATGGCGAAGCAAATTCCGGGTAAAGAAGAGTTTTACGAAACCATACGTTACTTCAATACTCAAATAGAACTACATAACGTAACTGTAAAATTAAATATTCGGGTACAAGCCGAGGACATAAAAAACGGCAAATTTGATGAGGTTATATTAGCTACGGGTATTCAACCAAGATCACCAAAAATTAAAGGTGTAGACCATCCTAAAGTTTTAAACTATTTAGATGTATTAAAACATAAAAAGCCGGTAGGTAAAAGAGTTGCCGTAATTGGCGCAGGTGGTATCGGTTTTGATGTGTCTGAATTTTTAGTACACGAAGGAGAGAGCACCTCATTACATATAGATGCTTGGTTAAAGGAATGGGGAATAGATAAAACCATTACCGCAAGAAGTGGTATTGAGGGAATGCAAGCAATCGTTGAGCCGTCTCCACGAGAACTATTTATGTTTAAGCGTAGTAAAGGGAAATTTGGAGGCAATTTAGGAAAGACAACCGGATGGATTCACCGTTCTACCCTTAAAAAGAAAAACGTACAGTTTATCAATAGCGTGCAATACACCAAAATAGATGATGAAGGCTTACATTATGTTCAAGATGAAGAACAAAAGGTTTTAGCGGTAGATAACGTAATCATTTGCGCAGGTCAGTTGCCATTTAAAGAGCTTTTATCCCCATTAGAAGCTCTTGGTATCAAAGTACATGTTGTTGGCGGTGCAGATGTCGCTTCTGAGCTGGATGCAAAACGAGCTATAAATCAAGCAAGTCGTTTAGCTGCTATAATTTAAACACGATTCACTTTTAGTATTTTATCAGAATACCTGCCATGAGTTTGTAGTTATGTGACAACTATCTAGTAAGGTATTTTACCACTCCCCTATACTACAAGGGGAGAAGGATTACCATATATAGTTTCATTAAATAACATATGCGAATAGCTACTACCTGTTATAGCGTAAGACACCAATTTCTTTAATTATCTATTTAATAATTTCCAAGATAAATTAGACACAGCCGTTATTTCATTTGATTCTGTGTTTCTATACAATTTCAGTTACTTCAATTACCACGTACAATAATCAATCAGGTATTATAAACGCTGACCACAGAGCGTTTATACGGCAATAATCGAATCGTATGGACTAATAACTCCAATTAACTCCATTTACCTTGCATTTTGATATATAGGTATATACCAATGAGTATCTCTTCAATTTTCATTTAAAAACAAGATTCAAATTTTAAACCAAACAAAAATGGGCAATCAATTATCAAAGTATGTATTAGCAGGAGTTTTAGGAACAATAGTAATGACTATTGTTATGATAATGGCACCGAATTTGGGAATGCCCGAAATGGCTCCTTGGAAATTATTATCTGGCGCAATGGGGGTACCAATAATTATAGGATGGATCATGCACTTTATAATCGGGATACTCTTTGCTCTAGGTTACGGATATGTTTTTGCGCCAAATGTGAGTATTAAGAATATATGGTTAAAAGGTATCGCTTTTGGTATAGTAGCACTAATTCTAGCACAGATAGGAATGCAAGTAATGGGTATAATGTTCGAAATGCCACCAATGGATGGATCAATGCCGATGAGGTTGGTAGCGATGCTTATTGGACACCTTGTATTTGGTGTAGTTACAGTGAAATCAATAGGAAAATAATAGCATAAAGAATTATGAAAAAAATAGACTTCGGTTCACTAAAAGCGGTATTTGTAAACTGCACATTAAAAAAATCACCATCAAAAAGTCACACACGCAACCTAATGGATGTATCCATAAAAATTATGGAATCTGAAGGTGTCGACGTTGAGGTGTTGCGCCTTGCTGATTATGATATTCCGGTTGGTGTACAACCCGATATGACAAAAGAGGGCTATGATAAAGATGACTGGCCCAGCATATATGATAAAATAATAGCTACCGATATTCTTGTTATAGGAACACCTATTTGGTTAGGAGAGCGGTCTTCTATAGCAACGAAACTTATAGAGCGGTTATACGCTATGAGTGGTTACCAAAATGACAAGGGGCAATATGTGTACTATGGTAAAGCAGGTGGATGTATTGTTACCGGTAATGAAGATGGTGTAAAGCATTGCTCTATGGGCATGTTATATGCGCTACAACATTTAGGATATAGTATTCCGCCACAAGCAGATGCGGGTTGGATAGGTAAGGTTGGACCTGGACCTAGTTATGGTGATACGGAATGGAACGGAGAAAGTATTGATCCGCCTATTGGGTTCGATTCAGAATTTACAAACAGGAACACCACTTTTATGAGCTATAACTTAATGCACCTAGCCAAAATGTTGAAAGATAATGGCGGATATCCTTCTTATGGGAATTCTAGAAAAGAATGGGATGACGGTACACGTTGGAATTTTGAGAACCCTGAATATAGATAGAAAACGGATGCCTAGGGCATCCAATTTAAAAACATAAAGAATACTACTATGAGCAAAAATGTATCAGAACAATTATTGGATATATTAGTAAGTGTTGGTGTAGAGAAAGTATATGGAGTTACAGGTGATGCCCTTAACTTTTTTGTAAAAGCAATTGAAGAAAGTGATGGTGTTGATTGGATAGGAATGAAACATGAAGGAAATGCCTCTTTTGCTGCCTTTGGACATAGCCAAACTACAGAAAATTTAGCAGTTTGTGCTGGTACGGTTGGTCCTGGAGCACTGCATTTAATCAATGGGCTTTATAATGCCAAAAAAGAACGTACTCCGGTGATTGCCATAACGGGTCAAATTAATCAGAAGCAACAAGGAACTAGTTTTTTTCAAGAGGTAGATTTGAAAAAGGTCTTTGATGATGTTTGCGATTATCAAGCAATAATTGAAACACCAGAACAAGCACCGATGGTAATACAACGTGCGATAAAAATTGCTATGGCCAATAATGCAGTGTGTAGAATTGAGCTACCGGCAAATGTAGCGGAAATGAAAGCCGAGAATCAGCAATTCGTACATCCTATTAAGAAATATGTTTCCCGTTTAGTTCCAGAGGAATCTTTAGTTAAGGAAGCTGCCAAGCTTTTAAATAGCTCTAAAACAGTTGGTATATTAGCCGGTGATGGATGTAGAGAAAGCAGAGCTGCCGTACTTGAATTGTCGAAAAAACTGAATGCGCCTATAACCCATAGTCTTCGTGCCAGTGATATTTTTGACCACGATGCAGATAACGTAGTTGGGTTAACCGGATTGATAGGAAACCCGTCTGGATATAATGCGGTTATGAAGTGTGATTTGCTATTGATGTTGGGAACAGATTTTCCGTATATCGATTTCCTTCCACACGAAACAAAAACAATTCAAGTAGATATCCGCCAAGAAAATATTGGTAATAGAACATCAGTATCTCTAGGAGTATGGAGTGATATCTCTTCTTTCCTAGAAATTCTAAATCCGAAAATTGATCAGAAAGAGGATACCGGTTTTGTTGACAAACTAAGAAAGAGTTTTGAAGACTGGAGAAAGAACATGAAGGAACAAGCCTCTCCTACTCGTGAGAATGAACCTTTACACCCACAGATATTTGCAGATTTAGTAAATGAGCATGCTTCTAATGATGCCATTTTTACGGTAGAAACAGGGACGTCTGCAATATGGGCAGCACATCATATATCGTTTCATAGTCACAGACGCTTAATAGGCTCTTTTAACCATGGTTCTATGGCAGTAGGTTTACCTTCTGCAATTGGAGCGCAAATGGCAAACCCTAAGAAAGAAATTTGGTGTCTGAGTGGTGACGGTGCTTTTAATATGGCTATGCAAGATTTTATAACAGCTGTTAAATATGAGTTGCCTATAAAAGTGCTCATCTTTAATAATTCTGAGTTGAGCTTTGTAAAACTAGAAATGGAACAAGTTGGCTTAGCAGCTAGTCTAGATGCATTGCATGAAACCAATGTCAATTTTGCCGAGTATGCTAAATTATGTGGTGGAGATGGTGTAAGAGTTGAACATGCCAAAGATATTGATGCTGCCGTACTACAGGCAAAGAATAGTAAAAAGCCTTTTATTATAGATGCCGTAGTTAGTAGCGGAGCTTTATCCTTACCTCCGCATATTGGTATAAAGCAAGCTATAGGTTTTGGTACCTCTAAATTGAAAGAAGTTGGTCAAGTAATTAGTGGTGATAAGAAACAATGGGAAAATCTAAAAAAGGAACTACAATCGTATTTTGACTAATTGTTAGTTTGTTGAGGTAGTATTCTTTATGTTGTAAAGGTTCTTTATATCTGATGCTGTTAGATATAAAGAACCTTTTTTTGCTTAAAACATTGGCTATTCTTAATTTGTTGTTGCTGACCATTTAACTGATTATATAGGTATTGGAAAACGGCAGAGAACATATTTAGAATGCTATTGGTTGATAGATTTATTTGGATACCATAATCGATTAAATCAACAAGTTAGTCTGATACGCAATATTAAAGTTCTTCATGTTTTAAAGGTGTTGAAAGATGTATTTTTAACATTTAAAGCAAGCTTTTAGCCTTTCATCCGAATTTATTTTCCAGAATGAGGCATAGCGGTAATTTTCGTTTCTCAAACCTCAAATCTGAAAACCTAAACTCGTTAGTTATTAAACTTGAATTAATTATTGTTGATGACTCCGCTTTATGGCTGTCCTTAGCAGAAAAACTTACCAAATCACATCCATTAGTACGTAGTGTGCTCACTTTTGAAGATTCTTATGATGCTTGGGTACATATACAATTAGCAAAACCACAGGTGGTCATGGCCGATATAGAAATGCCAGGTATGAACGGATTTTCATTTCTTGAAATGTTCGGTAACCGTATGCCATTTATATCAAGTTCTACCAAACAGGAATTTGAAGTGGTGGCTAGGGAGCTTGGCTGTGTAGATTTTATAAGCAAGCCTTTTACAAAGAGTGAACTCCATAATTCTATAGATTTAGTTTATAATAGGATATATGGCAAAAAAGTTAGCGCATACTAAATAGTATATTTCGAGTTACAAGTAAGCTCCATCATTAAGGTAAATCATAATCTAAGCTAGAATAGCAGCTTAGTGTACCAATAACAATATCATTGGATTGATACGTTAAGTTGACATTACCTAACGGAAAAGTAACAGTTAAAAATTAGTAGCCATCTACGCTACCATCGTGTACGAACCAATTTTCCTTTTAAATATAACATGAAGGTTTATTCAGTGGTTATTCTAGTTAGCTCTTTGTTGATTTCAGATGAATAGAGTAGAGTTATTTTAGAGATAAGACCAATCTAAGTAAATTAACTTTTTTTAAGATTTACAAGAAAGATTTATACACTACATTTGCCGCCTTAAATAATTATCAAGAATCTCAAAAAAGGAGATAGCAACCTGCAATAACAAGCAAGGTGCTAAATAGATAAGCCAATTAGTTGGAACAAATGTTAACTCATGTGTCTACTTATTTAGTGCTATTTCCTTTTCAGAATAAAGAAAAAAATGGCAAACGCTAAAGACAGAACTCCCAAATTTTCAGCCTTAATACCCTTATTTGTATTCGTATTTACATTCTTAGGTGTTGGTATATATCAAAACGATTTCTATGCTTTACCTGCTCCCATTGCGGTGATAGTGGGTATAATTGCTGCATTTTTACTGTTTAGACAATCTATTAATTCTAAGATTAAAACGCTTCTAAAAGGTTGTGGTGATGATAAAATACTTACCATGTGTTTAATCTATTTATTGGCAGGTGCCTTTGCGGCAATTACTAATGAAACAGGTAGTGTAGACGCAATCGTAAATTTGGGATTAGATTATATCGCCATTCAATATATATATGTCGGCATCTTTATCATTGCAGGATTTTTATCGGTTTCTACCGGTACTTCTGTTGGCGCTATTGTAGCTTTAGCTCCCATTGTAGTTGGGTTTGCTGATAAGAGCGGTGCAGATTTGGCTATTTTATGCGGTGCGCTCTTAGGTGGTAGTATGTTTGGGGATAACTTATCTGTTATTTCAGACACTACTATAGCGGCAACCCAATCATTAGGTTGTAAAATGAGCGATAAGTTTAAACAGAATATCAAAATTGCCGTACCCGCTGCATTATTTACTATTGCAATATTGGTCTTTCAAGGTTTAGGATTACGGTCCGGTGAAACGGAGGTTGTAGTTTATAGTTATTCGGTAATTAAAATCTTGCCTTATCTTTTGGTAATTATCCTATCTATAGTAGGTGTAAATGTCTTTGTTACCTTGCTTTTAGGCTCTCTTTTTGCAGGTCTTTTAGGAATTGTCTATGGTGATTTTACCCTTTTAGAATCGACTAAAATCGCCTATACCGGATTTACCAATATGACAGAGATTTTCTTGTTGTCATTACTTACCGGAGGCTTGGCAGCTTTAGTAGAACGAAATGGAGGAATTGAGTTTATATTGGTGAACATTAAAAAACTTATCAAAAATAAAAAAACTGCACAATTAGGTATAGCTACATTGGTAAGTACCATTAATATGGCGATTGCCAATAATACGGTATCCATAATTATCGCTGGTCCTATTGCTAAAACAATTAATGACGAGTATGAGCTGGACAATAAAAAGACCGCTTCTATATTGGATATTTTCGCTTGTATTTTTCAAGGATTATTACCCTATGGAGCACAAGTTTTAATGATTCTGAGTTTTTCTAAAGGAAGAATAGATTATTTAGATTTGGTCTCTAATACCTGGTATTTATTGCTGTTATTTATCTACACTATCGTATTCATCAGTTTTAAACCTTTACGATTAAGATAAGTGGGTATTAATAGAGAATAGTTGTAAAATCAGCTTTCATAATTCTTAATAAAATGGTGTTGTAGCTACTGTAAATTAATAAAACGACCCCTATAATAATAGCCAATTTAATATTAATGTTAAAAATTTAAAATGCTGTTAATTCTAAATGAGATCTGCAAGAATTTTCTGTAAAAAGGTAACTTTGAGTATACAATTTTACTGAATTAGAAAAGCTTGGATTTCATAATGAATGTATGTGAATATGGAATTTATGAAATCCAGAATTCAATCATTATTAAATTTAAAAATCATTAATTATGAAGCATTTAATTATATTATGTACAGCTGTATTGATAAGCACAATATCATATGGTCAATGGCAAGTTTCTGCGAGTTCTGGTTATGCAATAGGGAGCGCAACAATGAAACTAGGAGAACGAATAAATACCTCTGAAACTGAAAATTCTTATGGTAGTTATGGTGAAGGCACCAATGTTCAATTAAGAGGAACGTATTTCTTTGATGACTCGTTTGGAGTTGATTTAAGTGTAGGTTATTTACAAGGTACGGATCAAGATGTATCTATTGTAGACCTACCAAGTACAGAGGTAAATGCGGTTGCAAGAGCGCGTGCTTTTGGAGCTTCTGCTTCTGTTGTATATAAGTTTACCAATAACATATATGGTCGTTTTGGAGCCCTATTAAAATTAGGTGGTAAGACAGAAGGTGTAATTTATCAGAAATCAGTTTTTTCTGAAGCGGAAGCGGAAGCTTTTGGTGTACCGGTAGGTTCATATTCTGAAACAAATTATACAGAGGATTTTCACGGACATTTTCCATTAGGTTTTGTAGGTGCTTTGGGATATAAATATGACTTAGATTCACATTTTAGCATATTCGCAGAGGCAGAGTATTATGGAATTAGTTTAAAGCGTAAAGATTCTGAAATTTCAGCTTTCAATACTGATGTTAAACTACCTGATGGTACGGTTGCCGTAAGTGGATTATATAGTTTAGATAATTTACCTGAGGGCATTAACAGAACAACTACCTATGTAGATAACCTGTCTAATACCAATACGGATACATCTAAAGAGCTTTCTCAAAAAGTACCATATTCTTCTTTTGGATTAAACATAGGTATTACATATAAGTTTGAGCGCTCAAATAAAGAGTAGTAGAATTATAAGAATCAATATTCTTAAATTACAAAAACCCCCTATAAAAACTTTAGTTTTAATAGGGGGTTTTTACTTGCAAATCTGTAGTCTATTAGATTTATGCCTAATCTTATTTTATTCCTAGTATGCGCTTAAAAGTCCGAATTTCACATTTATAAAACCTAGTAAGAATTCCCCGTAATTTGTTTTCTTTGTTTTTGCCGATTCTCATGTATGTAGTTTTGTTCTATTAGTATATAGTATTTCAAATTTGTCACAAAAAAACAACTTTAAATTATCAAATCTGCTAGTTTCTACAGCAATGGCATCTTAAAAATAGGTAGGTTAATAGGTGCTTTGCAATTCAATATCACCTATTTTTTAGTAATGTGAAATAGAAGGTACTACCTACCCCCTCTTGGCTTTCTACCCAAATGGTACCCTTATAAAAAGTTATGATTTTTTTGACAATAGAAAGACCTATTCCAGAAGAAGAACCTGTGCTTTCTAATTTTGTAAAAACTTTAAAAATTCGATCAAAATAATCTGATTTAATACCAATACCATTGTCCTTTACGAAAAACTGATGGAAAGCTTCCTGCTCAGAATATCCTACTTCAACAACGCCATCTTCTTTATCATTATAATTGATTGCGTTCTGAATCAAGTTCTGGAACACTTGCTTAAATCGCCATGCATTTCCGTACAATCTAGGAAGGTCATCCTGGATGATTACTTTAATATGATCAGGTACGTGTAGTGTTTGTAGCACCTCTTCGATCATTGGGTTAAAATCAATGTGTTTGTCTTCGGTTTCTAATTTATCAATGGTAGAATAGTCCAATATTCCTTTAATTAAGAAATCCATTTTCTCTACATTGAACATTACTTGATGTAATGGCGCCAAAGCACTTTCATCTAACACATCCTTATGGTCATCCATAAACCAACTGGTCAAAGTACTTATATTGATAAGCGGTGCTTTTAAATCATGAGAAACAACATGTGCGTATTCATTTAACTCTTCATTTTGGCGAGATAAGAATTGTAATAATTCCTCTTTTTTCTCTTCCTGTTTTTTTATACGTTCTTCTTGCTCTTTTCTTTGTATTACGTTTACAAGCATATTGGCAAAGACAAAAAGAATCTCCTTTTCATGGTCGTTATACTTATTGATTTTGTGTACAGAATCAAAACCAATAAAGCCAATTAATTCTTTGTTTTTAATTTTAGGTATGGTTATTAGACTTTTAATACCCTGCGGTTCTAATACAGCACGTAAGCCCAATTCCCCATCTTCAGGTAATTCGCTAACATCCTCTACAAAAAAGGGTTGACCTTTCTTATGAGCTTCTATCCATTGTGGAATGTAATCTATGGGTATATTTTGTAAATTATCAATCTCAGGTTCAATTCCGTTAGAACACCATTCGTAGGTATTGGAAGTGGTATTATTTACAAAATCATAAGAGAAAATATAACTTCTGTCCGACTCAACAAACTCGCATATTTGCTGTAAAGATTCTCGAATCAATTTATCAATATCCGATAAATCTGCATTAATATGTTTTGTAGAAATACTGATTAACAACTCTTGAAAGCGTAATTGTCTTTCAATAATTTTATCTTTCTCTAATTGCTCTAAATCCTTTGTTGTAAGATTTTCAAGATATTCTGATTGCGTTTTTAAATTATCTTGATTTTGTTTTTTCATAGCGTTTATAAATAGTTACGATAATATCTTACCTGTCTTGTGTGTACTAAAATAATATAATAAGCTTCAATATTAAGGAGGGTGCTTACTTTTCTATATATAGAATGATAAAATAAAATGGGTAGTTACAGAATAAAAAAAGGGTGTTCATATGAATACCCTTTGCTATAGAAATATGTAATTCTTACTTTAATAAAGCAAGAATACCTTGTAGTTCAGTAAGGTCTAAACCAGAGTTATTGTTTGTATCCAAAGTTTCAAAATTTTCAGCTACAGAACCAACAGCTTCAGTTGAGCTAACAGAATCGTCATTATTGGTGTCAAGAAGTTTAAAAAGACTTGCTACTTGTTGCACTGTAGAATTAGAGCTTAATGATGCTAACATTGATGCTGCATCAGATACCTTGGAGGTATCCATGTTTTTTACACTGTTACAACTTGCTAATGCTGCGATAAGAATAAATGAGGCTACTACTTTTTTCATGGTTATGTGTTTTAAATTATTTTGCAAAAATACGCTAACCTAGTTCAGAATAAATATAGTATATACCAAAACCGAAATTTAGACTACTTACCATTCATATTCATAGATGAACCATTTTCATTTGCTTCATAACCATACGCGTCGTTTTATTTTTAATGTGATTCAGGGTAAAAAAGTTAAAAAATATAGGAAAACAACTACAACTCTAAATCTTATCGTACATAATACAATTCCAATAATAAATCTTATGAGAAATTTAAAAAAACAGCTATGGTTATTATGTTTTGTTTGCATACTAAATAGTTGTACAAATGAGGATGCCATTTTGATTAATGAAAGCAATACTGAAGAACAAGAAACAGAAGAAACTGATACCACTACAGAAGAAGAGGAAGCTGAGGAAGAAACTGAAATTCCTGTAGATGTTGCGACCGAATTAATAGCCAATGATCTTGAGCCACACCCTATGCAAGATCTTGCCAAACCAGGTTATTTAGAAACTATCGTTGATCCATCTTTTGGTACAATTATTCGAAGAATTTCTAATGCAGGTAATGGCGGAGTTATAAAACCAATGTATAGTACTATACAGGCATGGAACGCCGATGAAACCAGAATGATACTGTATGATCAAACAAATGGCGTACACCAATTGTTAGATGGTATGAGTTATGAATTTATTAGAAATCTTGATGCTGTTCGCCCAGATGATTTGGAACAATTATTTTGGGATTTTAACTAGCCAGATATTTTATATTATTTAGACTCGTTAACAGATGAGTTTATTAAGTACTCCGTTTCATCAGGTAATAAAGAAGTTCTCGTTAATCTTAAAGAGCTTTCTAATTGTACCGGAAGTATTAGTATGGGTAATGATGTGTAAATGATGTCTTGGAATTCTGATGTTATCGGTTTTAGATGTGATAATAGTAAGACCTACTCCTATAGATTTTCAACTGAAGAACTCGTAACTTTTAATCTTGACGATGTTAATTACACTGCAGCGATGCTAGCACCTAGTGGAAACTTGTTTTATCATAATGTGTCGTCGTATGATGCAGATGGTGATTTTAAAGCAAGATTGAATAAGAGCAAACCAGAACATTCATGTTTAGGACAAATGGTTGACGGTACCGATACCGATTTCTCCGTTAGTTTTGATGCAGGACCAAATGGTGGATGCCAGGGAAATATTATCGCTTATGATTTAAATACGGGTAATTGTATTCCTGTAATCTCTGAAGATTTAGGGTATGCAGATCCAAAAACCGGAACGCATATTTCGGCAGTAGCCCATAAGAATCCAGGATGGATTGCAGCTTCTATGATTGGGTTTGAAGCAGACGGTCAGGCATTATTAGATCAAGAATTGGTAATAGCTAGAGTTGAACCGGGTAATGTAGAAGTATTTAGAATTGGACACCATAGAGCAGATGAAGACGAGTTCGATTATTGGGGAGAACCACATGCGGTAATCAGCCCGACTGGTACTAGAGTGCTTTTTGGTTCTGACTGGAGCGGTAGTGAAGATGGTACATCTGTAGAGTCTTATGTAGTAGAACTACCTTCTTATAATCCCTAGGACATATTTATAAAAATCTGATTTTCAAATAATTTTATTGATATTCGTTTATCACTAAAATTTGAATGCAACAATATCAGTTTTAATACTTCGTTTTAATGCATCACCAACCCGCATACTATGAAATTTAATATTCTAGTTCTCCTTTTTTTGTTGACATTAAGTAGTTGTTCTAAAGATGAGGAAAAACCAGAGGTTATTAAATCTGAAGCTAAGGAAATAACATCTTTTGAAATCCAAGGAGTAACAACCGAAATTGAAGGGGATATTATTAAAATATATGCTCCGGCATCTTTAGATTTCTATAGCTGGAAACCAACAATAAACATTTCTGAAAAGGCAAGTATCTCTCCAGAGATAAATGTAAAAGTAGATTTTGCTAATCCTATTTTATTTAGGGTTTATGCTGAAGATGGAAGCTTTAAATTATATACCACAGAATTAATATTATTAGAGGGATTGCAGGAAATCATTCTAAAGCTAAGAACGAAAGATGATGAACAAACTGCAGTTGACCGGTATTTAGGAAAGATAGATGAACTAAATAATAAAATACAAATAGACTACTCTGGCGATACTGTGGAAAGGTGGGAATCATGGGATTTGCTTCCTTATTTAGCAATTGAAACAACAAATGATTTAGAAACACTACCTGCAAATAATCACTTTATTGATTTGAGTATCAAAGACCATCAATTAACTATTCCAGGTTTAGATAAAATTTATGAACTATCTATACAGAGTTCAGATAATTTTATAAAAGGGATTAATCTGCCATTAAGAAAAGAGTTTATAAGTACTAATTTTGCAAAAAATGCTTTCCCAGAATTCATAATTGGTTTGGAAGAAGATGACATATTGTTTTACACCTTAAAGAATCAAGACCTAACTAATATTACGCCTGATTACTTAAGGATAAGCGATTATGCTAGTATTACACCAGACCCTTCACTTCCACAAGATTTTTCCGAAGATGTAGTTTATACGTTGACATCAGAGTCTGGTATTTCAAAAACCAGAAAAGTTCGTGTAGTAGAAAAAAATATACTTATATCGAATGCTACAAATGGTGCTTTTAGTTTGTCATATAATACTAATTTTTTTAGATACTATATAGCCACTAGTCCTATAGTTGATGTTGAATTGGTTAATGTAGAAACTGGCGAAATATTAGGAAGCGAAATAGGGCAAAATTACGAAACCGAAGATGGTAGGTTTTACTTACAAATGAATGCTGATGAAATGCCTGAGTCCAAAACATCTTTCTTTTATAGAGTTACTCTAGAAGAAGGTGTTACTATAGACACTCATGGTGGCGTAATTTTTGATCCCGATGGTAATTAATCTTAGTACCAATATTGCTGTTAAAATTTAACAGCAAATAAGATTCTAGTTGTTTTCAAAAGCTTTAAACCAAAAATTAAGAGAAACCTCTTCTGGCCTTTGGACTTGATTTGGTGGTCCATTTTGTAAGCCACCACGACCGCCTCCTCCAGATCCGCCACCTTGACCTCCAGGTCCACCTCCACTACCACCAGGTCCACCACCTTGACTTCTACCGCCAAAACTAATCCCTGAACCTTCGTTTTTCGCTTCGGTTTTAACTTTAGGGGAAACGACACCAATCGATAATTTTGATAAATCACTACTCTTGCCCGATAATAAATTGTGCTTAGGTATCATAAGAGTATATGATAATTCTTTAGCCTCTTGATCAAAGCTATAGGAAATCATGACACCTAAATTATTTAGGTCTAAATGAAACTCTTGCTCAGAGTCAAAGTTTACATAGGCGGCTGTCTTAGGCAGTTTTTCTATTAAAACAGCTATATCTGGTCCTTTTTGAGCTTCTTCGTCCCTATCTTCTCTATTACTATCTCTATCGTTTTTGTCTGGTCTTTGTGGCGGTGTAGCATTAATTGGATACTGAATGGAAACGTTTTTTTTCTTTTTCCCTTTCATATCAAAGTACACATAGAATCCACCGTGCAACATTGATAACATTGTAGCTTGATCTACGGTGCTTAGTTTTATAACTACATTTTTATCATCTATGGTGCTCTCATAAACGATATTGTCTTGAGAATTTTGCGCATGGCTACAAACAATGGTAAGTAACATTATAAGATAAAAAAATGCTTTCATTTAGCTGGTTTATTTAATGTGAACACACCAAACCTAATCTTATACCTGTTATCGTTGCGCTATATTAAGTGAATGCCAGTAAGTTTTTAGTGAATGGCGGTACTTACATCACCAAAGTAATTTAAGGAGGTGGATTATATGTCCAATCAAACAAAAAAGCTTTGACGTTTTCTCCAGAGGTTATCATAAACGGCATTAAGACCAAAACTCTATTTTCAATTCTTTTATAAGCCTAATGCTATTATTACATCGTCATCTTTGGTAGAGGGATAAGTATGACAAGGTTTATTGTAATTGGTGTATTTTCATCATTATTCACTTCCAAAATAATTTTCATTCTTTCGGAAATCAAGGTGTTTTAAATATGGATAGTGTTATAATTACTCTCTCATTAAAGCTTCTAATGCTTCTGGAGTTCTTGGTAAATCTTTACTTAAAACCTCACAACCGCTTTTTGTAATGACAATCATATCTTCCGTAAAAACGGAAATATTTTCATCGTGGTTGTAATACCAAGGTTCAACGGTGAAAACCATGCCTGGCTTTAATATAGCGTTAGAAAGACTAGGGTCACCGGTAGAAAGACCTAAGTGATGACCAAAGAATAAACCTACTTGCATATATGCTTTAGCATCATCAGGAATTACACTATTTGTAAGTGTTTGTACTTCTTCAAATGTAATACCTGGCTTTAGAAATTTTATAATCTCGTCAGCAACTTTAGTTTCCATTATCAAAATTTCTTTCTGTCTTTCTGTAAACGTGCCCGAAACAGGAAAGGTTCTACCAATATCACTAACATATTGATTGTATTCGCAACCAACATCGAAAATGACCAAATCGCCATTTTCCATTTCTCTATTTCTACGGTTATAATGGGTAGCCAAAATTCTCCAAGGCCAATGGGAATTTGGTCCCGATTTTATGATTGAACCAAAGGCTAGCCTTTGGGAGCCATTTACTTTAAAATCGCCTTCTAGTATTCCTTCTAAATAACGTTCGTCTACACCTGCTTTAATCGTTTTGGCAGATTGCTTTATACCTTCAACAGTAATTGATGCTGCCTTTCTTAAAATTTCAATTTCAGATTTTGACTTTATCATACGAACATTTGCGACTGCTTCGTACATATTTTTATGTTTCAAACCAGAATGCCTGTTTTCCAATGCTTGTAAAAGTATCTGAACAGGAGAGTATGTTGCTACATACTCATTAGAAGCATATTTAATATCACCTTCCCTACCGCTATTTATTAAAACTGTATTTTTCTCTTTGCTAGCATTGTTCATTAATTCTGTAAAATCCTTCATAGACGCTAACGTTACCCCTGTTTTGTCAGAAATACTTGTATCATTTAATAAAGGTCTTCCCGGAAAATCATTCACTCTTGAGCCATTTTCGAATCTTAGATCACGTTCTGGACTGTAAATTACTGCAGAGTTTTTACTTAAGTCCATTACCAATATCGCATTAGGTAATTCAAGACCCGTGAAATAATAGAAATCATCTCCCTGACGAAAGGTTTCTCCAAACGAAAATCCGTCATTAGCAGGGATTACAATTAAACCTGTTTCGTCTTCTTCATTTAAAGCAGTCATTAAATTTCCCCGACGCTCGCTTAATTCTTCTTTTGTAAAAGGTAAATCTGTCCATTCAAAATACGATTGAACCGGAGTTTGACTAAAAGCAAAGAATATAGAGAGAAGAAAAAGAAGGATGGTTGTGGTAATTTTCATTTTGGCTTATTTAGGTGTTCCGAATTTCGAGTTTTTTTGAATAATAATGAATTATCTCATTCATTAAATTGGAATCTGCACTTAAAATAAGGTGTAGAAGGAATATTTTGAAATAGCTTTTATCAAAATTTATGATGAATATCGAACTAAAACCGCTTATAAATTATCGATTTGATAAAATTATATTAAATATGAGAAAAAAAATGAAGTTTATTGAATCATATTTAAAAATCATTATAATAAAATTAATAAATATTCAAATTCATTAGGATATCGGTAAAAAATAAGTTATATTATTTCAACGATAAAAACATAAGAATATATGAGGCAACTTAAGATCACTAAACAAATTACCAACAGAGACACCAAATCATTAGAAAAGTACTTTCAAGAAATATCAAAAATAGATTTGATTACCGCAGAGGAGGAAGTGGAACTGACAAGAAGAATTCGTGAAGGAGATCAAATTGCCCTAAACACATTGGTAAACGCCAATTTACGTTTTGTAGTTTCTACAGCAAAACAATATCAAGGAAGTGGTATTAGACTTTCAGATTTAATCAACGAAGGAAATATTGGTTTGGTTAAAGCAGCAAAACGTTTTGACGAGACAAGAGGTTTTAAATTTATCTCTTATGCAGTATGGTGGATTAGACAATCTATATTATCTGCTATTTCTGAGCAATCTCGTATGGTTCGTATTCCTTTGAACAAGATTGGAGAAATAAGTAAAATTAAAAAAGTATACTCAACATTAGAGCAGTCTTACCAAAGACCTCCTAGTACAATTGAAATTGCAAGAGAATTAGACATGAGTGGCGCGCAGGTAAAACTTGCTATGAAAAACTCTGGAAAGCACTTATCTATGGATGCTCCTTTTCAAGAAGGTGAGTCTTCAAATCTATACGACGTAGTATCATCTAAGGATAATAATAGTCCCGATTCAAATATGATGATGGATTCTTTGAAATTTGATATTGATCAAGCTTTAAATACGTTACCAAGTAGAGAAAGTGAAATTATCAAGCTTTATTATGGTATTGGGGATAGAAGCCCAAAAAGTCTTAGTGAAATAGGCGAACTTTTCGATTTAACTAGAGAGCGCGTAAGACAAATAAGAGAGAAAGCGGTAAAAATTCTAAGAAGAAAATCTAATAACGAGATGTTAAAGGCATATTTATAGGTCTTTAATAGCTACATATATCGAAACAAAAAGCCGACTATTTTAGTCGGCTTTTTGTTTGTTATATAATTAGACTTACGGTCCGATTGAAATACCTGAAATTTAGAATCTTATTTCTTTCTTTTAGGCTCTTCTACTTTTAACTGCGAAGCTGTAGTTTGTGAAATATAATTAGCTAATATCTTTTCAACCAACTCCTCTTTGGTTAAATGATGGAACACTGTTTTAACCTTTGTTTTGAACTCTTCCGATATTTCGCGATTAGGTTTGGTCTTAAAGATTTTTTTAGCCCAAAGTAGTGTATTGTTTTCCTCGATGCTCTGTGCATCTGCCTTTTTGAATTTAGAGAAGGTTAAACCTAACTCTTTTTCAAAATCTGCAACTTCTGCAACCTCTTCTTTTTGAAGTATAGTTAAAGAAAGTCCCTTTGCACCTGCTCTTGCTGTACGTCCACTTCTATGCACATAGGCATCATATGTATCTGGTAAATGATAATTAACAACGTATGCAAGATCCTTTACATCAATACCACGAGCAGCTAAATCTGTAGCTACCAGAATGTCTATATGACCATCTCTAAACTGTCCCATTATACGGTCACGAATGCCTTGAGATAAACTACCGTGCAAAGCCCCAGATGAGAATTTATTTATAGCTAAGTTCTTAGCCAATTTATTTACAGCTGCTTTTGTCTTACAGAATATAATACCCCTTTGCCCCTCTTTTGTATTTAAGAAATGCATGAGCACATCTAATTTTTCAATAGGCTCTACAACTACATATTCATGATCAATACCTTGGTGACCTAATGTAGACATATCTGCTTCTACGTGAATTACATGCTTAGACATGTAATTCTGAACAAGCTGTTTAATTGCACCAGACATAGTAGCAGTAAACAAGAGTGTACGACGAGATTTTGGAATGCCCGAAATAATAACATCTAAATCTTCTTTTAGAGCCGTTACCATTTCATCAGCTTCGTCTAAAACCAGATATTTTAATTTTTTAATATCTATAGCCTCACGTTTTACTAAATCGACCAGACGACCAGGTGTTGCCACTACAATATGTGTAGGTGTTTTAAGTCGCTCAATTTGAGGTTTAATTGGTATACCTCCACATAATGCCGCTATAGAAATTGCCAGAGCATGAGACGCATATGAAGATAAATTAGCGTGAATCTGTTGTGCCAATTCTCTAGTAGGTGCTAAAATAACCACTTGTACTGTGGTGCTTTCGGCGTTTATTAATTGCAATAACGGTAATCCAAAAGCAGCTGTTTTACCAGTTCCTGTTTTAGCTAAAGCAACAATATCCTCTTTTTTATTCAGAATAACAGGAATACATTTTTTCTGAATATCTGTTGGTACAGAAATTTGTAACTCCTTTAAACTCTGTTGAAATTCACTATTGATTCCTAAATCCGAAAATTGGCTTGACATAAAATAATTTTCAGCAAAGATAATGACACTTTTATCGGTAATACCATCTATTCCTATTATAAGCGGTATTTAAAATGTTCAATGTCTCCAATTATAAAGAATTACTTAAAGACTTGAATTAATGCTTGTTAGTTAAATTTAAGCTGTATTTATTTTTCGCCTAACATGCGCAACATTTTGGTGTGGTCCCAAATGGCATGACCAATAGATTTTTTTACATTATACGGCATACCAAATTCAAGTGCGGTTTCCGATACAATTTTGGTGAGATCCTTATAATGCACATGGCAAACATCTGGCAAAACATGGTGCTCTACCTGATAATTGAGTCCGCCAATCAACCAAAATAAGATGTTACTGTTAGGAGAAAAATTACTAGTTGTCGCAAATTGATGACCATACCAATCATCTTTCATCATTCCTTTTTCATTGGGCAATGGAAACTCGTTTACGGGCATAATATGTGCAATCTGAAAAACGATACTTACCAACATGCCAGTAACAAAATGCATAGATAGAAATGCCAATAAAATTACCCACCATGCAAACGGCAGCAATATCATAGGAAGTATAAGTGCGTATGAATAGTATAAAAACTTCCAAGCAGCCATACTAATGAATGTTTTTTCATATTCATGTTTCTTATCAAAAAAGCCCATATCGCGAAAGCGTTTTAGGCGAACAAAATCTTTTGTCGTAATCCAAGAAAGTGTTGAAATACCGTAAAAGAACCAAATATAAATATGTTGATATTGGTGTACCCAATAATGTTTTGAATGAGGTGAGAATCGTAGAAAAAATGGCGCGTTTAAATCATCGTCTGTTTGATCTATATTGGTGAATGTATGATGCAGAACATTGTGCTGTATTTTCCAAATAGTTGCATTAGCTCCTATTAGATTAAATGAATATCCTAAAAGTGTGTTTATTTTTTTGTTTTTGGAATATGATCCATGTATAGCATCGTGCATAACGCCCATACCAATACCTGCCATACCTAAACCACTTAAGATATAAAGTAAAAATAGAACGGGTACTTGGGTTACAATACCGGAAGAAAGAAGTATTAACGGCACAAAAAAGAGCGCCAGCATAATTATGGTTTTAATGACCATAGTTGCATTGGCATTTCTACTTTTTTTAGCTGTTTTAAAATAGGTGTTGACTCTTTTTCTTAATGTCTTTGAAAAATCTGGGTTGATGTCTCTTGAGAATTTTGGATTTGCGATGCTATTTTTTTTAAGGGGAATTTAAAACTTAAAAACAGCATAGTTTTTAAACTAAAGAAACGCTGGTTTACTTTAAATGTGTTTATAATTCTAGTATTCAATTCGCGGGAAGGTAAGCTAAATTAAAATAGAGAGAAGAATATTAATTAAAAGGAAGATGATACTTAATTTTAAATATGAAAATCGTCGTGAATATAAAAAAGCTTATATCGGGATATTTTCCTTTAAAAACTCAAATTTTTAATAATATTTAATTGGTTTTTGTAAACTGTTTTTTGGTATTTACAAAACCTCTTACTGTAAGTATAACTTCCATTTTGGTAATATTTAATCCTGAATTTTCAACAGTACCTTCATCCCCAAGCTCATTGATGTCAATACCTTTACTATTCCAAAATACATTTGCTTTTTTTGTTGTAAAATATAGATTGCTACCTGGACCAGCACTAAGGGTTCTGTAAAAGCCATACGGAGCAGTATTCCTTAATGTACCTATTCCTAAGACATGACGCATTTCATCAACAATTACTTCTTCAAGGAAATCTAAATCTGCAACATCAAAGAACATTGCTAGATATGCCAAAAAACCTGTCGTAAGGCAATTAATCAACCCAACCCCAAGGAGCAGAAGGCTCTTCAATTGGTTTGGTTAAATCCATTACAACCTTAAAGACACGATCGGTTCCTAATCTTCTTAAATTATAAGTAAAAGTAGAATCGTTTACAGTAATCCACCAGACATTTGTAGCGGCACCGGGAATCATTTTTTGTGTGTCAACATCCGCAGGGAAAAACTGAATATTTTCTTTACCAGCATTGCTTGCCGTGCCACCATAAAAATTAACGTCATCTTCAGTACCGTCTTCGTGGCGGTGATCATGTTTTAAACTGATAATATCCTGGTTTTTTGTTAAAACCCATGTTCTAGATTTGTCATCACCTACATAAAAGGGAATTTTAATTTCATTTTCATTACAGGCTCTAACATGCATTACCAGTTTTTTGCCTCCAAAGCTTTCATCTTCTTCTGGCAAGGCTAAACTACCTTCATAAGCTTTGCCACAGTGAGATTTTAAGGTATTCCAAAAAGTTTCTGATGGGTTCGTTTCTTGAGAAATTATAGGAGAAGCAATGAAAATTGCAATAATTAAAATGGATTGTTTTAATGTCATGATATATAGAATAGTAGTTTCTCAAAAATAGGTAAAAAGCTTAGATAAAACAGATCATCTTTTACTAGAGAATCAATTTATTATTAAGCAGAAACGTCGTTAGTATCCTCCCAATTACGCCATCTTTCCATTCCATCTGTGTACCACTTATCTCCCTGTAAAAACAAAAGGTCATTATTTCGTTCTACTTTAAACTCTATCGGTTGGTTATATAGTTTAGCGCCTTTCCATGCTTTAAAACATTCAATAAGCGTTGCTATTTCCTCATCCGTTGTTAAGTCCATATCTAATTGATATAACTGTTGAACTAAAGGCACCACTTCTTTTGGAGTGTTCTCATCGTAGTGAATAAGAGGTGATAAACGTATAATTTGGTCGTTAAGGTTTTTGCTAGTAGCTACTTTTAAGAACATCATAGCAATATAATTTGCAGTATCTGGTGGTTGATAAAGAATAGTTTTGGCTTGATGTAAAACTGTTTCTTTAAAAAAGTTTAATTGAGGTTTCCATTTAGAAAAGCTCAATTTCTTTTTTCTAAATTTTAAGGCGATTTGTTTCCAATTCCAGAAGTTTTCTTTGGCATCAGATGACATCAAGGAGTTGCTAGTTCCTAAAGAGATTACTTGTATTGTTTTAAGGTCGACCCCAAGCTTATAAGCTTCAATGATTCCGGCTAAAATTGGATTGTTGAATCCTCCTAAGGCACCATCCCATAGTTCATAAAAAATATCACTCTGCTTAGCCTTAAACCGTGCAGGAAAATCAAAATACTGGACAGGAGCATTAGAAGAGCCATTTATTGCCTGTGTCAATCTTACCGAATCGTAACTTTCAGGATTTGACGAGAATGACTTAAAGAATTTAGCACGATTATTTAGAGCATCATACGTGGCAACAATTATTTTTAGAGACTCATTACCAATTAGTTTAGGTAGTTCGTTCATCTGAACTTTATCTATCTCGGGAAATAAACTTTCGAAAGCTTCTTTCTTCTTTTTTTGACTATACTTTGGTCCAAAGCCTGCGTTAAATAATCCCAAGTAATCGACAGGGAAATAACGGTCTTTAAATTTATTTTTATGAAATATCTTCTCTCTGTTCTTCTCTTCTTTAAAAAGGGAAATTGCTTCGTCTATAGTATAGTTTTCTGCTAAAGCTGCTAATACGATACTACCACCAGAATTGGCAATCACTAAATTAAATTTTTGTAATATTTGATGTCCTTTTATATTACCAAATCTATCTTTTAAGGTGAGTAATTGAATAATGGCCCAGCTTCCGCCGCCATCAAGTGATAGAATTTTATACATTTTCTAGAATATATGTTTACCTAAAATGAGGGATTAAATTAGATAACTAAAAGGACGTGGGAACTACCTTTATTGGAATATTTAAATATAGAAAAATATAGAGTATGATGTTTGTAGGATGTTCTTAGAATATATGAGGTAATTATGTTTTTTTTAATTTAGCCAATTTGTAAAATTTTAATAATTATTGATAATTAGAAATTTTAATTAACTATTGCAACTACCCTATTAGTACTTTTTTGAATTAAAGTTCTGTTAATAAAAAAGAATGAACGTTCATTTTCTATACCTTTGTATCAGATATAACAATTATGGCAGCACTTCAAAAAAGTATAGATAAGCGTAATGCATTAATAAATGCTACTATTGACTTGGTAAACAATGATGGTTTTCATGCAACACCAATGAGCAAAATAGCAAAAATGGCGTGTGTATCTCCTGCCACTATATATATCTATTTTGAGAACAAACAAGATTTGGTAAACAAAACATATATAGAAGTAAAATCTAATTATACGGCGTATGCTTTCGCTACATATGATGAAAGTATGTCTGTAGAAAAAGGATTTGAAGTGATATGGAAACGTATTGCAGAATTTAAGTTAAAAGAAAGCGCACATGCCATGTTTTTGGCTCAGTGTGATAATACGCCAATGATTGATGAAGAAAGCAGGCAAGAAGGTATTAAACACCTGCAGCCCTTGTTAGACCTTTGGTCGCGAGGTAAAAAAGAGGGAATTATAAAACCACTGTCAGATTATATGCTGTACGCTTACTCTATAAATCCGCTTTCGTTTTTAATGATCACTCAAAATAGAGGTTCTGTAAAATTAGATGCTAAAGAATTAGATCAAGCATATGACGCAGCTTGGAGTAGTATAAAAGCTTGTATATAATATGAAAAAGACAGCCATAATTTTGGGAGCATCAGGTTTAACCGGTGGTTTACTATTAAAAAAAATAATAGTTGACGATAGGTATGAAACTATAAAATTATTTTCTAGAACACGCATTGAAGGGTTGCCGAATAAGGTTCAACAGTTTATTGGAAACTTATTAGAGTTAGAGCAATTTAGAGCGGAGTTTAAGGCGAATGAAGTGTATTGTTGTATAGGTACATCGGCAAAGAAGACGCCAGATAAAAATATGTATAGAAACATTGACTACGGTATTCCGGTTTCAGCAGCTAAACTTGCCAAAGAAAATAATATAGCTACTTTTTTGGTGGTCTCTGCAATGGGGGCAAATAAAAAAAGTAAGCTGTTCTATAATAGAACTAAAGGTGAAATGGAGCAAGGTGTATTAAATCAAGGTATACAACATACTTCTATACTTAAACCTTCATTAATAGGTGGTGAACGAGAAGAGAGAAGAATACTAGAGAATATTGCTTTAAAGGTATTTAAACTTATACAGCCACTTTTTTTTGGTCCGCTAAAAAAATACAGAATAATTAATGCAGAAAGCATTGCACAAGCGATGCTGAATTTAGCAAACTCAACAAGTAATACCGACGTAATTATAACGTCATTAGATATTGAACAATTAGCAAAAAGCAACTTAAAATAAGATTGATTACTATGGAATTATTAGATAAATTAAACTGGAGATATGCCGCTAAGGCAATGAATGGGGAAAAAGTAGCCGAAGATAAAATAGAACGTATTTTAGAAGCAGCGCGCCTTGCCCCTACCTCAAGTGGTTTACAACCTTTTGAAATTTTTGTAATTAAGAACCAAGAAGTAAAAGAACAAATTAGACCAGTAGCATGGAATCAGTCTATGATTACAGATTGTTCTCACCTTTTGGTATTTGCTGCATGGGATACGTATACAGCAGATAGAATTAATTATATGTTCGATTTAACCAATGAAATTCGTGGATTTAAAAACGAAGGATGGGAGAATTACCGTCAAATGTTATTGGATTCTTACCCACAGAAAGATGCTGAAGAAAACTTTAATCACGCAGCAAAACAAGCATATATCGCTTTTTCACAAGCTATAGCTGCAGCAGCTTTTGAAGGGGTTGACGCTACTCCAATCGAAGGGTTTGATCCAGCAGCAGTAGATAAAATTTTAGGTTTACGCGAAAAAGGATTACGTAGTGCTGTTCTTTTACCATTAGGGTATAGAAAAGAAAGTGAAGATTGGTTAGTGAATTTGGTTAAAGTAAGAAAGCCAATGAAAGACTTAGTTACGGTTATTGAGTAATTGATAAAAAAAAATTGCAGAATAAAAATTAAAAGAAGAGAGAAAATGAACAATTTTGAATTTAAGAATCCAACTAAAATCATATTTGGTAAGGGTACAATTGAAAAATTAGAAAGTGAAATTCCAACAGACGCAAAAGTATTATTACTTTATGGTGGTGGAAGTATTAAAAAGAACGGTATTTACGAGCAGGTGACTAAAGCACTATTAAAAGTAGATGTTATAGAGTTTGGCGGTATTCCAGCAAACCCTGAGTATTCTGTTTTAATGGAAGCATTACAGGTAATTAAAGATAAAGGCATCAATTATTTATTAGCAGTTGGTGGTGGTTCTGTAATAGACGGGACTAAATTTTTATCTGCAGCTGCGGTTTATGATGGTGACACTCCTTGGGAGATTTTAACTAAAAATGTAAAAACTCAAAAAGGAATGCCTTTTGGAACGGTATTAACATTACCTGCTACAGGTTCAGAAATGAATTCAGGTGCGGTAATAACAAGAGCAGAGACAAAAGAGAAATTGGCAATGGGTGGTCCGGGTTTATTTCCAGAATTTTCAATTTTAGATCCACAAGTAATAAGTTCAATCCCCGAGCGACAATTAGTAAATGGGATTACAGATGCTTTTACCCACGTGTTAGAGCAATATATGACTTATCCTATAGAAGCGTCATTGCAAGATAGATTTGCAGAAAGCATTCTTCAGACTTTAATTGAAGTAGCACCTAAAGTAATAAAAGATCCTACGGACTATAAACCAGCGGCAGACTTTATGTGGAGCTGTACAATGGCACTTAATGGTTTAATTCAAAAAGGTGTTCCTGGAGATTGGGCTGTACATATGATGGGTCATGAATTAACTGCGCTGTTTGGAATAGACCATGCTCGAACTTTAGCAGTAATAGCACCAAGTCATTACAAATACAATTTTGAGGCTAAGAAAGAGAAATTAGCGCAGTACGGGGAACGTGTTTGGAATATTACGGAAGGTAGCATAGATGATAAGGCGTATGCAGCTATAGAGAAAACCGAAGCATTCTTTCAAGGTTTGGGTATAGATACTAAGTTGTCTGATTACACTAAAGATTATGAAGGTACAGCTGAGGAAATTTCTAAACGATTTACAGCACGTGGATGGAAAGGATTAGGTGAGAACCAGGATCTTTCACCTGACAAGGTTGAGAAAATCGTGAAAATGGCTTACTAAGCTAAAAACTATATTTATAAAAAGAGCTGTCTTATTTTAAGGCGGCTCTTTTTTATTTTTAATCGTTTTTAAAAGTAGTAATGCATTTCGTCGTAAAAGGCTATAATGTAATACTATAACTACATCGGTATCGTTTTTTACAAATAACAGGGACCAATAATTTTGAAATTTTTCAATTATTTAAGATTACGGTATCTAGTTAAATGATATATAAAAACAATACGATGAAGGGTATTTTTAGTTACTTATTTATTTTCCTTTTAATAATTGTTACATCATGTAGCAAAGATGATTTAAATAAAATCTTATCAAACGAGACCTACGTTGCAGATCAAGAAAATTTAGATGCAGCAGGTTTACCTATCAGAGAGTTTAGTGCTCAGGCACCTGAAATGCCAATGGTAAATGAATATGTTATTGAGTTAGATCGATGGGATATTCCAAATACTAATACTGACTTCGCCAAAACCACTACAAATTTACAAGCAGCTATTGATTGGGCTAGAGATGAGGAATACAGTCGTGTTACGTTACCCACAGGTGAGTATTTAGTTGGAGAGGATATAAATGATATTTACTACGGTGGAATCGATATTTATGGAAATACCGAATTTGTTTTTAGTGAAGGAGCAGTACTGACAATTAACACTAACGATAAATGGAACTACTGTGTTTTACGTTTAAACGGAGATAATATAATTGTGCGTGATGGTGAAATTAGAGGCGAACGCGATACTCATATCTATACGCCACGTGAAGATGGTAAAACAGCTCATGACGAGGGTCACGGAATATGCGTTTGGGATAATAACAATGTCTTAATTGAAAACATGAATATACACGATGTTACCGGTGACGGTTCGTTAGTTTTAGATTCAAATGATGTTACTTTTAAAAATAATAATATTTACAATAACAGACGACAAGGAATCTCAATTGTTGGTGGTGTTAGAATAGAAATCGTTGATAATGAAATTCATCATATAAATGGTACTTCACCTCAATTTGGTGTAGATATAGAAGGTCCTGGTCGTGTGGACGAAGACATCTTAATTCAAGATAATTATTTTCATCATAATGCAGGCGGTGATATCGTTAATGCTACAGGCGAAAATGTATACATTCTTGATAATGTAATGGAACAAGGCGATGATAGTAAATATACGGACGGACCAATAGTTAGCTGGCATAAAACACATAACATAATTGCACGAAACACCGTAACCATGATTAATGGCTCTGCCAATGGTCGATTGGGATATATTCAATATTCTAGTGGTGGTGAAAAAGGACATAATAGAGCGACTTATGTACATGACAATATCATGAATAATTGCGGAATGTATATGTACAAAAGCTCTGATGCCGATGTAAGACGAAACGAATTTTTAGGTTACTTTTTAGCATTCTCCGATTTTGAAAATGCCATTATAATAGATAACCTTGTTACCTATTCTGCAACTGAAACCAATCTTCGTTATTGTTGGTCTTATCGTTTTAATAATGCTACAGGCTTTGCTAGTGGTAACTTCTTAGGCGAAGAGCTAGAAGAGTTACCCTTAAGTGAAACTGAGCCCTATACCTTACAGTGTGTGGTAGATGGCTGGTAATTGTCTTCTGTTATAAGCAAAATAGATTGCTAATTCGCTTTTAAAGGTTAATAATGCAGATTACTGATCTTTATTTTTCTACCATTAATCCCAGGGTTTACGAAGTTGTTTTTGTGTAAAAACCAATATCTTCGCGCGCATTATGTGGATGTACCTTGGACTTTTAGCGGCTCTTTTCTTAGGGTTACACAACTTATGTAAGAAACATGCTGTACAGGGCAATGAAGTTTTTCCTGTTTTACTAGGTACTATCTCCTCCGGATTTTTACTCCTTCTACCCTTTTATTTTGGTTCTGTGTTCTTTAAGGAATTCATGATTGATATAGAATTCTACATAACAGATATTCCTTTAAAAACACATGGATTTATAGTTATAAAGTCCGCTATAATGGCAGCTTCGTGGGTATTGGCATATCAGGCATTAAAGCATTTGCCTATAACTATAGTAACACCAATACGATCTGCAGGTCCATTTTTTACTTTTATAGGCGCCATTACCATCTATCAAGAAAAGCCAAATTCTTGGCAATGGGCCGGATTCTGTCTTATTATATTCTCGGTTATTTTATATTCAAGAATTGGTAAAAAAGAAGGAATACATTTTAAACGAAATAAATGGATTTTCGCGATTATAGGTGCTACTTTTTTAGGAGCATCAAGTGGCTTGTATGATAAGTTTTTAATACAAAGTTTAGCGTTGAACCCACAAACGTTACAATTTTGGTTTTGTTTTTATACGGTACTATTACTACTCATTATTTTAACCATTACTTGGTTTCCTTATAAAGAAAAACGACAAGCCTTTAAGTGGCGATGGACAATACCCTTAGTTGGTATACTTTTACAAATAGCAGATTATTTTTATTTTAAAGCTTTACAAGATCCAGAAGCACTGATTATGCTGCTTTCTGCTATAAAGCGGAGTCAGATATTAATTGCCGTTGTAGTAGGCGGTTATATTTTTAAGGAACAGAATAAGCGTAAAAAGCTTGTGCCGTTAGCAGGTATTATGCTCGGCGTGTTTTTAATTTTGTATTCGTAATTAACGACTTTGTATTTTATATCGTTGGAAAATACATTTCTATAATGGGTTAGCCCATTTGTTGGCTGTATCTTTGCCTAAATACGTACTCTCAATAAGTGACGAATTTTATTAGAAAAATTATATGTCTTTTAAAAAATTAAACCCTTACATACTTGAAACATTAGAAGGATTTTCAATAGAAGAGCCTACAACATTTCAAAAGAAAAGCATTCCCGTAATAAAAAGCGGAGCAAATGTGTATTGTATTGCACCTAAAGAAAGCGGTAAATCAACAACTTTAATACTCACCACTTTACAGAAATTAAAATGTAAGGAAGAGGGCAATGCGCCTAGAGCGGTTGTAGTCGTTGAGAATAAAGAAAAAGTACTTGAACTTTATGAAGAATTTTTAAGGTATACCAAGTACTGTTCATTACGAGTTTATGCAAGTTATAAAGAGCTGCATATAGATATTCAAAAATCAGAAATATTTGAAGGTATAGATATACTTATTACTACACCTACAACCTTACACAAGTTGTTTTTATTAAATGGAGTAAGTACTTCACAGTTAAAAATTTGTAGTATTGATGATGGCGATTTTTTAATTCAAAAATCTGACTATACGGCAATGATTACTGTTGCGCAAAGTATTATAAAATGTCAGTACGTTATATATTCAGAAAAGATGCATCCTAAATTAGAACGTTTTGAAGATTACTTTATGGAGCGTGCCAGTCATGTAAATGTGTAGTATGATTTCAATTTGTTAGAGACTTGTTTATTTTATCTCTTTCATTTAAAACTTCGATAGTGCTGTTATAACCTATTTCAAAAATGGCATCAATATATCTCATGTCAAAAGTGGCAAACTCACAAAGTGCTTCTGGGGAGATTACAAAATCGCAATCTTTAAATTTGGCAAGGGAATCTGAAACCGACTTAATTTTATAAGCTCTATCTACTACATTATAAGAATGTTTTAAATCTTTAATTTCTAAGTTTTTTAGAGGATTCACATAACTTCCTATTATGGTTTCGCAGCTAGATTTTAAAGATTCTACCGGAAAATTATTAAGCACTCCCCCATCTATATAAAACGAGCCCTCAATTTCTATTGGTGAAAATACTCCTGGAAAAGTAGCGGAAGCCAAAACAGGTTTTATCAATTCACCAGAATTAAATACAACAAGCTCTCCCTTTATAATATCGGTAGCAGTTACAAAAAGTTTTTTAGGTAACGATTCAAATTTATCTTCTGGAAAGAAATTTTTAAATTCATCGTAAAACTTTTCTGTATCCAAGAAACCAGGTTTTCTACGAGCAAATCTATTGGTATGAAATATAGGGATCACCTTAAAGAATTCTAAAATATCTGCCCATTTAATGCCGCCCGCATATAACGCGCCAACAATAGCACCGGCACTTGTACCAGATATATGTGTAGGGTAAATACCATTTTCTTCTAATGCTTTAATAACACCAATATGAGCCACTCCTCTAATGCCGCCACCTGATAATACTAGTCCTACACTCATGGTATTCTATTTTATTTTTTTAAGCTAATCATTTATGAGCAATTATCTCAAATTTCACTAAGCCACCATTTATTTCAGCCTTCTGCAGAAAACCATTTTTATAATGATATATGTTTTCATGTTTCTTAGCATTTATCTTTTTGTATCTGTGATTTCCCAATGCCACAATGGTATTAAAGCTACCGTCTTGTTCAGAATAACATCGCTCTACACCAACAGGTTCATCAAAATATAATAATATGGTCGCATAATTAATTTCATCTTCAACTACTTTTTCTTTTTTATCATTCTTGGTTATTTGATAATGTTCTTTCTCCCAATTGGTTAAAATATCCGCATATGGTTTATTATTCACATCTATAAAAACATTAGCTTTTTTTAATTTATCCTTTTCATAGGTAACGTTGTATTGGTAATTTACTTTAATTTCTTTTATAATCTTGGTAGAAATGGTCGTTACACTTTTATAATGAATTGTGGTATCTGTAGTTGTTTTAGTAGCTTTTAAGTTCCCTATAATTTCATTCTTATTTACGATATCAAAAAACAGGGTGTTTTTAGAAGTTTTTAGGGTGTTATTTCGACTGTAATCGGAATTAAAAAAAAGAAGAGAACAAACAATAATGATTTGGTAAAGTGAAGACATTTTTAAATAATTGAGTACAACCCTTAGGTGTTTGGGTAAAATTAAAAAAATAGCTAGTTACCAAACCTGAGCAATGTCATGTTTTTAAGAATATGGGATATAAAAAAAGCGCTCACGTATAGTTACGTAAGCGCTTTCTGAATTTAAACCTAAAAAAATATTATTCCATATCAATGATACCTACAACTTCGTAAGCTCTAGAACCATCTACTTGAACTTTCTCGTAAAGTATATTAGAATACTCGTAGTAAGTTAAACCGTCAATTGTTACTTTCTCATACCCATCTGGTAATTCATAAACTAAAGTTCCAATTTCTGGATCAACAACCTCATATTGAGAATTAGCTTGTTGATAGAATGTGCCGCCCACATTAAAATATACATGGTTATTGTAATTTACCCTTACAGAATTAGATGGTAAGGTTCTTATTCTAAACCCAACCTTTGGAGCTATAGCTATATACCTACCTCTAGAGGCTGTATAGTATCTATTATTGGAATAATAGTAATCTTGACCATTATGCTTAACCACCGTTCTATTAGGGACTGTTCTTACCGATACCACTTTTTTAGTTGGTGTTCGGTACACAACTTTTTTACTAGAAACTCTGCCTGGTGTTTTTGTTACCGTTCTCGAAACTGTTGTTTTAGTAGTTGTTCGTTTGCGTGTTTGTGCTGTACTTGGCAATGCAAATGCGACTAAAAATAAACCTAGTACTACGTATGTTTTAGTATTTGTTTTCATCGTTTTAAATTTAAAAGGTTAAACTTTTATTTTTACGTTCAATACTTTGACATGTAATTGTAGTGGTGGTTTAATCTGAAAACGCGCAAATGAAGTAGAAATAGACCAGTAAGTGAATTCTGTCTACGAATCTTTGAATTTTATAGAAGTATAAAATCTGCTTTTTTAAGCAAATTGTAATTTGAGAGCTTAATTTATGAAGGATTGTCCTTTTGTTGGTCTTCTAGTACTTTTCGTATAGACTCACTATCCCAATGATTATCGTATTCTACAATACCTCTTTTAAAATCTTCGTTAAGTAATCTTTCTTGCTCTTCTAATTCTTTTCTAGCTTTAAAAATATAATTATCGCCTTGCTTAGGTTCTGCAGCCAATCGTCTTAAGCTACTCTCATCGTATTTAATGAAATTTTGCACCTGCTGGTTTAACGTGTATTTTCTAAAACCTAACTTACTAAGAACATCTTTAGCTAAAGATAGCGAAGTGTCTAAAGATTCTCGGTAGATGTTTTCCATGCCCATATTCAATAATTCATAAGCATCATATCTGTTCTGTGCCCGTATCATGAGTTCTACATGGGGGTATTTCTCTTTAACCAATTTCGTTATTTCTTGAGTTATACTAGGGTTATCTATAGCGCAGATTAGTATTTTAGCTTGTGCGATACCTGCAGATTCTAATAAATCTATACGTGTGGCATCACCATAATATACTTCAAATCCCATTTTACGAAGAAAGTCTACCCTGTTCGAATCTTGGTCCAATATCGTAGCTTCTATACCGTGAGATCTTAAAAAGCGCCCAACAGTACTTCCAAAATGACCGAACCCTACTAAAATAACATTTTGCGATTTGGCTATATGATCCATAGGTCGTTTTATAGATTCCTTGGTGCCTATTCTTGGTAGAATTAATCGTTCATTTATTATGCTGATAATTGGTGTAAAAGACATGGTAAGGGCTGTTATTACCAATAGAATATCCATTTGTTCTTGTTCAAGAATATTTAACTGAAAAGCAAAGGATAATAAAACAAAGGCGAACTCCCCTATTTGTGCCAAGCTAAAGGTTAACAACATTTTCTGGTCAAGCTTCATTTTAAATACACTTCCAGTAATAAAAAGAACCAATGCTTTTATTAAAATTACGGCTATTAAAATTCCGCCAATGGTCAACGGCATTTTGGCTATAACTACAAAGTTTATGGAAGCCCCTACTGCGATAAAAAACAAACCTAATAATAGGTTTTTAAAAGGTTCTAAGGTACTTTCAAGCTCATGTTTATATTCGCTGCTCGATAACACTACACCACCTAAAAAAGCTCCTAATGCAGGTGAAAGACCCACGTATTCCATTAAAAAGGAAATACTAAAAACAATTAATAATGCCGATGCTATTAAAAGTTCGCGTACACCTGTTTGTGCAACCTTACGAAGCATTGGTACAATTAAATATTGCCCTGCACCAATAATCAATACTACCGATAGAATAATCGCCAAGGTCTGGTAACCCATTGGTAGGGTATCTAAAAGATTACCAGCAGCTTCATGAGTTGTTGTAGTTGATTCTTTATCTGTATTAGCTAGTAAAGGAATTGCACCTAACATGAAAATAACAATGATATCTTGAAATAATAAAATTGAAAAAGCTGAATTGCCAAAAGTGGTTTCCATTAGCCCCTTTTCTTTAATAGTCTGCATGGCAATTGCAGTTGAAGATAATGCTACGGCCATAGAAGTTACCAATGCTACTTTCCATTCAAAACCAATAAGATAAAAGAAGAAATAAGAAAGAACCATGGTGCCCGCAACTTGCAAGCCACCCATGCCGGCAATCGTCTTTCGCATGTTCCAGAAATTTTTGGGCTCGATTTCCAGTCCAATTAAAAAAAGCATAACCACAACACCGAATTCAGCGAAATGGAGAATGTCTTCACCTTCTTCACCAATAAAACCTAATACATAAGGACCAATAAGAACACCTGCCATTAAATAGCCTATAACAGAGCTTAGTCCAAATCGTTTTGCTATTGAAACGCATATTATTGCTCCCAGTAAGAAAACAATTGCGTCGAAAAGTATACTGCCGGTCATTTTGGTTGGTTTAGTGTAAGCGTGTAAAAAGCAAAATCTTTATAAGATTAATACGGATATTTTATTGCTGCAAGCTATCAATTAGAGAACTATATTGCGTACCATAAACTTCAAGTTCAACATCTGTTAATTTATAAGTACCCATGACGGTAAAAGGCTTATTGTAGTTCATGAGACATAAATTTGCAGTTTGTTCAAAAGGTCTCAAAAACTCAGTAATTGTATAACTATTAATACCTTGGGTACAATATAATTCTTTACTACCACCTGTGGTTATGACGTTTAAGCATATTTTAGAACTTAGTGCCTTACCATTAGGTCCGTAAGCCCAATTAAATTCTAAAACCATATCGATCCATTGTTTTAGCAATGGCGGACAGCTATACCAGTACATAGGATGATGCCAAATGATAACATCATGCTGTTCTAATAATTTCTTTTCAAAAGGAACATCAATAAGAAAATCAGGATATTCTTCGTACAAATCACGGAATGTTACTCCTTCCTTATCTTTTATATGATTTACTAAAACCAAATTCGCCCTTGATTTCTCAAACTTTGGATGAGCAAATAAAACAAGGACTTTTTTCATGTTACAGTAAGTTAACGAAAGATTGTTAAAGCAGTTTATTGATTAGTAATCAAATTGAAGGATATTTTAATACCCTCTATAATCATACCTGTACCAATGATTGCAATGATTAGACCCATAATTTTACCAATTACAGATATTACGTTATAACCAACTAAACGTACAATTAAATTACTAAGTCTAAAGGTGAAATAAGTTAACAAGCTCATGAATGCAAATACAGAGATAACTATTGCAATGTGGACTGGTTGTGCACTAGATACAAAGTTCATAGCGGTAACGATGGTACCTGGACCTGCTAAAATTGGGATGGCCAATGGTGAAACCGCAATATTCTCATCAATATTTACATGCTTTATGTTTTTAACATTAGACTGTTTTGACTGAAGCATTTCAAAACCAATATAAAATATTAGTATACCACCTGTAATTTTAAATGCAGGAATACTAATATTAAAAAGCTCGAAAATATACTTGCCAAGTAGAACAAATACTAGTACAATGATAAAGGCAATAATATTGGCCCTTTTATTGATATCAGCTTTGGTTTTTTCGTCTGCCCCTTGGGTCAACGACAAAAAAACGGTCATGTTAGAAATTGGGTTTGTAATAGCGAAAAAGCCAGTAAAAACAGCAATAGAAAATGTAATTAAATCATCCATTATTTTGAGCAAAATTTAATCGTGCAAGAACTTCATTTCTTGTTAAAATTCCAAAGTTATTTTGAAATATTTGGCAATTTTTAGAATATTATAAAAGTTGAAAATAATATTAAATTAATCTCAACTTTAAAAAATTGTTTTGAATATTATTTTTCTATTGAAAATACGAAGCATTGTACATGTATTTATTGGCTATCATATTTGATTTTAATGTGATGCATCCCTTTTAAAACAATAAAATTCCCATGAATTTTGCTAGGAATTTATAATAAACTTTTAATTAAGATGCGCAAGAAATTTATGAATATCACTTACCACAATAGACCCTTCTCCTACGGCAGAAGCCACACGTTTAACAGAACCAGAGCGTACATCGCCGACAGCGAAAAGACCAGGTAAACTGGTTTCAAAAGTATAAGGTTTTCGTTTGGTAAATTCAGTTTCATTGTTCAAAGCATAATCACAAATATTGAGTCCGGTGTGTACAAAACCTTTTTCATCGGTATCGATAATATTATTTAGCCACTCGGTACAAGGTTTAGCACCTACAAAAGTAAATAGGTACATAATATTATTTTCTACAAGAGATTCGTTTCTTTGAATTTCTACCTTTTCTAAATAGGTGTCTCCATCAACTTTCACGACATTGCTATTGGTCAATACTTCTATGTTTTCGCATGCAATTATTCGTTGTACCAAATAATCACTCATTTTAGCACCTAAGTGTTCGTTTCTAATAATTACATAGACTTTTTTAGCATAATTTGCTAAAAATAAGGCAGCCTGACCTGCAGAGTTTCCTCCACCTACAATTCCTATTTCGCTTTGTTTGCACATATTGGCATGCATAGAAGTTGCACTGTAGTAGATACCTGCTCCTTCAAATTTTTCAATTTCGTCTAAAGGTAATCTACGGTAAGCGGCACCAGTAGCAGCAATCACTGTTTTGGCTTTTAGTGGTGAAGTATTACTGGCGTCAATTTCATAAATACCTCCTTTACGCTTAATGCTTTCAACCTTATGTGGTACTGAAATGGTACACCCAAATTTTTGAGCTTGTATATAACCATTATTGGCTAAATCTCTACCAGAAATTCCCGTAGGGAAACCAAGGTAATTCTCAATTTTAGAGCTTTTTCCAGCTTGTCCGCCAGGTGAAGAGCTATCAATAGTTAATACTTTTAGTCCTTCGGAAGATGCATAAACACTAGCAGCTAAACCAGCAGGACCAGCACCAATTACCAATACATCATAAATCTCATCATCCAATATTAATCTAACACCCGAGCATTCACCAATTTCATCAATCGACGGACGAATAGATATTTCATTTTGACTATCAATCAATACCGGTAAATCTGATTTTGTAAGATTAAATGCTTCTAAGATTTTTATAAGCCCCTCTTCTTTATCCGAATCTATGAAAGTATATAAGATGTCGTTCTTATCCATGAAATCACGAATAGCATAAGTTTCATTTGAGTGTTCTGACCCAACTAGTCTAACCCCTTGAATACTATTCTTTAAACTGTCTTCACGTAATAAAAAAGCATTAAGAAGTAAATCACTAATATCACTAAACTTAGCTATGGCACTTTTTAGTTGATCTGGTTTAATACGTATTACTTGAGTATCATCTAAAGTTTCACCACATACGCCTATTGTACGATGCGATAAAATACTGCTAGAACCCGAAAATTGATGTCTGCCATGTATCGTAACACTTTCCTTTTCTTTATCAGGATCAATAATCTTTATGCCTCCTTTAAGAACTACAAAAAAATCATAGTGCTTATCTCCAAAATCTAAAATAACCGTAGGCTTTTCATAATACTCTACTGTACCATAAGCCTTTAATTTTTCTACTTGCTGATTGGTTAATTCTGGAAACCTGGCATCTGTCATAATCATTCTTTAAATTAATAAGTTACAAAAGATTCATCTGCATAACACCAAACCCACCGTTCATTATATTCAGCAGAACTAATTACCGGGTGAGCTGTTGCATGAAAATGAGCTGTAGCATGCTTGTTCTTAGAATCGTCACAACAAAGTGTAACACCACATTCTTGACAAGTGCGTAAATGTACCCAATCGTCGCCAAGCTTTACGCATTCTTCGCATACATGTTCTTTCGCAACCTTTAATTCTGAAATAGCACTAATATGGCTACATGCTACCTGTTCCATAACTTTTGAATGTTATAAATTGATTTTTAGATTCATAAAAAGTAAGTGAAAATTAACTTACACTTGCTCTCAACATCCAAGCCATTTCTTCATGCTCTTGTAAAAGACCAGTAAGGAAATCTGCGGAACCTACATCTTCTAAATCATCTTCTATAGTTGGTATGATTTTTCTAATCTCTACTATGATCGTATCATGGTCTGCTAATAAGACTTTCATATAGTTTAAGCTAGAATTATCACCTTCAATCTCTTCTGACAAATGTGTTAATTGTAAAAATTGCTTTAATGTAGCTGGAGCATAATGTCCTATTTTTCTAATACGCTCTGCAACTCCATCTGTAAATTCTTTAATAGCATTATAATGGTCTTCAAAGAATACATGTTTTGTATGAAAATCGATGCCCTCTAAATTCCAATGAGCCCTTAACGTTTTTGTATATATGACATATTCATCTGCCAATATTTTTGATAAATGTTCGGCTACTTTTGCTCTATTCTTTTCTGTAATTCCAATATTCGTTTTCATTATATATGATTTTAAGTTCTGATTTTTGGTATTAAAATCTTCTTTTTCAATTTACAGGATTAATGATAGAATAACTATGACTTATTGTATAGGTGCTATTTTTTAAATTTATAGAGTTCTTTTACAGTACAATAAAAATTGTTTCGTGAAAAATTGGGCATAATTATTTCTTGATTTAAAATCACCCACAAGTACTCAATTATAAATCTTTCTTTTAGATTCCCAATATCACGTATTTCCTTTTCTATAATTAAAACACGATAAGTGAATTGGGTATAAAAAAAGTCGCGATAAGGCGACTTTTTAATTAGGGGAATTGCAATTAGTTTAAAAGTATAAACTAAAACTCCTATCTAAAAGGAACACCTTCTACTATAGGTTTAAATCTGAAAATATAAAAAGGTTTAGTCGCAATGCTTTTGCCATTGTTAAAAGCGGCACCTCTGTTCACCTGTGCAGCAGATACATACATATACCCATCTACATGGTTGTAACTTACACCATCTGGCCAGACCAAATTATCATCTTTTACCATCGTGTGAACACTTCGGTCTTTTGCTAAAACCACAGCAACACTCTTCGTTTCCAAAGCCGTTAAATATAGATTGCCATCCTTATCAATGGACATTCCTCCATTGTTGGGTTTTTCAGAATAGGTTTCAATTTTGCTGTCCAACACAGCTTCGGTCAAAGTTTCGTTTACAAGGTCTAATGTTTTAACTCTGTAGATTTTGGTGCCGTTTAATGGACCGTAATAAATATAATCAAAATTAGCATCGGCAGTAATTCCGTCATTACCAATCAATAAATCTTTACCGTTTACAGCTAAATGCTTTCCATCAATTACCGTTGGTGTGTTTTCTGGTAACGTAGTGCGCGTGCCTTCTAAAACACGACGTGTTTTACCAGTTTTCATATCAACAATAATAAAAGCCGCTTTTCTACCATCACCTCCATTACCAATACCTTCATCAGCTAAAATAAAATAACCGTTTTTGGTATCTACCACCATATCATTAGGTTGTGAGATTGCTGGTACTACCGATTTTGGTAAGTAATAAATACGTTCCAATGTATTGGTATGTGTATTCCAACCCACCATTTTTGGTGTTACATTATCACGTTGCGCCATGTCTAACATCCAGATAATTCCGTTTTCATCATTACGGATGCCTAGAACATTACTCAAAAAATTATCATCTGTAGTTCTTGGTGTATTCCATTCTAAATTTGGAAACGGTGTGGTTGTATTTGTTTTTTTATCAAACTTGACCACTCTAATTTCTGGACCAAAAAATGGATGATGACTATATACCAAATCACCCTCGTTAGTAAACGCAATATTCCCAACAGCTTGATCTACTGTTGCAAAAACTTCTGCCTTGGCAACTGTTTTCTGGGCATTTGTAGTCATAACTGAAAGTAGTATACTAAGTGTAATTAGTTGCTTTTTCATGTTACTCGCTCTTCTTTAAATAATCTGGAAGTTCCTTGGACAACCAATCTTGGCGCACAGGAACATGAACATCTAAATCAACCGTTTTCTCCAAAGCCCAAAACTCATGAGGTATGTTTTCCGGAAACACAATTACTTCGCCACCAGAAACAATTACAAACTCTTCTTTGCCATCAATAATAGTTTTAATTTTAACCTTACCAGACATGATATATGTAATCTGCTCATTTGGATGTTGGTGCCATGGAATATGTGCGCCTTTCTCCAAATTGAAAATAGTCATTTGACCTTTTTCTCCATGAAACCATTTACGCTGAATACCTTCGCCAATAGTTTCCGATTCCATTTTATCAAAATTGAAATGCTGCACTTTTGAGGTCGCCACAGAATCAATCGTATTTACCTGTGCATTAGCCGTAGTACCAGCAAAAATTGCTGCTAGAAGAAATATTTTAAGTGTAGTTTTCATTTTCTATATAAATTTTTTGACTTATTGAGTCTAAAATCCTTCTAAAACAATTTTACCTTTTGCTTTTCCTGTTTCTAAGAAAGCATGGGCTTTACGCATATTTTCTGCGTTAATAGTTCCAAAATTTTCTCCTAAAGTGGTTTTAATAGTTCCATTGTCTATCAACTTAGAAACTTCATTTAAAATGTTGTGTTGCTCAATCATATCTTCCGTTTGGAACATAGAACGAGTGAACATAAATTCGATATGTGTAGACACAGCTTTACTTTTAAAGGGCATCACATTAAAAGACTTTGGATCATCAATGAAACCGAATTTACCTTGTGGTTTTACCACTTTTACAATCTCATCTGCGTGTTGCTCAGTAGCATTTAAACTCACAATATAATCAGGAGCAGGTAGCTTGTATTTTTCAAATTCCTCACTCAATTTATTTCTATGGTTAATAACCGAGTCTGCACCCAAGTTCTTTAACCAATCTGTAGTTTCTTCACGAGAAGCCGTTCCAATAATATTTAGTTTTGTAAGCTTCTTGGTTAATTGTACTAAAATAGAACCAACACCACCTGCCGCACCAATTACTAGAATAGACTTACTGGCATCATCCTTTGCAACTTCTAATCTATCAAATAACATTTCCCAAGCCGTAAGAGACGTTAATGGTAATGCCGCTGCTTCCGCATAAGATAAGCTAGATGGTTTCTTGCCCACAATACGCTCATCTACAACTTGAAACTGCGCATAGCTTCCTTGTCTTGTGAAATCACCCGCATACCAAACTTCGTCACCAACCTCAAACAACGTAACATCATCTCCAACTTCTTTTACAATACCCGTAGCATCCCAACCAATAATTTTCCAATCATCGCCTACAACAGGCATTCCTGCTCTTACTTTATAATCTGCTGGGTTTACAGATATTGCTTTTATCTCTACTAGAATGTCCTTGCCAATTGCTTTTGGCTTTGCTAATTCTACGTCTTGTAAAGATTTTACATCCTCTATAGGGAGGTTCTCTTTGTATCCTATTGCTTTCATTTTATGTTGTTTTTTAGAATGATATAATTACTTCCAAGTAACGATATCATCAAAGTTTCTTCTAGATTTACCAAATTCTGGATCTGCTTTTCTGTAACCGAAAGCAGTCATAAACGATAGACCATATTTATCGGTATCTACATCAAATTTCTCTTTCAATAAAGCCTCTGCGTTTTCTTGATGAAAACCTTCAATAGGGCAAGAATCAATTCCTGTCAAAGCGGCAGCTGTCATCATGTTTCCTAAAGCGATGTAAGTTTGCTTAGCTGACCAGTCAAACAATTTTTTGTCCGTATCCAAATCAAAATCACGCTCTTGAAATTCTCTGTAAAATTTAGAATACATTTCAACTACTTCTACAGGTAGTTGCTTTACATCCTTCATCATATGCATGATATATTCAGAATCATGTTTTACCATTGACGATTTCATACTTAAACCCAATACAAAGTGGCTAGCAGTATCTAATTTTAAAGGTGCTCCCCAAGCTACAGGCTTTAATAACTCACGTAATTCTTTATCCTGAACTACTATAAAATGCCATGGTTCAAAACCAAATGAACTAGGTGATAAATGTGCTGCTTCTAAGATGAATTTCATGTCATCATCAGAGATAGTTTTAGTAGCATCAAATTCCTTTGTAGCATGTCTAAAGTTAAAAGCGTTGATGATCTCTTCTTTTGCGATGTTTGGTGTACTCATTATTATATTTTAAAATGTTGTTTTATTAATTTGATACAAATGTATTGGTATTGCTAACACTAAATCATGTACATAAAAAGGTGATGTTTGTATAAATCAAGGTTTATTTGATTATCTTAATGACATATTGAAGTAAATGATATAGTTTTATACTATAATTAGATGAATATGGAAGTTTTAGAAGCGTATAAACCTTTTGAAATACAAGAAATTGAATTGTCTGAATGGAAGCAACGCCCAGTTAAAAACAACTTTTTTGAGTTGGTATTGGTGAAATCTGGCTCAGGAACCCAGTGTATAAACTATAATGAATCACCTTATAAAGCGGGAAGCGTATTTTTATTGCCCCCTTTAAAATGTCATTCTTTCACCATTAACGATACTAGTAAATTTGTATTCTTAAAATTTACAGATTCATTTTTTAGAGGAGTAAATAAAATACAGATTGATAGAAATGAGTGGTTTAAAGAAGCTTCGTATATATTATCTAACTACAATCAATTACCTGGCGACATTTTAAAATCTGAAACCGATAGATTGCATATTGGTAATTTATTTGAGATGATTTTATTGGAAACAAGAAATTATGGAGAAGAGTCCGTTACGCTTATTACTAGCTTAATGACCAGTATTTTAGAAATACTAATTAGGAACATTAGAAAGAGTAATTATTTTGATACTGATGCAAAAGTATCTGAAGAAAGAATCACAAAAATGCTGACCTATATCAATGAGAATATAGATAAGACCGACTTGTTAAAAGTTGAAAATTTAGCAGATGTTTTTATGATGTCTCCTACGTATGTGAGTGAGTATTTTAAAAAACAGGTACAAATGCCTTTGCGGGAATATATAATAAAAGCAAAATTGAAATTAGTTGAAATTAGACTGCTTAATTCTGATTTTACTTTAACCCAAATAGCAGACGACCTAGGCTTTACAGACGTAAGTCATTTATCAAAGACCTTTAAGCGTTATGTTGGCATATCTATAAAAGAATTTAAATCTAATGGAAATTATATGTTATTAACCAGAAATGCCTGTACAGGGTAAATCCACCAATATCTAAGCAATCATATCCATTTTCTTAGACTCTCTAGTTAGTGTTCTATCCAATACTGTGGTGGCATCTATAATTAAGTGGTTTAGCATGTGCCGTATTACAAGGAATACCAATACAACTAGAGCCACTTGCTATTAAAGATATAATGATTTCTGATATATCAATTGTAGGATTAATATCTGTTTCAGCCAACAAATTTTTAGTTCTATCAATAATTTTATGGGGAACGGAAAGTATAGATACCGGCAAATGTTCATGATTAGAAGTAGCCTCGGTAAGGTCGTATACTTTTTTAATTAAGTCTATTCCAGCCTAACTACCTACTCCACCAACAATACCGATCATCTTATTTGTCAACATAACTCTTACCTAATTTTATAAAATAAGGGGTCAAATAATGAATATATAAATGAATATGTCTCTTAACAAACATATTTTGTTCAAATATGAACTAATTATTAACTCACAAGCCGTAAAAATTACTTCAATACCATTGACGTCAATACTTATTTTAATCTAGTCAAAAGACTGTTTTCATTACGTGTAAATTGAATACGAATCAAAATTAACACACTATGAAATTAGAAGATAAGGTTATTATAATAACGGGAGCATCAAGCGGAATTGGCAAAGCAACTGCAATAAAATTAGCGGAGAACGGAGCTAAAGTTATTTTAATGGCAAGAAGTGAAGATGAACTGAATGACTTAAAATCTAGCATCGTAAATAATGGTGGTGATGCTTTAGTAGTAACTGGAGACGTCACTAAAAAAGAAGATTTTCAAAAAGTAGTATCAAAAACAAAATTAGAATACGGCAAAATTACTGGGTTGATAAATAATGCCGGTTTAATGCCACTTTCATTTGTTGAAAAACTGAAAACCGACGAGTGGGACAAAATGGTAGATGTCAATATTAAAGGAGTCTTGAACGGAGTTGCCGCAGTCTTACCAGAGTTAAAAGCGAACAAAGGCGGTAATATCATTAATATTTCATCGATGGCTGCAAATAGATATTTTCCGGGTGGGGCAGTTTACTGCGCAACCAAGGCTGCCGTAAAAATGTTCTCAGAAGGACTTCGTCAAGAATTGGCTCCTAAGTATGGTATAAATATTACCTCTATTGAGCCTGGTGCTGTAGCTACCAGTTTAACAAACAGCATTACTGACGAGGATATTAAAGAGATGATTAAAGAAATGCAAAAGATGGAAACATTAGAAGCAGAAGATATTGCTAACTCCATCTATTATGTATTAACACAACCAAATAGGGTAAACATTAATGATGTGTATTTGGTACCAAGTGAACAACAATAAATAAAATTAAAAAACAAGATATGTCTACGACAACAAAACAAAATACATTCAAAACTATTAACCCTACTACTGGTAAAACACTGTCAACATATACGTATATGACAGATGAACAGGTAGAGGAAAGTATTCAGCAATCTCAAAAGGCTTTTCTAAAATGGAAAAATAAAACAATAGAAGAACGTGGGGAGATTATAAAATCAATAGGTAAAGAATTACAGAATTATAAATCTGAACTTGCCGAACTGATGACCAATGAAATGGGTAAATTATTGAAACAAAGTGAACAAGAAGTTGACTTATGTACATCAATATGCGACTATTCTGCAGAGCATGCACCAGCATTTTTAAAGAGCGAAGAACGACAATTAACAAATGGAGGGAAAGGAATTATAGCATACTCCCCTATGGGAATTATTTACGGAATTCAGCCTTGGAACTATCCAAGTTATCAGGTATTACGATACACAATCGTAAACCTTATGGCTGGTAATAGTATTCTTTTAAAACATGCTTCGAATGTAACAGGAACCGCAAAATTATTGAAATCCATTTTTGATACTGCTGGTTTGCCATCTGGTCTTTTCAATGTATTAGTAATTGAGCATGAGCAATCTAATGCAATCGTTAAGCATAAATTAGTAAGAGGTTTAACGTTGACCGGGAGTCCTGGTGCTGGTGAAAAAATAGGAGAAAAAGCGGGCGCAGCACTTAAAAAGACTGTTCTAGAATTGGGTAGTAATGATGCTTATTTAGTTTTAGATGATGCAGACATTGACCTTGCAGTAGAAAAAAGTGTAATGGGTCGTATTTATAATAATGGAGAAACTTGTATAGCCGCAAAACGATTTATAGCCACCGAGAAAGTGTATGACGAGTTCAAGGAAAAATTTGTGAACGCTATGAAAGCTTTAAAAGTTGGTGATCCAAAATTAGAAGAGACCGAATTAGGTCCAATGGCCCGGGAAGATTTAAGAAAGAAGATTCATGAACAAGTTGAAGAAAGCGTAGAAAAAGGTGCTGAAATTCTATGTGGCGGAGAAATACCTGAAGGTGAAGGCTACTTCTACCCTGCTACCATATTAGGTAATATTTCATCTGGGCAACCTGCCTATGATGATGAACTGTTCGGACCTGTTGCCTCATTAATTAGGGCAACAGATAATGAAGATGCAATGCGTATAGCCAATGATAGTAGATTTGGACTTGGTGGCGGTATCTTCTCTAAAGACGTCAAGAAAGCTACAGAATTAGCAGAAAAGCATTTTGATACAGGAATGGTATTCATTAATTCTTTCGGATTAGCAGAGCCTTCTATGCCCTTTGGTGGTGTTAAAGATTCTGGATATGGAAGGGAACATGGCGGATTTGGAATGAAAGAGTTCGTTAATGTGAAGTCTATTATTATAATGGATGATAAGTAAAAAAACAAAACCGAAAGGCAGTCAATTGACTGCCTTTCGTCTATTATATGATTTCTATTTTATAAACTTTCGTTAAAAAATGAATGTTCATTCTTTTTTGTAATACCTTTGAACAGTGTTAAAATAGAATACTAAATATTTTGATGTATACCGTGTAGATTTTCACGTAAATCATCACACATATTTAAAAATTAAATAAATAGCTTATGAATAAGTCAATTAATTTAAAACAACGTCCGGTAGGTACTCCTACCCTAGCAGATTTCGATTTTTTAGAATTAGATAATAATTTAAGTGTATCTGATGGTGATGTACTTTTAGAAGCAAAATATATATCTGTAGACCCTTATTTACGCGGTCGAATGAGTGATGCAAAATCTTATGTACCACCATTTAATGTTGGCGAACCAATTAGCTCAGGTATCGTAGCGGAAGTTATAGAAACCAAGAACGACAAGTTCAAAAAAGGCGATTTCGTATCAGGTTTATTGCAATGGAAAGAGAAGCAAATATCTACTGGCGAAGGCTTACAGAAAATAGATAAAAGTAAAGCACCATTAAGTGCCTACTTAGGTATTGTTGGTATGACTGGCTTAACTGCCTTTTTAGGACTTCAGGAGATAGGAAAACCTAAAAAAGGAGAAACTTTAGTGGTATCTGGTGCTGCTGGTGCAGTTGGTAGTGTTGTGGGTCAGATCGGTAAAATACTTGGACTTAACGTAATTGGAATTGCTGGCACCGATGAGAAGGTTGATATGCTAAAATCTGAATTTGGGTTTGACCATGGTATCAATTATAAAACTACTAAGGATATGAAAGCTGCCATTAAAGAAGCAGCACCAAACGGAGTCGATATCTATTTTGATAATGTTGGCGGACCAATTTCCGATGCTGTTTTATTCAGTATAAATCAGTTTGCACGTATTATCATCTGTGGTGCCATTTCGGTTTACAACAAAACGGAACTACCTATGGCTGTTGCAGTACAACCTTTCTTGGTTAAAAATAGTGCTTTAATGCAAGGGTTTATTGTTTCTAATTACGCAGATAAATTCCCGGTAGCTATGAAGCAATTATCTACATGGTTGGGTGAAGGTAAACTGACATATAAAGAAACGATTATAGAAGGGTTTGATAATACCCCGCAAGCTTTCTTAGATATGATGAATGGTAAGAATAAAGGAAAAATGATAGTTAAAGTCTAATTATAAGACTTACTATAAATCAATAATTTAAAAATAAAATAAAGATGAAAATATTATTTGTATTAACCTCTCACGATCAATTGGGAGACACAGGAAAGAAAACAGGATTTTGGATTGAGGAGTTTGCTGCTCCGTATTATTCATTGTTGGATAAAGGTGCAGAAATTACTGTAGCAACTCCAAAAGGTGGTCAAGCACCAATTGATCCAAGTAGTGATACCGAAGATGCTCAGACTAAAGATACGAAGCGTTTTAAAGATGATAAAGTTGCTCAAGATGTAATTAACCATACAAAAGTTTTAGCTGAAGTAAACGCATCTGATTTCGATGCAGTTTTCTACCCAGGTGGTCACGGACCGTTATGGGATTTAGCAAACGATGCTACTTCAATCAAATTGATTGAAACATTCAATGAACAAGAAAAGCCTATCGCTTTTGTATGTCACGCTCCTGCAGCTTTAAAAGATGTTAAAGGAAAAGATGGTAAAGCTTTAGTAAATGGTAAGAAAGTTACTGGTTTCACAAATAGTGAAGAAGCTGCTGTACAATTAACTGAGGTTGTTCCTTTCTTAGTAGAAGACATGCTTCAAGAAAATGGCGGAATCTACTCTAAAAAAGAAGATTGGGCAGCATACGCAATTCAAGATGGTAATTTAATTACAGGTCAGAACCCAGCTTCATCAGAATTAGTAGCAGAGAAATTATTAGTTGCTTTAAAGTAAAAGTTTAAGTTTGGTTGTTAGTTAAAAGGCCAGAAAATCAATTGATTTTCTGGCCTTTTTTATTTTTAGAATTATCCTTTAATAATATTTCACTTTATAAGTGTTAAATATCAATCCGCCATCATGAGATTCGGTTTCTGTGAGTTCTAGTCGGTGTCCTTGTTTAGAATCACCAAAGAGTCGTACACCTTCCCCCAATACTAACGGATTTATTTTCACTTTAATAATATCTATTAATTGATTATCAAAAAGCCATCCGGCAAATACGCCACCTCCGCATAAGTAGATATCTGTAGTTGAGTTTTTCTTTAACTCTCTAATTTTATCCAAATCGTAATCGGAAACAATATGAACTTGATCACTTATTGTATCAAACGATAGTGACTTAGAAAATATATAATGTTGCATGTGTGCGTATGCTGGCTGTCCAGGTTTTAATCCGTAGGCATACCCAAACTCATAAGTGTCTTTACCCATTATAGTGATTTCGAATTCTCTTAAGTCAGACAAGTATTTAGTAACTCCACTACCCTCACCTACGAATCCACTAATATCTCCGTTAAGTCCGCAGATAAATCCGTCAATAGAAATGGCAACGTAATAGACTATCTTATTCATTATCATTCTTTTAGATAGCTATAAGTTACGCTTTTAGAATGATTTAAAGAGTATTTATTATTAGTTAGACATACACAAATGCGAAAATAGTAGTAGACCTAGATTTCTTTCAATAATGCTTCAGCATCAGTAATTAATTGTGCTATTGAAGCCCGGTTGAGTCCGTTATAGATACCACGTATGTGCTTGTTTTTATCTATGAGCAAGAAATTTTCTGTGTGCAGAAAGTCATTGATATCCTTTGGAATACCTAAATCATTTTCTACAAAATATTCGTTTCTACCTAAGTTGTAAATTTCAGTTTTATCACCTGTAACCAAGTGCCATTTAGAATCTATAACTCCATTCTTTTCAGCATATGTTTTAAGGACAGAAACTGAATCTATTGAAGGGGTAACGGAATGTGAAAGAATAGCTACTTCAGGATTATCTAAAAAAGCTTCTTGCACCTTCGTCATATTATTGGTCATCTTCAAACAAATACCTGGGCAACTCGTAAAAAAGAAGTCCGTAATGTAAATTTGATTCTCAAATGATTTTTGAGTCAATGTATCGCCTAACTGATCCACCAATTTAAAATCAGGAATTTTGTGAAATTGTTTTTCTTCTTCAGTATTTGGAGTTATCCAATGTGGTGTAAATGACTCATCGTTATAAAAAGGCAAGTGCTCTACCCTACTGGTTTCAGTTACCTGAATATTTTCTTTTTTTACCGTTTGTTTACAAGCAGCGAAAAGTAATATAGCAACTATAGAAAGTACTGTCTTGTTCATAATAATTCGTTTTCTGATCTAATTACAACTTCATCTTCTAATTGATAACATGAATTTGCTCTACGTAACCCAAAAATACGTCCGTTTTTAGCTTCATAGTTTACATACAAAGTTCCATTTTGCAACCATGCCTTTTGTAAACCTTCTTCCCTACCTTTTAATAATTGTCTTTCTTTTGCCAATTGCCCGTCTGGATACCATTTCTTTTCTATTCCGTTCATGTTACCATTAACGTAATTAGCATCTTGTGCCAATTGTCCATTTTCCCACCAACTTTTATAAGAACCTTCTAGACGGTTATTTTTATAATGATATTCTACTCGTAAAACTCCTGATTCTGACCATTTTTGGGCTTCACCTTCTCTTTTACCTTTTATAAAACCCACCTTTTCTGCCAATGTACCATTTTCATGTAAGGCTATTGAATAACCATCATAAGGTGAGTTTTTATAATACCAAGTTCCTTCCAATTGATTTAATGTCAATTCTTCTTTAAATTTAGTTTCTTGCTTAACTTCTATAGGTTTGTCAACCAAAGCTTTGGGCTCAACTGTGTTTTTACAACCAACTTGAAAAATCAGTATAAAACAAATGATATGGAAGTGAACTATTCTCATTTTTAATATCCTTGGTAAGGACCAGCAAATGCTAGATATGATCCTGTTGTTGAATAAATTTCATTAATAATGTGATAGTGATATTCTTCTGCTCCATCGGTATATTGAGTGGCAGTTGTATGTCCACCAGAAGAATCAAGATCTGAAGGATAATCACCAGTTGAATTACATTTACGGCCATAAAGAAAAACACCGTCTAATAAAACACCAATTAAATTTTCATCATCATCAGAAAATGCTTTTGGCTCTAAATGATAGTGATATACCCCTGGACCAATATGTGCACCTGTCCAATCTAAACTACCAGCAGCGGCATCTAATGCGCCACCACCTTCTTGATCGTTAAAAATAGAAGAGCCACTTACAGCGATACCAATAGTATTAAAATCTGTAGCAACAGAACTACCTGATAAATCCGGGGTTGCATCTACACGTATTGTGGTTGCATTATTGTTGCTAGACATTATACTTGGAGTAATATCAACATCTGGCTCTTCTCTGTATAAAGAATTGCCTTCTCCCCAATATACTGTTTCGTGATTTGGCAAGCCTGTTGTTTCAATTACAACTTCAGAACCATCTAAATAGACAGTTACTGCATCTGAATCAAAGGCGGCATAGGCAGCATGTAATTCTGTTACAACCTCTTCAGAATCATCATCAGAATCATCATTGTTGGCAATTTCTTCTGTAATATCATCATCAACACTATCGCTACTACATGCAACTAGGGTTATAAATGATAATGCCAAAACAAATGACACTTGGGGAATTCTTTTTAGACTATTTTTTTTCATAATATTTAATTTGAGCTTGATTTCAGCGATTTAACACTACAATACTAATAACTAAGTACATACCAGATTTTAAAAATCAGTGAATAGCGGTAAACTTTAAGTGATTGGGAATTTTGTATAGGTGAATGATTTCACCCATATCAATTATTAATGAAATTAGAACCTTATACCATGTATTAGAATAGCGTAAAATGGTTATTATTTCTTTTCAATTATACTTTATTTATAACAGGAATAATTCTTTTTACTACTAGAACAAAAGGTATAAAAGCTATGAACCATATGTAATTTGGATTTAACGAAGTGTTACTTTTTGTAATTAGCTTGTTATCCTTGAATATGAGGTTTGAGGAATAATTATTTTTTGAACCTAAAATAACCTTACCCATAACATCATTAATGGCAACAGAAAAAATAGTTTGATGATTTTCATTTTCTTGAAATGCATGAACCGTTACATCGAGTGAGTTTATTTTTTTAGGTAAAGAAGACGTAATAAACTTAAAATCTGTTTGATGATCACCTAATTTTAAACCACCGTTTAATAGTTTTACTAGTTCACCGTTTGCACTTAAGCTAAAATTATTTTTTAAGTATTTAACAGCTAATTTTTTGTATTCATCTTCAGGAAGTTGTTAAAAATCGATTTTAGAATAAGATTTCAATAAAGCCTCATGTAAGCCAGTTTGGCTAACACTTACACTTAATATTCCTAATTCATTATTAACTTCTAAATAGTACATGGCTGATAACGGATTATGTGCATAAACCGTTTTAATAGAAAAAATTAAAAATATAAAAGCGATTAGAACCTTTTTCATAATTCTATTGAATTTGAAAGTTATTAGTTGCTGCAACTCCTTTTAAACATTTTGGGACATTCGGTGCGTCAGTATTACTGGCAACGTAATGATAGATACCATCAGGAAAATCTTTAGTAACATCTGTTCTACCGCCACAATCATCTAAATCATCTGGTTCAATCTCATATGCATAAATGGGGAATCCGTCTTTTGCAAAACCTATCAATTCTGTACCGCTAACTTGTTCAACTAAAGTGCAAGAAACATCTGTTATATTATTTGCTGCTAAAACTTGATTCATAGTCTGGGAAACAAAATGTAGATGGTAATAACCAGCAGGATCATTATGGCCTCCACACGGGTCAAGAGAAGGAATATTACCCGCAATTTCTCTACCAGGATTTGTTACAGATGGTGGATTTCCATTTATTGGAGCACCATCTAAAGAAACACCAACCAATTCAATAGTATCTATATTATTGTTAGATGTAGATAGTTTAGGCGTAGCCGGAATTAAAAACGATAATTGTAAGGTATTATCTGGTGCAGCTTCTAAGCAATAGGAAAAGCTAGAATCTACCGGTCCTGAATTAAAATCATCAGTGTTAATAGTGCCATCGATATTAATAATATCATATCCATCAGCCTCCATTGCATTGAAGAGATCAGCTTTTAAAACTTGAAATCCCGGGTTGGTATTACCATCATAAATACCAAGACCACCTATATCGTCTATCGTTTTAGGGCAATAAGGACCATCTTCAACGGGGTTGCTCGAGAATACCAGTTTATAACAATCACCACTAGTTCCGTCTTCTAAAGTACAATCTACCTTAGAATATGATAATAAAGAAGAAGTGTTGAAAAATGACTCTTGAATTGTTGCATTAACTGCTAAATCATCTTCACTTAATGCGACTTCCGTATCATCAGATTCATTATTACTACATGCTAAAAATGCAATACATGATAAGGCAACTACGCTGAAAATCAATAAATATTTATTGGAAAATATTTCTTCTTTTTTCATGGTGTAAATTTTATAGTGATTACAATTTAATTTGTTCTAGCTACCGATTTTTCTCGCAACAGAAATATATTTTTTATTAATAGACCTAAACATATACTACCTATTAAACCCAAGATGATTAACGAAGGAGATACTCCTGCATTTTGTTCCGTTTTTTCAATAAACTTATTGTCCTGTACGATTAAGGCTATAGTATGGTCATTGGTTTTATCTAGGGTAAAATGATCTTTAGCAAACCCTTCTTTAAATATCATTAGCGCACTTTGATTTCTATTGATATCGCTAAAGACTTTGTTTGAAACGTTTACGGAAGTTATAGCTGTTGGAATATTCAAAACCTCAAATACAACTTTAGTTTCATGTCCTAGTTTAACCACACCTTTACCTAAAATAATTTGTTCGCCATTATTAAAAGTAAACTGAAGATTATTTTTAATATGGGAGATAACCATTTCTTGAAACTCCTCTGGTGTTTTATAAGGGGTTTCAGCAAAGTGAGTTCTAACTTCTTGTTGAAAAGCAGTCAACGATGCGTTAATCTGTAAAACCCATACGTTGTTTTCTTGCTCTGCTAAAACAACTGTTGACGCATCGGGACTATGGGCGAAACTGCCCATAGATGTCCATAAAAAAACCAATAATAAAATATACTTTTTCATATTGTCGTTTTTAGTTGGCGTAAGCGCCATGTAGTCCGTTAATAAAGTTATTGGCACCAGCCTGATCTACATGGTAATGGTACCCACGAGTATCATCTGTATGACCACGCAAATCATCTAAATCTGAAGGACTGCTCCCGTCGGCTGCTGTATATTCATAAATACCATAACCATCCAAAGCATAGCCAATTAGTGAAGAGTGACCATCTTCTTGAGCTACTGTAGTGCTGAAACCTGTAGCTGCATGATAATGATACCCTTGGTTTACGTTAATATGTCCACCGGCATCATCAAAAGGCGCCAAAGTATATGCACTAAGAATAGCATCTGTAGGTGCAGGTGCAGAAAACTCGATTCCGTTTAAAGCCACACCACGTGTAGATGGTATACCAGTATCTTCAGGAGGTCCTCCTGCTCCACCAGGGCCACCGTCTTCAGGTCCGTCACCTTGTCCTGCTGTTGAAAAATAAACATCTGTAGATTGTGCAACGGGAGTTATAGGAATAGTGAATGTTTGAGAAAGATTAGAAATGTATGAAGGAAGACATTCTACACAGAAATTTGCATATTCTGTACCCACATTTGGGTTTGCTGCATTTATACAATCATCTTCGGTTTCTGTAATGTAAACATCGCCATTAGCATCATACATTAACCAATTAGAATCATTATAAAAATCTGCCATGTTTTCAATGAATGCGCCGTCAACATCATAAACTTCGCCATCTTCTAGCCATATTCCACCAGCTTCAGCATCGTCAGAAATATTATCTGGACACCATGGTCCCATATTATGATCAGAAGGTAAACTATTTGTTACTATTTGGTAGCAGTCAGTAGATGTACCATCAGATAACGTACATGGCACCGTTGTGATAGTAACTGTACCATCGGCAGTAACAAAATAGGAAGCATCTACGTTCATGGCTAAATCATCACTAGTAGAATCAGTATCCGTATCTGTGTCCGTTTCTGTATCGGAATCATCGTTAGTATCGACAACATCTTCAGTTGTCGTTGCATCATCGCTACTACAACTAACAAAGCCAGTTGCAACTAATGCAAAAATGGAAAATGCCAAAATTGAATATTTACTTTTTTGTATCATGTTATTAAGTTTTAAATTATTATTTATACTGATGTGATTAAGGTCTATTTAGTTCGTGATTCAACTTAGTTGCAATAGTTTCCGTTTTGAACCTTAAATTTTTAGCAATCGATAATTGATCTTTGGTTCTTAAAAGTCTATCTATAACACCGTTTTGATATTCTCTACTCACCAATAATTCTGGATAATTAGATTGATTACCGAAGTTTTTAACTCGCTGATAGTTGTAACTATTTTCGGGTAAAATTTCTAATAACGAAATATGTTTTTCTATAACTGGTTTTAACCTATTGGTAATGATATTTTCAATTTTACTTTGTTGATTGTTAAAGCTATCTAACTCGTTAGGGTAAGCTGCAATCAAATATTTAAGAGAGTCACTTTCAATAAATTCAAATTTGTTAGTAGCATTTATTGAATTAATAGCCTCGTTTCTTACAATGGTCTTCTCATAGTTGAGATTAACAATTAACTTTTTGGCGTCTTGCGTTAATTCTTTTGGCTGTATACCTAGATAGTTAATCGTGTTTTGAAGCATTTGAATACTCTTTGTATAATCTACAATAGCGCTATCCAATACAATTAAGTTAGTGTCCAGTTCTTGACTTAAGCTTTTATAAATTTTAAGCTCTACAACCCTATTTTTTTTAATTTCATTTAAGTTGTTGATTTTCCACGCAATCAATAGACCTACTACTATTAATGCTATTTCACCAAGCGCGTAAATAAAGTATGTTTTAAACTTTTCTAGCCGCAATAATTTATTTCTAACCTTTCTGAACAATACCATTGAAAGCTATTTTGTTATCCGTCGTTAGACTTCATTTGTTAAAATAAAGCTCCATGATTTCTCACGAAGCTTTGAGCTAACTTCAACAACAATTATTATCTATTTAAATAACTATTTACTGCCGCAGTTCTACTTGTGGCATGTGCATTTAGTTCATTTACTGCATTTTGAAAATCTGAACTAGAATTTAAAAATGTATATCCTTCAATTTCAGAAGTTGCATAAGGCTCTACTAGCGCAGAATAACTAGCATACAATGCTTGTACCGTTGCTTCGTTAAAAGGACCTTCAATAACTTCTTGAATATATGCATCGTACTTAGCTTGATAAACATCATCAGTATACAAGTATGATATTAATGGCCATTGAGATGCTGTAATATTTGAGAAATCTAGTTCCGCAGAACCCTGTTGTTTACCAGTTTGTAAAGCTTCGTTATTGTCCCAAGGTATCCACGTTAACTTACTGTTAGCTGGGTTGTTATATAGAAAGTAGTTATGAGACATTCTTCCATAAGTATCCCAATTTTGAATAATAGTATTGGTAGCTAAGTATTTCAAGAATACATCTGTATCAAGTGTAGCGTCTAAATTTGTTCTCCATGCTGCAGCATCTGTTGTTCTTGACGCATCATGTAAAATATTTAAAAGACTTTCTACATCAGAAAAATCGGCATCATCTTCATTCGTCTTTTTAACATACTCGTCTTCATCATAAGTACCCGAAGCAAAAGTTGCGGCATCACCATCTGGCTTATACAAATTTCCATCATCGTCAGAAAATTGTTCATCGATTACGGTATCATCAACTTCTTCAACAAGTGTGTACAATCCGAAATAAATAGGACCATCTCCATGGTCAACATAAACTGTATAAAAAGCAGTGTTCGAAACTGCTAAACCAGCATTTCGAAATACATCTGCAGCTACTTTTTCACGTAGCATTGATTTATCATCAAAATTATTTTTAAGACTTAACTTCTTAAACCCATAAAAACGTTGATTATCTATTTGAGGATAATCATCTTCATACTCATCAAAATCTAGTTTAAAGGATAGTTTTAAGTTCCCAGCTTGCCAAGTAGATTGTAAGCTAGAGTTTCCTTTAAATCGAACACCAACTCTATACCATTCTATACCTTCATAGAATACTTCTGCTGGAACAAATATAGGATCCTCATCAGTTGATGTGGTGCTAACTGGTCCGCCTCCTCCACCTTGGCTAGATCCGCCAAAAGAACCATAAAGAGATGTCATGTTATCTAACATACTATCCCAACGATCTTCGGTTATAACGATATCAATGCGTTTTACCGCATTATCTTCAAATACCTCTTCAAAATCTGGGTCGGCATCTTTACTGTGTGTTGCAGTGGTCCAATCTGTAGCTTCAAAATCGGTATCGTCAACAGTTGTACTAACTTCTTCCTCTTCTACAATTTCATCATCATCCTCGTCAGTACTTGTTATCGTGTCATCATCGCTACAAGCAATAAAAACAGAAATAAATAAGAAAAACAACATCTTTTCAATCGGAAAAACAGACTTGATATCTTTATAACTCATGTGTAAAATTTTAAGGATTAATGTGAATTAGTTTCTAGACCTTCCTTTTGGTTTAGGAGCATTATCTAATTCTTCCTTAGAAAGAAAACCATCTTCATTCGCATCAATCTTATCAAAATCATCTTTTAAAGGTCCTTTTACTTCTTCTTTAGAAAGTTGACCGTCTTCATCTTTATCCATTTGCTTTAAAAGCTCCGTAGTCGTTGGTGGTTCTTTTCTATCTCCTTTAGACTGTGCATTTGCGGTAACGGTTCCAAAAGCAACCAACATGGCAAATAATAATCCTGTTTTTAATGTAATACGTTTCATATGTTTTAATTTTAATAATTAATATTCGAGAGCAAAGATGTAAGAAACTTCAATGTAATATGAGCGCATTAAGTAATTGCCGTTTACTTTTAAGTGAATGCCATATTATAAACAGCGAACTCTTTAGTATCACCTATTTATAGCCTTGTTTACGGGGTTTGTTTGAATTATTATTCCTTTTATTTGCAACATGAACAGACATAAGAATTTTATATTTCACGTTGCCCTATGGTTACTGATTTGGTCAACTGCTTGGATTTTTAGTGGCAGTGATATTCAATTTGCAGCGGAAAACGGAATGGCGCTCGTATTTCAGATTTTAGTAATTGCCATATTAATCTACTATACGGTTCCACAATTATTACTTAAGAAAAAGTATATAGCATTTACTGTAGTCTCTATAATTACGGTTTTTGTGGTCACCCTAATTTTGACCAATGTTGTTCCGGATCAAGTTCTAGGTATGGATAATGTAGGACAGGTACCAGGACCTAGATTTGGACCAGGACCTGGAGTCGGCGGACCTGGATCTGGACCTAGATTTGAAGACGGACCACCATTAGATGCTAACCGAAGACCACCATCACGTTTTTTTATTAATTTATTATTGATTGCCATTGCCTATGTGATTGCTACGCTTGTAGAGATATTTTTATTAGCTCAACGAAAAGAAGAGGAAATAGTCATCAATAAAAATGAAGCATTACAAACAGAATTGAAGCTGTTGAAGTCGCAGATCAATCCACATTTTCTATTTAATGCCTTAAACAACATATATGCGTTGTCTGCAATAGATTCTGGAAGAACACAACAGAGTATTAGTTATTTGTCTGATATGCTTAGGTATGTGTTATATGAATGTGAGCAAGAAATTGTACCGCTTTATAAAGAGATAGATTACATTGAAAATTATATAAAATTATTTTGTCTTAAGAGTAGTAAAACATATCCTATAACTACAACATTTACTATAGAAAATCAGAATATTCAAATTGTACCTATGTTATTGATTCCTTTTTTGGAAAATGCCTTAAAGCATAGTAATATTGAAAAAATAACTGGCACATTTATTAATCTTAAAATTAATGCTACCGAAAATAGTATTGATTTTGAATTAGAGAATAGCAAACCAGAATTTAAGATTGTAAAAGATGATGTAGGTGGTATAGGAATTGAAAATGTAAAGAAACGTTTGGCAATCCTATATCCAAATAGACATGAATTAGTAATAAACGAGACCTCGCAAGCTTTTAAAGTAAATTTAAAACTACAATTGAATGAATAGAATAAATTGTATAGTCGTAGATGACGAAGAATTGGCACGTGCCCTACTAATAACTTATATAAAAAAGTTAGATTATTTGAATTTGGTAGGCGAGGCTGAGAATCCGTTAGAGGCTTTACAATTAATGAAAGAACATGATGTAGATGTATTGTTCTTAGATATTCAAATGCCAGAAATAAAAGGAACCGACTTTGCCAAAATGGTAGATTCCAATACTAAGATAATTTTCACAACAGCTTATTCGCAATACGCTTTAGAAGGCTATGAATTAAATGCTACAGATTACCTCTTAAAACCAATAACGTTCGAGCGTTTTGTTACTGCAGTAAATAAAGTAAAACCAAATAATACTGTAGAAAAGACCGATGCTATAACTGTAAAATCGGGCTATGATCTGCATAAAGTAAAGTATGAAGATATTCTTTATATAGTAAGTGATAGTGAGTATGTTACCTTTCATTTAAGTGATAAGAAGATAATTAGCAATCAACGTTTAAAAGCTTTAGAACAAGAGCTACCTAGTTCTATGTTCATGAGGGTTCATCGATCTTATATCATTAATAAGAATAGCGTAACGGGATTAAAAGGTAGAGACCTGCTGTTGTCAGATGTTATTATACCCGTGAGTGATTCATATTATGACCAAGTAAAAGAAGAATTGTTTTAATCGAGATTTCTTTCCATTCTTATATCATGCAATATTTCAAAATTTCCGAATTATTCAATATGGTCCTAAGTGCCTAATTTTTAGAACACTATAATCACGAGCGTTAAATTGTGAATATCTATTGCGTTTTTTGGCTTTACAAACTATGGCTAAGAAGTATATTTAACACCCCAAAATAAAAGGAAATTATGAGTGCAACTTGGTACGAGTGTAAAATAAAATATAGAAAATTAGACGAAGCTTCAGGAATGTTGAAGGTAAAGACAGAACCTTTTTTGGTTGATGCTATTTCATATACCGAAGCAGAAAGTAGAATTACAGAAGAGATGTCAGTTTACTTAAGCGATACTGAAGAAATAAAAATCACGAATATAAAGGTTGCTAATTATGCTGAAATTCATCCGTTCGAGAATTCAGACAGATGGTTTAAATCAAAAGTATCTTTAATTGCCTTTGATGAAGAAAGTGGTAAAGAACGTAAAACCAACATGTATTTATTGATACAAGCTAACGACGTTAAGGAAGCTTATGATAATACCATAAGTGTTATGAAAGATACTATGGGTGAATACTCTGTACCTTCTATAGCAGAATCTCCTATTATGGATGTTTTTCCATATTTCTCTGGTGAAGAGGATGATATGGAACGTGTAGAAAAATTCAATGTTCTGAAAGATTCGGTACCTGCTGTGGCAGAAGTTATCGAGGAAGATCCTATTGAAGTTGAGACTGAGGCGGAAGTAGAAGCTTAAGACCTAAATTCTCTAGGGCTTTTACCTTTTATTTTTTTAAAGGTCCGGTTAAAATGAGATAGGTTTTCAAAGCCACAATCAAAAGCAATAGCCTGTATGTATTTGTCCGTCGTTGACAAATACATACAGGCTTGTTCTATTCTTGCCAAATTTAAAAAGGTGATAAAAGAATGACCAACTGCGCTTTTAAACCAACGACAAAAGGATTGTTCTACCATATTGGTAAGCTGAGCCATTTGCGTTACGGTAAGCTTTTTATCTAAATTTTCAAGAATATAACTGGTAGTCGTTTTTATCTTACTTTGTCCTTTCAAATTTATAATGGAATTATGATAGCTTTTTGATGAAAGGTATTTTCTATTGGCATCTTTAAACAAGCGATGTAATATTTGAAGTAGAACGGCTAACTGATCAGCCTTTTGTAAAGCTTTAAAACCATACAATAACTGTAGTGTTTTTTCATCTGGAGTTATAAATTGAATACCTCTTTCTGCTTCTTTATATAATTGAAACAACATATCACACTCGTTAAAAGAACTAAATATTGTTGCAGGAAACTGTAGTACTATTGCCTCATAATTCTGTTTTGTATCTTGAACAAGTGAAGTGTAATTATGTGGAAGATTAGCACCCAAAAGCACTAAATCATTTTCGAAAAATGGCATGATGCTAGTACCTACAAATCGGGTTCCCTGACCCTTTACTATTAATGTAAGTTCTAACTCAGGATGATAATGCCAAAAAGGTTTGAAAGCGTCTACTTCTAGTTTAAAGAAGTGAAATGAACTCTTGGATTCTTGTAATCCAATTTTTTCTACAACAAGTTTCATACATCCAATATAAACATCTAAGTATAGTCAATTTAGTTAATTATGTTTAAATACGCATAGTATTAGTTAAAATAGAAAAACTAAAAGACAGTTGACATTTCTAGTTTTACAGAACTAAAACAAGGACTATGCAAAAACATGAGTTGCTCGACAGACATTATAAGCTTTCAAAAGAACAGGTAGATTTTTATCAAAAAAACAGATATATAAAATTGAAAGATGTTTTTGATTCAGAAACACTATCCTATTTTAATGGTGTAATTTCAAAGAAAGTGGAGGAATTAAACAAAGCTCCAAAGCCTTTAGAAAACAGAGATACTTATGGTAAGGCTTTTGTACAGTTGTTCAACTTATGGAAAGAGGATTATGAAATTAAATCATTTATTTTTTCTAAACGTATGGCAAAGATTGCATCGGATTTACTGCAAGTCGATGGAGTACGATTATATCATGATCAAGCGTTATTTAAAGAAGCCGGTGGTGGAATTACACCATGGCATGCAGACCAATATTATTGGCCTCTAGAAACGGATAAGACCATAACCGCTTGGATTCCTCTTCAAGAAACTCCGTTGTCCATGGGACCATTAGAATTTAGTGCTGGTAGTCACGAAATAATGGACGGTAGAGACTTATCCATAAGCGATGAAAGTGAAAAAGCAATTCAGAACCGATTAAAAGTTACTGATTTTGAACACGTCATAGAACCTTTTGATATTGGGGAAATTAGTTTTCATTCGGGCTGGGTTTTTCATCGTGCTGGGGCAAATACAACAAATACATTGCGCAAGGTTATGACCGTAATATATATGGATAAGGATATGAAGTTGAAAGAACCCAGTAATGATGGTCAACAGAACGATTGGAATACTTGGTGCCCTGGAGTTAAAATTGGGCAAACAATAAATTCACCATTGAATCCTATTTTATATTAAATGAATACAATCAACTATTTATACCCTCATTGGGGAAGTGAACATTTAACTGCGGTGGCATTTCTAAAACTGGTAACTGAACAAGGTTTTCAAGGTATAGAAATGAATATACCTAGAGATGAAATATTTAGAGATGAGCTGTTACAAGTTTTAAAAGTAGCTAGAAAGCAAAATGTAAATTTCATCAGTGTTTTTCAACAAGTTCTACCGTTAAAAACGGAGTCCGTTGAAGCGTATATATCTAACGTATTGAATCGACTGGAAGATATGCTTCCGTTTCATCCAACTTTTATTAATTCTCATACCGGTAAGGATTATTATTCATTTAGCGAGAATTGTAAAGTCATAGAAGCAATAGAGTCCTTTTCAAATAAGTATGATATTCCGATTTATCATGAAATACATAGGGGTAGATTTACTTTTCATTCCACTACTACCCTCGCCTACCTAGAAAAATATCCAAAATTAAAATTGGTAGGAGATTTGTCTCATTGGTGTGTAACCTCTGAAAGCATGTTGCAAGATCAAGAGCAAATTCTCAAGAAGATTTTTCCATATATTAAGCATATTCATGCACGTGTAGGTTTTGAACAAAGTCCACAAGTAAACAATCCATTTGCGCCTGAATGGGAAGATAAATTGAATCAATTTATCGTTTGGTGGCAAAGTATTATAAATGCGCAGGAAGCTATGGAAGAATTCACCATTACCCCCGAATTCGGACCATATCCATATATGCCACAAACTCCGTTTAGCCAAAATCCCTTGGCAAATCAGCAAGAATTGAATATTGAAATGAGGGACCAGCTAAAACGTAATATCACCCTTGTTTAAAATAAGTTTAACATAAAAAAAGAGGACCAATTAGGTCCTCTTTTTTTTCTTGAATTATAGCTCTCTTACTTCATTAGAAGTACGTCGTTAATAACGTGTACCACACCATTAGAGGCTTTTACATTTCCAAGAACAACTTCAGTCTTATTCCCTTTTTCATCTTTCAAAACAATTTTGTCTCCTTTAAGACTTGCCGTTAAATCTTTACCGCCAACAGTTGTAAATGTATATTTTCCGTTTGCTCCGTTTATGGCTTCTACAAGTTTATCGCTAGTAATTACTCCAGAGACTACATGATACTGCAGCACCTGAGTCAATAACTCTTTGTTTTCTGGTTTCCCTAATTCTGCAACAGACATTTTTTTAGGTAACTTCTCAAAAGCGTTATTTGAAGGAGCGAAAACAGTGTAACTACCTGGTTCAGATAACATTTTATCTAAATCTGCAGCTTTCAAGGCAGAAACTAATGTAGATAGCTCTTCATTACTACTAGCTACCGCAGTAATACTAGTTGCCATCATTTCATTTTTCTTTGCCTCTTCATTTACTTTAGCCTCTTTAGCTTTCATATTACTTTCTTCCATAGAAATTTTTTCTTCCATAGCCTTTTTATCAGCATCCATTTTTGCTTGGTCTTTACATGAACTCAAAGCAAAGACTGCTAAAGCAATACATACTAAATTTTTAATGTTTCGTGTTTTCATAATTAATTGTTTTTTATATCTACGGATGTATCCCAAGATGTTTTTTAGTAAATCATTGACATTTCATTTCTACTCAATAGAAGTTGAAATTTTGATTCACCCAAAACTAAACGGAATAATTATTTATGATTAACTGTGAAAAAATTAAAAAGGGCTCAAATAAGAATTGATGATGTAGAAGTTCTTTGTAGAAATTTAATATTAAAGATTTGAATTAAAAAGAATTAATTGGATGCTGAATTTAATTGAAGTAAGATATATTAGTGATTTTAAACAAGCGTTCAACCTTACCTAGATTTAAAATGGCAGTTTCACCTACTTGTTTAGAAATTAGTATTCGGGCAATAGGAGAAAGAAACGATATTTTATTTTCTGCAATATTAGCTTCATCAACCCCTACTATTTGAAACTGTTGAATAGATTTAGCATCACCAATAAATAAAGAGACTGTTGCTCCAAATCGAACTTCATTTTTGGGTTGTTCTTCTAAGTTTACCGTTTTGGCACTAGTAATTCGTTCATTCAGTAATTGCAGTTTGGCGTTTATTAAATTACGGGTAATTCGACGCTCTTTTTCATCATCGTTGGGTAAAGATTTCTTTTCATTTTGTAATTTATTACGTTCTTCTAATAACCTATTTAGTCCGTTTTTAGTTACATAATTAACTGCTCCTACAGGTAAATCTGCCCTTGGCGGTACCATTGGTATTTCCTCTTGGTCTTCTTCTTTTACAAACCCTCTGCTCATTACTCTTGAATTTAGAATAAAGTTAGACACTGCGCATGGGTAGCATTAATGAGATTCAATATTTAATTACCTCGATTAGTAATTAACAATCAAAGAATTGTAGCCATTTCGTTTGCCAAACAATAAATTCAAATTCAATGTGATTATTACGCTTCCAGTTTTATTATATTTAGATACTTAAGGAACAATCAAACAACAATAAAATATGAGCTCAAGAAGAAGTTTTATAGAGAAATTATCTGTTACTGCTATAGGTTTACCACTGTTATATAGTCCGGCACAACTATTTGCCAATGAGACCGAACCGTATGATGGACCAATTTTAAAGGTTGCTATTATGGGACTAGGTAGTTATGGTACACGAGTAGCAGAAGCTATGAAATCTTGTAAAAGAGCTAAGTTGGTGGGCGTAATTAGTGGAACTCCTTCTAAGGTCAAGGAGTGGCAATCAAAATATAGTATTCCGGCAAAGAACTGCTATAACTATGAAAATTTCGACGCCATAAAAGATAATCCTGATATTGATGCAGTCTACATTATAACTCCAAATGGATTGCATAAGGATCAGACGCTAAGGGTAGCTAAAGCTGGTAAGCATGTAATTTCTGAAAAGCCAATGGGTATAAATGCTGAAGAAGGCCAACAAATGGTAGATGCTTGTAAAGCAGCTAACGTAAAATTATTGATTGGGTATAGAATGCATTTTGAACCTAAAACAGTAGCAGTTATTCAAATGCGAAAAGACGGTGTATTTGGTGATACTAAATTTTTTCAAGGTCAATCTGGCTTTACTATAGGTGATCCTACACAATGGCGTTTAAATAAAGAATTGTCAGGTGGTGGTGCTATGATGGATATTGGTATTTACTCTATAAATGGAGCTAGATATATGTTAGGTGAAGAACCTATTTGGGTAACCGCACAGGAAACAAAAACAGATCCTGTGAAATTTAAGGAAGGCATTGATGAGACTATTCAATTTCAAATGGGTTTCCCTAGTGGTGCAGTAGCAAATTGCCTTTCAACTTATAATATGAGCAATTTGGACCGGTTTTATATGACTGGATCAAAAGGGTTTGTTGAAATGCAACCTTCAACAGGATATGGACCTATAGAGGGGCATACTCATGAAGGAAAATTGACTCAACCACATATTACGCACCAAACATTACAAATGGACGGTATGGCAGCGTTAATTTTTGATGGTGTGCAACCCATTGTACCAGTTGACGGGGAAGAAGGCGTTAAGGATATGAAAATTATAGATGCAATTTTCTTAGCGACAAAAACCGGAGAGAAAGTAACGTTGTAATTAATATTCCATAAGTTCAATTGAACGAAAATCAATGGGGTGGCTGTTCGACTGTAAGGAGATAAAGCCACCTTTTACATTTGTATTCTCATCGGTCATCAACATTTTAGCAGTGGCGTTTTCGGTATTATAAGTTGGGTTGGAATATCTTAAAATTTCTTCACCATTGACATAGTGTGTAATTACACCATCTTTAATATCAATCTCAGCAGTAACCCACTGATCACCATGAAATGTTTTGGGAACATCTGCTGGAATACACGTTGTTTTATTCTGTACACCATTATGCTCTATGAACATTCCGTTAGTGCAAGCTGCACCTAACGGGCGTTCATCAGTACCATTGCCACCATGAAAATTATATTCTAAACAAACGGGAAAAGCTTGATCTAATTTTTGAGTAGCTGGTGGTTGACCATGAAATTGAATTCCGCTATCACGATAGCCCCAAGTTGGTGCACCTGGTGCCGTTTCTCCCACAAATCGATACACAACCTTTAATCTATAATTGGTAAGATATTTATCATAATATACTGTGCCGAACCGATCGCTAAATTCCGGTCCGTATTCATCATATCTAACTTTGAGAATACCATCCTCTACCCTTAAGGTATTGCCGAAATTTTCACCTAATTTATGCCCAGGAACTTTAATAGTCCATCCAGTTAAGTCATTACCATTAAAAATAGAAACCCAGCTTGTTTCAGTTTTGGTAGCATCTAGATTAATAGCAGAATCTGAGTTATTACTGACTTTTTTACTTCCACAAGAAATTGATAGAATTACTGTAATGACAAAAAAGACTTTGATAAATGTGGAAAGTAAATTCATTTTCAGACAGAATTAAAAATCAATTTTAAATGTACTGAAAAATAAGTATGATTATTTAAATCTACTTGTTGTAATCTACTTCTATAATGAAATACTAAGAATTCAATGAATTATCGTTTATATAATCTAAAAACCGTGACTTGTATTGCTCAGAAACGGTGATGCGTTGTTTGTTGATAATGATTTGACTACGCTCAATTACTTCAACATACTTTAGAGATACAATAAAAGAGCGGTGTACACGCATAAAATTAGAGTTGGGTAATTCTTCTTCTAGACTCTTTAGACTCATTAATGTTAGAATCGGTTTAGGATTATCTTTCAACCATATTTTTATGTAGTCCTTCAGCCCCTCAAAATAAAGAACATCAGCTAATTTAATGCGTAATTGTTTGTATTCTGATTTGACAAAAAGGAATTCCTTTTCTTCGGATACTACAGAAGATTGTGTATTGCCTTTTACCAAAGAGAACCATTCTAAGGCTTTGTTGGCAGCGGTTAAGAACTCGGCATAATCAAACGGTTTTAGCAAATAATCTAAAGCCTCCACTTTAAAACCCTCTAATGCATATTGGTCAAAAGCAGTTGTAAAAATTACTCTAGAATGTTTTGGAAGCATTTTAGAAAATTCTATTCCGGTTAAATCCGGCATTTGAATGTCCAGAAATAATAAGTCTACTTTTTCGGTATTTAAAAACTGCATGGCTTCTATAGCGCTATTGCATTTCTTTTTCAACGTTAAATACGGAGTTTTCTCTACATAGCTTTCCACTAGGTTAACAGCCATAGGCTCATCGTCAACAATCATGCAAGTAATTTGTACGCTTTCCATATCAGGTTTATATTTTGATTAGGCTACAGAAATTTCTGTATTTATTTTACAGTATATCTAACTAATACTTCGTTATCTAAAATAACATTTGTTGACCATATAAATTTAGCATCTGTAGCACTATCATCAAAAATATTGGTGAAATTGGTGTAAGATGGTTTATTATCTACACCTATAGTATTGTTTGTAAACTCAGTTGCGTTTGGCCATTCAGCATCATCAAAATCTGTTAATTGCCAATTTGTTGGTGTTTTCCAATGTAAGGCATAATAAGAAGTACCATCATTAGAATCCTCAGTACTGCATGTTTCACTTAATCTTAAAGCCCCTTCTTCTGAAGCACAAGATAAATCTTTTAAAGGCGCTGTGTAAAATGTTTGGGCTTTCCAACTAGCATCTGTTGTGGCAATTATATCATTTTTAGCATCTTTAAAAACAGCCACCATACCACCATCTCCTGGGTGAAACGCTTGATCTCTATTAGCCTCAGATCCTAATCCACTATTTTCTTCCCAGTCTACTAATTTCATGGCTATTGTAAAAGGTATGTTTACCTTAAAACGAACGATATTAGAATTGAATTGCGTAAAGGGCACATTGTCCTTACCTACAGGTATGCCATTAATGTACATTTCAAAATAGTTATCGGCAAATACATATGCCGTAACAACCTCACCATCGGCATCAACTTCTATTATATCTGTTCCGTCTAAAGCTGCTAAAGCTTCATCTGCCGTTCTATATTCTACTTTTGTACACGGATTAAACAAATCTGAAGCATAAGGAAAGTTATCATCGGTAAAATTAACTTCAGCAGGAACTGTCCAATTACTACCATCTGTTGCTGTAGATGTACCAATTGGTGCCTCTCTACCTCTATCGCACTCAAAAATATTTTGAGTTAGCACTGTTGCGGATCCTTGAGATACAGAAGCTGTGCCTTTATAAACTTCTGAATTTTCGGGTGTCATTTTTTTACTGTTTTGACCGTTTTTACAAGCTGTCATCGTTAAAGAAGCGAAAACAAAGAGTAGTAAAGTGTTCTTTAAGTATATCATTTTATTGTTATTTTTAATTTGAGTCTATAAATGTTAACGTGGTTCTATCCATAATTTTTACGGTAGCTAATGCCTCCATAAACACATTGTAATCTACAGTTAAACTGTGCTTTTTAGGTAACGCAGCAGGAGTTTCTGCTAAAGCATAAAGCGCTATGGTATATTTATGTTTCCCTTTTCCACGAGAACAAGGTGATGTATAAGAGATTGCTGTTCCATCCTTATTTCCGCCCATAAACCAATTGCCTTTAGATGCCATTTTATAAGGTATTCCTGTGGTTTTAGGATCAATATCCCATAATAAGAGATATAAATTGATCTCTGTTTTATTATCTTTTTTTGGATAATGATACATAACAACAGCTAAAGATTTAGTGCCTTCAGGCACATTTTTCCACGAAAGTGGAATGGAATTTTCAACATCATTAACCTTCTCTTCGCACTTGTAAGCATCCAATAAAACACCATTCTCTATAGCAATACTCGTTAGCTTAAAATTGGAATGGATGGTTTTAAAATCATCATGATTCACTTCTGTAGTTGCTTTTTTATTGTTTTTACAAGACATCAAACCAATAAAAAGTACGGGAACTATAAATTTTGAATATTTCATTTTTCTCTTGGTTTATAAGTTTCAACGGTTGATGTACCATCAGGGTTTATAAATTGATAGCTGTAATTATCTTCACTGTCCCAACTATAATTGATAGTATATTCTTTTGAATCTAAACTGAACCTTAATGCATATGAATTTTCTCCTAAAGATTTGAAATCAACAATCTCAGCACCTCGCAGTGGTTTTAATGCAGGGCGTAATTCTTGTGTTCTAGGTTGCGGAGACACTTGGTTTTCTGGTGCTTCTGTTTTTGGGTCTAATAGTACTTCGCCTCGCATACCTGCAATAAAATAAGGGTATTCTTTAACAGCATGATATTGATAAGAACCATCTGAGTTTGTTTTTCCTAAATATTCATCTAATGTATCTGTTGTTTCTCCATAAACCGGAAAACCATCTACAGCGTAAGCAACAGGGTTGCCTGCACCAACTTGATCTTGCAAATGTAGTGGAGGTAAATGGTAATGATAATCGTCTGCACGTCCGCAATGTCCGCCCCAATTATCTAACTCTCCAATGGCATTGGCATCTTCACCTCTGTTGTTTAAAGGGTTAAAAATGGGTATTCCATTCACCGCAACAGCAATTGCTCCTTTTAACAAATTGGTTTTTGTAGATAACGGATGTTCCGCCATTTTTGGATGCGTAGGTATAGCCCAACTATTGTCACCGGTATAACTTTGCTTAATAGGCACTTGTTGTTGCCAGTTTGTAATACCAACCATCATATCATGATTTGGTAAACCATTGGATGAAACATAAAGATAGTTTTCGTCTGAATGTGTACTGATACCTTCAAATCTCGCAAAAAAAGCTCGCATCTCTGCAACGTTGTTTTCTGGTACTTGTAAATTATTGGTTTTAGTAGTATTGACATCTTTACAGGATACAATCAAAATAACACCTAAACCGAGTATTCCGTGAGTTAAGTACACTACTTTTTTTTGTTTTTTCAGTTTTAAAACTGAAAAAGACAAAAGAAGAATACCCAAACCAATAATAGCCCAATTAAAAATTGATAATGATTGAGAATCAGGTTTAATAGTTGTTCTGCTATTTAAAGAATGAATGAACTCATTTTTACTTTTAATATAGTTTTGATCAGCTTCTGCAAAGTCTGTAATTTGAAAAGTTTGAATACTATGGTTGCCATCTATAAGCCAAACTTCACCGTTTTCATATGAAATGAAATCAGCTTTGAATAGTTCATTTGTTGTTAACTCCCATTGTTTGGATGGAGTTCCGTGTCCGCCTTCATGAGCGGAAATAGAACCAAAAGATAAGACGACGAGGATAATTAAAATTGAATATTTCATAGTCTTTCGCTTTACTTTTTACAGTTGTTATTTTGAAAATCAAATCAGAAATTTATTCTTTTAAAGTGTTTTTAATTTTATCAATATTTAAGCTATTCGCCATAGCATTAAAAATTTTATAATAGGCACTCTCATTGTTGTACAATGCCACATGAGTACCTTGTTCTATTACTTTTCCTTTTTCTAAAACAATAACATTTTCAGCATCGATTATTTGAGAAATACTGTGGGAAATAACGATTACTGTTCTCCCCTTTTTTATGGCGTCTAAACTTTTCTTGATTTCTTCAGTTGCTATGGCATCCAAACTCGCCGTGGGTTCATCAAGAAAAATAATAGGAGGATTTTTCAAAAATAATCGTGCTATAGAAACCCGTTGTTGTTGCCCTCCAGACAGTAATGTTGCTTTTGAATTATATCCCTCTGGCAATTGAATAATTTGCTCATGAATATAGGCTTGTTTTGCTGCCGCTACAACCTCGTCGTCTGTAGCATTTTCTTTTCCGTAAAGGATGTTTTCTTTGATACTTCCATTAAATATGTGGTTCTTTTGTAGAACCAAACCGATGTTATCTCTTAGCCAATGCGTATCATATTTTTGTAAATCAACGCCATCTAAATATATTTCGCCTGAGGTTGGTGCATAGAATTTATCTAACAAATTAATCACCGTGCTTTTTCCAGCACCACTTAAACCAACTAGAGCATTTATCGTATTGGGTTTAATAACCATCGAAACATTATAAAGGGCTTTCGTTCCGTTAGGATATGCAAAATCTACATTTTTAATTTCAAAAGTACCAGTGAATTTTTCAGGAATGTAAGTGCCTCTTAATTCTGTTTCTTCATCGGCGTCCATAATTTCAAAAAACGCATCCGAATATATTATCGCATCTTGTACTTCATCATATATGCGATGTAATTGTTGTATAGGTGCCGATACATTGTTAAATAGTAAAATATGAAACATTATGGCGCCGATAGTCATGCTACCATTTAAAACAAAATAAGCGGTTAATATGATAATAATAACAGCTCCAAATTGTTCTGTGAATTTTTTTAGTGCGTCAAATAAGAAACTTAATTTTCTTGTTTGTAATAGATTTTCAGTCATGTCTAACTGAATGGCTTCGTGCTTTTTACTTTCAAAATTTTCTCTTGTAAAAGATTTTATAACAGTAATAGAATTTATTAAACCGATGATGCCATTATTTTTTGTTTCTCTATATTTCCTCATGGTGCGTCTAAAGCCTTTCAATTTTTTAGCTTGTAAACTGCTTATGTAGAAGAAAAGTGGAATAATTGAAAGACTCACTAACCCTACATATACGTTGGCGTTAAACATGATAATTAAAGCGACAAAAGCATTAAAGAATAAAGGTAATATGTCAATAAAAAAGTTTTTTACCAACTGCGTAAGGCTTGTAACGCCTAAATCTATTCTGGTTTGTAATTTGCCACTTTCATTAGTTGGAGAACTGTAAAAAGCCATTTTGTAAGTCAATATGCGTTCTACAATGTTTTGCGCAAAGTCTTTTGAAATGTAAATTTTCATTTTTTCTCCGTAGAACTTTTGACCAAATTGTACTAGTGCATAAAAACCTTCCTTTAAAAGAAGAATAATACTAATTGTTGCTAATAGCGAAAACCCTTCTTTTACGGTTTTATTAGCGTCACTTAAGGTTGTTAATTCATCAACGGTGTAGCGTAATACTAAAGCATTAACCTGCGCCAATAATGCGCCAATTATGGTTAGGATTAAAGACGCAATCACCAATTTTTTATAAGGTTTTACGTAATCCCAAAGTTTTTTAAAAAGCGCTACAAGCGTCTGCTTAGAGGCATCTTTCATATATTAAGATTTAAGCGAATTATATTTTTGAAATAAGATAACTTGAGTAGGGATATTGTTTTATGTGATAACACTTAAAAAAAATTTCTATACATAGTAATTATTGAATTAGAGTATCCAGTTTATCACTGTCAATACTATTCAAAAAAATAAGAGCCCTATGATGTTTAGTTAGTTTCTATTTCTAAATTAACCCTGTAAACACCAGCTTTTAGTTCCTTTTCAAAAGTGTGTTTATTTGGATATAATAACTGTAAGCGTTTTTCTAGATTAGCCAACCCAATTCCAGAACCACTTTTATCATTATCCTGTTTAGGGAAATTATGGTTTTCAATTGTGAAATCCACTATATTTTCCTTAATGGTCATATCAATTGAAATGATACTATTTTTGTTAGCAGAAACCCCATGTTTAAAAGCATTTTCAATTAGAGAGATGAACAGTAATGGAGCAATTTTAGTCTGTGGCTCACTTATTGGAAAGCTAGATTCTACGGTTGTTTTATCTGTTAAACGAAGATTCATTAAGTCGATATACTTTCTCATGAATTCAATTTCCTTTGAAAGAGGAACTAATTCAGTGCTTGTTTCATAAAGCAAATAACGCATTAGCTTTCCTAAACTATGAATAGTAGATTTTGCTTTATCTGGAGATATATCTACAAGTGAATAAATATTATTCAAAGAATTAAAAAAGAAATGGGGTTGTAACTGATATCTAAGATGTTGCAGTTCCGTTTGTAATTTAAAGTTATCCGCTTCCTTTTTCTCTGCTTCAGTTTTAACCCATCTTTTAGTGGTCTTAATGGCTATTGAAAAAAGTAAAGGCGCCGCATAAGATAACATCTGTACATATAAGAACAATTTAAATCGAGGTCCTTCCCTATTATCCTCTGGCGGTCGTTTCTTTATGAGTTCGGCAAAATAATTATCCTCAATAAATTCTTTCATCAAAATAAAAAAACCGATAATCACTAAATTGATAAGAATAAATACTACCGTTTTATTCGAGAAAAGAAATTTGTCAATTAGTATGAGAAAATTCAGATAAAAAATGATTGCATAGAATAACATCGGTACTAAGAAATGGGCAATTAATCTATTATTATCCAATTCTTGACCGTATGATAAAACAAAAGGTATGCTGAACAGCACCAGCCATATTAGTAGATGCTGAATAATTATTATTTTTTTATTCTTGTACATAATTATTTATTCATAACGTAATGCTGTGATAGGGTCTAGTGAAGATGCTTTTCTTGCCGGATACCAGCCAAAGAATATACCTGTTACAGCACAAACGGCAAAAGATATTATTATTGAATACAACGCCACACTTGTAGGCCAATGTAAGAACTTTTCTATAAAAACGGTAGCACCTAAACCTAAGATTACACCAAGGAGTCCACCAGTAATACTAATTAATATTGCTTCAATAAGAAATTGCATCAAAATATCAGAACCTTTACCGCCAACAGCCATACGAAGTCCTATTTCTTTTGTTCGCTCTTTTACCGATACGTACATGATATTCATAATACCTATACCACCGATTAATAGTGAAATACTGGCAACTGCAACTAAAAGAATAGTAAGCATTTCACTGGTAGAGCTAAATGTTGAAATCAGCTCCTCCATGGAACGAACTGTAAAATCATCATCTTCGGTATCCATTAACTTATGTTCTGCGCGTAAAATATCGGTTACCTCTATTACAGCATCGGGTGCATCATCTTCACTAATGGCAGATGCCATGATCTGATTTAAATAATCAATAGCCAGAATTCGTTTTTGTACTGTGGTGTAAGGAGCGATAACCACATCATCTTGATCCTGCCCAAATGTATTCTCCCCTTTCTCTTCTAAAACTCCAATAACTTTAAACGGAATATTATCAAAACGAATCATTTGACCTACAGGGTCTTGACCATCAGGAAATACATTCTCTACAACGGTTTGTCCTAGCACAACAACTTTAGAAGCGGATTTTACTTCAACATCGGTGAACATACTACCACTTTGAAGCCCCACAACTTTAATCTCCAAATATTCTGGGTTAACACCATAGATGGTACTTGGCCAGTTATTGGCACCGTTTATTACTTGTCCGCCGCCATTTACAATAGGTGTTATATAACTTAGAAGTGTAGATTGATTTTTTATCGTTTCATAGTTAGCAAGCGTTAGCGTTTGCACATCACCCCCACTACCCCTTGCAGGACCTCTATCATCTGCTCCAGGACGTATAGTAATCATATTAGATCCCATACTTGAAATGGTACTTCTAATACTCTCTTTAGAACCTTCACCTATAGCCAACATGGCAATTACCGAAGCTACGCCAATGATAATACCTAACATGGTCAACAAAGTTCTTGTTTTGTTAAGAATTATAGCTTTGAAAGCGATTTTAAATAGATTTAATAGTCTCATAATTAATCGTCTTGTTTAGGCAATTTTGCCAATTCTGCTGCTGCGGATTGTATTTTATGATTTTGATAATCTTGCATGATATCCCCATCTTTTAATACAATTGTTCTACTACTAAACGTAGCTATATCTGGCTCGTGAGTAACAAAGGTGATGGTGATACCTTTCTTGTTCAATTCTTGAAATAAAGACATAATCTCATAAGAAGTACGTGTATCTAAATTACCCGTTGCCTCATCTGCTAAAATCATTACTGGGTTGTTTACTAGTGATCTAGCAATGGCAACACGTTGTTGTTGACCACCAGAAAGTTGAGAAGGTGTATGATGTAATCTATCTCCCAAGCCAACCATTTCTAAGGCTTTAATAGCGCGTTCTCTTCGCTCCTCTGTAGATACCTTGCTGTTATATAACAATGGTAACTCTACATTTTCTATTGCCGATGTTCTAGCTAAAAGGTTATAAGATTGAAAAATGAATCCTATTTTCTCATTTCTAATTGTAGCCAGTTCATTTCTACTTAAATCTTTCATGCTTACACCATCAATCTCATAAGTACCAGATGTAGGTTGGTCTAGGCAGCCCAATATATTAAGCATTGTACTTTTACCAGAACCACTAGATCCCATTATGGTCACAAATTCTCCTTCTTTTATAGAAAATGATATTCCACGTAGTGCATGAACAGTTTCTGTGCCCATGACGAACTCACGTTTTAAGTCTTCTATTTTAATGATTTCTTTACTCATGCTTATTTCTTTTTACCTCCTGGGCGTTGTGGCATAAATGGACTCTCTTCTGTACCGCCTGCTACAACACCAGACTGGGTAGTTTCGGATTTTAAACTATATACCAATTTGTCACCTTCATTAATACCACTTAAAATTTGAACGTTTACTCCATCACTTGCACCTAATTTCACTTGTTTCGGAGTAATAGCTCCATTAGATTCTAAAACCCAAACTTTGGTAACAACTTCTTCATCGGTTGTTCGTGGTCCATTATTGGGACGCTCTACCGTTAACTTCTCCTGCTCGTTGTATGCCATCATTTCTGGTGGTGTAGGCTTAAAATTGATCGCTTTTGCTTCTACCGATAACACATCTTTTAGTTCTAGGGTGTAAATCGAAATAGTTGCCGTTAAACCTGGTTTAAGTTTTAAATCAGGATTATCAGCTTTGATAACCACTGTGTAGGTAACTACATTTGAAGTAATGGTGGGATCTAATCTTACCTGCGTTACTTCACCTTCAAATTCTTGACCTTGGTAAGCATCAACAGTGAAACTTACTCGTTGTCCTTCTTTTACAACTCCTATATCTGCCTCATCAACATCGGCCTCTACCTGCATTTCTTGTAAATCTTGTGCAATGGTAAAAAGTGTTGGTGTACTGTAGCTTGCGGCTACTGTTTGCCCCTCATCAATATCTCTTGATAGTACCACACCATCTATAGGAGAATAGATATTTGCATAGCCTAAGTTTGTTTTGGCCTGTTGCAAGTCAGACAAACGTTGTGTAACTGTGCCTTTTGCAGTTTCGTAATTGTAAACAGCATCGTCAAAATCAGATTTGCTGATTACTTGATTATCGTACAACGATTTCTGTCTTTCATAAATGGTTTGCAAATAATTTCTTTGACTAATAGCATTGTCATAAGACGCTTGTGCTTGTGTAGAGGAAGCTTTAAGATTCGTTTTATCTAATTCCGCAATTAATTGCCCCTCTTTAACTTCACTATTGTAATCAACATATACTTTCTCCACAACACCAGAGACTTGCGTACCAACATCAACTTGGTTTATAGGCTCAATAGTACCTGTTGCAGTTACCATAGTGGTAACGTCACCTTTTTTAGCGGCTATGGTTTTCGCTTCAATAGCAACGCTGTCATCACCTTTTATAAAGCTATATGCTACAAAAGCTAAGACTACCAGCGCTATTCCTCCTATTATGATTTTTGTTTTATTTTTCATTTTGATTAAAGTTTAATATCGTTTCCTTGATAGAATTGTAATAATTGATGGTATAAAATATTTAGGTATTTTGATTGTAAATAGTTCTGTTGCGCATTGGTAAAGGTGTTTTGACTAATTACCAAATCGGTAGTACTTAAGTCGCCCAGCTCATATTTTTTCTGCGCTAGATTATAAGACTGTTCTGCTGCATCTTGGGAGACTTCTGCAGCCACTAATTGTTCCTGTGATGAAAGTGCATTTTGGTAGGCTGTTTCCACCTTTTTAATTACTTCTTTCTCAATAGTTTGTTTCTGAATCTCAGCTTTTTCTATATTAAATGAAGCGGTCTGAACAGCAGATTTTGTCTGATTTCTATTGAAAATAGGTATGCTTAAACTTAGCCCTAACCTTTGATTAAAATTGACATCTAATTGATCGGTGAAAGTATTGTCACGTATACTGGTGTAACCAGAACCAAGACTTCCTGTTAAAGCAAGGGTTGGTAAATAACCACCTTTCGCTATTTCTAACTCTTTTTCGTTAACTAGAATATTTGTTTTGCTAGCCTCTACTTCAGGTAAATACGATAGGGCATTGGTGTAAATAGCTTCTTTGTTTAATTCTAGATTTATTAAATCTTGATTCTCATCAACCGTTTCAATAGTTAAATCCTCTAAGGGCGATAATTCAAGTAATTGTTTTAGGTTAATGATGTTAAGCTCGTAATCATTTTTTGCAGCAATTACATTGTATTTATTAGTTGCTGCCTGACTTTGAGCTTCGGTATAATCACTTAATGCAATAGTACCGGCATCTAATCTAGATTTTGCTCGTAGCACCTCTTTTTCTGAAGCGCTTAAATTGTTTTCGGCAATGCTAATCCCCTCTTTACTGTATAAGGTTTGTAAATAAGATTCTAGAATGCTGATTACAATATTGTTTTTGGCTTCTTGTGCCAATAAACTATTCTGTTCTATTAATAGTTGATTTTGCTTTACCTGATTATTTAATTGACTTCCTTGAAAAAGAGTTACGGAGCTATTTATTCCAAGATTGGTACTATGTATTTGGTCAGAAACGTAATCGCTGGTAATTGGGTCAATAGATGTACCGTTTGAGAAGTTTTGGGAAGCACTACCAAATAAGTTTGGAAGCTTAGCTGATTTGGCTTTATTATAACTTACTTCAGAAATACTGGTATTTAAATCAGCATCCTTTATAGTTATGTTATTTTCTATTGCGTAAGTAATACAATCTTCTAAAGACCAAATTTTAGAGGCGGTATTGGTTTCTACATCTTGTGCAAAAGCAAAGTGAGCAAATAAAATGCTTGCTATGATTATATATTGTTTCATTTAAAGCGTGTTTTTAATTAACACTTCAAAAATGAAACTTTATACTTTTCTGGTAGAATGTAATAGAAGTTTGGCTCGTTTGTTTATACGGAAACCTTTATTCTATCGACGAGATTTTTGGGCAATTGTCGTTATTCGTAGCAATTGCCCATTAAATATCTAGTTAAGTTTTACTTTATTTTTTACAGAATTAAACTGTTGTTGTAACTCTTTAAGTCGTTCTACTTCTTCATTGCCGGGCACTTTATCTGCACCACCAACGATATAAGATAAATAGGATATTTGTGCAACCAGCATTTGTTGAGGATATGCACCTTCTTCATTTTTTATTTCTTTTAAAACAGTCTCTAAGGTAGCTTTTTCATCTCCTTTACTTTTTTTAATCTGTGCTTCTAATTTTGACTGAAACTTTCTGGCTTCCGTTAATAAATTAAGCACTTTATTTTCAAAAGCTAAGTGCTCAAGAATGATAGTATTATCTATACCTTCTTCTGCTAAACGTGGATCTACCAAAATTTCAAAAGGCTGCTCAAAAGTCTTCTCTCCTACTGTTAATTTAGCAATATAGTTACCTGGTGGTACTATAGGTCCATTTTTATACTTTCTAGATTCCTTATCGCTCCATGCACCTTTTTGGCGCATATCCCATTGAAATCTATTAATACCTTTTTTGGTTTCAAGCTTTGCGTCAAAGTAACTAAAAGTCATACTAAGCCCCATGTTTTCAACTTCTTCCTTGCTAGATTTAATCTTTGTAGAATCACTTAAAATAGAAGCGACAGGCTGTTTGTTAGCGTTTAAAATTTCTAATTGCACCTCACTTTTAAGTTCCTTTGGCAAGTAGTAATCAATTATAACTCCGGTTGTTGGATAATCAGGAAAACCACTTGATCTTCTAGGTGTACTATATCTAATCGTATTATCTGGTTTGAACAAAACAGGAGTATCCGAAAGTGTCGCAATATCTGTATCTCTTAAGGAGGCAATATTATCTAATACCCAAAAACCACGCCCCATGGTACTCAAAACCAAATCTCCTCTTTTAATAATGATATCGGTAATAGGTGTAACTGGTAAGTTTTGTTGAAAAGATTTCCATTGTTTACCATCATCCAGAGAAACAAACATTCCGTATTCTGTACCTGCATATAAAAGTCCCGCAGTTTCTGGGTCTTCACGTAATACTTTAGCTGTATAGTCAGATGGAATTCCGTTTGTAGTGGTACTTATTAATTCCCAAGTTTTACCATAATCTGCTGTTTTGTAGAAATACGGAGTAGCATCACCTAACAAATGTCTGTCTACCGAAATATATGCTTTTGCAGGGTCAAATTGAGAAGGTTCAATTGATTCAACTCTACCTCCTTTTGGCATTTTCTTAGGTGTAACATTAGTCCATGTCTGTCCGCCATCTTGGGTAATTGAAATAACGCCGTCATTAGATCCCGTCCAAATAAGGTCTTTTTTAATTTTAGACTCTCTGATAGAATAAATTGTACTGTAATATTCTTCGCCTGTAATGTCTCTAGTTATTGGGCTACCCGAAATCACTTGCTTATCTGCTTCAAAGGCAGTTAAATCTGGAGAAATGGTTTCCCAAATAACTCCGTCATTTCTTGTTTTATGCACAAATTGAGACCCCATATAAACTACATCAGGATCATGTGGAGACACATGAACAGGAGCTACACGTTGAAGCCTGTATTTTAAATCTTTAGGGTTATGTCCGTAAATATTGGAAGCACCTATGGAGTATTCTCTACCCGTACCAGTTATTTTATTATAAACACTAAAGCGTCCTTTACAGTTGTTGTAAACGATATTGTGATTGCCCGGCTTAGGAATTGACGGACCAGTTTCACAGCCACCAACTTCAATCATTACCTGCGTACCTTGAGCAGAAGTTCCACTTGGCGCAGAACTTGGAATTGCAATGGTGGTATTATCTTGTTGTGCACCATATATCCAATAAGGATATTGATCATCTACCGCTACCTGATAAATTTCAGCTGTTGGTTGGTTGAATTGTGAAGACCATGTTTTACCACCGTTGTGAGAAACATTGGCGCCACCATCATTACACTGAATTAATAAATCTGGATTATTGGGGTTTATCCATATATCGTGATTATCACCATGTGGTACAGACATCATATTCCATGTTTTACCTCCATCTTTTGATTTCAATAACGGGTTGGCATTAGAATACACGATATCCGGATTGGTAGGGTCCAATTCTATATTAATGTAGTAGAATGGTCTGTTAACTAAACCTTTATTATTTGACGTTTGCACGAATGTTTTTCCTTGGTCTACAGATTTGTAAACTCCGCCTTCATCTCCTGGAGCTTCAATTACCGCATAAAGTATGCTAGAATCAACGGCAGATACCGCCAAATCTATTTTCCCTATCAATCCTTTTGGTAATCCTGTTTCTAATTTGATCCAGTCTTTTCCTCCGTTTACAGATTTATATATGCCACCTTCTTTGTTCTCCCCACCAGATATAATTGTCCAAGGAGTTCGTTGTGCTTTCCATGCCGCGGCGTAAACCACATTGGGGTTACCAGGCAGAAGCTCTAAATCTGCAAATCCGGTTGTGTTAGATATATGTAACATCTTCTCCCAAGTAACACCACCATCAATGGTTTTGTAAATGCCTCGTTCTTCATTAGCTTTAAAAGCATCGCCAATAGCAGCCACCCAAACGATATTACTATTTGTAGGGTCAATTTCTACTGCACCAATCTGTCCGGCTTTAGCTAGTCCAATATGGTCCCAAGTTTCACCAGCATCTATAGACTTATAAACACCTTTTCCGCTGATGATGTTACTACGCAGTCCGTCAGAACCAGTACCAACATAAACAATATTAGGATCGTTAATAGCAACCTCTATAGCACCAATTGATGGCGTTTCAAAAAAGCCGTCAGAAACATTATTCCATGATGTACCATAATCATCGGTTTTCCAAACACCGGCACCAGATGCACCTAGGTAAAAAGTACCTGGTAAAACTGGTGTGCCAGTAACCGTAGTAACACGACCACCTCTAGAGGGACCGATAGTACGGTATTCAAATGCCGAAAAATCTTGAGCTATTACGAGAGTTGTACTAAATAAGAATGTAGAAATAGAAAGGAAACGAACAAAGGTTTTCATTTAGCTTAAATAATAGGTTGGTTAAAACCTAAAGTTACTTAAACTGATACGTATAACATATACTGAAAATCATTTTTACGATTTTCATATTGTAGCCGTTCCAAAAATGAATTATACTATTCTGATAGGATAATTATTGAAATTCTATTACCAATCTATAGGAAAGTAGTCTTTTAAGAATTTACCACACCAGTGCTTTCCTGTGTTAATTCCGTCAAATAGAGGGTCCATTACTCTAGCAGCACCATCAACAATATCTAAAGGAGGTTGAAAATCGTGCACTTCTTGTTTCTTTTTAGCCAATTCAGCAGGATCTTCATCTGTAACCCAACCGGTATCAACTGCATTCATAAAAATACCATCTTTGGCTAGTTCGCCAGCAGCGGTATGCGTTAGCATATTTAAAGCTGCTTTCGCCATATTGGTATGTGGATGACGCGATTCTTTGAAGAAACGGTGGAATTTGCCTTCCATAGCCGTAACATTAATAATATGTTTTTGACCCGTATTTTCTTTCTTCATTAATTCTGCCAAACGGTTGCAAAGAACAAATGGGGCGACTGAATTAACTAGCTGAACCTCAATCATTTCAGTGGTTTCAATTTCACCTAACTTTAACCTCCAGCTATTGGTTTTACGTAAATCTACTTGTTGTAAATCGGCATCCAATTCTCCTGTAGGGAAAACCTCTTGGGCAACCAATGCATTATCAAAACTATATGGTATTTGAGACAGTTTAGCAGATGCTCTTAAACCTATACCAGGTTCTGGTCCATGCCAAGTAACAGGCATATTCTGATTTGGAGAAGCTTTAGAACTGAACGATTTTAATTCGTCTAAACAACTTTCATGGTCACTCAAAACCATTTGGGCAAACTTTGGTAATGAAGAATACTCTCGTTCTTCATTTTCCATTAAGTGATGGTAAAAACCTGCTGGTCTACGTACGGTTTGTGCCGCGTTGTTTATTAAAATATCAAGTTTGTCATATTGCTGCTCGATAAAATTGCAGAATATCTCAACACTAGGGATGTGACGTAAATCTAATCCGTGAATTTTAAGTCGATGCCCCCACTCCATAAAATCGTCCTCTTTAGAAAAACGAAGGGCAGAATCTACAGGGAAACGTGTGGTAGCAATAACGGTAGCTCCGCCACGTAAAAGCATTAAAGTAATATGGTAACCAATTTTTAAGCGTGATCCGGTAATGACCGCAACCTGTCCTTTTACATTGGCATTCTGAAATCTTTTTGCATAGTTAAAATCACCACAATCGGTACACATAGTATCATAAAAATGGTGAAGCTTAGTGAACTCTGTCTTACACACGTAACAGTTACGAGGAGTTGTAAGTTCTGGTAGATCTTTGCTAGCTAACTCTGCAGCAGGTAATAATTTAGGAGCTACAAAAACATGTGCTTCACGAGCGCTTCGAATACCAGTTTCTTTACGAGCATGTTTATCACGAACAGCTTGTTTTCTTTTCTCGTTTCGTTTGGCATCTTTAACCCTTTTAGCAAACTCTTGCTTGTTGGGGCGAGATAATTGACCTGCAACTTTAATTAAGGCAATTCTTCTATCTTCAGGAATTTCAAATATTTGATTGGTATCAGTTACCAAACGATTTAAAATTTCAATACAACTTTCAATCTCGGTTAAATCGATTTCAGTTTCGTTCTCGTGTTGTTTATCCTTCATCATACTACCTTAAAAAGGGCAAAAATACTAACTATGATTAAAGTACGGTAATACGCACTTTTTTCTTTTTTAATCGGGAGTTGTTTAACTCGTTTACAAGTTTATCTGATTTGCTTTTAGGGACTGCTACAAAAGCACAATCTTGCTTTAGTTCAATGTCTCCTAATTCTTCTCTGTTCAAACCACCTTGTTTAAAGAAAAGTCCGGCAATATCACCTTTAGATATTTTATCTTTTCTGCCACCAGAAATAAATAACGTTTCCCAAAAAGGGTCCCCTAACCTATTGGTTTTACCGATGCCAATTGGCTTTGAATTTGAAATAAACCCAGGTAACGATTCTTGGTCCCATTTTATAACATAGGCGGTACCTGTAGCATTTACACGAGCAGTTCTACCATTACGATGCGTAAACTCTTCAATACGTTGTGGTAATTCGTAATGAATGATAAATTTTAATTCAGGAATATCAATACCTCTACCGGCTAAATCAGTTGCAACTAAAATACGACTGCTACCATTTCTAAATTTAATTAAAGCACGTTCGCGGTCTTTCTGTTCCATACCACCAGAAAAGCACTCATGCAGAATATGTTTCTGACTTAGAAACGAACTAACAGTATCAATACTATCTTTTAAATTACAAAAGATAATACCTGGTTCTTCGCCAATATATTTTAAAAGTTGAACTAATGTTTTCAACTTATCTTTTTCTTCAGAGATAACTGTACTTATCGTAAGTTTTGATGGTGTATCTTTCTTAAGATAATTGATTCTTCTAGGGTTTTCCATTCCCACAAACTTGGGAATTTTAACAGCCTCTGTTGCAGAAGTAAGAATACGTTTTTTAAGATTTGGTAATTCCGCAAGAATTTCAGTCATCTCCTCTTCAAATCCGACTTCTAAAGACTTATCGAATTCGTCAAGAATTAATGTTTTAATATGCTTTTTAGTAAAACGATCCGCCATAAAATGGTCAAGAATTCTACCAGGCGTTCCGACTAAAATTGCAGGTGTATGTTTTAGCTCTATCTTATCTTTAGACATCGCCCTACCACCATAAATGGCATTCACTTTAAAACCAGTACCCATATTACGGATAACTTGTTCTATTTGTATTGCCAACTCACGAGAAGGAACTAAAATTAATACTTGTACTTCTGGATTGTTATGGTCCAATAAATCCAAAACCGGTAGTAGAAAAGCCAAAGTTTTTCCAGTACCGGTCGGTGAAAGTAAAATGGTATTATTCGATGTAGAAATTACCTCTAAGGCACTCTCTTGCATCGGATTCAACGCATCAATATTCAATTTCGATAAAATCTCTTCTTGATTTTTCATGCGCTAATTGTAACCATTAATTTATGTAAAACTATGCCTCTTGAAGGTCACGTTTAGATTTTCTGTAAAGGTAATTTGGGAAAATACTTCTTTTAGCAAATCTGTTCAATTTGTTAGAATTGATCATTTTTTGAAAAATAGGTTTTGTAACACCAAAGTACTCGTAAGTAGTACCGTCAACAAAAGTAACTTCTAAAACCAAACCATTATGTTGAAAATCGGCAACACCAGAATTGATAGATTCGTTGTATACCTCTTTGTTTGCTTCTTTAGTTTCAGGAGCGATACTCACTAGAAAGTGGTATCCGTCAATGATACGACGACTTTGAACTTCAGCCTCTTCTCTTTTTTCGTCACCATCTTGAAATTTATCTGGGTGCCATTCTTTCACCAAATTTCTGTAAGTAGACTTAAGTGCTTTAAGTTCAATCTCTTTCTCAACTCCGAAGAGTTTTTTATATTCATTAATACGCTTCATAATGCAGCTTTTTTGCGGGTGCAAAATTACATCTTTATTTTGACGTGGATGCCTGAATTTCAGGAATAAAAGAAAAAATAAACTACCTTATAAATTGTTAGTCATTATTAAGCCCTTTTTCTAAAACGGACTTAATACCTGCTAAGTTTTCAGAAAATTCCATCATTTGCGAAAGTACTTGCGCCATCTCATTAGCATTACCAAAACTTTTTATTTTATTATTTTTCACAAACTGTTCCTTAATAGAGTTCCATCTTTCTACTTCTTCAGTAGAAAGATTACCGATAAGTTCGTTATACTTTAATAAGTTGGCTTCGGCAGAACCGGTTAACGTTTGCGCTTCATTTTCGTAATGTGAACGTAATAGTGTGTTTAGTTCATTGTCGTTCATAATAGGAACAATTTGAGAAACCAATTTATTCATGTCTCTATAAGAGCCTTGAAGTTTAAAAGTTGGCTCTACACGATATTCATCTTGCATAGCAGCACTTTTAATGTATGTAGCGTTGACCTTTAACAATACATCTCTAACCCTTAAAACCTTCTCTAAAACCTTTTTATATTCTTCAATTTCTTGGCTAGAATGATTTCCAATAAGTTGACCTTCATCAGATTTAGATTCAATTTGATTAACTAAGGTATATACATCATCAAACTCTTTGCTAGCTAATTGCTGTAAAACAGGATTGGCCGTTAGCGAATTTTCAACAAGACTTAATCTGAACAAATGCTCGGTCTCACCAATAATATCACCAAGATTATAAATATCTGCACGGTTGGCTAACATATCTGGAATCTTAAATTTTTCTCCACTCTCTGTATATGGGTTACCAGCCATGATAACGCAGAATTTTTTACCACGTAAATCATAAGTTTTAGGTTGGTTTTCATATACACCTTCTATTTTACGTGTACCATCTGATAGGGAAATGAACTTTTGTAAAAACTCTGGATTACAGTGTTGAATATCATCAATATAAAGCATGACGTTATTCCCCATTTCAAAAGCCAAATTCAATTTCTTAAGCTCTTCTCTTGCGGCACTATTCTTTGCAGAAGCAGGGTCAACGTTTGTTACTTCATGACCAATTGCGGGACCATTAATCTTAACGAATATTAAGCCTAATCTATTAGCGATATATTCCATCAAAGTCGTTTTACCGTAACCAGGGGGGGATATAAGAAGCAACATACCCATTCGGTCCGTACGTTTATTATCGCCTACGGTACCTAATTGTTTTGCTAAGTTATTTCCGAAAATTGGAAGATATACTTCATCAATTAATTTATTTCGAACAAAAGAAGTAAGTACTCTTGGCTTAAACTCCTCTAGCTTCAAATCATTCTTTAATTGCTCTGTAATCTCAAGTTTCGTCTTTTTAAATTTTTGAAAAGCAGGAACTTCATACAATACGAACAAATTCAATCGCGTAATGAAATCATGATAATTGAAAGAATAGATACCTTCAACAATAGTAGCATGAGAACCTCTAAGGTCTTTAATTACTTCGTTTGGTGAAACAGCTTTTATTTTTGAGGCAGACTCATCTCTAAAAAGAAGAGCGCCTACTATTTCATTCTCATACCTATATGTTGCATTATCAACTTCCTTTTTAGATTTTAAGAACGCTCCAACCCATTGCTTAACCAATCGAACTTTGGTTTCAAGATTAAGAGACTCTTCTACACTTTTTTTGAATTTTAAATCTGCCTGTTGAGACTTTAGAAATTTCAAAAAATCTTCTTTAAGCTGTATGGCAAGACTGCTATACATAAATTCAGAGTCCGATCTCAGCTCTTCAAACAAATATTCAGCAATATCTGTACTCAGTAATGAATCAAATAGCTTAGTTCTTTCTGCAAATAATTCTATATTCTTTTTTAATTTATCTGTAATAGACGAGTACTCATTGGAGTTAGGGAAATATTGTAATACCTCGCCTGCTGCCTTTAAACTCTTATCTAGTTCGCTTCTAATATCATCAGATAAATCGTTCCAGAAAAACTGTGCGTATCCACGTATTTCTGGTCTGTAAGTAAGTAAGTCTAACTCATGATGTTTACGTACAAGTAGCTTCAGTATTTTTGAAGCATCTACATCATGTACTCCTTTTATATATCCTTCAGAGTAATCATTTCTACTTTGCTCTTGAACAACCTTTAATAGTTGTTCTTCACTTAAAGAAATCAATTTATCTTCAGAGGCGTTTTTGAATATTTTATAGGCTAAGTATGCAGCGCGATATATAACATCCGTTTCAGAAACATATTCTTGATTCCATAAGTGACGATTTTTCACAAACTCATCATTATTCAACTTCTTATAAAAATCGGTACCTGTTAGGTGGTAGTTAAGCTCGTTATTATGAAAAACAATGGTTAAATCTAGTTGCTGTTTATTTACACCAAACTTGTGCTTGCCCAACCTAATAATACTATCACCTTCCTCATAAAGATCTAGTTTATCTTTTAGCTTTCTAAGCGCATCTTCTCTTGCTGTTTTTAGCTGAGTTTCAATTTCTTCTGCCTTACCACTATCATCAAGCTCTTGTAATTGAGAAATAATATCACGAAGCTTATTAATCATTAAGTCCGAAGCAAAGTATCCATTAATCTCTACTGCAGAATTAAAACTTTGTGCCTTTTTTTGAACACCCTTTAATATTCTATTGGATGCACTGGTTAATGCACTAGACTTTTTATTTCGTTTTTCAATTAAGGTATTTTTTCTTGCATCGAAAGCAGCATATACCTCTTCTCTCTTCTCGATTATTGTTTCAATAAACTCTTCGAAGTCGGTGAATTTACCCTCTAATTCTTCTAATTGAATAGATGTTTTAGTTTGATATTCATCACATTTTTCTGGAGTTGATGCCATATCCAAATAATTGATGATACTTTGGTCTATCAATTTCAATTGGGCTGCAAATTCAGCTTTAGCTTCAGATATACCTAAAGAGTTTCTTTTGTTCTTTAAAGCTGCCTTAAGTTCGTTTATAGTAGAAAAAATCAATGAAATGTCATCGATGATTTTTGTTGAATGTGCAGTATCTTCAATTTCTAAATTGGAAACAATGTCAATTAACATTTCTAGATCTGTACTAATCTCGTTAATTTCCTCTTCCTTCTTTTTAGCTTCAATTACTTTTTCAACAGTACCAATGAATTCTTTTTTCTCCTTTAATGCATCATGATATGGTTGTAATGCAGTTGGATTTAAAAGAAACTGAACACAACGTTCAGATATTTTCTTTGTCTGTTCTTCAATTTGTTCCTCAAGAGTTTCTAAATACTCTAAGTCAATATATCTGACTTCTTTTAAAGAGATAGACTCACCTCTGGTCGATCTTAATCTAGTCAGTAGTGCTACAAACTCATCAATACTTTTAAAAGAGGTGCTCTTAATTTTATTAAATAACTCCTCAGCGTTTTGTTGTATTAATTTTGATTGGTTGTGTGCATTTTTACGAAGCTGAACTACTTTCTCAAATTCATCAATTGCGGCATTAGATGCTTTATTGATTTCTTGAATGGGTTCGTTTAATTGATGGGTTTCAGGTTCTGGCAACCAGTAATATGCATCTAATATATCTTTAGAAAATTTTGCTATATCACTATATAGACCAGCATAATTATCATTCTTATTAAGAAGTGTAATTAAACTATTGACTTCGGCCATAGCCTTTACAATGTCCTTGTTTCCAATTTTGTAAAGTAAAGTGTCTTCATGTTGTGAAGGCACATAATCACCCTTTAGATAAGGAGTTTGCCAAATTTGAACTACATGATGTTTAGTTTGTTCCTGTTCTGTTTTAAAATAACATAGCTCTCCGTTTTCTAATATGGTAAAGCCATTACAGATAATAGGAGTTTTAATAACCTTACTAATAATATTATAAGACATTAGATTGTATAAACCTTCTACAGCAGAATAGAATACATAAAGAAAATCTTCACCATTAGGAGAAATAATACGCTCTTGAAACTTTACGTTGTCAATGGCATTATCAAATATATGGTATTCCCCTGTTTGTAGATAGTAACCAGTTGGGAAAATGATACCTTGATCATCTGGCAATACAATACAAGCATCCTTAACCGTATCGATTTTTTGAACCTCTTTCATTTTGTCATTGAAAACAAAATAACGAGGAGATTCTTGAAACGGTTTAATTTCTAAAACTAGCAGGTTTCCTAAATCACCATAACGATATTGTCCATCATCTAATGTTTGGTCAACATATTCTACAGGCTCATCTAAAATACCTTTCCCTTCAGCAGTATTATCCTCTATTTTAATAGTTAAATCACCACCAATAGTTTCTACAAAAACACGATCTTTTATAGATACGTGAGAATGTATACCATAACGGTGCATATCTCTAGTAGCCTCTTGCCATTTAAATTCTTGCTGTACCGGAAATTTATACTCATGCTCACTACGGTTATCAATATATTTTAAGGTATCGTTTACCAATAGCCACTTAAACGTTTTAATATCAGAAGGACTATCACTCAACTGAAAAACCATATGTAGATAATTTCCAATTATGGCAAAATTGGAAAATATCGTATTTCGGTAATACTTATATAAGTTAGTAAAGTCAGTTTTAAAGGTGTTGTCCTCTAAAAGGTCGAGACTAGAAGCTTTAAAGCTATTATCAACAAACTGGTAACAGCTAAAAACATCTTTAATCGTTATTTCGGTTCTAAGACCAAAATGAACGTTATACCCGAACAGACAGGTATTTCCAAAAGAAACAATATCTCTTGCAATACAGTTGTTTTCTGTATTGATCCTATCATTGGCAATAAGTTTTGTTTCTAATGAGCCAAAAACGGTTTTTCTATCATCATTTAGATTTGTAAGCTTACTTTGTAATAATTCCTTCTGCTTTTGTAGTCGGTTTTTGATTACATCATAAGTACCACCATCTAAAATATGCTCTTCCTTATTTCCTGTTCGGGATTCCTCTGCCATAAAAATAACTAGACTTTTATATTACATTAATAATTTACTTTCAGATACTTAGGTAATGTGTGATTACTTTAATTTTTTATCACTCATACCTAGACCTTTTGCAAGGTTGAACAAGTTGCTAAATAGCGTCTGTTCATCGTTATCATTAGACTTCGCTTTTAAGTCCATCAGTAAATTTGCAATAGTTAAGTTTTTAAGGTCTTCAGATGATACACCATATTTATCAGCAAATTCCTTTACTTTCCCTAATAGATTTCCCTTAACATCGTCGCTACCTAAAATAGCATCTTTTACATCTTGAATATTGGTAGAATTGGCTACTAATCTATCATAACCTTTAGCTCTTGTAATTTGCCCAATAATTTGGTCAAAGAACATTGTTTCACCACCAACAATATCAATTTTAGCTGCTTTAAGTGCATCACCAATAACCATTGCTTGTGCATCTGCTATATCTTTTTGGATATTTATGTGAGCAAGATCTACTTGTAATTCTTTATCTAAACGCAATTTGAATTCTTCATGCTCTTTACCTACACCATCTAACTTCTTCATTGCATTAGCTTTCTCTTCGATACCAGCGGCATCTGCCAAAGCTTTTTCTTTAATAACGTCAGCCTCTGCTATACCATCTTTACGCTTAGCTTCCGCTTTAGCTTCAATACCGGCAGCCTCTGCTTTAGCTTTTTTCTCGATAATAATAGCCTGTACAATACCTTCACGTTCGTAAGCATCTGCTTTAGCATGCATTACTTGCGCTTCAGACATACCTACTGTAGCTTCTTCTTTCGCTTGGGCTTCCGCTAAAATTTTACGTGCTTCAGCCTCTTTTTCACTAGCTTCTTTGTGAGCCAATGCTTCAATATTGATTTCTTCTGCTTTTTGTTTCGCAGCTTCTTTTTGAGCTTCAGCAGCCTTAATCGTCTTAATTAAATCTTCTTGAGCATTTCCTTCGGCAACAGTAATTTTTACCTGCTTATCTCGATCTGCAGTTTTAAAAGCTTGAATATCTTTCATATTTTCTTGCTCTTCCACTACTCCTTTTTCTAGCGTAACACGATCGCGAATAACATCTTGTATATTCTTTTTTTCTACTTCAACAACTTTCTCTTTTTCTATTTGCGCAAGCGTAACTACTCTTTCTCTTTCCGTAGCCTCTAATAATCTATCTTTTTCTACTCTTTCTGTTTCTACGGCATCTGTACGTTGTTTGTTTTTCAACGCAACAATTATTTGACGCTCCATATTCTCTTCTGCAACCTTAACTTTTTCACGGGTTGCAATACGAGCAGTTTCCGACTTTAAAAGTTCTTCTTCAGAAACTTTAAGAATTTCTGCTTCTTCACGAGATTTAATGTTTGCAATTTCTCTTTTTTGTTGTTCTTCTTTTTCAGCCAGCTGTTTGTCAAGTTCCAAAATAGCTTCCCTTGCTTCTACATCTTGCTTACGGATGGTTTTCTCCTCATCACGCTTAATAAGATTTGACTTAACATTTTGAGCAGCAGTTAAATCATTAATTTTCTTAATACCTTCTGCATCAAGAATATTATCTGCCTTTAGGTGTGCTACAGCGGTTTGTTCTAAATAATCAATAGCACAATCTTCTAAAGTGTACCCGTTAAGGTCTGTACCAATGATATCTACGATCTCATCTCTAAACTCTCTACGGGCTTCGTATAATTGTATAAAATCGAATTTTTTACCAACGGTTTTCAACGCTTCAGAAAACTTCGCTTCAAATAATTCTTCAAGAGTTTCTTGACGAGACGCTCTTTGTACACCAATGGTCTGGGCTACTTTTTTAATAAAATCAACCTCGTTATTTACCCTAACAAAGAATGCTACTTTAATATCTGCACGCATATTATCCTTACAGATTAATCCTTCGGTAGCGAGTCTTTCTATTTGAATTTTCTTTACAGAAATATCCATGATTTCAACACGGTGAAAAACAGGTACTACATACAGACCTTTGTCCGTTGCCACTTTAGTTCCTCCAAATCCAGTTCTTACCAGGGCTTGACCTTGATGAACTTTTTTGTAGAACATTGCAATGATTGCAAAATAAACGATGATAAGGAAGAGGATAACACCAAGACCTATACCGATAATTGAAAAGATGGATTCCATAAATTAATTTAAGATTTATTGGTTATAAGATTGTACTAAAAAATAAGTATGATCAGCAGATCTTTTAATAATAAGAACTGTACTACCATAGCTTAATGGTTTTTTGTCTAAAGACTTCACGTATATTGAATGGCTGTTGCCTTCTGCTTTTACTTCTGCATTACCCATTTTATCCTCAGTGATGTTAGATAGCAAAATTGCTTCTCTACCTAGAAAATCTACTGGTGCATCACCATCTTTATTCAGTCGCTTAAAAAAGCTCTTAAAAGGACTGGTAAATAGCTTGTTTACAAACAATGCTGGGAAAAAGGCAGCGATCATAATTATGAAGCCTATAAAGTTATCATAGGTAAACGTCAAAGTTGTGAGAATAGTTGTAATCAACCACCAAATAAATATCCAACAGGTAAATGTGAACATAAACGGTAGACCCACAAAATTGAAGTAAATAAGGAAAATTTGCCACCATTTTAATGGTCTACGTCTTTTTCCAATAACATCATCTTGGTTTACTTCGGTATTCGAAATGTCTTCAAAATCTAAGTTACCACCTTCAATACTAGGATCAAAGTCCATATCAACATCGGCATCAATGTCCACGTCGATATCTAGATCAAAATCGATACCACCAATCATGGTAATGACCCAGTACACTAAAAGAAGTATCAGCAATAATGTTAGCGTGATATTTACCTCAGAAAATAATATGTCTATTAGTTGATTCAAATTTTTATTTTTTGGTTTTATTAAACCCTAATTGTTCTTTTAACTTTTGAAGTTCATCATCTGCCGCTGCTTCTGTTGTATCGGCTGCTTTGTCTAATTCTTCATCAATTGATTTACTAGAGTTTGCTATATCGCCATAAGCTTCGGCTAAGGCTTCTTCTTGGGCAATTTTCTCCTTCATCCTCTCAAGCATAGAAACTGTACCAGTACTATCCAGTTCAGCCATTTGCTTGTTTAAGTTTTTGGTAGCATTACTTACTTTAACACGGGCTTTTAGTGTTTTAAGTTCATTTTCCCAATTACCTATATTAGATTTTAATGCTTCTACATTACCCTGCATTTGGCTAACATTGGCTTCAAATTTCTCAGTTTCAGTTTTGGTTGCTTCCAATTGCTTTTCATTAATTTCTTTTTGCACTAAAGCTTCTTTGGCAAGCCTATCTGCCTCAGTAGCATCTAATTCTTTGCTGTTAGCCTTCTTTAGTATAATGATTGCTTTATCTTGGTATTCTTTAGCCTTGTTTTTATATACGTCTTGATCATTCTTAGAACGAATGGCAAGAGCTTTAACTTGTGCAAGAGCTTCTAAACTTTTTTCCAAGTCTAGCTTCATGTCCCTAATGCCCTGTTCGGTCATTTTTATAGGGTCTTCCATTTTATCAATTGCGGAATTAGTTTCAGCTTCTCCTATTTTAAATAGTCTTTTAAATATATTCATGATTTTTTATTTTTAGTATTTAGAAAATTCAATTATTTGATCCGAGTATTCGCTCATTAATAAGCTTAAAGAATTAAGACTGGCTTCGAACTCGTTTAAATCCATATTCTCAATTTGTAAAGTGTCTCTGAATATGACACGGTTAGCGGTTTCATCTAGAACAAAAGCTCCATGTATAATATCTCTATTCTTCTGAAGTAAGTTTCTGAAGATTTTTTCAGACTGATTATGTACCGAGAATATAAACTGTTCCATAATCAAGATTGGTGGAGATACCCCTAGAATAAGATTCTTTATTCCAAAATCTTCCTTCTCAACAACCATAATTCCATCAGCTCTATTTTCTTTAACGATATTAAAGTTTAATTCAAGTAGATAATCTCTGGTTATATTAAAATGGTTTTTCATTTGTGTTGGCTTTTGTAGGTGATTTCTTAGGTTCAATAATACAAAATAATATCGGTGCACTTTCTTAATATTATAATAGTAACGCTAAAATGTAAACAACTAGGATGAACATAATATTGTGTTTTAGAATTCATTAATAAAAAAACTTGCTCAAAACACTAGCAATACAAATTATATTTGCTAATATTGTTAGACAAATATAATAATATTTTTATTAATTGCAAATAATATTAGCAAAAAATGTCGTACTTCGGAAAAAACATAAGAAAAATAAGAAGTTTAAAAAGTCTTAGCCAACAGGCGTTTGCAGAGCTATTTGACCTAAAAAGGGGCACTTTAGGGGCATATGAAGAAGGAAGAAGTGAACCAAAAATAGAGACACTTATTAAAATTGCTAATTATTTTAGCATACCTATAGATGATCTCTTAACTACAGAATTAACTGTAAATAATTTATTGAAATTTAAAGGTAATTTAACGGTTGAACAAGATTTAGGTGAGCAAGAATTTTTTGTAAAGGTCCCCTGTGTAACTACCTTAAATCAAAAGGATTATATAAAATATTTTGACAAGGAATCCTACATACAAGATTTACCCTTTTTAACGTTGCCAATAAATCCTGATAAGAAATTTAGAGCGTATACCGTACAGAATTTAGAAATGAGCAAAAATGAATTAGGAATGTTTCCGAAGGATATTGCTATTGGAGAGTGGATACCGCCATCTGTATATTCTAAACTAAATAATGGGACTTTGGTTTTCGCTGTAACAGAAAAAGATATCATCTTAAGAAGACTATTGATCACGAACGATACATTTGTTTTACGTGCCGAGCATAAAAATGTTGATGATATAGAACTTCAACTAAAAGATGTTAAAGAAATGTGGCGCGTTAGATATGTATTTTATCATAGACTACCGGAAACTAATTATAACCTAGAAGATAAGCTGTTTCAATTAGAGAAAGATTTCGATAGACTAAAGAATGAGCGGTAATAAAAAAGCCTTTCACTATGTGAAAGGCTTTTTCTTAAACTTGAAAGTATATATGTTTAGATAACTTTAACGTTCACTGCGTTTAATCCTTTGTTTCCTTCTTTAAGTTCGAATTCAACTTCATCGCCTTCACGAATTTCGTCGATTAAACCTGAAATGTGTACAAAGTGGTCTTTTTCAACTCCTTCTTCAGTGATAAAACCGAATCCTTTTGTGTCGTTGAAAAATTTTACTGTTCCTTTACTCATTGTAATGTAATTTAATTTATAATACTTATTAGTTTGCAAAGATGACGCCAATAGTTGACAAACAATGTTTTAAGTTCGTTTAATTCCATTTTTTGGCAAACATTTAAGAGTTTACCGGTCTTTTAAGCCCTTTTACCGGATATTTATAACTTTCTAGTACAGTAAACTACACTAAAATAGTTGAGTTTTTTCTATTTGTCATTGTTAACTATCCATAAATATCATCATTACTAGTATTAAAATGCCAAAAATTATTGGAATTATGGTACATCTTTTAATTTCAAATCACCCCGAAATATTTCTAAAGTACTAACTTCAAAACAAAAACTATGTTCGGACTATTTAAAAAGAAAACCCAAAAAGAAAAACTACAAGAGCAATATGAGAAGTTACTAAAGAAATCTTATGACCTATCTACTCAAAATCGTTCTAAAAGTGATGATAAAGCTGCTGAAGCAGATGCTATATTAAAACAGATTGAAGCTTTGGATAATTAGACTGTTCACCTCTTACTTATAATGTATACTATGGTTTTATTTTCTAATTTAGAAGGCTAATTAAAAGAGGTCAATTTCAAAAGGTATTTCTTTAAAAAAATAAAACTCTAGCAGCATTATTAAGAACAAATTATTAATCAACTTATATTACTCAACAAAATGAAAAACGTATTACAACTAAAAAGTGTCTATTGCTGTATATTATTCACTGTGCTTTTTAGCTTTAGTTTAAAATCTCAAGAGCCAGATTTCAATATCTCTACAGATCTTCTTTTAGTGCAGTTAGATTCTAAAACTGATATTGACGATTTGCATACCGCTGCTGGTTTAGCCACTTTGTTACATCACCCAGATTATAAGGATTTAAATTATTTAGCTGTTGCTGGCTCTTATGGTATACAAGAAGGTTTATATGTGCCACCAAATGAATTAATGAAACTTGCTTTTAATAAGAATTGGGTAGATGCTGACAAAGAATGGAAGGCATCTGTACAAAAGGTTGTTAAAAAGGCTCAAAAAATCATCGAAAACGGCGGGTCTGTTTGGGTTGCAGAGGCTGGTCAGTCAGACTTTACTGCTGATTGGGTTATGAAACTGGTAGAGAAGAATCCGACTTTAAATATAAAAGAGAAGATTCACGTGGTTCAACATAGCGATTGGAATGAATCTGTTACCGAGCCTACCAAATTGAAATATGCCCAAACTGTAACCGATTATCATAAAATTGCTGATGGTAACGCCGAAGGTAATGGTACACCAGGTTTAAAGTCTGATGGGGAAGTTGACTGGAAATCTAAATTAAACGATGAACATTTAACCAAAGTTTGGAATACCGCCATTCGTTTAGGTAACCAATATAATGGTATAGATGGCAGGTACCTTAATGAAAGTGTAGCTGAAGGTGGATTGGATTTTTCTGATTTATCTGAAGTATGTTATATTTTGAATTTAATGGATATTAAGAATGCAGACGAATTCTTTACTTATTTCAGCGTAGAATAAGTAAATCACTTAAGTTTTAAAAAGGCCTCTTGCAATTTTCTTGTAATGGGGCCTTTGTTATTTCCAGTATATAATATATGACTATCTATTTGTTGAATTGAAGCGATTTGTGTGCTGGTGCCAGTTAAGAATGCCTCATCTATAGTAGTTAAGTCATCAACAGAAATCGGTGATTCTTTAATTTCAATATTTAGAGATTTACATAATTCTAAAACAATAATTCTAGTAATACCGTTTAAAATATATTCATCTGCAGGATGTGTGTAGACAATATTATCTTCCACAAAAAATACGTTACTGTGAGAGGCTTCCGTAAATACACCATTACGATGCATTATAGTTTCGTAACACTCGTGTAGCATCGCCTCTTCATTCAACATTACATTTCCTAAAAGCGATGTCATTTTAATATCGCAACGAGACCATCTAAAATCATCTCTTGAAATTACTTTAGCATTAACATCATTTATTTCAGGTAATACTTTTGGTGCGGCATACATCATTAACGTAGGTTCAATATCAGACGGGTATGAATGCTGTCTAGGTGCTACACCTCTAGTTATTTGAATATAAAGCATACAGTCTTTAGTCGTAAGTGCAGATGCCTCTAGTAATTTAGATATTTCGTTAGGCAGGGTACTAACATCAAATTTGATATTTGTTTTTTTAAGACCATTTTGTAACCGGTTTAAATGAGCTTCCTCGTAAAAGAATTTTCCATTTATCTGTACCATTACCTCGTAAAGACCATCGCCGAAAATAAACCCGCGATCAAACACGGAAATTTTAGCTTCTTTATAGGGAACTATGCTTCCGTTCAAATATACTTTATCTGGGTATTTCATGAATTAAAGAAATCGTTGCAAGTGTTTCTTAAAATAAACAGCACTATCGGTAATGCTTTGCATGGAGTTATCGGCAAAATTACCACCTTGTTCAATATAGTAGTACTGTAAATCTTCCTTTTTTACAGTAGATAATAGGCTTTTATAATCAATAGAACCATTACCCATTTCTGAGTAGTCGCGGGTAACTTTATCCATATCCTTTATATGCCACATAACGTAACGCCCAGGGTTTTCTGCAATTAACTCATCAATACTTTTGTTAGAAGAATGTTCTACCCAATACATATCCATTTGTAATTTAACCAAATTGGGGTCTGTATTTTTAAGGATAATATCATAGCCCTGTTCGCCATTATGATCGGTAAATTCAAAATCATGATTGTGATAGGCAAATTGTAGACCTGCTTTATTGACCTGCTCCCCTATTGTGTTTAATTTATCTGATAAAATTTTGAAGTTTTCAATAGTTCTCAATTCGGGAGCTAACCAAGGCCATGTTATATATTTGCTATCTATGGTTTTAGAACCTTTAATACATTGGTCTACATAGCGCTTAAGATTATCCAAAGGCTCATTGAAAAGGCTGGAGAAATCATAATGACCACTAGATATCGTGAAACTTAAATCGACTAGTTGTTTTTTAAATTCATCTGACTTTATTCCGTAGTATGTATCGTTCTTGCCATCGTAGCCATATATCTCTCCGTCTTCATACCCTAGCTCCCTTGCATATTTGATACTGCCAATAGGGTCTTTAGACATGGCATCACGAATAGTGAATAATTGCAATCCCATTTTATATTTATAATCCATTGGAAGTACAGATAATGGTAGCATTGAGCTTACGGATAATACACCCGTTTGTTTTAGAAATGTTCTACGTGAGTTATAGTTGTTCATGATGATATGATGTTGATGAAAAAAATAAGGAGTATAAATATAAGAATTGGAATCGGAAATAAGATGAATAAGAAATGAAAAAGCAGCCAATTATGGCTGCTTTTCTTATATAAATGTATATCGAATTTTAGTTATTGGCAAGTGCGGTTTCACTATAAGAAACACGGTAAATGGCATCGCCATAATCATCTGAGATTAACATAGAGCCATCTTTTAATAGTAGTATATCTACAGGTCTTCCAGTAGCTTTCTGCTCAACTTCATCTAACCAACCATCAATAAATGGTTCTGTGCTTACTGCTTCACCATCTTGTATATCTACCATCATAATCCTGTAACCCACCTTTTTACTTCTGTTCCATGAACCATGCTCAGCAATAAAAGCTTTTCCTTTGTATTCTGATGGAAACATATTACCTGTATAGAATTTAATGCCTAGTGGAGCAACGTGTGCATCTAATTGTAGAGCAGGAGATACAAAATCTGAACAAGGGTGTAAATCACCAAACTCAGGGTCTTTAACAATACCTCCATGACAGAATGGGTAGCCAAAGTGCTGTCCAGCCTCTGTAACCTTGTTTAATTCGCACGGAGGAATATCATCTCCTAGCATATCACGTCCATTATCGGTAAACCACATTTCTTTAGAATCTGGGTGCCAAGTAAAACCAACAGAGTTTCTAACTCCTCTAGCATATATTTCACGATTGCTTCCGTCTGGATCCATTCTTGAAATAGTTGAAAATCGTTCATCTTCATCTGTACGATTACAAATGTTACAAGGTGCGCCAACAGGTACATATAATTTGTCATCTGGACCGAAAGCAATGTATTTCCATCCGTGGTGAAATTCAGTCGGAAAATCATCATAAATCAATTCCTTTTCTAAATCACCGCCTAATTGCTCTTCAATATTTGGATATTTCCAAAGGCTACCAACTTGGGCTACGTACAAATCTCCATTTCTCATGGCAATACCATTTGGTACTTCCATGGTATCTAACACCATTATATTATCTGCCTTAAAATCACCATCCGTGTCTTGTATGGCATACACATTATTTTCTGTTCTAGTACCTACGAACAGCGTTCCGTTTTCACCCATTGCCATAGAACGAGCGCCATCTACTCCCCTTGCGTAAACCTCGATTTGAAATCCTTCTGGTAAGTTTAAATCCAATAAGGCTAAATCTGTACTGTCAAGTTCAACTTTCTCAGCTGTATTTTTTAAATCTTCTTTTTTGTTCTCTTTACAAGAATGTAACGCTATTACCAGAGCGATAGCTAATGTTATTTTTAAAAAAGGTATTTTCATTTTTAGGTTATTTAGTTCTCCACGAAGATACACAACATGGTTTTGTAATTAAATTATTAAAATTAGTTGTTGAAAATTAATAAATAAAAAAGCCAATTCTAATAGTATTAGAATTGGCTCAGTTTCATTTTAATTATAGAATTCGATTAATTTTAAACATTTGAATCCATTGCTTTTCCTATAAGAGTATCACCTTGAATGATTTCGAATGTGATATTAATAGCATCATCGTCATGTAAGGAACGTACCAGGGTTTGGGCAACATCATCCCTGGTAATAGAACCTTGCTTGTTTAATTTTGTCTGCAATTCAATTTTTCCTGTACCTACATCATTCGTTAATGAACCAGGTCTAACAATAGCATGTACTAAATTTGTTGATTTCAGGTACTCGTCGGCATTATGTTTAGCCTTCAAATATTCTTTTAAATCATCAGCTCCTTCAGGGTTATCTGCTCCCATAGAACTAAGCATAACGAATTTTTTGATATTGGCTTTTTGGGAAGCATCAATTAAATTTTTTGCTCCTTCTTGATCAACTTCCACCACCTTTTTTCCGCCAGATCCTGCAGCGAAAATTACCTTGTCAATGTTTTCAACGGTGTGTAATAAATCTTTTTCTAAATCACCTAATACAGTTCTTATATTTTCCTTTTCAAATTGTTCTTTTTGTTCTTCTTTACGAACCATAGCTACTGGCTGAAAGTATTGAGAGTTTTTTAAAAGGTTTATTATCTTTTTTCCTGTGGTACCGTTAGCACCAGCAACTAATACATTTTCCATCCTCTGATTATTTTTTAGCAAGTTCCGTAATATCTATAGTAATCATTAATGCGTTAACCAATTATATTAACACGAATACAATCTGGAGAATTAAAATTCTAAAAATAAGTTTGTGATTTGATATGAGCTTAAATATCTATGGAAAGCGATAATGTGTACAACATAGAAATAGTAATTTAAAAATCTAATTACAAAAGATTACAGCTATGAAAAATAACAAAACAAGCAACGAATATAATTCTGATATAACGGAAGCGGACTTAAAAGCTTTAGGAGAAAGAACTAAAAACATAAGAACGGATAACGGAGATGATGTTCAACTAAACAGTCGTAAAAAAGAAGTTGATTTTGCTGGAAAAGATTTGGATGTCCCAGGACGTAATTTACCGCAAAACAAAACGCCAAAAATTTTAAAAGATGAAGAGAATCAACTGTATAGTCAAGGTGGTGAAGGAAATGAAGATTTAGAAGGTAATACTGATCATATTAATTAATCTATATGAGATTATGTAAAAAAAGCAGCCATTTGGCTGCTTTTTTTATGACTATACTTATTGTTTAAAGTTAAACGAGTTCCTTTTCTTCATTGTATTTAGGGTAATCTAAATATCCTTCCTTACCTGGTGTGTAAAAAGTTTCTTCATTCCAATCGGCTAAATCATATCCATTAGCAAATCGCTCTACCAAATCTGGATTTGAAATAAATGGTTTACCATAAGCTACTAAATCTGCATTTCCTTCTTCAATAACCTTATTTCCTGACTCTTGATCAAATCCTGCATTAATCATTAAAGTGCCATTATATAAAGGTCTAAAATGTTTTGCGACGCGCTTTACTGCATATGAAATATTAGAAACATCTGTAAAAGGTTCAGACAAATGAATGTAAGCCAAATCATAATTGTTCAGCTTTTTAATAATATATTCAAACGTTGGTATGGTATCCTCATCCATTGTAATTCCGAACATTCCGTTTAAAGAAGGGTTAAACCTTGCTCCTATTCTTTGTTGTGGAATAACTTCAGTCATTGCATCTAAAACTTCAAAAAAGAAACGAGCTCTATTCTCAATTGTTCCTCCATATTCATCCGTTCTTGTATTTGAAGTTCCGTTAAAAAACTGTTGGAATAAATACCCGTTAGATGAATGTATTTCTACTCCGTCAAAACCCGCTTCGACAGCATTTTTAGCTGCATTTTTAAAATCTTCTACCGTTTGTTTAATGTCTGCAATAGACATAGCTTTTGGTGTAACTGTATCTTTAAAACCTTCTGGAGTATAAGATTTTGCATTAGGGTTAATAGCAGATGGAGCTAATGGTAATTCCCCATTATGAAAATCTGGGTGAGACATACGCCCAACATGCCATAATTGAATAAAGATTTTTCCATCTTTGTCATGAATTTCTTTCGTTACTTTTTTCCAACCTTCCACTTGTTCTTTAGAATGGATTCCGGCAGTATTTACATAACCCACCGCTTGTTTAGACACTTGTGAACCTTCTGTAATTATTAAACCTGCAGATGCTCTTTGAGCGTAATATGGCACGTGTAAATCTTCTGTAGGTACATTACCGTCATTTACAGCCCTACTTCTTGTCATAGGCGCAACGACAACTCTATTTTTTAAATCTAAATTTTTATGAAAAGGTGTTAATAATATCTGTGTACTCATTAGTTTTTTATTTTAAATACTGTTAAAAAGGCAAAGTTCTGGATATCTACGAATGCTTATTGACTCTTATGGTTTAAACATTGTCATTAAGCGTAAATAATTTTCCTATCCCCTTAATTTTTTTATTTTGGCGTTTTTTTTAAAACTATAAAACCATCGGTGGTTTTTGTCGTAAGTATTATTAAAAACAAACTTTATCTAAATATTATTTTATGAATTATAGCTATAATTGGGCATTTAGGCTGTTAACATTATTTCTTATCATTGGGGCATTCAATATTACCAATGCGCAAAATCTAAAAGGTGTAGTCACGGATAACAGTGGTGCCTTATTAGAAAATGTAGGCATCTTCAACCAAACCTCGGGGCAGCATAGTCATTCTAACCTTTCTGGGTTATTTTCACTTCCAACAAGTCAAATCAATGATTCTATATACTTTTCTAATCTAGGTTACAAAACATTTGTGTTAGTGGTGAATCAATATCATTTAGACGAAGGTGTTGAAGTGGTATTAGATGAATCTAGCATAAACTTAGATCAAGTGGTGGTAGTTTCAAAAGTAGATGCAATGAGCAGAATTGTGAATGTAGACATACAGAACGATCCAGTTAAATCATCACAAGAAATTCTACGAAAAGTACCTGGACTTCTAATAGGTCAACATGCTGGTGGCGGTAAAGCGGAACAAATATTTTTAAGGGGATTCGATATTGATCACGGTACCGATGTCGCTATTAGTGTAGATGGTATGCCAGTAAATATGGTGTCACACGCTCATGGTCAAGGGTATGCAGATTTGCATTTTGTTATCCCGGAAACTATAGATAATATTAATTTTGGAAAAGGTCCGTATTATGCGGATAAAGGAGATTTCAATACAGCAGGTTTTGTCGACTTAAACCTTAAAAAAAGTATTGATAAAAGCATGGTGTCTTATGAAACCGGGCAATTCAATACCAATCGATTTGTAGGTCTTTTTAATATTTTGGAAAGCAGTAAAAGTGATGCCTATATAGCATCTGAACTTTACCTTACAGATGGTCCTTTTGATTCTCCGCAAAATTTTAATCGTATAAATATTCTTGGTCGTTATCATTATAAGGATATAGGTAAAGAAGAATTGACGTTAACAGCTTCGCATTTTCAAAGCAAATGGGATGCATCTGGTCAAATTCCACAACGCGCCATCGATCAAGGTATAATAGGTCGGTTTGGAGCTATCGATGATACTGAAGGCGGGCAAACTAGTAGGTCCAATATAATGATGAATCATACTAAGTTTTTGGGCGACGATCAGTTTTTGAAAACTAGAGCATTTGTAAGCTCTTATGATTTTGAATTATTTTCAAATTTCACCTTCTTTTTAGAAGATCCGGAGAATGGTGACCAAATTCGCCAGTATGAGGACAGGACTATTATGGGTGCTGAAACTGTTTTTGAGCAAATAGATATTGCAGTAGGTACTGATGATCGATTTAAATACTCTGCAGGGTTAGGATTTAGACATGATAATGTTGATGACGTTTCCTTAGCACATACATTAAACAGAAAGATAGTTTTAGAACAATACGCTTTTGGTGATATTGATGAAACAAATATTTACAGTTTTATTAATGGCGAGTATAAAACAGGAAACTGGACATTTAACCCGTCGGTACGATTAGACTATTTCAAATTTGATTATGAGAATAAATTGAGTGAGACTTATGACAATAAAAGCGAAAGTAAGACAATAGTGAGTCCTAAGTTAAATACGATATATTCCGTTAATCGTAACTGGCAAATGTTCTTAAAAACAGGATTAGGATTTCATTCTAACGATGCTCGTGTTGTAACAGCTAATGAAGGTCGAGAAGTATTACCAAAAGCATATGGCGTAGATTTAGGCACCATTATAAAACCTACAGATAAGATGGTGATAAATGCAACGCTATGGGGCTTGCTTTTAGATCAAGAATTCGTTTATGTAGGCGATGCCGGAATTGTTGAACCTAGTGGAAAAACACGTAGGTTAGGTGTTGAAGTTGGTGGTAGATATCAAATTTTAGACTGGCTATACCTTTATAGCGATGTAAATTATACGTATGCCAGAAGTACAGAAGAGCCTGATGGTGAAGATTATATTCCTTTAGCGCCAGATTTTATGGCAGTTGGTGGTTTGTCGATATCAGATTTAGGTAATTTTTCTGGGAATCTTAATTATAGGTATTTAGGTGACAGAGCGGCAAATGAGGATAATAGTATTGTAGCAGAAGGATATTTTGTAACCGATTTAAATCTTAATTATAGTATTAAAAACTGGACTGTTGGCGTTATCGTTGAAAACCTTCTTGATACCCAATGGAACGAAACACAATTTGCTACAGAAAGTAGATTGTTCAATGAAACCGCATCGGTAGAAGAAATTCATTTTACACCAGGGACACCATTCTATTTAAGAGGAAAAGTTTCTGTGAGGTTTTAAACCTTTACTCATATCACTTCTAAAAGACCATATGCAGCCATTTCACCTGAAGTCATGGCTGCGTTAAGTGATCCATTAAGTAAGTAATCTCCAGCCAAAAATGTACGTTCGGTCAACCGTGTTTCGCTTGGTATCAAACTATATCGCAAATCGTTCAATTTGGGCAAAGCTCTTTTAATTTCGTAATGTTTTAAATAACGCTCGGTAGTGATGCCACAGTAAGTGTTTAAATCTTCTTTAACACGTTGAATAAGTTCATATTCGCTTAGTGAGTGTTGTTTTACAACAGTTACTGATAATAATTCCTCATCACCTTTATTCAATGTATTTATTGCCGTGTGATAAAATATATTATTAATCAAAGATTCGGAATCAGCTATTAAACCGATTAAAGGTTTTTTGATTTTACGAGTTTTACACGTGAAATACAAAGTATCGGAAGAATGCCAAGAGAGTTTTTGTTTCCTTAAATTAGGAACTAATGGTGATGCATCTGTAGCTATTATAGTATAATCTGTTTGTATTTTTTTGCCATCGGAGAATTCTATTGAACCATCTGTACAACTTGCAACCGTGCAATTAAATTCAATCCTAGTTTTATTAAGTCTAGAGGCTAAGTGTTTTGTGATAGCCCCAATACCTGCAGTGGGTAAAACAGCGCTACCAGTCCCGAACATTTTATATACAAATTGAAACATACGGGAAGAGGTCTCTAAATTTGGTTCTAAGAAAATTCCTGAGAAAAATGGTTTAAAGAAATTACTTATAATTTGTTCTGAAAAGCCTTGTGCCTTTAAAAAATCTAGCGTAGATGTTTCCGGTTCATTGAAAATATCTTCATTGGTCTTTTGCTTGATAGAGAGGTTTAACCTTAGAATCTTAATTTTATCTGAAAAGCTCCCCATGTTTGATAGTAATGTAGGGAATAATAAACCTAAGCTTCTAAGCGGGTCACCAATTATAGCGCTTTTGTTATTTTTGAATATGTAAGCTCCTGGAAGAAATTTTTGCAAGTCTAAAGCTTCGTAATTCAAATATTTCTTTGCCATTGGGTAGGCGTCTAATAAAACCTGAAAACCATGGTCCAATTGATAATCATCAATACTATCGGTTTTAACGCGACCACCTACACTTTTAGATTGTTCATAGATGGTAGGTGAATAACCATTTTGTTCTAAAACAATAGCCGCAATTAACCCACTAACACCAGCACCGATAATAGCAATTTCGGTAGATTTCTTTTTCATTGTTTAAAAATAATCAATTGACTTTGTTCTTTTTTGAATTTCAATTCAAATTTCCGTCTTTTAAATCAACCATTGTAATGATTTACTTTAATATGAGACCAAGCAATCATGCAAGAAGTTTTCAAAGATTTTAGTACTGATGGTTTGCTTAGAATAGGTAATGAATTATTATTAGAAACTTATAGAAAACCAAAACAAGCAGGTCTTTATATATTTATTAGAACCACAGATCAGAAGGCTTCTATTGAAGTTGACGGTATTCCCTACAACATTTCTGAACAAAGTCTACTTGCATTGACTCCTATTCAATTTATACACTTTACTGAGGGTAAAAATTTAATTGTTTATCAATTTAATAGAGAGTTTTATTGCATAAAAGACCATGACCAAGAAGTAAGTTGTGCGGGACTATTATTTTTCGGAAATGCCCATGTCCCATTAATAGATTTAGGAGAAAAAGAACAACGTAAATTTGATACGTTACACGAGGTGTTCGTTGACGAATTAGATACAGAAGATACTATACAAGCAGAAATGCTACGTATGCTAATGGCGCGTTTTATGATAATGAGTACAAGACTACTTAAAGCTAAAGAAGGCTTTAGCAATGCAAGTAATGATGTAAAGGTTGACCTATTAAGAGGTTTTAATTTATTAGTAGAAGCGCATTATAAGGCAGAACACTCGGTATCGTTTTATGCGGATAAATTATTTAAATCTCCTAAAACCCTTTCTAATACATTTTCAAAATTCAATACCACACCTTTACAAATAATTCATGAGCGTATTGTTTTGGAAGCAAAACGATTACTTATTTATACAGATAAGACTGCGAAAGAAATTGCATATGAAATTGGCTTTGAAGACGCATCTCATCTAAGTCGTTTATTTAAGAAGCAAACACAGTATTCCCCATCTGAATTTAAAAAGCAACTCAAAAAAGGGTATTAGGGAAGTATTGACAATAACTTGGGTGATATCGCCCGTTTTAAGGCTCATAATAACTAGATCTTTGTACTGTAGAATTAAAACAGTAAAGACATGAACTTAAAACACAAATCAATTTTCAATTTAATAGAGATATTCACTTCTAAAAAGGTGATAGTTGCCAATACAATCAATGTAGAAAAACATTGTCAACATAATCACTTATCAGATTACTACTGTGATTCTGATACCTCTTCAAGATTTACTAGAGCCTTCGGTTCTTTTCTGTAAGGGAATAATTGACAAGTTAAAAGGAAGTCTTCACATGATTTGAACATACTTCCAATTATACCTTTGTAGAAGAAATTACAACACATAAATTTTTCGAAATAATAAAATTTAAAAATATGAGCACATTTAAAGTATTAACCAGAGACGAAGTAAGTGAAAACAATCAGGCAATTTTCGACAACCTGAAAAAAGCATTAGGTTTTGTTCCTAATTTATATGCTACCTATGCAAACAGCGATACAGCTTTAGAAAACTATTTAAATTTTGCAAACGCAAAGACTTCGTTATCTGCTAAAGAAAAAGAGGTAGTTAATTTAGCGGTTAGTCAAGTAAACGATTGTATATACTGTTTGTCTGCACATACAGCTATAGGTAAAATGAACGGATTTACAGACGAGCAAATTTTAGAATTAAGAGCGGGAAATGCATCATTTGATTCAAAATTGGATGCCTTGGCAAAATTAGCGAAAAATGTTACTGAGAATAGAGGGAAAACAGATGAAAAAGTTTTAGAGAACTATTTTTCAGTTGGTTACTCTAAAGCCAATTTAATTGATACTCTTTCTTTAGTAGGTGACAAAACTATTTCTAATTACATACACAGTACAACTCAAGTACCTGTCGATTTTCCATTAGCGCCATCATTATAAAAAAATTACAAATAATAATTATTAATCTATCCATTAGGGCTTTAAAGCCTATTAAATTTAAACAAATGAAAAAGGTATTATCAATTTTAGTTATCGTATTAGCATTCTCATTTAGCGCAAACGCTCAAGATAAAATGATGAAACAACCAGTTAAGAAAATTGCTTTAGAGCAAACTACAGGTGAGTTTACGCAAAAGTCAATTACTGTTAGCGAAGGCACATATGTTTTTGATGTTGCAAATAATAATGTAGGTAAAGATGTTGGTTTAGTTTTGGTTAAAAAAGGTGAAGATGTATCTAAGCCAGAAAACCATATCCAGACTGCATATGTAACTGCAGCTGTAAAAAACAACACTGTTGGTCACTCTAAAGAAACTAAATTAGCAAAGGGAGAATATGTATACTTCTGTCCATTGAACCCAACTCCACAGTATAGTCTTATTGTAGAATAAGTAATAAGTGTTTTTAAATAAAAAGGGCTGTTCGTTTATGAACAGCCCTTTTTTATGTTTTATATTACTAAATAAAATCGTTACTTAATCTTCCGGCGGATGACCGTGGATATCTTCAAAAACAGTATCGAAATTTTCACGTAAATATGCGTTTAATTTCTTTTGATAATCATCTTTTAACCAGCTTAAAAAATTATAAGTACTCTTACTAATACATTTACCATATATATGAATACGATTATCTATATCTTCTTTTAGCAGTTTTGCCAATGCCAATGCATCATAAACATCTTCGCTATTTTCGATACACATGTATGCATGATGAGCAATAGAACGTTCTAAAACTACTTTAGAAGATTCGCCTGCAAACGTAGCTGTTTCGTAGGTTTCTTTAATATCAAAATAAGTTTCCTTAGAGTTTTTAAATTCTTCTTTAACTTCATCAGAAAGCTCAAGTTTAAAATCACTCTCAATATCTTCATCATCTTTAATACGATCCATGTAGAAGTTTGGAGACTTGAAAATGGCTCCCCAATCTAAATCTGCACCCCATGGTCCAAAACGATAAAGGTTGTTACCTAAATCTATAACCGTAAATTTCGATTTGTTATTCAAAACCCTAGAACCCCTACCTATCATTTGGTAGTAAAGTGTAAGCGATTTTGTAGCTCTGTTTAAAATAATAGTATCAATAGTAGGTTCATCAAAACCAGTAGTTAATATACTTACGGATGTTAAAATGGCATCAGGTGTATCTTTAAACCATTTTAATATTTGTTTACGTTGTTTTTTGGTAGCGGTATTATCAAGATGCCTAATGTTTAAACCTGCAGCATGAAAAGTATGGTATACTTGAATAGATGTTTCTATACCATTATTGAAAATTAATGTCTTTTTGTTTTTAGAATGCTTCATGTAAGCTTCTAAAAGCTTGCTTAACATTGCCGGACTCGTATATAAATCAGCTGAAGATTTAACGGTATAATCTCCGTTAGAACCAATTTCTAGGGATGTAAGTCCCATGTCATATTGAAATACCTCTGCTCTTGCCAAGAAATCGTTGGCAATTAAATTTTCTATGGTTTCACCTGGTATAAGCTCATCATAGTTTTTGTTCATTGGCAAATCTTTGTTAGAGCTTAAAGGGGTTGCCGTTACACCAAGAACAAAAGAATTTTCAAAAAACTTAAATAGTTTAGTAAAAGAATTATAGTGAGCTTCATCAATTATTACAAGACCTACATCAGAAATATCTAATTGGTCATCGTTCAACCTATTGTTTAAGGTTTCAACCATGGCTACATAACAGCTGTAACGTTCATGATCATCGAGGTTTGCTTTACTATTTACTACTTTGTTTACAACACCAAAACTAGTAAGCATGGTAGATGTTTGGTTACAAAGTTCGATACGGTGTGTCATTACCAAAACCTTCTTATTGTGGTTTTTTAAATACTGACGTACCATTTCGGAAAAAATCACTGTTTTACCACCACCGGTTGGTAATTGGTATAGAAGGTGATAATCATCTCGTTCTGAATCGAACTTGTCAAAAATTTGTTGAATTGCACCTTGTTGATAGCTGTAAAGTTCCTTATCGGTCTTTCTATCCTGTAATTCAAAAACTGTCTCTTGCATAAAATCTTCTCTGGAGTTTACAAAGGTAACATTATCACCATTACATTACTAATTCATGGGTTAAAAAGGGTATCTTTTGCGACCATATGTAACCGAAATAAACAGTATAGGATAAATTCTATGGAGCATTTCCATTTTCAAGTGTATAAACCTTATGGAATGTTAAGCCAGATGACTTCTGGAGAAGACCGTCAACTTCGTAAAAAACGTTTTCTGAGTGAACTTTTTGACTTTCCTGATGGAATAATGCCTGTTGGTCGATTAGATGAGAAATCTGAAGGGTTGCTATTGATGACTACAGATGGCAAATTGAGTGATACTATAAACCGGTCGGGAATAGAAAAAGAATATTTAGCACAGGTAGATGGTTTAATTACAATAGAAGCAATTAAAGAAATTTCAGAAGGAGTAGCTATAGGAGTCTTTGGTAAAAACTATAATACCAAACCTTGTGTTGTAACCCTTTTGAATGAGGCTCCTGCCCTTCCCGATGCTAATACTGCATTGCGTATTGGTAGACATAGACCAACTTCGTGGCTTAGTATTATAATTATGGAAGGTAAATTTAGACAAGTACGTAAAATGACTGCAGCCGTAGGATTTCCAACGGTTCGTTTGGTTCGCGTTCGCATAGGTAAAATTGAGTTGCAAAATATGAATCCTAAAGATGTACTACCTGTTAAGATTGATCTGCCATTTTCTTAGGAATACGTTTTCCTGAGAATCTAGAGAAAATAGTGAGACTTTTTTTAGTGTTTATAAAAAACACACCTGTTAAAAGCACAATAGATGCCAGTGCTGATTGCATACTAATATCTTCATTCAAAAAATACCAACCTAGAATCATTGCAATAATGGGATTTACATAAGTTGAAGTAGCCACTTTTTCTGGCGATACAATTCGTAATAAATAATTAAATGCTGTAAAGGTTACAATACTACCAAATACGATTAATAATAACATAGACCAAACTACAGGGGTGCTCCAAGTGGTAGGTGATGTCCATTGTTCTCCGAATATGGTGCTAATTGTTAGCAATGATAATCCGCTGGTAAGCATTTGGTAACCTGTATTTACAAAGAAGTTCTTAGGTAAATCTGCCTTACCGACATATAAACTACCATAAGACCAGCTTAACATGCAAACGAAAATTAGTACCATTCCTAATATGGCACCATCTTGCGCAATGATTTCTTTTTGACCAACGAGTAGAAATATTCCGGTTATTCCAAGAATTACACCTATAATGGACATAGGCTGAATTTTTTTGCCTTGTAGTACGCGCATCATTAATAGAACTACTAATGGTTGTGCAGAAACTTCTAGAGCAGCAAAGCTACTATCAACATATTTTAAAGCCCAAACTACTACCCCATTTCCAAAAGTTAGAAATAGAAAGCCAGCAATTATAGTATTCTTAAATTGTTGTTTGGTGATTTTTAGGGAAAAGCCTAATACCTTAGAAATAATAAAAATTAGGCACCCCGCAGTTACAAAACGAATACCTGCCAACATAAAGGCAGGTAATTCGGTTACTGCAATTTTATTCCATAAATAGGTTGATCCCCAAATGAAATAAATGGCGAAAAATGACAATACTACCAGAACGGTGTTACGTTGCATTTTCACCATTAAAAAATTTTAAAACTAAATCTTCTTAACACGAACGGCGTTCATGCCCTTCATGCCTTTTTCTAGCTCGTAAGAAACTTTATCGTTCTCCATGATCTCATCAATAAGACCACTTACGTGAACAAAATATTTCTCGTTGTTTTCAGTGTCAATAATGAAACCGAAACCTTTAGTAGTGTCGAAGAAAGAAACCTTTCCGTTTCTAACCGGATCGAATTCTTCAACATCTCCTTCTTCTTTCTTTGGAATACCTAAAACGATATCTTCTGCCTCAATTTCCACTTTCATTGCCGGATCTGGCGGAGTGTCCACTAAGTTTCCATTGAAATCTACATAAGCAAGTGGAATACCAGATGTACCACTTTCTTTTGCAGCTGCTTTACGAGCAAGCATTTTTTTCTTCTTTTCTTCACGCTTTTTTAAGCGCTTTTTTTCTTTTTCAGTTTTATTAAATGTTTGTTGCGATTTTGCCATTCGTAATTTTAATGATAATAATAGATTTTACTGTAAAGGAATTGAAATACGTGGTGACGTGTATAACAAATGGTAAGTTTTTTGAGTAAACTATATTTCCACTTGTTGTAAGGTCATTGCAAGAATCATCTGCATCCCTCTAAAGTTCTGCAAAGATATGATTTGTATTTCAATTATTTAGCATTAGTCGTACTCAAACTAACAAACTTTTAAAAGACCTAATATTAATTTATAAATCAATACCTAATATAGTATACTTTTTGGAATTAATTCTTCAACTCCCCTTCTCTTTAATCTTTTAGATTTTTTAAAAAACAAGAAATTTTGTTAAAACATAAAAAAAATATAAAATCATAAACATCTTAAAATAAGGTGTTTAATGATATTTCTTATTGTGTTATTGTTAAAAATAGTACCTTTTTATGCATAGTACTGTAACAAAGTTTGTTTAACGTCGTCTACTTAGTATAACAAATTTATTAATCATCAATTTAAAAACGAATAATATGAGAACTTTTATCAGAAACACTCCGACAGAATCAAGAAGAAACACATTCTTTTCAAGTTTTAAGAACAGTAAAAGGGTACAATGGGCATCATCAAGACAACATACCCATTAAACATTCATCATTAGAAATCAATCATTAATCAATCGGCTAATCACCTATTTAATAAAGAACAGCATGAGAACTTTTATCAGAAACACTCCGACAGAAACAAGAAGAAACACATTCTTTTCAAGTTTTAAGAACAGTAAAAGGGTACAATGGGCATCATCAAGACAACATACCCATTAAACATTCATCATTAGAAATCAATCATTAATCAATCGGCTAATCACCTATTTAATAAAGAACAGCATGAGAACTTTTATCAGAAACACTCCGACAGAATCAAGAAGAAACACATTCTTTTCAAGTTTTAAGAACAGTAAAAGAGTACAATGGGCATCATCAAGACAACACACCCATTAAGCATTCATCAATCTACATCGATAATTAATCATAAGGCTAATCACCGATTTAAAACGAATATCATGAGAAAATTTAAAACTTCATTACCTATTACATCTGCGAAATTTAATTTATGGACAGCCATAAAAGACAAACAAAAAAAGGTATGTCGACCAGAATTGCAGTTTGGATTCTAATAATTTCAATGATATGAACTCATCACTCATATCATTTTGCTATTAGTAATCTGAAAAGCACTAAACCAGTTTATTTTCTGTTATATCGTATACGATATATTATATTTGATACATGTTAGTGAAAATAAATTTAAGGGATCAGGTGCGGGATTACTTACTGTCAGAAATGATTACTGGTAATCTTAAAATTGGTAAAACTATTAATTTAGCCGCACTTGCTAGGCATCTAAAAGTCAGCGTTACGCCAATTAGGGAGGCATTAACTCAACTTCAACAGGCGCACATAATCAAAGCCGTACCCAATAGGGGGTTTATAATTGCGGAATTGGATGTAGAGGAAGCCGAAGATCTTTATGAATTAGTGGCTAATTTAGAAGTAATGGCTATTGAAAATTCTGAGTTTAATGAAGAGGATATTATCAAACTAAAAAATCAACAAGATGTATTTGAAAATGCAACTGATGCTATTTCAAGAATTCAAGCAGATTTAGAATTTCATAGACTATTGGCAAAAGGGTATAAAAATAATTTGGCCTTAAAAATTCTAAACGATTTAAAAACACGCATATTTTTTTATGAACGTGCTTTTACAAACGATGATTCATTCTATAATAAGTCAGACAATCAGCATGAGTCCATCATAGCTGCAATTGCAGATGATAATGTACCAACAGCTTCACTCCTATTAAAAATGAATTGGATGCTAATATTAAATTACATTCAGAAGAAACTTACCGAATAATAACCTTATTCTAAATCCTTAATTAAATCCTGAGCAGATTGGGTAATCTTCTGATAGCCTTTATAAGCCCATTTGCAAAAAAATGCTAATACCACTAAAGTTATAGCAAATATGATGTATTGCTCTACTTTAAGATTGGTTAAGAAAACATTTTTATCCGAAATGATTTTTGATGTAACAGGAACAATGAATAGTAGCCCTATAAAACCTATTGCCATACCAACCTGTTGCAATTTTAGAAGTCTGTTCTTTGTTTTTAAATAGACTTTTAAATTCTCTTTGTACGAGCCGTTGGTAATATCAATATTCTTAATTTTTTTAAGCGTGCTTAGCACCATTACAGGTAAAATTAAAAGAAATGAAAGCGTTAATACGCCACAAACTTTTAAATACCAAGTGTCTAGCTTACCAAAATTTAATAATACAAAGAAAGCAATAACGAAACATATAAATGCGCCTATAGTCTCGTACTTAGTTAGCATGGTGAATTTGTTTTGATATTTCTGTTTTGTCATATCCAAAATAATTTCATTCGTTAATTTTTTCTGTTGACTTAATTCTTGGCTCATTTGTATCCAGGCAGATTGTAGCTCTTCTATTTCCATGATTTAATGATTTGTCATGTTAGTTTTTAATTTTTTCTTTACACGAGATATCTTTGTGCCAACATTACTGGCACTCAATCCAGTAATCTGCGCTATTTCCTTATAGCTTTTACCTTCAAGTAATAGAAAAATAAGTCCTTTTTCCAAGGTGTTTAAATGTTGTAGGTGCCGATAAAGTAGCCGTAGTCTTTCTTCAAAAACTTCATCTTTAATTTCTGACTGTTTTATAAAAACATCAGCAATAGGAACCGAGTCTGGTCTTCTCTTTTTTCTTTTTATATAAGTGATAGCAGTATTCATGGCCACCCGATACATCCAAGTTGTTATTTTTGAATCGTTCCGGAACGAGTCGAAATACTTCCAAAGTTGATATACTACTTCTTGAAATAAATCTTCTTGATCTTCTTTATTATCAATGTAGATTGAAGTCACTTTATATAAAAGTGCTTGATGTTCTCTTACCAAATCAGTAAAGACTGCTTCTTTCTGCATTTATAAAAAACTTATTTACTTATTAGTATATATCTTATCTAGTTTGTCACACTCCATGGTAAATTCTTTTTTAAATTATTGTAAAAAAGACCTAACTCATACAACATGAGCCATATAAGTGCGTTTTATTAAAAAATATTCTGATATGCAGTTTTTAAATCCGGAAATTGAGGCTTTGACAAAAAGAAAAAATACCCCAGCACTAGCTAAAAAGCAAGTATCATGTGGTATTTTCCAAGATGTAAAAGATATTCCTGTTGTGGAAAAAACGGTTATACTTAAAAAAGTATAAACTATTACTCAAATAACGTTGCGTCTAATCCTGGGATTAGGCTCAAAGCATTTTGATAGTACAATTTTTTCAACACATCATCAGGAAGGTTTAGTCCGTACATTGCCCAAAAAGCATGGTATTTCTTGTAATAAGGGAAATACTCATCATTACTTTCCAATACTCGAAAGTAAGTAGGAAATTCTTCTGGTTTCCAGCTATCCTTACCAAATAAAACCCTGTCTTGGTATTTTATAAAAAATGCTCTAGCATTCTGTGGTTGTCTACCAAGTTCGGCGATAACTGCAGATATACCAACATTCATATTTGACATTTCATCTAACAATTCACCTAATTTTTCTAAGTTATTGGCATGCCACCCCATATGGGCGTTTATAAATTTAGTATTCGGGTGTTTTTTGAAAACATTATGTTGCTCCTGTATAATTTGCTCAAACGATGCAGGATCAGTAGCTGTGCGTTTTCTTCTTGGGTGTGTTTTCAATTCTAACCAACGTTCGTTATCTGAATCCATTTCATTCCAAAAAGATTTTGGATCTGCAGCATGTATTAAAACGGGCACTCCCATTTCTGCACATTTTGCCCAAATAGGATCTAATCTAGAATCATCTATTGCCAAACGATTACCATCAGCATCTTTATTTCTTAACCCTAAACTTTTAAAGATTTTTAATCCCTTTGCTCCATTTTTAATATCCTGCTCTAATTGTTCAGCAGCTTTCTCTCCCCAAGCCATATCTTTTGCGCCTTCAAAATCAACATTGGCAAAAACTACAAATCTGTTAGGGTAGCTCTTATCAATATTATCGATTTTTTCTTTGAGACTTTCACCAGATCTACCACTTAAGTTCACCATAATAGCCTCGTTCATTGCATCCATATGACCAATTAAACCATCTAGGGCTTCAACGGACATATCTCTCTGATGACTGTGCACGTCAATGAAGGGGAATTTTGCTTTTGTGATTTCTGCACTAGGCACCACTAATGTAGATGTTGGGTTATATTCTTCAAAGCCCATTTCTTGGGCTATTATAGGGGTAGAAATTATAGAACAAATCGTAACTGCAATTGCTAATTTTAATTTACTAATGGGTGTGCTCATTTTTTGGTTTGATTCAATAATTGATTGTATTCTTCTTTGGTGTCGATATCTATGATCTGATTTCCTGCTTCTAATTGAATAATAGCATTCTGTGGATTATTTAAGATGTCTTTTGCTCCAAAATCACCTTCCAATTCAGATAATTTTTTAAACAGCAATTTAGGAAACAAAGCGGGTACTCCTGCCCTATTACCATAGTTTGTTGCTATTATTTTTGTGGGGTTCTTTTTAAACGCGTCTGTAATAGATTGTAGATACTCATGAGTGAGTAAAGGTTGGTCAACAAGGCAGATTAAGATGCCGTCTATAGTATTTTTCTCCTTAAGTATTACTTTAACTCCGTATGCTATGCTGTTGCCCAATCCATTATTCCAATTAGGATTAGTGATAATATTGACGTCCTTAAAACCACACTGAGTAGTAATAATTTCGGCATTAGCTCCTAAAACAACTTGAATGACCCTCAAATTAGTTTTTTGAACCGTTTTAATGGTTTCCAATAAAAAGTTAGAATCTTTCCATGGCATTAATTGTTTAATACCATCCATTCTTTTAGATGCACCGGCCGCCATTAATAAAACAGCAATATGTGGTTCATTTTTCAATGGTGAATTTCTTTCAGTTTGTCTTTTAACATCATAGGATTTGTTTTTCTTATAACCGTTAAAATTTCTGCCAGTATGGAAATAGCAATTTCTTGTGGTGTTATAGCACCAATATTTAATCCTGCTGGGCCATGAATATTTTCAATAAAATCCATTTTCACTTCCATATCATGCTCCAGTAGTTCTGACAATAATTTCTCTCTACGTTTAGCAGGACCTAGTACGCCTAAATACGCAGGATTACTGTTTTTAAGAACCATTAAATACTTTAAATCTTTTACATAACTATGTGTCATTAAAATAACAGCGGTATTAGTGTCTATAGTCTCTACAGGAAAATCTTCGGGTTCATAGTTTAATAAATCATCTATTCCTGGGAAATCTGCCTTGATTTTGTCTTCCTTTGGCGTAACAGCAACGGTTACTTCCCATCCCATGTTTATACCAAATTGAGCTAATTGTACTGTATCATGTTCACCGCCAATTAATAAAAGGCGTTGACATGGAGGCATGTTTTGTGTAAAGGTCAAAGCATTTAGTTGCTCGCGAGTATTTTCATTGAATGCATAAACCTTTGAGTTTAAATGAATAAATGTCCCAAACCCCTCAAGTTTTCCATATTCCTTTTTATAAGATGTAGATAGTTTAAAAAATGAACGATTTTCTATTTCCAAATTAAAATCTACAATGAGAGATTCATTTGGTGAGAAAGGTTCTAACAAAAGATACAGTATACCTTCACAACCTAAACGATACCGTCCATCATAGGTCATTAATTTTGCGATTTGTTTTTCAAATACAGATTGTGCCTGAAAAAGAACTTCCTTTTCAACACACCCACCGCTTACAGCGCCTATCATTACATTATCTTCACGAATAAGCATGCGCACACCTGGTCTACGATAAGATGAACCATCTAAATCTACGACCGTTGCTAAAACACATTTTAAACCTGCATTTTTAGCAATTACAAACTCTTTTATAATATTCTTGAACTCGTGAGTCATGTATTGTTAGTTGTTACGCTTCTAAATTAGTGAAACCAAGGTTAAATAAACCTTATTCCAATTGACTTAAACCTACGGAAATATAGGGGTTTTGACAATTTTATATCCTTTGTAATTATTGCTTTAACAATCTTTAACATTTATTTTTTTATTCCCCATAATTTAAATAAACTTTGTCCGTTCTGCTAGTTGAACCCATAATAATTGAATATGAAAAATTTTTTAAAGACATATAGTATATTTTTTCTACTGACGCTATTAGTTTCTTGTGGTAATGCCGATGATGATGTAAGATTAGATTTGAACACTGGGGAAGGTTTGGGAAAAGGCACAGAGGTAGATGATTGTTTAGGACTTGAGGAAGGTGAATTAGTTTTATCTATACAAGAACAATATACAACGTTACCCGGTAAAGTATCTGTTTTCTTTAGAGTTTCAGACACTAGTGGAAACCCTGTACCTGGGTTAACCGCTAATCAATTTACTATTTACGAGCAAGGTAGAAATGATGATTGTTTCAATACTATTTCAACATCAGAGTCTTCTGCGCGTATTTCACCTAATTCGCAGATATTTTCGAATAATACCTTATTGGTATTAGATTTAAGTAATAGTGTTTTAAGTAGTAGCTTAGAAGAATTGAAGTTTGCTTCTACTAGTTTTATAGATGCAGTTATGCCAACTACAACACAGGAATCTGTGAAAATGGCTATTTATTGGTTTGATGGCGAAGATGAGCTACATTTATTAAATGCATTGTCCTCTTCAAGAACAGAACTTAAAGATGCAGTAGAAGGTATTACAGATGATATTAGTAATGACCCTTCTACCGATTTGTATGGAGCGGTTATAAAATCGACCGACATAGCATCGGACTTGGTAAAAGTATCTACAGCAGATGGTAAAATTGGTGCAGCATCAGTAGTTATTTTTACAGATGGTACCGATCAGGCTTCTCGTTTTACTGAAGATGCGGCTTTGAAAAAAGTAGATGAAGCTAATGCGAACATATCTTTCTTTAGCATTGGTTTAGGTGCTGAGATAGATACGGAAGTATTAACGGCTATAGGAAAAACAGCAAGTGTATTTGCTCAGAACAAAGATGAGTTAGAAAGAACATTTAGAGATATATCTGAGAAAGTTTCAGAAAGAGCTAATAGCTTTTACTTATTTGAATACTGTAGTCCAAAAAGAGATGGAAGTGGTGAAAACAATTTAGCCATTGAAATTAATACGGGTTCTAGACAAGGAGCAGTACAAACCAAGTTTAGTGCAAACGGATTTACAGGTGGTTGTGAATAAGTAAAACACCTTTAAAATACAGACAGAAGCATGAAAATGCTTCTTTTTTTTTGCCCTAAATTGAAATGATCAACTTATTGATAATCATTTTGTTGACCTTAATATTTATAGGGTCATCATCTTTGGTCTTATGTTTTAAACGTCCGTTTATCGATTTGTGCCGTATATAAAACCGATTAGACTAATATTAATTAAACAGAGAACAAAATGAAAAGATTATCCTTAGTTACTATTTTATCGGTAGCGCTTTTAACTTCATGTGTTTCAAAAAAGAAATATGTTGCTTTAGAAGATAACCTATCTCAAACTCAGAGTACTTTACAAAAGACTCAAGTAGAGAAAGAGGATCTACAAGCTCAAATGACAAAAATTGAAGCTCGTGTTGAAGAGTACAATTCTAAAATTAACTCATTAAAAGAAATGAACGATAGCCAGTTCACAAGCGTTGATGATGTTGCTGTTATGAGTAACAATACTAAAGCTAAAATGAGAAATACATTGAAAAATGTTGATCCAGTAAAATTAGCAGGTGCTAAGACATTACAAGATTCAATGAACTTGGCTGTTTCTTATAAATTGAAGCAATCAATTTCTGAAGAAGGTGAAGATATCGATGTAAGTATTGATAAAACTGTAGTTATGATCAATATCTCAGATGAGTTATTATTCAACACTGCAAGCTATAACGTAAGTAGTAAGGCTGATAAAATATTGAGAAAATTGGCAGACGTAATTAAGTCAGAGCCAAGTATGGAAGTAATGGTTGAAGGTCATACAGATTCTAGAACTATTAACACTCCAATGGTTACAGATAACTGGGATTTAAGTGTAAAACGTGCGACTTCAATTGTACGTAAATTACAGAAGCAGTACGATGTAGATCCTTCTCAACTTATCGCTTCTGGTAGAAGCAGTTACTTACCTTTAGTAGAAAACGATACTAAAGAGAACATGGCGATGAACAGAAGAACTAAAATCATCATCTTACCTAACTTAGATAAGTTCTTTGCACTTTTAGATGCAGAAGACGGTTTGTAAGAATTAGACCTGTATAAAATAAAAAAGGGAAGCAAATGCTTCCCTTTTTTTTATGCCTTATTTTAATACTTTCACTAAATAGTTTTATCTAAATATCATACTATTTGGCACATCGATATTTGTTTCTTGTAAGTTCACTAAAAAACCATTTATAATCGCGTATTCAATTTTACCAGCTTTTTCTAAAAAGAAAGTTGGGTTGATACCTGGTGCTAAATTCAATTCTGGAACGGTATATTTCTTTCCAATCAAATGAAACGGAAATGGCGAGTTAACTTGCTTTAAAGGTATGGTTGACATACGCACATATCCATAGCCTTGCTTTAATACATCTTTAAAATTTTCGCGATCTATTTGAATAAATCGTCTATCTTTTAGTGGCTTAAGTGCATCAGTATTGTCACCTGAAAAATCCCCCATAACGCCAACTACAAACGGTAATTCTTTCTTTACCGCAAGACCTTCGGTTTCGACATCATAGGTGATGTGCACACGTGGTTTACGAACTCGTTTTAATTTATCGTGGATACTCATTGAGAACTCCTTTTACTTATGTTTCAGTTTCGCTGATCTTAATGCCAGACAACTTAAAGTATCCAGTCCTAGCATCACTATCTGTAATTAATTCATTTAATAATTCAGGTAGCGACAATTCGCTCCATCGAATTACCTGCTCTATGGTGTAAGACATAGGTGAGTGTGGTTCTGTTTTT